>OLPY01000283.1_pt1 | contig 47801 bp, 79 predicted proteins | sample 1672481 | NCBI WGS metagenome assembly OLPY01 (sample SAMEA3136691, study PRJEB25190) | human gut metagenome | biome: human gut; feature: human-associated habitat; material: faeces | place: Austria | collected 2013 | reverse complement strand
AAAATGGATATTTTGAAGATGAGGGAATTGAACTCACTCTCGTAACTGGTTTTGGGGATAACATGTTAGGCACAGACGCTCTCAAAAAACCGCGTATTTGCGTTGCATAGAAACATTTTTATTTCTAGCATTTTGCACAACGATTTTTCGTCAAATTATACAACGAGATGATACAATATTCCACCCCGGAGTGATGGCTCCGGGGTAAATTATTATTTCACGCGAATCTTCTGTCCTGCATATATGACATTGGCATTCTTGATTCCATTCCAGCTCTGAAGCTGACTTACAGATGTGCCATATTTCTGAGCTATTTCAGACAAGGTATCACCTGATTGGATCGTGTAATACTGGGCAGAGTTTCCAGATCCAGAACCGAGCTTTTTATTTACCTCAGCCTGTACAGCATTATAATCATAGCCTGCCGCCTGCAGCTTATTCTTGCGGTCGTTTCCGTTGCCCCACTTTCCGGCGATCACTTCATCCGCAATGGCTGATACGCTTTTCTTATTGCCCCCATTTACGATCTTCTGTACCTCATCATATCGTGATCCAAGCGCAATCTTTCTGGTTTCACCATTGCCGTATTTTCCAGCCTTAACTTCTGATGCCAATGTGGAGGCAGATGCCGAACTGATATGATTGATCATGTCCTGCACTTCGTCATATCTGGACCCAAGTGCAGTTTTGCGTGCATCGCCATTCCCGTATTTTCCCTGCATAACACCGACAACAAGATCAAGTGTTGATCCTGTTGGACTTGCCGGCTGAGATGGTGAAGCAGACCCGCCCGTATCTTCATGAGCGCTGTCGGGATTACAGTATTTCATCCATGCGTTTTTATCTCCATAGAACTTATTGAGATCCAGATTTCCGCTGTATCCACTTAGACGTCCTGCCGAGCTATACTGTCGGATTGCGCAGGAATATGCTCCTTCATTCCACGGAGTATCCTGATAGCCCGTCTGGTTCATATTCGCATACTGAGCAACCCACAATCCGCAATTCAGCTCATCCGCAATTTGTTTTACCGCTGAAAGTCTCGACTGCTGGACATAGATTACCGGAGGAATGCCAGTTCTCTCAATGATCCTCTGTGCGACTTGCTTCAGATATGACTCATTTCCCCACTGGGAATTCTGATTTGACTCCCAGTCTAGACACATCATGTACTTCCCGATCCAGTTCTTAATGTTATTGAGATAGAAATCTGCTTCCGCTACTGCACCCGACCCGGAAATATAGTGATATGTTCCCACCAGTTTCCCCGCAGCCGTAGCCTGCTCCACCTGACGTACACAGTCCGGGGACACATACGAATTTCCCTGGGTTGCCTTGCAGATCACGAAATCTGCCGGTACCGCAGCAAGATTAATCCCATTCTGCCAATTACTCACATCAATACCATTTAAATATGCCATAATCTTCTCCTTTCTGTTGCGACGCCGCAACATGCAACGAGAGGACGGTTCCCCGCCCCCCCCCCTGATCTACTCTGTTTTATTCTTGTATTTCGTCCGGTTCCACATCTCTGATACCTTTTCCCATCCGCCCGTAGCGACCAGATACACAATAAAGGCAGCAATCACCGCTCCGACAATGTAATACCACAGAATCGCTATATGCAAATAGATACACAAAATCACCACAGCCAACGGGCACAGGATCAGCGCAATCACAAGTGCTACAGCGTTTGTCTGGATGTTCTTGAGTCCCGGCATCTCTTTGATCACCTGCGTGATGATACTCGTCAAGAATGCCAATACGCCGATCGCAATCAGTGCATAAGTAATATACTGCATTAAAACTTCCATGTTCATAGTTATTCCTCCATATCATGCGCCTGTTTATTCAGGTGCTTTTCAATCTTATTAATTGCTTCTGTCACCGGACCATTACAGCCCTGTTCCTTGAGTCCTTTCAGGCAGGCGAGTAATCCGTATGTGATCAGGCACTGTTCTTCGTTGATCTTCCGGATGTCCTCTTCATGAGTTTCACGAATTTTCTTAATCTTATCTTCTAGTTCTGCCGGCTTCCGGAAAAACTTATACGCCGCGATCAGCACTCCTCCGATCACCCCCAGCGCGCCGATCAGGCTGCCTGCTGTAATAATTGTCCCTATGCTTATGTACACAGGTCTGTACCTCCCTATAATTTATGCATAAAAATAAGACCTGTTACGGTCTGTCTCTGATTGCCATATTCTCACCTGCCTTAATATACACTTACAGACACATCATGTATCAATATTTCCGGCGGTATCTCGTAGGTGTACTCAAGAGTATATATTGTGTTCTTGCGTTGTGGCTGGATTACTACTGACAGGATTACCTCGCTGTCACTCTTCTGCTCAAGTTCGCATTCACCGCTTGACTCTGTTTCGGATCCGACTCTTAGAACGTACTTCGCAGAGGTTACTTCAAACGGCTGCCGGTTACAGCTCGTCACACTGATACAGATCCTGCGACGTTCCCCTAATTGCATCCTTACTTGATCTCTCATGTCACCCTGCCTTTCCACAGCTCTTAAGCCGTACATCATATAATTCCGGGAGCACCCTGGTTCCATACCCCTGCAGCAGTTCCACAATATACGGCAACAGAATCAACCTCGCCTGTGTATGGGTATGATACTGCACCTGCACGGTACACTGCAGGTGACCTCTTGCGCCCTTGTCATTCTCTGCCCAGATCTCAATATCCTGAAGGCCCGGCACTCTGGGAGCGTATCCCTCCCAGTAGTCCGGTCTGTCCCGAATGGGAGTGAACTCCACCTCGGTGGAGTTCACGATTCCCCATACTCTCGTAATCATAAGATCACTCCGGGTCTACGACCTTGAATGTGATCTTGATGTTGCCGTTAGCATCCACGGTAGTTGCAACAGCCACAACATCACTGATAACAGGTGCTTTAGTATCGACTTTGACGTGTCTTGTAACAGTCGTTGTCTTTCCGAGGCTGTCTTTCGCGATAACGGTGATCGTATTATCGCCCTCGTTAAGCGTAAGCTCTTTGCTGAATGCTCCGCCCTCTCCAACGGATACTGCTTCTCCATTGATTGTAACCTCTGCAAGTGTAACGGCGGCGGATCCCGGTGCTGCAGTACCGGATACCGTTACCTTATTGCTGTTGGTCAACAGATTCTCAGTCGGTGTAGCCACATTCAGAGTCGGCGCTGCCGTACTGATGATGAATGTAACAGATTCGAGATCTGAGACGTTACCGTCATTGTCAGTAACCTGCAGGCTGACACTGTTGGAGCCGTCTGACAGCCCTGTCGCATGATAGGTGCATGTCTTCTTACCGCCTGCTCCATCGGACCATGTGAGGCCTGACGAAATCTGTACATTATTGACCTTAAATACAACAGATGCCATATTCAGGCCGGAACCGCCAGCATCGGAAAGTTCCATAGCGATATCCTGAGCGGATGCACCAAGGACCGAATCCTGTGTCGGGGATATGATCGTTGCAGTCGGTTTCGTTTTCTCGAGAACACGGAATTTTAGTTGATCCCCATATGTCTCGTCAGAGCTCGTCATAACCGCTTCATTGCCGGCCGCATCCAGAGCATGGATTTCCGCAAGGAATACATGGTCCGGCTGACTCCACGATGAATCTGATCCGGCATTTCCTTCCGCCGTCCACAATCCTGTATCATCATCGTAGGTAGCCGTAAACTTCTGTCTGTTATACATTACATATGCTTGTGTGATTTCACTCATAATTTTTGATCTCCTTTTCCTTAATGCGTTGTTGATGCGATTGGGTAGTCATGCGGATAATCATATGGATAATCCTGTTCATAATGGAACTCAAACTGGATCTTGATCTTTTCACCGACTTCCACGGTTGTTTTTTCTGTCTTTACATTCTTGATCTCTGCCATGATCTACCCGCCTTTCTTACTCTCCTGCCAGTTCGTTCACGATCCCGACCACTACAGTTCGGAGGTTGAACAGAGCCGGGACCTGATCCGCCGTAAATACCCCGGATACTACTAAACTGACCCATGTCTTTACCAAAATGCTATCCTTAGTAAACGTCATAATTATTCTCCTTCCATCTCGTCAAGAATCTGATATACTACATCCTGCAAGTTACTCAAATTCGGGACCTGCTCCCGGCCGTATGTTCCTGCAATGACGAGGCTTACCCATGTTTTTACGATCACACTGTTTTCATTAAACATCTGTCTCACCTCCTCCTGATATGGACTGCGTCAATGTAGCGATGACCATTGTCAGCTCGGCGATCGCCATCTGGAGGTCGGAATTTGTCTGATCCACTGCCGTTTCAACGTTCGCGAGGCGCTCCTCCGGGGTCTCTCCCTCTTTATAAACCACTACGCCGTATATCCCGCCGGTATAGATTTCCGCGTGGCCATATTTGGTGTATCCCTCATATGTTCCTATCGTCTGGCCACGCTCCTGTACGATCATCTTTGATGTACGGGACGAGTCGGTAAACAACACTTTAAGCTGCTCCGGGGTGTTTCCCACGGTCAGCACCCGCAGATAGTCACCGTGAGGCTCTACCTGCTGCACGGTAATTTCTGTTGCATCGTTAAAAATAATCTTCATTTTCATCATCCTTTCTTTTTCTTTTCGGATCTATGTGTTAAATGCGTCTTTGTCTTATTTGGCAAAAATTACAGAAGGCGAAATAACGCCATATACCGACCGCGAAACCGTATTTGGGTCAAGCTTAAAGCGGCAAGGCAATATGGTCGAATTGTTGCTTAATGTCGGTACAACCGCATCGATAGCCGTTGGACACAGGTTAGCCGATATACCTGCTGAATACGCTCCGTCAGAGGGTATCATAGTATCAGCAACTTATTACGGGAATACGTATGCCGTATCAATTAATAGTAATGGCACTGTTACTAACATATCTTCCGGCGCGATTCCGGCTGGCGAGACGTTGCGAATTCACGAAACATACTTTATTAATAGTTAACGGTCGAGTGGCTATTTCCATTTTCCAGTCACGTGAGCACGCAATGTTGTAGTACGCGCGTTGTCGCTGCCGTGCTGTACCACGAACCCGTCTATTGCGGACATATTACTGTTCATTCTACACGATGCGCACCAGATAATTCCGTTGTTTGCCGCGGAAACCTCAATGTCATATACTTCTGTGGCTTTTATGCCAAAACCGAAGTTAGTGAATTTTGCGCGATACAGAACGCTTGTACCGCCAAATGCGATGAACGAAAAATCTCCGGAATTAACAGCCGTTTTTGCCCATGCCTCAAACCAACCGTTTTCGTATTTTTTGACGTAATAACGTTCAGATTCGATAATCTCAAACTTAATATGGGACAAAGACGCATTTAGCGTAGACATGTCTGACGTCACATCCAGTAATTTCACCACTTCTGTCACGTTAATCCCGTCCAGATGTACCTCAAACACCGGGCAATCATCCACCAAATCACCCACTTGCAGATTTCCTTCCGTATATGCCGGCGCTACTGGATCTGACGCTGCCGGCGTCCCCATGATTACAAACCACTCATTATCTTCAATTCCAGTCTCTTCATTCCGCGTATACCGATTAACGACCAGATCAATACGCTGCATTCCCTGCGTACCGTTCTGAATCGTTACTTCGTCATATGTCCCCAACTCCACCACAGACAAATTCCCATGATGCGACATCATACCGCTACGTATTTTTAATGAGTTGCTTGTCTGCAGCTCGGGTTCCAGATTTTCACCGCTTGTCAGTATGTAGCTGCCCTGCCCGACCGTTGACTCAACCAGCTGGCGGAACTGCTGGCTGGTCACATGAGGAGTGCCAGTTTTTCCAGTCATTATCTTCATTCTTTATCTTCTCCTTCCAATTTATAGGTTTTCGATTCAACATCATTGATCAGTTCATAGGTGATATTCTCCACCGGTTTCGCCATGTACATGCCGGTGAGATAATCCCGACCACCGACAATATCTCCGATATTTACATCAATGCCCAGAGCGGCAACGTCCATTTTGAACGTCTTCTTGTTCATCAGCTCCTGCAATTTCTCCCGGGATGTTTCTTCCAGCTCATCTGTCTCTGTTGATGTATTTTCATACACCTCTGCAATCTCCTGCAGACCGGTGTAATACTGCGTTTTTCCAATGCTTCCGTTTTTCTGCACGTACAGATGGAATACATTTCTATCCTGTAGTTCACCTTTCCCGGTCACAATCAGATGATTCACACCATCACGCTTATCATCCATCGTATAGTTCAGCTGGCAGTCCCTGGATAGCTCGATTCTGTTCGAGTAATCCACGATCGGAACAGCCTCGATATAGAGATAACCGGGCTCGTTCTGCTCCCGCCGGAATGTCAGCTGCAGACGGTATCCTTTGCTCTTCAGCATCTTTGTCAATCCGTCCAACAGAGTACAGTACCGGTCAAACTGATAATTGCTTACTGATACCCCAGTATCTCGCTGTGATACAACAAAGAGCCCGTCGAACTCAGGCTCGATCAGGCTCTTCATGACTGTATGTAATTCTCCGGATACTACCTTATAGTCCGATCCGGCCGGTGGCTGTATGATCTTCTTTGCCAGACGTCCTCGCCACGTCAATCCCTTCAACTCAACGTAATCCAGTGTGGTATCTGTCAGGACCTCTCCGATAATCCCGCCGTACTCCGTTCCCATAATATAAATAAGGCTGGAGAATGTCAGTTCCTCACGCCAGTTGCTCCGTGCGATCTGTACCGAAAATGTCCGCTTGCCATTCAGATCCACGGATACATTTGCGTCTTTTATCTCACCCAGCTCCCTTAGATTCTTATTGGCCAGAATCACCATCGCGCCTCCCTCCTTTCGAGGAAGAGCGTCAAATCAAACCCAAATGCACCAGACCAGTTGATCCGCAACAGACCAGATGGGATCGGCTCAAACACTGAATCCACAAGTCCCCGTTCGTGGAACAGGTTTTCTACGGTCCCATTAGACAGGTACTTATATACTGTACTGCTTCTGCTGTCGATGATCAGATACTCTCCTTCCTCCAGATCCGTGTAGACTGCGTATGCATGGTTGTTGATCAGCACATATGGATTCGTACAAGGGCCATACATGATCATCTGAAACTCGGATGATCTGACATGGTCAATCTCCCATGTAGCAACGCCCAAATCCTCTTCCGCAAAGTCAAACGGATGATCATATGGATAGTCAAGCCCGCTCGCTCCAGACACTTCGGACTGCGGAAAGAACTGCCGTGTGACCTCTGTCACCCATGACAATTCTGGCGCTATAAAGGTCAGTTCCACCTCAGAGTACACATACCCTTTCCAGTTCTCCTTTTTGGATGACTGAATCCGGCAGCGCAGGAAGGTGTCGTTCACGTACAGTTGTCCGTAAGTGTTCTCTTCTGCGTCCACGGCGATGACGCTGTACAGATATTCCATATTCTGCACAAATTCTTCACCGTTTCCGTATACATCAACCTGTACAGTCCTCTGATATCCCTCACTGTTTTCATCCCAGTCCGAATCGAACCAATCAGCTTCTGCCGTAAGATACGGATATTTTATAAGATTTAATATCTCTCCACGAGAATTTTTATAATATGCAGTTATCATATCCGCGGCACCGCTCCTTTCGGTAATGGTTTGTCGATTCGGTCTGTTCCGAGATAGATCGGCCGGTTGCTCTGACCTTTTGAAACGCCATTTGCTGTGGCTTTGCCCAGCTTCATCGCCAGACGGTCGATATCAGTATCCGACAGTTTCATCAGGTTCTCGGCCTGTTGCTTGCTGATTATCGTGCTTCTCGACTCTACAGCAAATGATTTGGCGATTCTATCGGTATTAAGCACCATTGTCTCCCGCATGCGAGCTGATATAGCTGACATATCGAGGGATTTCAGGGCGGCATTTGCCAGATTTTCAGATGATTTTTCAACAAATCCTATAGCATCCTCTTCGCCAAGCCCGACGCTTTCGCCCAAATTTCGTCCGATTAACCGGCCTTCTCGTGATGGCGAATGGATATCGAGAACATCCTTTATTTTCGCAAGAGCCGAACTTGCAAGACTTGCAGCTGCTGAAACAGCGTTTCCAATTGCACTTGTTATGCCGCCTCCGAATCCTGATCCAAAGTCATGCCCCGCTGATCTTGCGCTTACAGATCGGAGCCCTCCGCTCCCCTCTGCGCTGCTCGCCAAGGTTCTTCCTGCATTCTGTGATGTTCCTCTTTTGCTGCTGATAGAATTTGCATAGTCGCTTCCGAAGTTTCTCCCCTCGGCCGACGGATCTACACTTCCCACACCACTTTTTGCATGATCACCAAGACTTTTCCCTTTTCCAAACAACAGGGACACCATTCCGCCGATTCCGCCTCCGAGAAGACTTCCGAACCTGCTTCCAGTCGATGCAGGATTTACAGATCCCGCTCCCTGATTTGCCGCATCAGCATTCGCCTTTCCCTGCGCTCTCGAATTTTCCGTCTGACTTCCGACTCCGACGCCAAAAAATGACATGATATTTGAGCCAATCTGCTTTGCTCCGTCGAACAGTCCGCCTGACGACAAGCTCGTAAGGAAATTTTGTACTACAGATGTTCCGGCAGTATTGAGACCTTCCTGCCCTTCGTTCAGTCCTTCTACAGCTCCCGGCCATACCTGAGAAAATATATTTTTTACGGCCTGGGACGGACTGTGCACTTCCAAAGCGGCCCTGAGACTTTCGAGAAACGCATCAGCGCCTTCTTCTGCAGGGTCTTTAAGCTCTTCGAAGCCTTCCAAACCCTCAAGGGCTCCATACACTGTATTAGCCCATATTTCCTGAGTTTCGCTATCCAATCCGGAAAATCCATCAAGGAAGCTTGATACTGCTTCTCGCGATTCTTCGCTCAGTGAACCTGACAACCCTATCAAAGCGGCAACGGCTTCAGGCTGAATAGCACTAAACTGCTCGGCAACCCCGCCTGGAAGCTTGCTAAGTTCTGCCAGACTCATAGCGGTCATATTCGCAAAATCAGTTACTGCACTGTCAGTAGCCGATATTGTACCGTTCTTAATTTCTTCGCCGAGAAGCGCCATATTATCGGCTGCACTCGTAACGCTCTTTTTGAGTTCTTCGTCTGTGACTTCTCCATACCGCACGAAATCAGCCTGTACGGAAAGGAGTGCATCCTTTATCGCAGCCACATCTCCAGAAATAATCGCTGCTGACAACCCTTCATACTGCTGTATGATTGTCTGATATCCCTCATAGTTCGCTTTTGCATCAGCAGTCGCCCCAGACAGTTCGTCGTAATTTGCCGATAATTGATCAACTTCCTGCTGCGCGGCCAACACAGCCTCGTTTGTCTCAATTGTTGTATTGCCATACAACTTCGCTTCTTCTGCTGCCCTGCTTTCAAGGTCAGTCAATCTCTGCTTAGCGTCTGCCAAATCAGATGCAGCCTGTTCACTCTCTTTCTGCGCGCTGAGATATTCGTTAAGAGCCTCCGTACTTTTTTGAACTGCCTCCTGATAGCTCTGTTCCATTCCGTCGAGAGCCGCCTGGGCACGTTTCGTCTCAATCAGGTCTTCGATTGCTGCTTTCTGATCTGCGTATCCTTGGATTACGCCATCTACGAGTTCCATCTCAACACCTAATGCCGATGCCAACTCGCTGGTAATGTACTCAGCTCTTGCCTCGTACCCATCTTTAACCTTTCCGTTTGCATCCACGAGATTTTGCAACTCTGTCCATAATGCACTTGTTGCATCAATCTCCTGTGTAGAAGACTGCACAGAGTCCTGCATCGAGGTTTGGAGATTTTCCAGTTCATCTGCGGACTGATCAATACTGTCGCATAACTTTTTCTGTTCGTCTGATAGTTTTGCCGTAACTTTAGTCTGCTTGTCAGACATAAGATATAAGGCACCCATCCCAGCCAACAATGCAGCAATAGCTGTCACCATCAAGCCGATTGGATTTGCTGACATTACAGTATTTAGTGCCGTCTGTGCTTTTGCCCATAATCCTGTCAACGCCATGGTCGCTGTAATCTGGCCGTTATGCAGCGCGATCAATGTCTGCTGCAGAGTCAGGCCGCCATTCGTTGCGACCAACTGCAGTGCATTTGCCTTCTCCATTGTTGTCAGCGTCTTTGTTACCGCAGCTACCTTCTTTGTAGTGGAGGCCGTTATTTTTGTCACAGCATTATATGTCTTAAATGCAGCAGTTGCAGATGCCGCCAACGGGACAACCACCTCCAGATTCCCGCCTACAAGATCAAGTGCACCTGTAAGCAATGGGAGCGTTGCATCCGCGAGTGTCCCGGCTACATCAATCAGATTTTCAAACGTATCAACTGCTGTCTTGCCCGCTCTTTTCAGCCCGCCAGAACTGAGAGAATCCGATATTGCATCAATCGCATCTTCAACCGGTTCCCGTAATTCTGAAGGCAGTAGCTCCGCAAGCCCCGACGCTATCGCCTCCGCCGCTTCTCCTGCCGCACCGATCAGCTTGCCTCGGTTGCTGACAATCCCGTCCGCAAATGACTGAATGAAATTGACAGCCACATCCACCATTTCAGGAGCATGGGAAGCCGCCGCGGTCGCAAGATTTGCAAATTCATCACCGGCCGCCGAAATAGCAGCATCCATACCGCCATTATTGAAAGCGTCCGTGATACTATCCACACTGTCATTTACAACCTGGACAGCATCTCTCAGACTTCCCGACACGCTGTCGTAGAAGACGATTCCGAGCGTTTCTGCTGATCCGGAAAGGGCTTCAACAGCTCCTTTCAGGTTGTCCTGCATTGTCGTTGCAGCCGCCTGAGCTGCCCCATCACATGATTCATACGCTGCCGTCAAGCTGGATAGACTTTCCGGACCCTCGTTGATCAACGCAAGCATTCCGGACAGAGCTTCCTGTCCATAGAGCGTAACCAGATAGTTGTTCTTCTGCTCGTCCGTCATGCCTTCCATCGCTGACTGGAGCATCCCAACCTGATCAGTAAGCGAGAGCATTTTTCCTTCTGAGTCATAGAAGGAAACACCCAGTTCATCCATTGCCTCCTGCATATCCGCAGTGGGCTTAGACAGCCTCGATAACGCACCTCTCAAGGTTGTTCCTGCCTGAGATCCCTGGATTCCGGCATTTGCCATAATACCGATAGCTGCCGCAGTCTCTTCCAGACTGATTCCCGCCGCCCTTGCCAATGGAGCGACATACTTCATCGCTTCCCCGGTCTCTGTAACAGAAGAGTTTGTCCGGTTCGCATTCTCAGCCAGTACATCCGCCACATGACCTGCTTCCGACGCTTCAAGCCCGAAGCCCCTCAGAGCGGATGCCGCGATATCCGCACTGCCCGCAAGATCCTCCCCGGATGCCGCAGCAAGATCGAGCATGCCGGGCATCGCTTCCATAATCTCATTTGTCGTGAATCCGGCAGCCGCAAGGTTTTCCATGCCTTGAGCAGCTTCGGATGCCGAAAATGCGGTATCAGAACCGAGCTGTATTGCCTGCTGCCTTAACTGCTCGAACTCCTCGCCCGTTGCGCCGGATATAGCCTCGACGCGGGACATCTGCGCCTCAAAGTCTGATCCGACTTTTACCGCTGCTGTGGCTACGCCACCGAGGGCTGTTGCTGTGCCTGCAATTGCTGTAGCTGTCACTTTCAGTCCTTTAGCCGTAATACTACCAATTTTAGAGATAGCACTGCCGATATTAGTGCTTGAGTCCTTCCAGTCCTTTTCTACTGCATCCGCTGAGGCTTCAGAACTTTGCTCAATCTCGCTCCACGCCCTTTTAAATGCATCACTCGCTGACATACCTTGCTTTTTGTACTCTGCCGCCAAGCTTGCTGCCTGCGACTTCAAAGACTTCTGGGTTTCTTTCATCCCCTTTTCTATTCCAGAAGAATCCAGATCTGTTTCAATTACGACTTTTCCGTCTGCCAATATAGTTCACCTACCTTGTTTCTCGCAAAGTAGGCACGCTCCCCTACTCAATGGTGAGGACTATTGGCTCTTGCCTTTGCCGGATATTCAATCTTATTGATTTTCTTACAACGCGGGCATTTGATCTCGCCCTTTATAACTTCTGCGAACAGTAAGGTATGCCCGCATTCATCGCACTTTATTTTCTCAATGGTCATCACCGCCTTTCCCGAAAAATATGTATAAAAAGAACACCCGCCGTTTGACAGGTGTTCTGATTACCGTTATTTATGCTGTTTTCTTTCTTCTGGCTCGCTCAGCGCGTTTGCCACACACAAAGCCGAACTGAAATATCTTCCACATCCAATACCTATAACTGCTGAAAGAATATCTGTGCTCAATGCACTCACACAGTTCTTTGAATTCTCCATAAGGAATGCAGTTTTGCCCATATTCCAAGATTTTCTGATCAATCTGCATTTACTGCACCTCTCTTCCAGAAATGAAGTCAAGTACAGCATTTGCTCCTGCGAAAAATGCAGCGTGTTCTAATTTGCAAATCAATTCCATGCCTTCATCAATTCGCTCATCTCGATCGCCGCCGGGCAAGATTGAAGTTATGTACTTATCCAGACGGTCAAATCCAGTCTGCATAGCCTCGCACAACTCTTCATTGTTTACCTTATCATACATCTCCTGAATGATTTCCTGCCGCATATTAAGCCACCTCCTGATAAACAACCTTGCACTTGTTGATATTACCATTCGACAGCCGATACTCTATGACCGTAGGATAACCGTTTTCCTGAAGCCAGAGTTTTATCTTCTGCATCACTGAGTCTTTGTACTGGACTGTCACACCGTCATGCCCGTTCCGGCTGTATGCCGTCTTGACAATCTCCGATTCTGAAACAGACAATTTCTGAATGATTGCGCTTACAGCTTTATCATGAGGTCTTCCGCCTTCAGAATAAATCCCGAGTTCTTTCGCTATCGTTGTGCAATCCCACAGGACAGGCACATCCGAAATCAGCGGTACTTTCACCGGATAGCCGTTGTCGGAATAGATACGAACAACTTCTGCCGCTATGTACTTCGAGTCCACTCCGGCATCATGCAATGCTCCTTTGATGTTCTTAACCATCTGATTGACTGACGGGAGTTTCTCTTTGTGAGAAGGCTTGTCCTCCCTTATTTTCTTCACTGCAAAATAAGATTTTACAAGCTGACGCTGTACTTTCCACGCCAAATCGTCGGTAAAAGATTTCACGAGCATGAGATATCCAGATTCAGTAAGAAGAACAATATTTGCTCTTGGATTGAAACCGTTCGGAAGGGTCTGTCCGAAAAACGGACGAACCTCCGAACACTTTGCTTTAAAGAAATCTTCGCCCTCAAGCATATGCTTCTTATTATCATTAAATCTCTTCCTTGCGGTTCCTTCTGCTCTCTCATGCACAGAGTCAATATCTTTAAATGTTACTACTCTCTGACCCTTGTACTCTTTTACCATTACTTCCTGATTCTGGATTTTTACTACATCATTCATAGCCTTTTTTCTTCCTTTCTTTTGACATTTCCGAAAAAATAGGCTATACTCTAATTGAATTTAGGACATAGCCTATTTTCGACCTTTGAACAAACACATGCTCGCCAAAGTTACTGTGTTTGTTCTTTTTTTGTTACTATCAGTTCTTCTACTGATAAACCCAATGCTACTGCTAATTTTCCTGCAATATCCGGCTTGCATGTTTTTCCATTTCTTATGTACGAAATAGATGCCCTGGATACACCAGACGCTTTTGCAAGACCTGCACAGTTATACTGTTTTTTTGCCATCGCAAGCAACATTTTTTCAACATTAACTTTTACAGTCACTCCCATTATTTCACTCCTTTCTTAATATTCACTATCGAATATATTTACATTAACATTCACATTTGAATTTGTCAATATAAAATTTGCATTTTTGAATATTTCATGCTATCCTTACATTAAAGGAGAGTGATTGTATGGGTATAAACGACTACATTAAAGTAGGATCACTAATAAAAGAGCTACGTTTGTCAAGAGGATATTCTGCAAAGGAGTTTGCAAAAAAATTGCAAATTCCATACTCGACCTATTCTAACTACGAAAATAATAACCGCGAGCCCAGCTTAGATACCCTGCATAAAATTTGTGATAATTTAGGCGTCACTGTTGAAGAATTGTTTCGTTTTGCCACATTACCATCTGATCTTAAAGATGCTATTGTAGACGCCCTTATAGAAAATGATGTGGTTGCGGTAAAAAATAAGCTAAAAAGCAGTTTTTATTCCGCTTTTGATCCATCTGAATTTTCAGAAGATGAATTAGCTGATATCAAGCAATACATCGAATTCATTAAATTCAAACGTAATACATCTGCTCACGGCACCACCGAGTAATCGGTGGTTTACTTTGCACGAAAATACCACCCGCCAAAGCAGGTGGTAAGCACAATCCTTTTAAAGCCCAAACGTATGAGCTTGATTTAAGTATATCTCAAACCTGTCATACTGGTCACTGTATGTATCAATCTTTTCCGTTACTGTTGTTCCTGTTGGCACATCATAGACATCTAATGGATATTCCACTGTAACAATCTGATCCCCCTGATACAGAACCGCTACAATCTCCACTTCTTCGACATCCACCGCAGCATTGTTCGTGATTTCCACGATTATGCATTGATCTCCCTGATTAGACTTTATTTCTACTTCTTCCGCATGATTTTCATACGTCGGATGCGCCCCCAACTCTACGCTTGTCTGTACCTCGTAATCCGTATACTGCTCCGGTGCTTCCATCCTAGAAACAACGGTACTTCCCGGAAGAACCATATCATGCCCATCTTCGTCCATGTCTATTGTCGCTCCAGTACTGTCTTTATAATTGATCTGAACTCCAAGTTCATCAATAATAACCCCGCTGTTATTTGTAATAAAAGCGCACATCAGACCATCAGCGGTAGGGACAACCTTAACGTCCACTTTTTCCCGAATGGTTTCTGCGTCTATGCTTTCCGGGACTTCACCAGAAGATGCAGCTCCATTATCTATTTGTACTACAGATGCCAATATATCATTCAAAGTATCTGTGTAATCCAGATCAGAAGATGCTAAAACCGACATCATAAAACTCAATATTCCATTCTCGCAGTCAAAAGTTATCAGTTGGGTATCCCACTCTTCTCCTGCCATTCCGAGACTTATTACATCTCTATATGCAGTAGTTCCTGCTACCTGCTCTTCACTTTCTGAAATCAGTTCATAGCTTTCCATACTTGATCCAAACGCGGTAAGGAATTCGCTCCTTACCTGATCATCTGTAATACTTTGGTCCATCGCTGAATAGCCAATCATGAGCATCGCATCTTCAGGATAATAATAAAGCGTCTCATCTGTATTTTCTCCGCTTTCCCAATCTACCGGTATCTCAAACGTGTATCCCTGAAATTGAACTTGATTCACATTTTCAGCAGGCTCTGAGATTATATCTGCTTGTTTTTCTTTCTGCGCCCCACATCCTGCCAACATCCCACAACACAGGCATACTACCAACATCATACTCAGAATCTTTTTCATTCGTCTTTCCCTCCATCCCCACCGCAAACACCACACTTCGATTATACCTGTGCTCATAAGGAAAGACAAGAGAATCTGTAAAAGCGAGATTTGTATTCAAGCCGGAATCGATTAAAACTCTTCTACCATTTTCTTCACATCCTGATAAATTTCTTTGTATGGCATCCGACTCTCCATCAGCTTCCGGATACGCATTTTCACAAGCATTTCTAACGCCTTCAGCTCCATAAGTGTTTCCTGCGAAACATTGCCTCGCTGCCCGCTCTGGATCCCTACTCTACCATGTATCAGCTTTGTAAAAATCATATAGTATCTATCGGCGTTCCGGCTCCCTTGTTCTTTCGCATATTCGATAAAGAGCTTTATCTGGTCTGTTTCGTATTTTCTTGCCTGTTTTGATTCCTCTCTGATCCCAAGCCATTTATCATCTTTTTCAGTTGCTATGTAATAGCCGTTCTTTTTGATTGACTGGATAGTTTCATATACCCAGTCATTAAAATCATCAGCCACCGGCTGTGCAGACTTTCGGCAAATTTCATATATGCCACGCTCAATATACATATACATCTCTGAACTAGGGTCGATATGTTTGGACCCTCCCTCAATTTGAGCCCCCGTTATTTTGATGCTAAATCTGTCCATTCTTTTATGATTTCGGTTATGGACATTTTCGATACCTTTACTTGGATTCTTATATTCCAGTGCGTATCCAATCTGTGTCCTACTCATGTAGATATTATTTTCTTCATCTACGTAAAAATCGCATACTGTTCCTAAAAATTTTCCATGTTTCACAAGTTTTAGTTTCATGATTTCAGTCCTTTCCGTTGAATTTCAGGCATCAAAATAGGACGCTTCATTTCGCTGCGCCCTTCATTCGCCCAATAGTTTGCTCACATCCCCGCCATTCAGCAGAGCCTCTTCTACAAGCCTGTCCTGCTCGCTCATCTCGGGCACCTGCTTGCCATCCAGTCCGTAATACCGCTGCATTGCCTGATAGAACTTACGCTGTTCTTTTGACAGATGCTTACTTGCCGTATCGACTGTCCGGTATTCCATAATCCGGCTGAGCCGCGTATCGGCCCCCAGATTTTCCAACAGAATCATGAATTTCCACCAGTGCATATCCTCTTCCTGCAGGTCAATGCCGTACTGCTGCATGAAGCCGGCATAGATCAGATCGGCATCCTCCACAAAGTCAAAAGGCTGCTTATCGTTAATACCGGCAATCTTTCTCGGGAATGTTTTTTTCTTCTTCTCCCGTCCGCAGGAGAAGAACCAGAACATCTGATTGATATGTCCCTCAGAAAACAGCTTCTGCTTTCTGTAGAACATTTGAAGCATCTTGAGCAATTCGCCCTCGGATAACTCACTCTTATCCCCCTGGATTTCATAACACCGAAGAACGGTGCGGAACCCCGGATTGATCGGACACTCCGTACCGTCTACATTCAGCATTGTGGGAAACTTTTCCGTCAGAACGCTCATTATTTAACCGCCTTACGCATATCTTTCATCCTCTTCATGATTGCTGCATACTGATTCTGCTGTCTGATCTGCTCAGACGCGAGCTGATCATATGCTTCTAAGTGTGCAAGGAGATCATTATCAGTACCACAGACAGCAATTCCCGTCCCCTCTCCGAAAACGGTATCAAACAAACCTTTGATCCGATCACACAGATACTTATTCTGCTCCTGTTCCGTTCCCTCCGGCATCTCGCCCTTTACGCCTTTCATTTTCTCAAGAGCATCAAAATACCGCTCTTTCACATCTGCTTTATCTTTGTCATACAGATGAAAATCAAGTTCTACACCGTGAATAATCATGTAGCATCATCCTCCTCACCGATTGTCGCCTCTCCGGTTATACCCTCGCCAATCAAGGCTTTATTAGCGAGGGTTATGATTCCCCCGCTTCCGTAGCTGGTGTAAATGTCTTTGTCTGGGTATTGAACTCACCATTTACCCAGTCAGTTTTGCCGAGCAGGTTTCCGGATCCCTGGATCTCACCGTCATTGTCTGAGAAATCTGAAATCTCAACAGCGACACGTCTCTGCTTTGCCTCGAATGTATTCTGCTTTGAATCTACCGGTTTTTCCAGGTAAACCTGAACATAGAGGCTTTCGGCATCCACTCCTGTTTTCTCGTTTTCTCCGATATCTGCGATAAACTCTACCGCTGCCTCTGACCGGATCAGGTCGAACTCCAGAGGAGCTGTCCACTCATAAGACCCGATGGACTGCGTTGCTGATTTCTGGTTCACATATCTTTTTGACATTGTCTGCGCCGACGGGGAACTGTCGATCTGGGTAAATCCTGTCCCCATCAGTTCGAACTGCGGCGAATCAGATCCGCCCGTTATATCGATGTAATCTGCATGCTGATGGCGCCCTACAACGCCGGTATTTGTTTCAGCAAAGAACTGAATGTTCATTTTCATCATATTTTCCTACCTCCGTTTGAAATAAATAAATTGACACTGTATCCTGTACTGGCACTTTGTGCCCTGATTATCGTAAAGATAACCGCCTGTTGTTGCCCGGATTGACCGGCTCTGAAGCTGGCCGGACAGCTCTGGAAGATTTCCGTTTGCTGTGCATTCATCCAGCCAGTCGGCAAACTTCTCGTAAAACTCTGCCGTATCTCCGTTTTCCTGTTCGCCGTATAGCTCCCGGGAGCATAACGAGAACACGTACTGCCTTACTGAATCTCCGTTAGTGTATCTTTTGATGATCGGCTCTGCCGGCGTACTTTCGATGCTATACGCTGTAGCATTCTCACCCAGAAGATCCATGTTCACTACTGGGAACATCTGCTCAAACTCTCTTAGAAAAGGACAACCCTCTACGAAGTCTTTTACTTTTCCTGCTACACTCATTTCGCCTTACCTCCGCAATATGCAGCCGTCGCTTTGACAATCTCTTTTCCCCGGTCCGCCCACATGCGTTCTGTCCAGTGCGGACCTCGCAGCCCGTTTCCGGGATTCTCGTAATACTGCCGGCGCGCGTAAGGTGCATCATAAGTAATGCTGCTCACGGACTCTGTCACAGAATCTTCAGAGAGAAATCCTGTCAGTCTCGGGATATATGGGGTAGTCAACCGTCTCACCTCATGGGTAAAAAACCGCTGTCCTTTTCCGTTTTTATTCAGATTTCTTTTCAGCAGAATCCGGTCAACCGGATCAATCTGCAGCCTGATCTTCGTTGCCATTAGACACCGCCTCCTATCCTGATGTGCGGAGAAGAACCGAAAAAGTTCTCGGAATGGCTGAGCACTTTTCCAACCACGCCCGAGAACTCTCTTTCTATTTCCTCTATACCGCTTACCTGCATACTGCCATACCACTGTCCCACGATAAACAGATCCTCATTCTGTACAGTCCATCTTCCCATCGGATAAGACGAAGAGTTAAATTCCTCCGGTGGCAGCCATCCTTCACAGACTCGGCGGGGTATCCTGATCTGGAATGCTTCTGCACTGACCATCCCGCCATCTACAACTGAAATCTTTTGGTCCCTGTAAAACCAGACTGGTGTAACATAATGAGGAATGTATACGAATTTACTAGATTCCTTATCTGGGAAGCGGTTGAAAATCGTTATTTCCGCATTGGTGATCATGTGCACACCCCCAAATACAGAAGTCCTGTGTGAAGCAGATACGGCCGGGCAGCCTGATATTTTTTATTCCATAACACCTCATCCCGAGACTGTCCGTCGGTTCCCTCCGTCACATATGACACGGAATATCCGTCCGTATTCTCTGACTTGATTTCCCGTCCATCCCCGTTCTCAGTGTTGCCGATCCGGTCATTTTCTGCCTGAATCACATCGGCCACCGCGCATGACGCATCCTTTACATCATCCGGTACGGCATCAGGATCAACCCTGTTTGCCGTAATCTCCCGGATAAATGCACTCGCATCCCGCATAGCCGTCGGGAATGAATCTTCTGTTATAGCCGTTCCGTGGTATGTTTCAACATAATATTGATAATCCGCGTACTGGAGCATTCTGATCACCCGCCTAAGAGCTTGCCAGAACTCCGGCACTCTTCAATGAGTCTAACAGGGCTTTGAACTCTGCTGCTGTAACATTCTCGCCCGATGCCTCCGCCACAGCAGTACCCTGTTTTACAAGGCCCGCTATAGCTGTTGTAGCAGCCGTCGGAATTCCTTTATTGGCTGTCTCGACTCCGTTCTCCAGATTATTCATCTTTTCCTTTGTAATGACATCCCCGTCATTCCATGTATTTTTCGTGTAAGCCATGACTCTTACCTCCTATTCTGATTTTCCAATCTTAGCCTTACCGATCTCGCCTGTCCCGATCCGCCCGTTCTCTGCCGGGTCACTCACGCTTTTTTTTTAATTACAGCGTAGTTTTTGTCGCCCAGACGATATCCGGATACAATTTCGACCTGAGCCAGAGATCCGTTGAAGTTCTCGGAATCTTTCAGTCTGGCCATAGTCAGCAGATCCACGATGTGGAATCCTCTCCAGTCATACATAATATAATCGATCTTGGACAGGTCTTCCGTCTGGAGAGTGCCCGTGTAATCATAATACTTTGCCGCAGTCGTCAGATCCAACATGTTGCACTCGATCCAGAGCATGCCGAGATAACGGCCAACCTGCCCCGTCTGGAACATTTCATCATTCGCGATCGGCGTAAATTTATCGCCGGCTTCCTCCAACATTGCACTGTAAGTATCGACCGATGCCAGAACAACATTTGCGGAAGCTTTCTGTTTCCGGATTGCTTTACGTCCGGCAATGATCTTGCTCTTAATGTTCGATGCTGTGATTGCCGCTGTATCACTTAAAGCTGTACCCTCGTGAACAAGGCATGCGAGCCCTGACTGCTGCCATCCCTCTCGGCATACCTGTGTGGACTGAGAGAGATGTGCATCCGCCATATCATACGGCACCGCCTGCGCCTGTACATTATAGATTTTCGTTGATTCCTGCTGGGCATTATTCATCAGAAGCGGAATCAGATCATTGTCCGCTGATCCATGCGTAAAGTCAGATGCCGGAGTCTTCGGGTCCTTTGCAGCTTTTGCCGCCAGTCGGAAGATCTGTACTGCTCCTGCATTTTCTGCATCGCCCTGAAACTGATCGCTGTATGTCAGCCCCGGCTGAAAGATTGAATCAAAGTAAAAGTTCGGTGCTACGATCGAACTATATTTTTCTGATACGTTATATCCACCATATTCCATAGTTTCTACTTTCCTTTACTGTTTTGCATATTTGTTTTTACCGTATTTCTTTTCGTAGTAAGCCTGTTCCTCAGATACTGTCTTTGGTTTATAAGTTCCCTGCGTCCCGCGAACCCATGTCTTCTTTTCAGGCTTCTCTTCTTCCTGCTCAAATTCATCCGGATATTTTTCACGAACGCCTTTCATGTACTCGTCAGCACCGACAAAGGTACCGTCTTTGAATTCCAGATTCTGGGCAAGAAATTCTGAAAGGATCGCCTTTCTGGAAAGAGGGGACTTGATCTTCTGCCCGTCCATGAATCTCTCTGCTGCAAACTTTTTCCGGTCAGACTCGATCTGAGCATTCAAAGCTTCTGTATCCTTCTGATATTTTTCCTCCCAGTCTTTTGCCGACTGCTTGATACCATCGATATCCATATCCTGATAGGACTTAATCGTCTTGTTTGCTTCCCCGAGCTGTGTCTCAAGCCCTTTAGCCTTGGCAGTAGCAGCCTGATACTTCTCTTTGCTGATATAATTTCCTTCCGACAGATCCACAAAACGCACATGTTGAAGCTTGTCTTCAATTCCGTCATTGTGCTCCTTGATTTTTGCATCTACCTGACCGTACAGCTCTTCGCCTAAAAGTTCCTTTAATTCCATAAGTTCTCCTTTCTCTTCTCCTGCGTTTTTAAGCGAGGTGTCTTCCTCTGGATCCGGCAGTTTTTCACCCATGCCGTCAGGGGTATTTCCCCGGCAGTTTAAACGTCATAAGGGTTTTTCGGACATAATAAAACACACAGGGCAATTCCTGTGTGCTGTAAACCGTGTCACATTATCCGTACATTCTGCATATAAAAATACCACTCACTCCGAAGAATGAATGGCATCTATACATTAACTGATTCTGACTTGAACTCTCCCTCTACCAGAAGTGTCGTCTGGTTTCTAATATCTTCGGCAGCCTGTCCCGCCGGCATTGCCACAGAAAGAAGCATATGGGCAATATTATCAGCATCAAATATCAACATCTGATTGTGAAGTCCTTCTCCTTTTCCTTCAATCGTAACTGACGTATTATCGCCAATCTTCAATGTGTCCAATACTTTATACTTCATATTACTCACCGCCTTTTCTTCCACTCATCAAGCTCTTTCCGGTATGCTTTCAACGCGCTTTCTGTCTGTTTCACTTCCTCGGCTGTCAACTTATATGCTTTCTGATATTTCAAAAGCTTCTCCTGCGCTGATATCTCGCACATCAGCCTGCTCTCATAAGTTCCATCGTTTTCACCTTTTCGGAATTGTGTCGCGTGGATCAGCTCTTCAAAGACCGCCGCCCTCCCGGGATTCTGTCGGAGAAGAATAGTCTTTTCATTATACGTGATTGCTTCTGCATGCTTATTGCTAAGATAAGCATCCGTAATATCATCCATCTGCATCACGCCCCCGTTCCTACGGAAAGCCTTCACAATCTTCTGAAGCTGTCTCTTTGGCATCGGCTCTATCGCTTGGGCTTTTTTCTTCCGATACATACTGCTTTTCTTAATTATAGCAGAGTCACCAGAGTTTACAACATTTTTACTGAAACTCTTTCCCGGAAGCACCCGCCCAAGACCATCCATATATACCCGCTCCATCTGTTCGGGAAGTTCCATCCGTTTTGAAAAGCTCTGATATTGCCGGAGCGAATTTATATATCGCGCCCGAGCCGCTTCGATATCAGTCTGATCAGCCCCGCCTTTCTTCAGAAGAGTGATCTTCTCCCGCTGCGCCCTCATGGTCGTTTCCATCTGGCGCTGCTTCTGTGTGGCTTCATAAGCATTGTACTGCTTTCCATTCCAGCGCCGCACTTCCTGCTCCTGCGCTTCCAGTTCACGGAGCCGGTCCGGTGAATATGTCCGTACAGAGTATCCGGGGACAAAAGCGTAATATGAGTGGCGGCAGTTCGCTCCACACAATCCGTCAACATCCCCAAGATGACATACATCCTGAAGCTCCTGTTTTGTATAGATGTTTCCTCCCCACCAGTGCGAAGGACGGTGCCCTGCATGCCAGGTCACCTCATAAGTATCTGTCCCCAGGTTCCTTGCCACCATCTCATTGATCTGCGCCGATAACTGCGATACGCCGGTCATGATTGCCCGACGGGCGGCCACCGGCGCCCTGCTACTGTATCCAGATGCATAGTCAATGGTCCGGAGTCCGGATACTGACAATTCCTTAACCACTCTCCGGAGGACCGTATTGTAATCAAAGGCGCCTGTCACGATATCCATGCAGGCCCGATCAAGATAGGACTGGTAATACTGTGACAGCGGGGTAAACGCTTTCTTCCCGCCGCCCATATCCACGGTCATACCGAGAGACTGCGTAATGTTCTGGATTTCATTATTGGTCTGGCTGATCACCGCCTGCGACCACTGCCGCACCTGTTCATTTTCTTCGAGCGGTGTAAAGTTCCCGTTGATCTGAAGGTAAGCATCTTCATGCCGAACGTATTCCCAGTTCGATACCTTATCATACAGCTCCCACATTTCAGGATCTGTCTTTTCTGTCAGGCGTTTGATCTCCTGCTCAATAAGCTCCGTACTGTTCCCAAGGATCAGTAGCTTATTGATCTGATAATCAGCCGTACTGGTAATCTCCTCGGTCTTTTTGATCCTCCGCACGATATCTGAAAATATGCGATCCTGCATTTCATAAAACAGCTTCTCGACCTGCAGAGGAAGACTCCCTTTCTGTTCCGGTGTCATGCCTCATCACCCGGAATCTGTTCTGGATCAAACTCCGCTGCCTTTCTCAACATCTCTCTGGCCTGATCTTCTGTTTCTCCGAATCGCTTCATCCTGTACTCAACCAGCCCGACGGCGCCCATACTCACATCGGCCCGGAGCTGCTCTGTCTCATACTTCTTGTCTACGATCAGGGAGTCATCCCAGTTCTCGGATACTTCTACTTTCCCGGCAGGAGCAAGATTTCCTATTGTGATCCAAGCATCAATAGCTCCGACCAGGTTCTCTATTGCCTCTCCCAGACTGTTCTGAATCGATTTCACAGTATTGTACGACCGCTGTTTACTCGTCTTGATCTCCTCTGCAGTCTTGTCCACGGTCTGGGGATCTGACAGTGTCCCATAAGCCAGACCGCTGTTAAATTCTACTTTCTGGACTATCCGATTGTATCCGTTGAAAAAACTCTGGTCCCTGATTTCCGGAGAATAGGCATTAAAAAACGGAGAGCCATTGCTGTTCTGGATCCCCGGTCCCATCGGCCGATATAGCCGCGCCTTTCCTTTCGGGAGAATCACTTCTCCTTTTCGATTCTTTCGGAAGAATTCGTCTGCAGCCTGAATAGCGGTCTCCTTCGATTTATATTCCCAGAGTGTCGCTCCATACTGCTCGTCTGCATCCCGTATCTGATCAACAGCCCTCGCAAATACGGACACGCCCAGAGGAGAAGATGTATCTGTATTGTTCGCCAGCGGGATTTTGAAGTAAGAGAATAAGGCTCTGTCTGCATTCTCCAACTCCACAGAGGGATCGATATCCGACCACTCCGGCACATCCTCCAGACTGATTTCCTGTCCAAGATTAATAATCTCATCTGTTCGGACGAGTGCCCTTCGGCTGACAAACGCACGATTCTGAATAATATAATGGCCGTTCTCATAGGACTGATATTCCAATCTCGTATACAGCTTTTTCCCGACACGTTTAAATTCAGGGAAGATTGCGGCAGAAATATTTCCGGCACTGTCGAATGCCACTGGAAAGAAATCTCCTGCCTTTACGACATCCACTGCAATACCGCCCTCCGAGGGGTATGGCTTAAATACAATTCCGCCCACACTGCATGCATATTCAGTGTACACCTGAATATTTGCTAAGAACTTTTTCAGACTCAGACTGATCAGTTCCGCCCTGTCACTTCCGGAGATGTCGATTTCTGCCTCCATCGTAACAAGCCTCGCCATTTCTGAACAAATAGAAGCCGGCAGGTTTAAGCTCTTTACCTCTTCATTCAGCCACGGGGCTTCATTGGTATACATCTTATTCCACTTGTAAATCGCATGCGCCATCTTCTGGGATATGGCGATATCCACTCCCATCGCTTTCCGCACGCTTTCATACTGTATCAATCTGCATCACCCCTTTCTCCTGCTGGCAGCATATAGGATATCTGCTTCCACATCCCCATACTGAGGTATCTGGTTCCATCTAAACAATGGTCATTTTCTTTTATCGGGACTTCTTTCCCATTCTCAATACTCTTTGGATCATATTGGTACAATCCCAGCTCTTTTATAAGCATCTTCTGTCTCTGCCGGTTAATAACCATCTTCCGGAAAGACAGAATCTTCTGCACTCTGCTGATTCCAAGCTTCACATCGTTCTGCGCCGGGATCACCGGTATATGTGGTACAACTCTCCGGATTTCCTCTATCAGACCGGCTGCCGATGGATCTGCAAAGATATAGCTGACCACTCGGTCAAACTCTTTTTCCAGCCTTTCACAGAAATCTTTCATGTCCTGCGCATATTCGGAAGGGGACTTCTGCTTTCCCTCATCCCTGCCGCTGTAATAATATTCATCCAATCCCCGGAGAACCTGATTCTCGTAATCAATCCCGAATGCTTCATATACTGTCGGGTTTCTCTGTCCATAGTCAACACCGATTCCAATTTCCCCGATTGCCTTTCGGCCCTCCTCCGGGTATTCCTCGTCGTCATACAGATGGATCTCTGGCGAGAACATATAATAGATCAGATCATCTACACCGGTAGGCTCCCCGAGCCATACACTGCGGTACATCTTCGGATCATTCTTTTCCATCTCATGTGCAGTATCTATCAGGTCCTGCCCCAGCCATTCTTTCGGAACATCCCGGTAATCTGTATGGACATGGATGCAGTCCTCGCGCTTCTCCATCTTCTTGCACCACTGGTTTATCTGTGCATTCGGATTTTTCGGAGGATTGTATAGATAGATCATCTGGAATCCGGCACTGTTACCACGAACAAAAGTTGCCTCAATGTTTGCCAGTTCCTCTTCTCCTTCACCGTCGTCGAAAAACTCTGTCGCTTCGTCCACAATGACCAGCTTGATCGGTTTATCCTCGTCGATAATACCCTTGGTGTCGTCGATACCGTCTGATCCGGAGAAATACATTGTGGTCCCATACTTATTATAAGTGATTTCCATCGGGGACTTCGTGATATAGAACTTCTTTTTCGGTATTCCCAGTCTGTTAATCCCCCGGAGCATTTCTTTATACACGGTCTTCCGCAGCTTGTTGTGATGCTTACGCAATACCACGACCGAGCCATGTGCATCTGATACAATCTGATAATCCCCTCTAATTGCTGCATAACTAGACTTCGTCCCGGCACGGCCAGACGTCAATATGATATGCTTATGCCGTCTGTCGTTAAACAGAGGCTGATACTTTGGGATTATCAATTCCGATATCCTTATCTGTTTCTTCTTTTTCGACATCGTTTATGATCTCAACTCCATCATCATCTTCCGGACTATTATTCCGCTGCAGTCTTTCTGTATTCGCCTTCATCTGCCTGATCCGAGCTTTCTGTTCCTTCGTGGCCAGCTCCCAGTTCTTGTGCAGCAACTCCTCATACTGTTTGATCATGGTGGTCAGCTCTTTCTGAGCCTTCGCCTGAGCCTGAAGGAAAGATGCCTGCTTGTCCCAAGCCTGCTGGACCTCCCATCGTTCTCCGATCACATTGCCGTCCTTCTCTTCAATCTTTTCAACCGTCTTGTCTTTCTGATCTTTGACATGCATGATCTGCTGTGCCCGCATGATTGCCGTGTAAGCCAGCTTGATCTGATCCCACAGAAGGTCCAGCGGATCAGACGAGTCCAGGGAAAAGAAAATCTCCCGAGTATCCTCTGGAAGATACCGTGAGAAGAGTCCATGCTTCACGGCATTCTGGTTCCCTTTTGGTGCGCCATGACCGACAGCATTCTTATTGCCGGGTTGCCCACCGCGCTTCTTTCGGGGTGCACCCTCATTCTCAGAAGGTGCACCCTCAGCCTTGGAAGGTGCACTCTGCTTTTTCATCTTAGACCAGCCATATCGCTTGATCCATGACTTTATAGTATTCATACTGGTGCCATATTTCTCCGCCAGTTTCTTCGGCGGCACACCAGAGAGATAATCTAACTTGATCTGATCTTTAACATCACTCACATCACCACCTCTCTCTTCTAATTTTTTATTGTATAGAAATACCACCGGCCATTTCTGACTGGTGGTATCTTCTACTGTTGCTGATATTACTTTCCATCTTCAAATTTTATTCCGGCATTGCATTCCTTATCAATATCATCCCACAGAACCGTATTTGGAATTCCTTCTGGAAATGCCACGCACCGCATAACCTTATCATTACCGTCATCTATAAAATGATCACATAACATGCATTTCGGCAATGTAAGCCTATTTCCGCCAAGGATATAAGTATTATTTGATGAGCGCTTCTGGTTCATTCACACTCACCTCTCCTTCTGTACAGAAGAAAAGCACCCACCATCTAGATGCTCTTCCTGATTAATTAAAAATTTGAGACCGGGTTGAGGATTCCCGGTAACTGTATTCTAACATATTTCCATGCCATGATGATAAAATGGCAGGAATTATTGCATTTTATGGATCTCTTCACGAAGCGGAGCACCCGGAATCGAACCGGGGCGCAGGGCGCTACCCTGCACATCTGCCGTTGATGATATGCTCCACACGAGAAAAGCACCCCTAAAGGTGCTTAATACTATTTTTCTATTACATCTTTTATTTTCTTTTCCAGCTCATCAGGAGTTGTTTCATCAGTTATTTCAATAATTTCTCCAGTCTGCTTCGTTCCTTCAATCATAATGTGCTTTACATACCCATGTACCTTTTTAACAAACGAAATTATTGCTCCGCAAATCGTTCCCCATGCAACTATGCACTCTCCAATATCTTTTAAATCTATTATGATTTGCATTACATCAGGATTAAACGCACGGGGCAGACATTCAAACTGAACTACTGCACTGTATGTGCCATCTGCATATGCCTCTCGTGTAAACTCAGGTATTGCATCTTTCTCGATTTCTAAATCAGTTCTGTCACAATAATTTGTGCTAAATAAAACATTAATTTCTACCATGCTTTCCTCCATTCCCCTGCCTTGAACACCTACAATTATTGTACTCCTCTGTTCAGTAGCTTGCAACAGAAAAAGACGCCCATCGGACGTCTTATACTTGCCTGTTCTTCGGTTCCACCGCTTCAGATCGAACGTTATGTCCCTGATTCTGGTTCTCCGGCTTCACCTTCTCAGTTACACTGTTGAACTTGTTCAGGTTCTTCTGCCTGTTCTGCTGTTCCTGCTGCTTCTTGTTCATGCTATCACCTCAGAGATAGTATGTGCCAATACAGAAAATACATACAAGTAAAACAGCAAACTTGGGAATCTCTTTAATTACTTTGGTATCAGCATTCCTAGAAGATACTCTATATCATCGAGTCCTTGCCCTGTAACATATACATCTTCTCCGTTTATATTGCACTTTGCTGATTTATATGAGCAATTCGGAATACTAATAGGAAACTCTGCTTTCACTTTCATCCAGAACCCCCTTTTTAAATACTTTCCCTCTGGGAATCCAAAGTCTATTAATGTAAAGTTCCCTTTTAAACGTTCAATCATTTCTAAAACATCTTTGCGAAAAAGTACTTCCAAGCTCATCGCCTCCTTCTATCTGGTACATTTTATGCCAATATTCGGAAATTTAGAACATCTTTTTACAATAAATAGCAGCGCTATTCAGATTTCCAAAAAGAAAAATATATATTTTTGATCACGATTAGCATCATCAGCAACACATGTATAAAGAGCGCTATGTTTATAGATAGCAAAATTTGGAGCAACATTTCCGTACAAATATAAACCAAAAAACGTTGCATCAATACTATAACCATAAAGAAAATCTCAAAAACAAGTGCATACGTAATTTCTGACGACAAAACCTGATACAAACTGCATGGTTTTCCATTCAAGAAATATTTGTTAGAAGGAGTTCCTTTTAACCCATCAACATTCTTGCTACTACTAGTAATCAGTATAGATAAATATGCCATACTAAAGCTTATAAACAAAGTTAAAATTGTTAAAAGCTGATTGAATATATCTATGCAAAAATCAATTAGTGAAAAATCATATTTAGGATGGATTAAAAAACTCACTAAATAACTACCCCCTCCTACAACCAATGGCAAAAAAATCGTGACGAATATTTCTTTTTTTGTACGCATTTGATAAAATTCTATTACTGGATCAAAAATTTCTCCTAATAATGCTTTCATATTATCACTCCTAATATTTGCCAAGAGCCTTTATTAGTTTACTTTTTATGCTAAATTCTTTCACTTCTCCATTTATAGTTACCGCAACATCTACAATTTCTTTTGCTTTTATTTTTTCTGTGTCAAACGAAATAGGATTCGAATCCTCATTTTCTGCCTTTATAGTAATTCTTTTAACTTTTTTGTGGGCATCATGATACATCTTATAAAACTCTTTAACAGTGTTACCCGTAATCCCTTTTCCTCTTCCACATGGCTTCAAACATATGTCTACATCTTGCGAAATATCATCCCTGTCTGCAAAAGCTTTTATTTCTGACACACTTACATCTTCTTGGTTTACAGTTAATGTAACCGCTTTTATTCTTTTCGCCTTTTCAAGTTCTTCTAAAAATTCGTCTGAAACTATATTCGAATACACCAGTACATAATATACGTAATCTTCTTTCATGTCATGATATTTGGATATAAAATCATTCAAATAATCAAACAGCTGTGTTACACCTATACCATCCGAATTTTTCTCAAAAATGCAAACTGCTCTATCTTCTCCCCAGTCAAATTTTATTGCTATGTGAGTTTTTTCTTCATCTCCGTCATCTATTCCTTTCAACACTCCTCTGTTCTCAAGCGTCTTTGTATTAATTACTTTTCTGCTCTTGGCATACCTGGCGGAATTGAAAACAAGAAAAGCACTACTTGTCTCAGAATAATACTCAAATTTAGACATATACATAATTTTTTGTGCTTTTTCAAAATCCTTTTTCCGATTCTTTTCATCCAATGACATAACATATTTACACATCTCAATAAAATCTGTTTCTAAATCTTCTAAAGGAGCATTCTTTTTCTTCCTGATTTTACTTGTTGTAATATCCAACGGTATTAACGTCCTATTCATTTTCCCTCCCACACAAACCATTCCAAACACACCACATTTGTCTAAATAATATACCATATTCTGACAATTTTCAACAATTCCCAAACGGTTCTGTCATGTGGGGTAGTGAAATTATAATAGAACATTTGTTCGTATTTTTCAATCCCGGAATACATGACAAAAAGCGTCCTGCATTTTTGTGCAGAACGCCCTCTGTTTTGGTGTTTTGGGTTTGTTTGGGGGAACGAGCCATCCGGCGATTTGCCTTCCGGCTCAAGTATTATTATACATGTGCGTTTTGTGCTTTGTGTGCGTTTTTCAGGTAATCATCAATTCTCCTGCTCACACGGCTTCGATCCAGATGTACTGCCTTGGCAACGTCCTTTTGCTTCCGCCCATCAATAAAACTCATCCGGAAGATCCGGCGCGTGATGCTGTCTGAGATATTTGCGATGAAATCCTCAATCTCCGCGCATTCCTTCTCCAGCTCCTGCTTCTTCCGCAAATCACGATCCTGCGCGCGCTCATATTTCTGCTGATCAAACCCAACAACCGACTGCGGCATGGGATATCCCTTGCTATAGTCAAATATTACGTCATTCCCGATCATAGTCTCGCTCCGCCACCGGTTATTGAGCCACCAGTCCAGCTCTACGATTTCATCCTTCTTGCTCCGATAGCTCTGTAAGACTTCTTTAATTATCTCCATCCGCATCACTCCCTATCCCGTATTTTCTCGCCAGATACTCCACCGGATCCTCGTGCCTGTCCTCAAAGAGCTCCGGGGATACCGGCTCGTCTCCCTGTAGCCTCCCGCTCTCCAGTCCTTCAAGGAGACGATCGAATAACTCAGCTACCGTCATCTGCATCACCGTCCCCTTTTCTTCCCCTGTAATCCTGAATCTTTTGTTCAAGATCCTCTAGTCTGACTGCATCGAACTTTTCATCACGCTGAATATCCCTTTCCGATTTTCTCCGGTAATGTTTGCAGTACTGCTCATGGTCCTTTGGCTTGGTTCTCATCGTCCAGCCACAGCATAACGTTCTTCTTGCCATATTGAGACAGCGTTCCGCATACTCAATATTTATATCGTTCACCCACTCTGGGATAGCCCACGTCATCGAGTGCTCGCATTCTCGGCACTTGACCTTTTTACTCATTCTCCTCACCGCCCCTCGCATGATATGCACTGTATGCCTTATGTACGAACTGCCGTGCTGCATGTCCGTCCGGCTTCTTGTCCGCCAGCCCGCCGTAGTGACTCTGCAGATCCGCCTTGATCTCTGCCGGGCTGCGCCGTGTGTCTGTGCTACGTTTCATTCACCTTCACCGTCCTTTGCTATGCAGTATCCGATTATCCCGCCTACGAGCATGCCGATGATCAGGGATACTGTGATTGCTATTGCGTTAATCATCTGATGCCCTCCTGTTCCATATATCAGCTGCTTTCCTCTTACTGGCTTCTTCGCCTTCTCCGAAATCAAACTGAAATGTTGTCATGCATCCGCAATTCGTACATTTCACACAATACAATCCTATTCTGTCGCGCTTTAAAATAGCTTCCCCTCCGCAGAACGGGCACGGCTTTAATTTAATCTCGCTCATTCTCCTTTTCTTTCCTCCTTCAAATACCGCATGATACTTTCGCACTTGCTTTTGTTCTTACACGATATCTCTGTGTGGCATTTACTATTCCCGTAAAAATTTTCGTATGCTGTTTTTTCAACTTCTGCTTTGAAATGCTCACAATTTTCACAATACGGTTGTATACTCAACTTAATCATCCCTCGCTCCTTTCCGGGCGGTATGGCTCTGGAAGAGGGCGCCATGCGATGACATCATCTCCGTCAACCCACTCTCCATCTTCAAATTCTGCGAACCCTACGAAAGGTTCTTCCTGATCCACAAGTGCTCCGCTCATGGTAGCTATGTAAAATCCGTCTTCTGTCGGTTTCTCTTTTGCCGGGATCCAGCCGGCATTCATGTGCTTGCGGATGATCTCTTCCACACATTCCAATAAAACAACCTCTTCAACAAATCTTCCATCTTGAGGATGAATATAATGCTCTTTAGATGTTGCAACCATAATAGAACTTTCTTTTATCTCTTCCAGAATCTTCTCTAATTCCTGCATGTCAGTCCTCCTGCTCCAACTGCTCAATCTTATCCATCAAGTCCATAGACTCATGATCTTTCTTTGGATACTGCTGATACTCTGATCTCAGGCATCTCCTGCCGTTCACATATTGCATATAGTATTTCCACGCCAGTCTCAGCGGAATATCCTTATGTTTTCCCGTCAGGGTTACTTTCGACTTGTCGTCGTATGTTATAAATATCTTCCACATGTCAGTTCCCTTTCTTCAACCTATGTCCACACCTCGGGCAAAAGTTATCTTCCACTACGCCCTGATCGCAATTGCTCTCCGCTCCGCAAGCAGGGCAGTAATATTCATCAACATGTATCTCGTTTATCTCCATAGCTGTATCCCGCTCCTTCAGCTCCCGAATCTGCTCCGGGGTGAGGCCGGTGTCCTCATATTCCCCTAAACGTGTAAAACACTCCTGTATTACACAATTTCTGCACTCCGATTTACAAACGGTATCACATGGATCGCAGTCGTCTACTCCGCCAAAACGATCTATTGTACATGTTTTCTTCGGTACAAACAGTTCCTCACACTTTATTGTTAATCTCTCCATCTCTGCTCTCCTTTCGTTTGTTCTGTTTTTGGGCAATAAAAAACCAACCACCGAATATTGATGGTTGGTCACTCGCTTTTATCTACATTAGCGATTTCAAAATGAGATATTCTATCAAAATAAATTAAAACTTTTTCCTTATCATCATTCGAATAATCTGCTAGTTTTGCTTTTTTCCCTTTTGAATTAATTATATACTTTCTATATTTGCTTAAACAAAAGAACCGGGTTCTTCCTAGCTCAAGTTCTTTTTCAGTCAAAGAACCTTCGTACATAATATTACCATCCCTCATATATACATATATCCAAATTGTATCACTGTATTTCTTTTGCAAAACCTCAATTTCATTTTTTGAAAATGAGGTTTTAATACTAAGTCTTGACTTAGCCTTTTCGAAAAAACTACTTTTTGTTTCAATGAGGTATATTATATACGGAATAAGTACTGAAGCTAAAATTAACAGAGCATTAAATGCTATCCCATTTATATTTGTATTCAATTCTGTGGGCAAAAATTTATTGAGTAAACCTATAATTGCTTTATCCAAAATAATATAAATATAACTGATAATAATACTTTTTATAACTTTCGCCTTAGTCTCATCCAAAGTTAAGGAATGAAAATAAAAATATAAATAAAGTGTTATATACCCCGGATAAATATAGCATATATACTGTGGAATGGAATCAATCAGAACCTGTAATTCTTCTAAACTCATTCTCTCTCCTTGGGCGGCTTTTTAGTTGAATCAGTTTCTTCAACTCTTTCGTGAACATGCCCATAGTCTATTTGCTCATTAATTTCATGCCCTGTTCGACCACCTCTTTTATCGCCTTCATTTCCATTTTCGATTTGCCATTCTCTTTCTGTATCTTTCCACATAATTCTTCTCCCTAAGTCTTATATTGGATAATTATACCATTTGCCCTTAAGTTTTTCAATGGCTCAGAAGAACTATGTAGATGTCTTTCCAACCATCAATATTCAATTATCAAGGTGCAAATCGATCACGCAAACCTCAGTTGCCTATTCCTCTCCAGTCTCTTCCCTTTCACGTACCGATCACAGTCCTCCACTGCGCAACCTCGGCTATGTCCGGCGATCTCGATGTAATTGCAATTGCCCTTATTCTGATCAGTCGGATTGTTGTGCGCCTGACGGTACTGGCAGGTCTTACACTTCTTCCGATCGGCATTCCATCCCGGGCGTGCATCGGGATTCTTGTAATCCACAGGAATTTCCGTAGCTTGTTTCTTCGGTTTGCACTTATCCGGGTTCAGATAGTAATACACTGTGTTGTATGCCATTCCCGTCTCTTTTGCGATCTGCGCAGCCGTCTTCCCCTGCGATGCCATTTCTAGGGCGATCTCTTTCTTCGTCTTTCCGGCCGGAAGCATTTCACTTACCTCCGGCCCCGTTGGGGGGGTACTGCTTTTCTCCCCGGAAGGCTCTTCCTGCTTCTGGCCAGACTGAACCATTTCTGTAACCGCCTGCTTGAACTCCGGATTTTCCACCGCCGGCACATCAACCAGATAGTGCCTATCCTCTGTCATCAGTATGTCTTCCAACCTTTCTGCTGCGATAGATCCGTCATCAAACACAGTCATTACGATAACTTTCCTGCCCTTTAGAAAGGCTTCCAGTGCTTTACTTCTCGATTTCTCAGTTAACATCGCTCTACTTTCCCTCCTTCTGCACGTATTTAAGGAATTCAACTAGCTCCGTTTCATTGCTCGGGTAACGATCATACTTTTCATGCCTAACCCATTTTGATATCCCACTTTTCCTTGGCGGCTCCGGTCCGCCTACAAGATGCAGGAAGCTGCTCTCATGCTCCGGCATATACTTATCTCCGGGATGTATGTACGTTTCCGCAATCAGCCGTGCCCCATTGTTAAAATCGTATTTATAATACTTGGCTCCAATATTCTTATCCTCGTACCAAAGCCCCCACGCTTCATAGTCCCGCAGCCACTCTTTGCGCTGATCATTGTTCCGGAAAAATGGAAGTTCCGGCTGTTCAGGTTCTGAAATATCAACCACATCCAGATCGCAGAGCAGCCCTGCCAGTGCTCCAACAAGAAGCCTTTGCTTTCTCACCCGAATATCTTTCTCTGAGTAACAGGAAAGCATCAAATCCAGATTATTCTTTGCCTTATCGAGCTCTTTGCTCAGAAGATCGATATCGCTCTGATCAGAAGTCTCTTCATACAGTTCTTCTGTCAGTTCCTCTCCTCCAGCATCCACAACCTCGGTATTTTCCTCGGTGATTACTTCCGGTTCGGGATCAGACTCTTCATCCGGCGGATTCATTCCTGCCACCGGTTTCGCCTCTGCCTGTTGCGACGTCGCAATGGCTTCTTCCTGATTTTCCCGTTTTTCCGAAGCATTACATCTCAGCTTGCAATCTTCCTTAGGGCACTCCCAGCAGCACACTTCTCCACAGTTGCCTTCTCCGGTTCCAGGAGTGCGCATCGCCTCTTCCGGCAAAGAGCAGGCAAGCTCTGGGTTGTGCATACATTTCCCCGGTACGTATTCAGCAATTTCTTCCTGCTGTTGCGATGTCGCAACAGCTGAATCCGTCCAGCCACATCTGCTGTTGCAGTCGTCATCACACTGCTCACAGCACTCTACACCGTTATTTCCACAACATACACAATTCCCGTTCGGGTTTTTTCCTGTGATGCATCCTCTATCGATCGGGCTTGTTCTTTCTTCGCACTCTCTCGCCGGTTCTGCCGGCTTCCGCACTTCCCGGATCTCCTTTACTGTCATATCCGGCGTCACCGTCTCGATCTGCTTATCATTCAGATACAGCATCTCCTGCAGTTGGCTCTTCTCAAATCCCCTGAACTCCTCCGCCAGGATCGGACTGTTCCCGCCCTGGCTGAATTTATCGTTCATGGACATCCAACGGGATGCCGTAGATTTCTTAATTCCGTAGTTGTCTTCTGCGAACTCCCAGATGCTCTCATATCCATCTTCCCGGAATTGCTCGTGATCCCGGATATATTTCAAATAATACCCCGCAGCAATAAAGCTCATCTTCAGGTTGTCCATCTTCTCCCGCAGGATGCTCTTTGCTTCCTCGTAGGTCATATTTTCATACCATCTACTTAATTCATCCATCATTTTCCCTTTCCGCATTTCATGCCTTTATGGAAATACATCTCCGTCCGGCGCTTTGTCCGGACATAATCATAATCACCAATGATCAACTCGCCGCACAGGTGGCAGATCTTTGCATCGTCCGCCCTTACCTGCTTTGCGTCCTCTTTCTTTTTTTTCATCGCGACCACTCCTTAACCTGTTCCACGATCCCTGACCATGATGCTTTCTGGTACCAGATGAACTGCAGTACAGTCTTATCATCCTGATATTTCATCTCCGAGTCAGAGGCAGCATCATTGATATGCCGCACATGACCATCATCAAGATATTTTTTATATGCCGCCCACATGGTGTTGTACGCATCTGCGATCTTCTCATGCAGGTCTTTTACTTTTTTGTCCATACATTCCTCCAAAAGTAACAAAAAACACGATTTGTAACATGATATTTTAAAAAGTAACAACCGCCCTTGTTACCATGCAAACCCGCTTATTTACTGGCTTTATTCGCATTTCTTTGAGCGGTAACAATAGTAACACCGCTTTTTCTTTATAGGAGCGGGAACACTATATATACATATATTTCAGATATATATAGGCGTTTTCGAATGTTACCCCTGTTACTTTGTTACCTTTTACTTAAATGGGAGCTCTTCCTGCGTCACTTCTACCGGCTCAAATCCGTCTTTATCCTGAAACTCATTCAGCTGCAGGAACACGCAGCGCACCGGCTTCCCGTCGATCTTCTTTAGTTTTGTCTGATTCTTCCCGTCCGTCTGAATAATGCCTTGCTTGTCTGCCCAGTTCAGGAATGCCTTGTAAGAATAATCCCCCTGTCTACATAGTTCCTTTACAGCCTGTGGATACATAACCGCATACCCCTCACGTATTACGCCCCACTGCTCTGTCGTCGTAGTTGAATCAAACCGCTGACGGTTCATATTGATCTTGTCCAGAAGATAGTGGTAGCAGCGCTCATGCTCTGATACCTCGCTCTTATCTACAAGGACGCTTTCAGCTTCCTGCACACTGATATATTCTCCATCGTAGAAGATATGATCCGTCGCTATCCGATCCGCCAGCAGCAGAACCGACATGGATATACTCTGTTTCTGCATCTTATCAACGCTGAAGAGCTCTTTCTGGAGCTTCTGCTGCATTTCCCGAAGTTCTTCCATATCTATCTTCTTTACGATCTGCACAAACCGTTTCCCGGCGAATCCATAGTTCTTTTTGAGCAGCTCCGCTGTATATTGCGGGTCCTGATACACCTTTTCCCCGCATTCAATCTCGAGAATACGGTTGATAGCGCCGCCCTGCGACACGTAAGAAGTCAACGGGCGCTCCCCGTTCGTAAGAATTGTATTCTTCCATCGGTTCTCACGGCGAATGCCCAGTTCCTTATTGGACCGGCTCTTACCTTTTCCAGAGCACAGATCATATACGACGCCCTCGAAGTTGTCCCTGATCCGGCTGCTAGTCTTGCTGGTATCGTCCAGCATTAATGGAAGATGATTCAATAAGTCCGCACGGATCTCGAGCTGTGTGTCTGTCGTCTTAAAATCCCCTATGTATTGCCCGCTGTCCGGGTTCGCCCATATTGAAGCGGCAAGCATCAGGGATACTGACTTTCCGCCCTCTGTCTCTCCCCACAGATCCACGATAAACGGAAGTGCCCCCAACCGGCTCACAAGGATACTGGCAAAAGATGCGGCAAGAGAAAATTTAATCTCCGGCCGACCAGTCCGGCGCAATGCCCTCACATGATCCAGCCACTCCTGCCAGCTGCCGCGTTCCTGAATACTTTCATACACTTGCCCGAACGACATGTCTCCGTCAAAAATAATGTCCGTGTCATAGGGCAGAAATCCGTCCCCGATCCATCCCAGCTTTGCACTGGATTTCTGGACCGGGATCTCATCATCATTCAGGTTCTCTACATCCGACAGATACTTCACCAGAAGTTTTGCGTTTTCAGATGTAACTGCCACGCCAAGTTTTGACAGCGAGACAATCTTGTTGGCTGAAGATATAATGTCTTTCGGAACCGTGATCTCCGTCCAGCGGTGATTCCGTTTATATGCAAGCCGGATCTGCTCTTCTCCCGTCTCCAGATTTCGCAGCCTGCCGATCGGCAGGATCGGATGATAACAGACAACAACCTCATTTGAATAATCTTTGTTGAATATCCGTATCCCGTTATCTGCAGCAAGCCAAGATCCGCATTTCATCGAATCGTATTTCCCTGTAAAATTTGTCCAGTTCTCAATCAGTGTCTGGCTCTGTTTCTGCTTCTGCTGGGATTCTTTCTCTGCTTTTTCAAAGGCTTTTACCATAGTGTCAAACTGTCCCTTGACGCCAAGCTCCTTGGCCCGATCCTGAAAGGAAAGGAGCATCTGGGCCCTGCGGATAGCATCCTCCTGCTCGAAGATTTCCACAAAGACTTCTTCCGACAGGATCCCTTTTTTGTCATACTCTATTAATGGCTTCATACTGCTCCTCTATCACCTCGGTTCGTTCAAAATTTCATGTAAATACAGCTGGTACTGCAACGCATTGTAGCAATCTGTCCATGTGTCCGAAAGTGGTTCAGACTTCTGGTACCAGTCCCGGTATATGTCGATTAGGTCATTATTCAGCTTTCGCCGGGCTTTCAGTACGTCTGCTTGCTTTTGCTTCATTTCCCGCTCTTTCTGAGCGTGATACCGCGCCATCCGCTCCCCAAACGTTTCCTTTTTCTGCTCGTATGTTCCGCCCAGTTCAAAGAACGCTTCCCGGAATGTGATATCTTCCATTTCACTGACGAAGTCAAAGATATCCCCATGCGCTCCACACCCAAAGCAGTAATAGCTGTCCCGATAGATCTTCATAGATGCGGTTTTTTCTTTGTGAAATGGACAACAGATGAATCCGGATCTGTTTGGATGCAAGCCGTACCGCGCAAGAATATCCCGCATACTATATGTAGCCTTTATCTCCTCGCTGTTCATAGTCCATCCCTCAGGATCCGGATGATCTCTTTTCCAGTGTCCTTCTTTTCACAAAAGGCAAATTGCACATTGTACCGATCTCGCATCGTGCAGAGGGATCTGTAAAGCTGATCGCCGTCTACCGCCTTTTCTGATTCAACATATTTCACACGCTTCCCGTTCACTGTCCGCCATCGTATTTCATGCTTTCTTGGATTTTTCCAGAAATACACGTCTTCCAGTGTCTTTATGTCCGGTCCATGTTCAACCAGTATGACAAGTTGAATTCCTGCTTCTATCGCTTTGAGCAATTCCTTCTTGAAGCGCTCGTGCTGCTGACATACATTTCCGCAGAGTTCCTGCAGGTTCTGTTTTCGGTCGATGATGAGCCTAGGATTATCCAAACTCATATAATCACCGACAAGAAGCTTGCTCGAGAAATGTTTTACTCCGGACTCATCAAATGTCTTTATAATCTTTCGGATTGCCCGCGCTTTTTCACGGGAATCAATCTGTATATCCAACGGTATTCCTCCTAGTTAAACGGGAGTTCTTCATCTATCCCATCAGGGATATTCATAAACCCATCGCCTGCCGGCGTTGACCCCTGAGCATATCCATTAATGTGATTCTTGTACGCCTGAGTCTCCGACATATCCGGAACCTGTGCATCTGCAGCCTTATCAACTGATACAAACCAACGAAGAACGCGCTTTTCAATCTCCCTGCCATTGTAATAGTCCATCTGTGGCCCGAAGACGCCGCCGACCAGCTTGCCCTTGAACTGAGCTTCAAAATTATCCCCCCACTGTGTCTCAAATCCATTATTGGAATGCTCTACACAGGTGATAAACGTCTTAAATGATCGACTGCAGTTTCCTTCGCTGTCTTCTGTAAGAATGTACTGAGTTGCCTGATTTGGCCACTTTTTCTCCGGGCGGATATCATCACGGAACATTTTTTCAAAATAACCAGCCTGCTTGTCGGCTTTAGAGAAATCAAATGACACTCTGATCATGTCCTTGCCGGTTTTTGATTTCGTCTCGCACACTTCTTTAATGATCAACTTATGTCCTCCAAGCTCTACCGGGATAAATTCGCCCTGCGCCTGTGTATCGTCATAGTTCCTTGGTTTTCTCATGTTAAAAATCCTCCAATGCTTTCATAACTTCAACAATATCATTGTCAATCTCCATCTGGTCAAATGCTCCCATCGGAGACTTTGCTGTGCTGTTATTTGCCTGGGTCTCAAACTTATACTGCCCATCCACGCACTTACTTAACAACACTGTCGTGAACTTCGACTCCAGGCAGATCTTATCCAGCTTCTTTCCGGAAGTTTTAATCCGTGTAAACATATAGCCTGCCTCATCGTGATCCGTCTGCGTGTGCGCTGTAAAAATAATTGTCAGATCATCTCTATATGTATAAGCCTCACAGACTAAGTCCCAAACGCATGCTGCCAGATCAACCCATTTGTCATACCCTTTTTCTTTGCTTCTGCGCATCTCGTCAGCCACCATAAGCCCGTTGATCGTATCAACAACAATCACTTTCACCTGCGGGCACTTCTCCGCGATTCTCTTGATATACTGACGGACAATATTTGCATCATCACAGGCCGTATAATTTTTATTTTCTTTGTTATACTGATTTCGCCATCCTTTCCATGACAATCCCTTCATGTCAGCATCAATATAATATGTGCTCTTCGGATCCAGATTCCTCATAGACGTTGTCTTTCCAGATCCGGACTCTCCCATAATGCAAATCACCTTACTGATAAGTCATTCCTCCTTCGAATTTATTCATCATCTTCACCTGCTCCATACTCAATAAGATTGTTCTGAACAGCCTGGAGGATTATCATGCTAGCCGCCTGGCGTACTGATAATCCAGATTCCTCAGTGGCTTCTACTAGGGCATCCATCGCTTCTGGAGTCAATTTAATAGTCCCCTGAGAGTTCCTCGCTATTTTTCTCCGTGGAAGATATATCTTTCTATCCATTACTCGTCTTCTCCTCTCATATCGTCTGACTCAATCACCCTGCTTGCCCACATATCCGCAAAATGCAGCAGCATGTACAGGGGTGTCTCTTTGCCCTGAATTTCGTACTTAAACGGACCATACAGGCCATTGTGCCAAAGGATCGCCTGCTGTTCTTCCTCTGTCAGTTCGATGAATTTTGAGGCGATCGCAACACTCCGAATCTCGTGATCTACATAAAGAAGATCCGGATTAGTAACGAACGGTTTCTTTTCTGACTGATACGGCTGCGGATCGGGATTTGCCTTTGTGGCACGTCCTTTCAGCATGTTTGGAACGTATCCGGGTTTTCCGAACTGTCCCATTTTTCCGAGGTCATGAAGAAAAGCACATATAGCAATTGAGTGATAATTCAATTCCGCACCGAATGCTATATCCAAAGAGATCATTATTTCATACACATTAGTGCTGTGTTCCGCGAGCCCTCCTGCTTTCGCCATATGATGACTTGAGCTACAAGGTGCTTCAAAATATCCCCCTTCATCCATATAGTCAATAAGCTGATCTATACCGCTTCTTCCGGTATCCGTTAAAATTCTTATAATTCTATCTTTCATTCTGATTCTCCTTTTTCATCGAAACTGCCCCGGAATCATCTTCCTGACTATTGTTCTCCTCGTGGTGGGTGCTTCCTCACAGGTATATGGTTCCCGGTATCGGGCGCTTTCGGCGTTTCCCGGCAACTCAACTCTATTTATCACACATTCCAATAATCGCCTTCACGGCTTCCGCGTCAAGACTCAACGGGTACTCGGGCGTCAGCTTTTGATTTTCCTGCTCTCTGTAATCGATATAGGATATGAGCGCGTCCATCATTCCGTCCACCCGACAGAGCCGTGAATATTCAGAACATGATACATAAATTTTACTGTCTTCCATTTTTCCGTCCTTTCTGCTAAAATATAATTGGTTATTTATTAGTGCGCCTCACGCCTTGCCGAGCTTTTGGGGGCGCGCTTTTCTTTTTCCGGCCGTCTGAGAGCGAGTATCTCGCTGACCTGAGTCGTAGTAAATACTGTCTCCTCCGGCATCCCGTCGAAGAATCCTTCTATAAACACAGCTCGTGTAATCATGTCATATCCTTCGACATGACGCTCCACCCACTGTTTCCAATACCGGAAATCTTCATCTGTCATCCCGCTCACCTCCTCTCAGATCGGCCCTGCCTGCAGTATGTAGATGATCACCGACTGGATCACATTCAGTAGCAGCGACACTGCAGCCGTAATCTCTATCCCGATGATTGCTCTGTTGCGCTTCTTCCTGATCGGCGCCGGATCCCGTCTCGTTTCAGTCGGTATCAGGCTTGTCCGCTCAACAGGTATCAAATCCAGCTCCGGGATCAGTTCTCTCATATCACTCATGCTTGTCCTCCTCTTTTTCCCGCCTACGCGGGTTTCTCTATCGTATATTCAATTGTTACTCCCTCCTGCTCTGCCAGAAGGCTGATCAATACTTCCATGATCTTTTCGATATTCACTTACACCACCTCTCTAAAATGTATGCGCCCCTGATTGTCCGTGTTTACGGTATCTGGTATAATCTTCCTATCAAATGATGAAAGGAATGAAACACTATGAAACTAAATCCTGACTGTATGCGTGACATTCTCCTTGTGATGGAGGACGCCGGATATCTAGAAGAACTATCACCATCTACTGTCTACGAAGCTCTTCCGGATTACGCTGAAGATGAAATTAATTACTCTATCATCAAGCTGAAAGAAGCCGGATTTATAGATGCCATTATCAGGGAATATAACAATGGGCTCGCCATACTTCGTCTTGATGACATTACTTATACAGGCCATCAATTTCTTGCTGACGTCCGCTCTGATAATGTATGGAATGACATCAAAGAAGTAAGCAAGAAAGTTGGATCAAACTCTATCTCAGCTATTTCACAAATAGCTACAGGTGTTATTTCTGCAATTATTAAGAATCAGCTCGGCTTACAATAACGTCAATCACGATTTCCAGTTCTGCGATTCCCTTTTCCTTTGCGGAGCTGGAAATTTTATAGGATTTAAGATTTTCAATTCTCTCTCCATCAAGGAATAACTCACCATTTTCCATAGTTAATCTTTTCGTATTCTCACCTCCCAAAATAAGTCCGTATTATCGGACACACTCTGTGTTAATCTACTCAAGGAAGTACTCGATAGATACTCCGAAGTAGTCGGCGAGGATTTTGAGCTTGTCAGCCTTCGGATTGCTCCTGCCCGCCTTCCAATTTGAAAAAATGTTTTGACCGATTCCTGTATCTTTTGATACCTGATACGCTGTTTTGTTGGTTTTATCCAATAATTCAGCAAATTTTTCGTACACTTTTGCACCACCTTCCTTAATTAGCATTATTGAATTTACTTTCAATATGTGATATACTTTCAATTACAAAACCAATTAAATATTATTCGAAAGTACATCACATATCGTAAGTTTGTAAGACGCTTACTTTCGTTTGCGTAACTAAATATTACATCAGCATTCGTTATTAGTCAAGCATTTTTACTTACTTTTACGAAAGTATGCTATTTTCGTGAAAGGAGCACAAAAAATGTATGAAGTATTTGAGCAACTTTTACAAAAATACGGCATTAGTGCATACAAGGTAGCGAAAGAAGCAGGGGTAACACAAACAGCATTAAGTAATTGGAAAAACGGAAGGAATACTCCATCTGCGCCTACTCTTCAAAAGATTGCTGAATATTTTGGAGTAACTGTCGACTACCTTATGACAGGAAAGGAGGAAATTGAAAAAGAACCAAAGCTTAAGCCTAAAGACGAAAAGGACATAAAAGAAATCCTCGCCAACACCGAGCAGCTGCTTAAGCAGGACGGGCTCATGTTTGACGGCGATCCGGCATCACCAGAGGCGATCGAGTCTATTCTGTCAGCTATGCAGATCGGCATGGAGATGGCGAAGAAAAAGAACAAGGAGAAATACACTCCGAAAAAGTATAAAAAGGATTGATGTTATGAATATTAAACGGCTGGCGGATTCTCTGGTCAGAAAGTACAATACAAGGAATCCCTTTGAGATTATCAGTCATCTCAATGTAATAGTTGTCTTTTACCCTCTTCATGGGGTAAAAGGATTTTATCAGTACTTTCAGCGTAACAATATCATCTATATTGATGAAGCATTATCCGATCAGGAAAAACTGTTTGTCTGCGCACATGAACTGGGACATATGCTCCTGCATAAGAAAGCAAACGCAATCTTTATGGATTCTCGGACGCAGCTCAATACTACGAAGTATGAGATCGAAGCAGACAGATTTGCAATAGATTTATTAATATCTGACATAGATATAGAAGAACATTTGGATTTCTCGACTATGCAGTTTTCTCGTCTATTCGGATATAACAAAAGATTGATAGAATTACGGTTGAAAGATTTTAGTTAAGTATAACCGTATTAGTGATTATGCCGATGTGGTGTACAAAGGAACAGGGGGAAAGGAGCAGATAAAAATGAAATTTGGCCTTAGAAAACCCAATTTAAAAAGTTCATTCAAAGCAAGAACGACTGGCCGATTAAAGCGTGGGATGAAGAGAGCTTATATCCCAGGGTACGGAAAAAAAGGTGCGGGATGGGTTAAAGACCCCAAAAAAGCTGCGTACAATAAAATATATAATAAAACCACTATAGGCGTATCGGATGTGTTAAAAAATACATCACACAATTCTAAAAATCCCGCAGCTGGAAACGCAAAACCATCTTCTGTGCGAAAAGCTACGCCGAAAACATTAAAAAGAGCCAGCAATCTTTTTTTGATTTTAGGTTTGTTCCTCATTCTTTTAGTTTTATTCATAGGTGAATTCAATTCAATAGAAAATATTTTAGTGCTTGCTCTGGGTGCTGTTATTATAATTATTTCATTCATTTACAGGCGAGCCGCAAAGTCAAAATGACTGTGCCGGATGCCAAAACCGTCATGAAATAGCTGAACAACTGGATGTGACAGAAGAATATTTGCAGGAATGCATTGACTGCTACAGAGATAAATACGGGGTCTGTACTGAGGTCGATAATTACACGATCTATTTTATCCCGAATCTGGCAGTCATGGAAAAGGTATAACCGCTACGGCGTTTATATAGTGGTGTTTCTCGGGGAAAGTGAGGACGTCATGAAAAAGAAAATTATCGTAGTCGTATTGATGAGTGTGATGGCAGTATTCGCTACAGCCTGTGGAGAAACAACCTCCGAAACCGGGTATAAAACAGAAGTAACTTGGGCAGATACTGGGAACTATATGTTTGCTGTTGAAGTGCCTGACTTTAGTGGTGATATTTTTGAAGCCGGAACATATCGATTCTATCCTGATGCAGTCGATATTGAGGATGCATCGAAGACGCCCGTTGTATGGGATATCTATATTTCACAAAACGAGTATAGTGATTCCAGTCAGATTCAGGAAAGTGAATATGTTGCAACTGTGGGTGGTTTAGAGAAAGATGAATATACTTGTGATTTGTCAGTTGGGCAATATGTATACATAAATTATAATGATACACTTGGGGATCCTACTGGCATGCTCCAGATAGAAAAGGTATAACCGCTGCGGCGTTTATATATGTGGTGTTTTCTCGGGGAAAGAGAGGTAAAAGTTATGGATGAATTAGTTACGGTACTGGAGTCTATTTTATCTGAATTACAAACAATGAATGCTAAGTTGGATGAAATTAAAGGCATGGGAATGTACGATAGTATATCTGATGTCTGCGATAAACTTGATGAAGTAGGCGACAAGATTAACAGTCTTGAGACAACAGTTACGCTAGGGGATAACTATTGATAGTTAATCCTTATGCCCTGGTGCTCTTTGATCCGCCGGGGCATCCACAACAGAATAATGCATTTAACCGGGTAGCCGGAGGACGAGCTCCCGCCCGTTCCGAGAATCCTGCGGAGGGGGTGGTAATTATGAGTACATATGAGGAACTCAGCCTGATCGTGAGCATTGCTCTACTGATTATAGCCATTCTGAATTATACACATAAAAAATAGCCGTCCTGCCCTGGAAAAGCTGACGACTATTTTGTAGATCTTAAGTTTCGCCGGGACGGGTGAGGTGCAGTCACCTTCCGGCTATCCTGTTAAGTACATTATAGCAAATGTACCCAAAAAGTCAACCGTCCGATGCGCCAACACCGGACGGCCACAGGAGTATATCCCGAAGGACATACAATAGTTTATCACCAGAAATATTGTATCATCTTCGGGCAGCCGGCACAATCCAGAACATGAGTTCTCAGTCTGGCTGTTATTTTTGTATCTATTTTTCATACAATTACAAAAGGGAGATGATATCATGTCTGAAAAGCTCAAGCGCTGCGCTCTCTACATAAGAGTCTCCACAGCGGAGCAGTGTATGCACGGCAAGTCCCTTGAAGCCCAACGAGAATACCTAGCACGCTATGCAAAAGATCACGGAATGATCCCTGTCGGTGTCTATGCGGATGAGGGGAAGACAGCCCGAAAAGAGCTCAAGAAGCGTAAGGCGATCCACGCCCTACTTGAGGATGTCAAAGCCGGAAAGATCGATGTGATTCTCTTCTGGCGTCTGGATCGATGGTTTCGTAACATGTCAGACTTCTACAAAGTGCAGGATATTCTGGATGAATACGGCGTGTACTGGATATCTGCCTCAGAACCCGGAATTAACATGGAAACCCGCGATGGCCGGCTGCAGCTTAATGTGGTACTGTCAATTGGCCAGAATGAGGTGGATACAACATCCGAGCGTATCAAATTCGTAAATGAGGCGTCAATCCGACAGGGGAAAGTTATATTCGGGGACTGCAATATGCCTCGTGGCTACAAGGTAGGAATCGTAGACGGGAAGAAGTGCATGGTCAAAGATCCTGAACAAGAAGAGATGGTCAATGCTTTTTATGATTACTTTGAAAAGCATCAGGCAAAGCAGGCCACGCTCCGGTATATGCAGCGAAACTATGACCCGACGTTTTCCTACAGCGTGCTTAGGACCATGCTGTCAAGTGAGTTTTACAAAGGGACATACCGGGGGATACCTTACTGCCCCGCTTACGTCTCTGAAGAACGATGGGCCCGCATTCAGCAGATCAGCAAGAAGACCGCAAAGCAGACACCATCCGGGAGAATCTACTACTTCTCCGGAATGATCCGATGTCCAGTTTGCGGGCAGCTTCTTGCCGGAACCGGCTGTCGCTCTATTATTAATCGAAAGACAGGAGAAAAGAAGGACTACTGTTATTACAGGTGCAACCGGGCGATGATTGACCGGATCTGCACGAACAGACACCGGCTGAGCCAGAATCTGATCGAAAGCTATCTGCTTGATAATCTGGAGCATGAATTTAACGCATATAAGATTCGTGTGGAGGATATCAAAAAACAAAAGACGAAAGAGCGCCCGAAGGTACGGACGGAAAAACAGATTGATAAGGAAATGGAACGTCTGAACATTCTGTTCCAGAAAGGACGAATAGACTGGGACTACTATAGTGATGAATACGACGCACTGGAAAAAGAGAAAAGAGAGATTGCGGTTATTGTCCCGGAACCCGAGCAGGATTATACTTTCATTGAGGAACTCCTGCAGAAAGATTTCCGGTCGATATACAACTCTCTCAGCCCGGAAAACCGCCGTGCTTTCTGGCGGAATACGATCCGACAGATTCACCTGACTCCTGAATACACCGTTGATTTTGTTGACTTTATTTAAGCTGTCTGCGCCTAAATTGCGAACTCCGTTTGGAGCCGACAAGACAATGACTGCTGTCATCTCCGGTGAAGCTGATATTGGATTCATGGGATCAGAAGCATCCATCTACACATATAACGAAGGTGCTAACGATTCTGTCGTCAACTTTGCCCAACTGACTCAGCGCGCCGGTAATTTTCTTGTTGCCAGAGAAGAGATGAAAGATTTTAAGTGGACTGATTTAAAGGGGAAAGATGTTCTTGGTGGTAGAAAAGGTGGTATGCCGGAAATGGTATTTGAATATATTTTAAAGAAAAATGGAATTGAT
>OLPY01000247.1_pt1 | contig 50954 bp, 49 predicted proteins | sample 1672481 | NCBI WGS metagenome assembly OLPY01 (sample SAMEA3136691, study PRJEB25190) | human gut metagenome | biome: human gut; feature: human-associated habitat; material: faeces | place: Austria | collected 2013 | reverse complement strand
CTAGGCCCTACAAGAAAGGCTACTCAGGTTGAAGTTTCACTTACAGATGCAAGAAAGCTAGGCATCGCAGCTCCTGTTAGAGAATCAGGCTGTATCGAAGGTACACCGGGTTGTAAGCTAGTAGGTCCTGCAGGCGAATATGAAATTTCTGAAGGTGTTATCGCTGCAAAAAGACATATTCATTTTACTCCTGAAAACGCTAAAGAATGTGGCGTAGAGGATAAGCAGATTGTTTCTGTTAAAATTGAGGGTACAGAACGCTCACTAACTTTTGATGAAGTTGTTGTTCGTGTTTCTGAAAATTATGCTCCTGCAATGCACATTGATACTGACGAAAGTAACGCAGCAATGGCATTTGGTGAAGTATACGGCGAGATTATTAAATAATCTTTCTTCTTATAATAACATATTTTTTTCTAAAATAAAAGTAATTTACTAAAGGATAGGGTATTCTCTATCCTTTATTTTTTATTAACATATTAAAATAATAATTTGCAAAATAGGAGAAAGTGTGATAGAATAGGGAAAACTTTATGTAGAATGTTGTAAAGTAATATAGCAAAAGCAAAAAAATTGCAATATATCACAAAATAGTAAAAAAAGTTTTACAAAAAGGTTGACTGATTGACAGCCATATGATATAATCTTAATTACCTCGAATAGGGGTTTATTTTTTGTGCCCCAATGAGGGAGGCTATATTATTCTAATAGGAATAATCGGGAGGTGCCGTTAATGAGAGTAAAAGTAACAATGGCCTGCACAGAGTGCAAACAGCGTAATTACAACACAATGAAAAACAAGAAAAACAATCCTGACAGACTTGAAATGAACAAGTATTGCAGATTCTGCAAAAAGCATACTCTGCACAAGGAAACAAAGTAATCGGAGGGTAGTTATGGCTGAAAAGAACAAGGCTTCTAAGAAAGCTACAAAGAAGAAAAAAAATGTCTTTTCACGAATCATCTCTTACTTCCGAGCTTGTATCGGAGAATGTAAAAAGATTAGTTGGCCAACATGGCAGCACACAACAAGAAATTTCGGCATTGTTCTTGTCGTAATCATTCTTTGTGGACTTGTTATCTTTGGCGTAGACAGAGGTCTTTATGCATTGCTTGATCTTGTAATGGAAACTGCCAACACTTAAGGCATAACTTTGAGAAAGAAGGTTTAGTATGCCAGAAGCAAAGTGGTATGTTGTTCATACTTATTCAGGATATGAAAACAAGGTTGCCTCAACTCTTGAAACAACTGTTGAGAACCGTGGGCTTCAGGATATGATTCACGATGTAAAAGTTCCAACAGAAACTGTTGTTGAAGAAGTGAATGGCAAACAAAAGGAAACAGAGCATAAGCTCTATCCCGGATATGTTTTCATAAAGATGATTTACACAGATGAAACTTGGTATGTAGTCCGCAACATTAGAGGTTGTACAGGTTTTGTCGGTCCATCAAGTAAACCGATTCCTCTTTCAGATGAAGAAGTTTATCGTATGGGTGTGGAAAAGAGAACAGTTGAAGTTTCTTACTCAGTTGGTGATGAGGTTAGAATCACTTATGGTCCACTTGAAGATTTCGTGGGTACTGTAGAAGAAATGGATATTGATAAGGACTATGTAAGAGTTATCGTATCAATGTTTGGTAAGGAAACTCCGGTTGAACTTGATTTAGGTCAGGTTGAACCAGTAACAGAAGACTGAGTATATAATTAGTAATCTACTTTTTATATAAGAGGGATTTTGTGTCCCCAGTGGGAGGGCTAAAGCCCACTATAAACCACGAATTAGGAGGAAATTTATTATGGCACAGAAGGTAATCGGCTACATTAAGCTTCAGATTCCTGCCGGCAAAGCTACACCGGCTCCACCAGTTGGTCCTGCTCTAGGTCAGCACGGTGTTAACATCGTAGCATTTACAAAGGAATTTAACGAAAGAACTCAGAAGGATGCTGGTCTAATCATCCCTGTAGTTATTACAGTATATGCAGACCACAGCTTTACATTCGTAACAAAAACTCCACCAGCTGCTGTTCTTATTAAGAAGGCTATCAATCTAAATAGTGGTTCAGGCGAACCTAACAAGAAGAAGGTTGGTACAATTAAGAAAGAACAGGTTAAGGCAATCGCTGAACAGAAGATGCCTGACCTTAACGCTGCAACAATCGAAACTGCTATGAGCATGATCGAAGGTACTTGCAGAAGCATGGGCGTTACAGTAGAAGAATAATTTATTCCGGGTGGGAGGAATATCCGTTTGACCACCTAATGATGGAGGATTTAAATGAAACATGGTAAGAATTATGTTGATAGCGCAAAGCTTATCGACAAAAATAAACAATATGACACAAAGGAAGCTATTGACCTTTGTTTACAGACTGCAAAAGCAAAGTTTGACGAAACAATCGAACTTCATGTAAGACTAGGTGTTGACTCTCGTCACGCTGATCAGCAGGTTCGTGGTGCAGTTGTTCTTCCAAACGGTACAGGTAAGGACGTTAGAGTTCTTGCTATCTGTAAGGGCGAAAATGAACAGCTAGCTAAGGACGCAGGTGCAGACTTTGTTGGTGCAGAAGATATGACACAGAAGATCCAGCATGAAAACTGGATGGACTTCGATGTTCTTGTTACTACACCTGATTGTATGGGTCTAGTTGGTCGTCTAGGTAGAATCCTAGGTCCTCGTGGCTTAATGCCAAACCCAAAGGCCGGTACAGTTACTCCTGACATTGCTAAGGCAATCAAGGAAGCTAAGGCTGGTAAGATTGAATATCGTCTAGATAAGACAAACATTATCCACTGCCCAATCGGTAAGAAGAGCTTTGGTACAGATAAGCTATCTGAAAACCTAGAAACTCTTATGGATGCAGTTGTTAAGGCTAAGCCTTCTGCTGCTAAGGGTCAGTACATCAAGTCTGTTGCTGTTACATCAACAATGGGTCCTGGTGTTAAGCTTGCTACTTCAAAGTATGGCAACTAATTAATTTGTTATTAACGAAAGTTAATATATATATTTCGCTGTTCTAAAGACAGTAGGTGCAGAAATGCGTAAGTTTATCGCCTACCGAGGAAGAGAATTATTACTATGTAATTTATGCCTCTCCTCGGAAACTGGGAGAGGTTTTCTTTTGAACTGCGTATAAAAATTCATACGGAGGTGACAGAATTGCCAAGTGAAAAGGTTTTAGAAGCTAAGAAAGCTTTAGTAGCTGAAATTGCTGAAAGACTAAAAGCTTCTGTTTCTGGTATTGTTGTTAACTACGAAGGTATCAGCGTTGCTGATGATACAGCTCTTAGAAAAGAACTTCGTGAATGTGATGTTAAGTACACAGTTGTTAAGAATACAATGCTAGGTAGAGCTTGTGAAGAAGCTGGTCTAGCTGGTCTAGAAGACGTACTAGAAGGTACAACAGCTATTGCTACAAGTGAAACAGATTACACTGGTGCTGCAAGAGTTCTTAGCAAGTATGCTAAGGATATTGATACTTTTGCAATTAAGAGTGGTTTCCTTGATGGTGAAGTTATTGATATGGACAAGATTAATGCCCTAGCAAAACTACCTACAAGAGAAGTTCTACTTGCAAATGTTCTTGGTGCATTCCAGGCTCCTATTGCATCATTCGCAAGAGGTGTCCAGGCTATCGTTGACAAGGGTGGCGTTGAAGCTTGCCTTGCTGACAAAGAAAATGCTGATGCTGAAGAAGCTCCAGCAGAAGAAGCTGCAGAATAATTTATCTGCAAAATTAACTTAAATTATAACTATAACTTAAAATTTCGGAGGTATATTAAAATGGCTAGTGAAAAGATTACTGCTATTATTGAAGAATTAAAGACTCTTACAGTTCTTGAACTATCTGATCTAGTTCACGCTGTAGAAGATGAATTTGGTGTATCAGCTGCTGCTGCAGTTGCAGTTGCTGCTCCTGGTGCTGGCGAAGCTGCTGCTGAAGAAAAGACAGAATTTGATGTTGTTCTTAAGTCTGCTGGTTCAAGCAAGATCAACGTTATCAAGGCTGTTCGTGAAATCACAGGTCTTGGTCTAAAGGAAGCTAAGGCTGTTGTTGATGGCGCACCTAAGACAGTTAAGGAAGCTGTTTCTAAGGATGACGCTGAAGCTATGAAGACAAAGCTAGAAGATGCTGGCGCAGAAGTAGAACTAAAGTAATTTAGTCTTAACTTGCATTTTCAAGGGACTCTTATGAGTCCCTTTTTGCTTTTGTTTTAAATTTAGGACTGTTAGTTTTAATGTTTTCAAATTAAGGCTCTACAATAAGATATGCAAGAAAAAACCTATCACAAAATTTGTGATAGGTTTTTTTGGAGTTATTGATATGAAAAAATATTGTTATCAAATATTACTGATTATTGCTGATTCTGTAGTGTCTCTGCAAAACGAGAAGTTTTCTTCTTCTTAACCTTTTCAGGTTTAACAGTTTTGCCTATGTACTTTCTGCCACCCTTAGAATACTTCTGCATATCTTCATCAAAGTGTTCATAAAGCTTGTCATACTGTTCATCAGTTAGAGAGTTAATAATAACAATGTTAACGATTGAACGAGTATCAGCATCACCGTTGTTGTATTGACGGTTAAGTAGCTGAGCTAACTTTTCAACCTGCTTCTTGTTAGGGTTTTTCATATATTCCTTTACTTTTGGAACAATGTGTTCCTTAGTAAAAGTAACACCTCTAAATGGGTAGTAGTTGTCAGCTTCTTCCTTAATTTCATCCTTTAGCTCAGGGAAGAATGTTACAAATCTCTTTGCTAGGAATTCAGGGTCAGCACTACCTTCATCTTTGTTTTTCTTCTTTTTCTTCTTAGCCTGTTGAACTTTCTTTAACTGAGTCTTGTCACCAAGCATTTCGGCAAAGTCTTTACCGATAGATTCAGCATCAGCCATTGTGTCACTTTCAGGGTCAAATAGCCATGTAGCCATATTCTTCCAGTCATTATCAGGACCTTCTTCTGTCATACCACATGAACGAAGTACAAGGTGGTTGTCCTTTTCTGTATAAATAACTGAATAAATAAGACTGCCATTTGTAAACATAGCAACCTTTTCACCATCATCAGAGGCTACATTCTGTTGTGTAAAGCCTTGTTGTGACAATGCCTTTTCTACTTTATCTGTAATAGCACTAAATGCTTTATTTAAAATATTATCTGCCAAGGTAATTCATCCTTTCAATCTTGTCTTTCAATTATACCTTGAATATAAGAATTTGTCAAAGGTTTTTCCCTTGACTTACCCTTGAAAGTTATTTCTTTCTATGATAAAATGAATATGTATGTTATATATAAGACAAAATTATAGAATTTTAGTCTGATAGGAGATTACAATGGATAAAAGAGCTATTGGTGTATTTGATTCCGGACTGGGTGGACTGACTGCCGTTAAGCAGTTAATAAAGGTTTTGCCAAATGAAAATATTGTTTATTTCGGTGATACAGGTAGAGTTCCATATGGTTCAAGAAGTAATGACACTATAAAAAAATATGCTTTACAAGATGCAAACTTTTTATTACAACACAATGTAAAAATGGTTATTGCTGCTTGTGGTACAGTTTCTTCAGTAGCTGGTGACTTGTTGAGAGCTCAGGGTTACCCATATACCGGTGTTGTAAACCCTACTGTATATACTGCTGTACGCACAACTAAAAATAAAAGAGTTGGTGTTATCGGTACAAGTGCTACAATCGGTAGCCATAGCTACAAAAAAAGACTGACTGAGGAAGACCCTGAAATTAAGGTCTTTGAACAGGACTGTCCTCTATTTGTTCCACTTGTTGAAAATGGTTTCATTGATAAAAATGACCCTATTGTACACCTTACAGTAGAAAGATACCTTGCATCATTAAAAGAAAACAATGTTGATACGCTAATCCTAGGTTGTACTCACTATCCAATTTTGCGTGAGGTTATTGCCGAAGTTATGGGGGATAGTGTTTCATTGATAGATAGTGGTATGGAAACTGCTTATTATGCAAAGAAAGTTCTTAAGAGGGAAAACTTACTTGCACCGGAAACTCAAGTAGGCAAAAATGAATTTTATGTTAGCGACACTCCGGATAATTTTGAAAAGGTTGCTGAAATTTTCTTAGGACAAAATATTGACCACTATGTAAAACAGATAAATATAGAGGAATATTAATGAGTAAAAAATATTTGATTACATTTTATGCCTCTCAAAGTAACCTGCAAGAAAAGGACGAGATGACCTTTACTGCACCGGGTGAATACTATGAAGAAAATGGCATAAGAATTGTAAAATATAAAGAGTATTCTGAAGATAGTCAGCTTGAGGGTGACTATTCGCTAAACACCATTAAAATTGTAAATGACAGTAAACTCTCTATTCTCAGGGAAGGTGACCACACAACAAGACTTTTCTTAGAAAAAGACAAGGTACATAACTGCCATTACAGAACAAAAATGGGTGACTTAATGTTTAGTGTATTATGTACAAAGCTACACAATAATTTAACAGATAACGGTGGTAAGCTTGATGTTGCTTATAGCCTTGACTTAAATGGTGAAACTGTCAGCTACAACCGTTTTATTCTTACAGTAAAGGAAAATTGATATGTCAAAAACTGCTACACTTGCAAAACAACAAATGAAAGATGTTATTACATCTGCTATTAATAAAGCTATACAGAACGGTACATTACCTGAGGGCGATATTCCGGAATTTATTATTGAAAAACCTGCTGATAAGTCTAACGGTGACTTAGCAACAAACTGTGCATTAGTTTCAGCAAAAACTTTTAGAATGCCACCATTTAAAATTGCTCAAGCTATTACAGAAAATATTGATTTAGAGGGTACTCTATTTACTAAGTTTGAAACTGCAGGTCCCGGTTTCATTAACTTCTTCCTATCACAAAGCTACTACAGTAAGGTACTAAAGGAAGTTGAAGAAGAAAAAGAAAACTTTGGTCAGAGTAATTACGGTCAAGGTGAAAAGGTAATGGTAGAATTTGTTTCTGCTAACCCTACAGGTCCTATGCATATGGGTAATGCAAGAGGTGGTGCTTTAGGTGACTGTCTAGCATCTGTTCTTGATAAAGCCGGTTACAATGTGTGGAGAGAATTCTATGTAAATGATGCCGGTAACCAAATCGAAAAATTTGCTTGTTCACTTGAAGCAAGATACCTACAGATTTATGACGAAACAGTACCATTCCCGGAAGACGGTTATCAGGGTGGAGATATTACAGACCTTGCTAATCTATACAATGATGAAAACGGTGACAAGCTACTAAATGTTTCATCAGAAGAAAGAAAGAAAGCACTTGTTGATTTTGCACTACCAAGAAATATTAAGAAAATGCAAAGTGATATGGCTAAGTATAAAATCACTTATGACAAGTGGTTCTTTGAAAGTGAACTTCACAAAAGTGGTGCAGTTAAAGAAGTTGTTGACATTCTTACAAAGAAAGGTCTAACATACGAAAAAGAAGGTGCTGTGTGGTACAAGAACAAAGAAGTTGTTACAAAGAAACTTCTTGCAGAAGGTAAAAAGCAAGATTACATTGATAAGCTAGAACTAAAAGATGATGTTCTAATTCGTCAAAACGGTAACCCAACATACTTTACTGCTGATATTGCTTACCACAAGAATAAGTTTGACAGAGGATTCACAACACTTATTGATGTATGGGGTGCTGACCACCATGGCCATGTTATGAGAATGAAGGGTGCTATGGATGCTATCGGTTATGATGGTGACAAGCTAAATGTTCTTTTAATGCAACTTGTTAAGCTGGTTCGTAACGGTGAGCTTGTAAAGATGAGTAAAAGAACAGGTAAAGCAATTCAACTTGCCGACCTACTTGAAGAAGTACCTGTTGACTCAGCTAGATTTTTATTTAACACAAGAGAGGCTAACAGTCAGATGGACTTTGACCTTGACCTTGCAGTTAAAGAAGATAACCAAAACCCTGTTTATTATGTTCAGTATGCTCACGCTAGAATTTGCTCAATTCTAAAGGCTCTTGAAAAGGACGGTATCACACCAAAGGATTGCTCAGAAAGTGACCTTGATGTGCTAACTGCTCCTGAAGAAATTGACATTATCAGCCACCTAGCATCATTTGAAGATGAGATTATCTCTGCTGCTAAGGACTATGACCCAACAAAGATTACTCGCTATGTTACAACTCTTGCAACATTGTTCCATAAGTTCTACAATGCTTGTAGAGTTAAGGGCGATGACGAAAAGCTAACTCAGGCAAGACTTGCTCTTTGTGTTGCAGTTAAGACAGTTATTAAGAATGTTCTAACAATGTTCAACATTTCTTGCCCAGACTCAATGTAATTTTATTAATTTAATTTTGTTAAGTTGTTATCTTAAGAATGATTTAGAAATATTTAATTAAAAAAATTATATTACCTATAACAAAGCAGACTCAATAATGGGTCTGCTTTTGCCATTTGTATAATCGAGAATATAAGCAATCATAAATCACTATAACAAATTAGGGTTGTGGAGATGATTATGTTGTGTAGGTTAATTAGATAGTAGCCGATTAATTCATTTAATTTATAGTTTTATCCCTCCTTCAGTCATTCTTTAAAAAGTGAATTGCTTTGTAATTCACGAATGACAGCTTCCTCGTCTAAGGAAGCCAAACATAATATGTACATATAATCAAGTATGTACAAATTTAAAAAATGTACATACCTTGTAGCCTCCCTCACTGAGGGATAAGTGAGCATCCAAATTTTATATTTGGCTTTGCAAACTTATGCAGAGGATGGTGGCTTTGCGTATGCAAAGACGGAAGGAGTGGTTGATATTTTAAACTTGTTTAAAATATCATCATAGCTGAATTTTTCCTTTATTTCTAACTATAAAATATAAGAAAAATTACGAGTTACAGTTGTAGGGGGCGAACATCGTTCGCCCGTAATGAAAGTGTGATACCTATGGGATTTTTGTCCTGTTTGCAGACTATAAATTTATAATATCTACAAAGGACAAAATACAAATAGAAAGGTTAATTTTCAAACGGGACATCAATGATGTCCCCTACACCTGTGAGTCATAGTTATATATGATTTAAAATGCATAATCTCACTATAAATTTTTCTTTGTAGACAACTAAATTTAAAACAAACTTACCTTTACCCACAAACAAAATTGAAAAACCCTAATTTATCAAACTTACCTTTACCCACAGACAAAATTGAAAAAACCAAATTTGTAAAGTATATTCTTATTAATCTACAAAAAAGTTTAAAGATGAAAATTAAGGTTACACTTAACCAACATAAAAATAAGCCTCCGAAATGGAGGCTTAAATTATGCTTTAGATAAAATATGAAAATTAAAATAAAAATTAAAAATTACTGATTATCGCCGGTTACTTTTGCAAGTAATCTTTGAATTTCTGTTACATCTTTAACATTTACAGCACCATTTTGATTAATGTCAGCATTTATCTGACCTTCACTGGAAAGTGTATAGCTATGAATGGTGCTTTTCTGAATACAAACTGCATCTTCAATATCAACAACACCATCTAGGTTAGCGTCTCCTGCAAGTGTTCCTCTTTTATAAGTGATACCCTTAATTACAAAGTTACCACCTTCTGTGTCATCATTAACATCTTCGTAAAAATCCATAACATCATTTACCTTGCTTTTGCTTAGACTAGGAATGTTAGGAAAGATATTTTTGTCAGTATAAATGTAGCTTTGACCTCTTTTAGCTTCAGTATTAAAGATTCTTTCATCTTTATTTTCCAGCCATTCTGAAACACCAATACCGTTTATAGCTTTTGTATCGGTTGTATCAATCTCAACACCAATACCGATTTTGCCTTTGCTAACATATAGAGGGTTTACATCAGCTGTGTAGTAACCACTGTATGGTACTTTACCGGTTTTAAGTGTTTTCCAAGTCGTCTTGTCGCTACTTGGTGTGCCTTCATTGTCAACAGGAATGTAATATAGTGTGTAGTTAGCACCAACACTTGTTGACTCAAACATAACTTTGTTTAAATATTCATTTGTGTTATCAATATTTAGAACATTAATGTATGTTGTATCTTTTGATGCTTCATCAAGATAATCAAATTCATAAGTAGCACCAAATGTTTCTACTTGATGAATTGTATTTGATACATTGTTTTTCATATAGTCGGTAAAAGCATATGATGGACCAAATACATCAGAGAATATGTAGTAGTCTTCATAAGAAATCCAGAAGTAACCGTCAAAATCGTTGTAGTCACCCCAGCTATTTCTACATAACCATGCACCATCCTTTTTAGGTGTGTATGTTGTGCCATCAATATTTACAGTGAAACTTTCTTTGCTGATGTTATCATCCCAACCTACAACACTAATACAGTGACCATTAATGTAGTTTGATGCACCCGGACAGTATGAATGGGTATCATCAGCAGAGAATTTTGAATATTCATCGTAGTGAGTAGTAACTGCACCATAATCTTTTATAGATTTTTTGATAGTGTCTTTATCCTCAGAATCAAGGTACATAATGCCTGTTGCAACATTATTAATATTGTACTTTTTGTTAATATCAAAAAGACTTAGTGGGCTTGTGTATGGAAATTCATTCTCAGAAACACCACCACTCCAACTACTTAGGTAACCCATTGTAATATATGGAAAGCCACCACCTTTGTAGTATTCTCTCTGCCAACCTGTACCGTCTTTTCTTGGAGTACCCCAAGCATCAACATGAGCAGCAGAGTACCAAGAGTTAGAAGAATTATCTATTACACCATCTTTAATAAGTAATGTTTCAAGGCTACTTAATCCACCATAAGCCCAACAGATTTGAGCATTGCCTTGTTGTCTGATTGGTGTTACAAGATTTAAGTCTTTTGAACTATATGATGAAGGTAAATTTTCATCAACATCAAGTGTAGTTCCTTCACCTGTAAAAGGTATTGCAATTTCACTTGAATTTTTACTTTCTAATGTGTCAACTTTTGCAGCACTAACACTAAGTCCGGTAGTAGACACAATTAACATTGCACTTGCAATAGAAACAATTTTTGCAAATTTATTCATTTTACCTGTCCTTTCGATAATATTTGCATTTAATCACATTATATCAAATACTTTTTGCACTGTAAAGAATATAATTGTTAACTTTCGGAAAAGATATTTACAGAATGTGGGGGATATTATGGAACGAAGAACAGACCTTGCTTTAGAAGCAAGAGAAATTTTTGGTGAAGATATTAAAGGTGTGAAATTTGAAGAAAGCGAAAAGGAAGATATTAAAGTTTCCAGACTGAAAATAACAAGTGATAAAGCAAGTGCAAAACTAGGTAAAGAAAAAGGAACTTATGTAACTTTAGAAATGCCACCACTTTCCGATAATTACAAAACACCTGATGAAAAGTTAGAAGTTATTGCACAGGAGATAAAGCACCTTATACCTGTAAATGGTCTGGTAATGATTGCAGGTTTAGGGAATACAGAAATAACTCCTGATGCGCTAGGTCCAAAATCAGTATCAAAGATTATAGCAACCAGACATATAAAAGGTGAAGTTGCAAAGGCAACAGGTCTTGATAAACTTAGACCGGTTGCAGTAGTTGCTACCGGTGTAACAGGAAAAACAGGTATTGAAACAGGTGAGTATCTGTATAGCTTGATTAAGAAAATAAAGCCAAATGTACTTATAGCCATTGATGCATTGGCTTCAAGACGACTTTCAAGGCTTGGCTGTACAATTCAAATTAGTGATACCGGCATTTCTCCCGGAGCAGGTGTTGGCAACAACAGAACAAAATTATCACAAGAAACTTTAGGTATTCCTGTTATAGGTATAGGTGTGCCAACAGTTGTTGATGCATCAACTTTGGCACTTGATCTGTTTGATACGGAAGATGTGAAATTTTCGGAACAATTAAAAAGTATGGTAAATCCCAACGGCAGACAAATGGTAGTTACACCTAAAGAAATAGATTTGCTGATAAATAGAGCCTCTGAACTGATTGCACTTGCTATTAATTATGCACTTCATTCTGATTTAAATTTAAGCGACCTTATGAGCCTAATGTACTAAAATGTACAAACCCATCATAGTATTAAAGAGAATATTAAAGAGGTGGTTTTATGGGCAGAAATATAAGAAAGTTAAGTTTGCTTTTTGCTTTTGTTGCTATTGTTGCAGGTATGTATTCATTATGTAATAGGGTAGGTGGCTATGTAACACCTAAGGAAAATTCGGTTGAAGTGGTTAAGAATGTTGATGAAGTTCCCACAACAACACCTACTACTGTCTTAACTACTGTACCTACTACAAAAACAAAGGTAAATAAAGAAACTGTCCCTACCACCTCATCAGGAAAAAATTATCCCGTCATAGAAAAACAGTTTGGTGAGGATGGTATTACATATGATAATTTTTGTGTAAAAAATTATACTGACTTTTCTCTTGATATTGCCACAGAATTAAAGAGAGGTTTGCCGTTTAAAATAGAAAAGAACCACCAAGTCCAAGTATTGATTTTCCATACTCATACTTGTGAAAGTTATCTAAAAAGTGATACCGGTTATTATCCAAGTGACTATTATCCAAGAACAACTAATAATAAAGAAAATGTTACAGCAGTAGGTGACGAAATAGAAAAGCAACTGAAAAAAGCCGGTATTGGTGTTATCCATGACAAAACAAAGCATGACTATCCATCATATAACGGTGGTTATGATAGAAGTTACCAAACTATTCAAAAGTATATGGAAAAGTATAAGGGTATTAAGGTTGTACTAGATATACATAGAGATGCTATTGGTGAGGGTGGTGAGTCCGGTAAAGTTAAACCTACTTTTAAATATAAAGGGAAGAAAGCCTCACAAATTATGATTATGACAGGTTATCAGTATGAGGGTGGAGGGGACTTTCCGTTTTGGAGAGATAACCTTGACTTTGCCATAAAACTTCAACAAACTGCAGAAACAATGTATCCCGGATTAACCAGACCACTTAACTTTGGAGAATATACTTATAACCTAAATGTGTGCAACGGTTCTTTGCTAATTGAATTTGGTACAGATGTAAATACTATTGATGAAGTAAAGCGTTCTGGAAAGATGGTGGGAAAGGCTCTAGTAAAAGTATTGCAAAATAATTGAAATGTGATATAATTACCTTATCAATGATTATTGAAGGTAATAATAATGAAATTAATTAATATAAAGAAATTTTCAATTGTTCTGGCTATTGCAACTTTGTTCTGTGTAATGTCATTTACAACTGCTTTTGCTGAAGATGTTGTAACTGAACCGGTAACAGAGCCTGTAGCTACAGAACCTGTAACACAAGAACCGGTAACAGAACCTGTTACTCAAGAACCTGTAACTGAACCGGTAACTGAATCGGTAACAGAACCGGTAACTGAACCAGAAACAGAACCGGAAACAGAGCCTGAAACCAAACCTGCTACAGAACCGGAAACAGAGCCTGAAACCGAACCTGTAACAGAAAACTATACTGAACCAACTTATGATGTAAATAAATTACCAACATTAGTTGACTCGACTCAGGTTGCAGAAGAATTACCTACTGCTATTGGTGCTGATGAAGATGGTGGTGTTAGCTTTGTTGGTGGTGTAGTCTGTTGGATTGCAGTTATTATTTCTGCTTGTGTAATTATTGCATTTTTACTTTCTACTAAGGTAAAAGGCAAAAATATGGGCAAATTCAAGAGATACCAATAATTAAGTAAGGATATAATATGAAAATTGGAAATATTGAAATAAAAAATTCTGCTGCTCTTGCCCCAATGGCAGGGGTGGCAGATTGTGCATTTAGAGAACTTTGTGCATCCTACGGTGCTGCTTATACCGTAACAGAAATGGTAAGCTCAAAGGGAATACATTATAATAGTAAAAAGTCTGCTGAACTAATGGAACTAACCGATAAAGAAAGACCATCCGGTATTCAAATCTTCGGAAATGAACCAAAGACTATGGCTGATGCTGCAGTATTTGCAATGCAGTTTAAACCGGACTTTATTGATATAAATATGGGTTGTCCTGCTCCAAAGATAAGTGGCAACGGTGCAGGGGCTTCACTTATGAAAACACCTAAACTTTGTGGTGAAATAGTTAAGGAAGTTGTGTCGGCAGTTGATATTCCTGTAACTGTAAAGATGAGAAAAGGGTGGGATGATGACTCGATAAATTGTCTTGAAGTCGCAACTATTGTGGAAGAAAACGGTGCTTCAGCAGTAGCACTTCACGGTAGGACAAGACAACAGTACTACAAGCCACCTGTTGATTGGGATATTATTAAGGAAGTGAAAAGTCACCTAACAATTCCTGTAATAGGTAACGGTGATGTTAATTCTGCCGAAAAGGCTAAGAAACTTTATGAACATACCGGTTGTGATATGATTATGGTTGGCAGAGGTGCTTTGGGTAATCCTTGGCTATTTGATGAAATTAATCAGTATCTAAAGACAGGAAAAATTCCACCTAAGCCAACACCGGAAGAAAAACTTTCGGTAATGGTTAAGCAGATTGAAAGAATGTGTGAATTAAAAGGTGAGTACCTTGGTATTCGTCAAAGCAGAAAGCATATTGTGTGGTATCTAAAAGGCTTTAGAGGTGCAGCATTCCTAAGAAATGAAGCCGGTCATACCTCGTCACTTGAAGAATTATATGCTTTGGTACAAAAAGTTTTGGATATGCACATTAATAGTTGAAATATAAGGAATTTTCCTATATAATGAATAGTAAATAAAAGAAATGGGAGATAATTAAAATGGAAAAAGTAAATTCTATTGATTTTGTAAATATGTACGACCCTGAAGTTGGTTCAGCAATGGCTGAAGAACAGGCTCGTCAGAAGAGAAACCTTGAACTTATCGCATCAGAAAACATTGTTTCACCTGCAGTTATGGCTGCTATGGGTAGCTTACTAACTAATAAGTATGCTGAAGGTTATCCCGGTAAGCGTTATTATGGTGGTTGCTATGCAGTAGATAAGGTTGAAGAAATTGCCAGAAAGAGGGCTTGTGAGCTATTTGGTGCAGAACACGCTAATGTACAGCCTCACTCAGGTGCTCAGGCTAATATGGCAGTTTACTTTGCAATGCTAACACCGGGTGATACAGTTATGGGTATGAACCTTAACGAAGGTGGTCACTTAACTCACGGTTCACCTGTTAATATGAGTGGTAAGTACTTTAACTTTGTACCTTATGGTGTTGACAGTGAAACTCACCGTATTGACTATGATAAGGTCCTTGAAATTGCAAAAGAATGTAAGCCAAAGATGATTGTTGCCGGTGCGTCAGCTTACCCAAGAATTATCGACTTTGCAAAGTTCAGAGAAATCGCTGATGAAGTTGGTGCTTTGTTAATGGTTGATATGGCTCATATTGCCGGTTTAGTAGCAGCAGGTGTTCATCCAAACCCAGTTCCATATTGTGACTTCGTTACAACAACAACTCATAAGACACTTCGTGGACCTAGAGGTGGTATGATTCTTTGTAAAGAAAAGTATGCTAAGGCAATTGACAAGGCTATTTTCCCAGGTACTCAGGGTGGTCCACTAATGCACATTATTGCTGCAAAGGCAGTTTGTCTTGGTGAAGCTCTAAAGCCTGAATTTAAGGAATACGGTAAGCAGATTGTTAAGAACTGTAAGGCTCTTGCAGATGGCCTTGTTAAGAGAGGCTGTAAGCTTGTTTCAGGTGGTACAGACAACCATGTTCTACTTATGGATTTAAGAGATACAGGTGTTACAGGTAAGGAACTTGAAGCAAGACTTGATGACTGTTATATTACAGTTAACAAGAATACAATTCCAAATGAACCACTAAGCCCATTTGTTACAAGTGGTGTTCGTATTGGTACAGCAGCAGTTACAACTCGTGGCCTAAAGGAAGAAGATTGTGACAAGATTGCTGAATATATTACTTTAGTTCTAAATGACTATGAAGGCAACAAGGATAAGGTTAGAGCAGGTGTTGAAGAAATCTGCAAGAAGTATCCTCTATATGAAGACTGATTTGGAATATTTAGATTTGGAGTATTTAACAAAATAAATATTACAAAATATCAATAGGGTGTCTTTGTGACACCCTATTATTTTAGTTAACAACGGTTGAATATATTAAAAATACGAAAGGAGGAAATTATGCAACCTTTAGCAGATAGACTTAGACCCTCGACCCTTGATGATATTGTAGGTCAAAAACATATTTTAGGTGAAGGAAAGCCTTTGCGTAAAATTATTGAAAGCAATAAAATTCCTAATCTGATTTTTTATGGCCCATCAGGAGTTGGCAAAACTACTTTAGCTACATATATAGCAAGAAAAACTAATATGACTTTCAAAAAGTTAAACGGTACAACTGCCTCAACTTCTGACTTGAAAGATATTTTTAAGGAACTTGATGGTTTTGCCGGACTAAACGGTGTTTTGCTTTATCTTGATGAAATTCAGTATTTTAATAAGAAACAACAACAAACACTACTTGAATATATTGAAAACGGTAAAATCACTTTAATTGCATCTACAACAGAAAATCCCTATTTCTATGTATATAATGCAATTTTAAGTCGTAGTACAGTTTTTGAATTTAAACCTGTTCCATATGAAGAAGTAGAAAAAGCAGTACGAAGAGCGTTTTCTATTTTAGCAGATGAAAATGGTATTTCTGTTGAAATTAATGATAAAACAGTTAAGACAATTTCCATTGCTTGTGGTGGCGATGTAAGAAAGGCTATGAATAGTGCAGAACTTTCTTTCTTAGCAACAGATACTGTCGATGGGATAAAGAATATTACAGAAGAAACTGTAAAAGATTTAACCCAAAGAAGTGCTATGAGGTACGATAGGGAAGGTGATGAGCATTATGACATTCTGTCAGCTTATCAAAAGAGTATGCGTGGCAGTGATGCAAATGCAGCCTTGCACTATTTAGCAAGACTTTTGATTGTAGGTGACTTGATTTCTGCTTGTAGAAGACTTATGGTGTGTGCTTGTGAAGATGTAGGACTTGCTTACCCAAACCTTATACCTATAGTAAAGAGCTGTGTTGATATTGCAATGTCAGTAGGATTGCCTGAGGCTAGAATTCCTTTAGCCGATGCAGTTATTTTGGTGTGTAATGCTCCAAAATCAAATTCCGGAGAAATGGCAATAGACAAGGCTATGTCTGATATAAAGGCAGGTAATGTTGGCAGTATTCCAAGACAACTTCAAAACACTCACTATGATGGTGAAGATAATAAAAACAAAGGACAACACTACCTTTATCCACATGATTATAAAAATCATTACGTAAATCAACAATATTTACCGGATATTTTAAAAAATAGGCAATATTATACATATGGTGACAACAAGAATGAACAGGCTTTTAGGGCATATTGGGAGAAAGTAAAAAACTCCTAGTTCATAATTTCCTAAAATACTGTTACATGTATTTAAAGGGCTATTAATATTTAGTTCATAACTTGGTACATATAAACAAGTTATTGTATAAAAGATTGTATATAATTAATTTTTTTTATTCTTTTACAGAATAAAAAACCTTGAGCTTTTTTGATATAATTTAACCGTAAGAAAATATTTTACTTTTAGGAGGCAAAACAATGAAAACATTATGCAAAAAGTCCTTTGGTGTTTTCTTAGCAGTACTTATGCTTTTAAGTGCTGTAGGTGTTGGCAGTTATTCTGTATTTGCTGCTAATACTAACACAGAAAAATCAGGGGCAACCTCTGCAAGCGGTGACACAGTGTATTTCCAAAACACTGGTAATTGGTCAAAGGTTAACGCTTACATGTGGTATGAAGGTAAAAGCAATGCAAACAACAAAGCTTGGCCTGGTGAAGCTATGACTGATGAGGGTGATGGCGTATGGTCTTATGACATTAAAGGCGAATACGACCACATTATCTTCAATAACGGTAGCTCACAGACAGGTAACATTACTTATCCCGGAAATAGTATGATTTACAAAGACGGTAAGTGGGAAGTATATGATACAAGTCCACTAAGAATTACTTCTTTTGAATCAGACACTAAGTCACCTGCTTACATTGGCAGTGCTATTGCACTAACAACTACAACAAAGACAGAAACTACTGGCGTACAGTATCAGTACTCAGTAAACAGTCAAGTTATCAGAAGTTATTCTGCTGACAATTCTTGTGTTTGGAATCCGGTTGCTTCCGGTGACTACACTGTAAGAGTTGATGTTAAGGATAATGCCGGTAACCAAAACTTTAGAGAAATGTCTTTCACAATCAAAGACCCTTCTCAGGAACAAAAGCCTGTATTCCTATCTTCTAACCCTCTTACAGGTAACCAGATTAAGACAGGTACAGCTACTAACCTTTCTGTAAACGCAGCCGGTGGTAACACAGGTACAAAGCTTCTTTTCTACAAATATGTAGTTAAAGATCCTTCAGGTGAACAGGTTAACACAGCTTATTACACACTAAACAAGAATTATTCATTTACAGCAACTAAGTCCGGTACTTATACAGTTGATGTATCTGTTCAGGGTAGTGATAACCAGACAATCACTCAGCAGTTAAAGTTTGAATCAACTCAGAACCCAACAGACCCAACAGTTCCTACTGAACCAACTGTAACAACTCCATCAAAGACAGAACCAACAGTAACAACTCCATCTAAGACAGAACCAACAGTAACAACTCCAACTACTGCTACTGAACCATCAACTCCGGATCCAAGTAAGATCCTTGGTGATGTTAATGGTGATGGTGTTCTAAATGTTAGAGACTCTTCTCTAATTCAGAAGAAACACACAGGTATGGTTGTTAATTCATATGATGAAACAGTTTCTGACTTTAACAAAGATGGTAAAATGAATGTTAAGGATGCTGTAGCTATCCAAAAATTCCTTGCTAAAGCAAATTAAAAAGAGGTATAGTAGATTATGACCAAAATTAAAAAAATCATTGCACTCTTGATGGTCATTGCAGTTTCAGCATCTATTATGGTTGTAGGCACAGTCGGTGTATCTGCTAAGGATACAAGCGTTAAGAAAACTGCTGCTTCAAGCGAAACTACAGAAGCTGGAATAACAGTACACTATAAGAGTGAAGGCGTAACTCCATATGTATATTATTGGAACTCACTTCCAAATAATATCAAAACAGAATATCCTGGTGAACAGATGACTGCTGACAAGGATAACTGGTATACAACAACATTTAAAGATGTTACAAAGATTAACCTAATGTTCACAGATAAAGACGGTAAGCAACTTTCAAAGGAACTTACTCGTAAGACAGGTGAATGGTGGTTCTATAACAATATTTGGTGGAGCTCAAACCCTGATGAGTTTGACCCTGCTTCATCTGTTGATTTCCGTGAAGAGTCAATTTACTTTGTAGTTACAACAAGATTCTACAATGGTGATAAGTCAAATGACGTTCACTGTTGGGATGACAATGTATATAACAACCCTGACTCAGACCCTGCATGGAGAGGCGACTTTAAGGGTCTTGCTGAAAAGTTAGACTACATTAAAGCTCTTGGTTTCTCAGCAATTTGGATTACTCCTATTGTTGAAAACGGTTCAGGCTATGACTACCATGGCTACCATGCTATGGATTTCTCAAAGGTTGATGCAAGATATGAAAGTGATGACTTCACTTATCAGGATCTAATTCAGGCAGCTCATATGAAGGGCATGAAGATTGTACAGGATGTTGTATGGCAGCATACAGGTAACTTCGGTGAAGGTACACTTTGTAAGCTATTCGATAAGGATACTTCAAAGGATTTAGGCAGTATCGAAGATTCTATGATTCCTACTCAGCAACTTCTAGACCAAGCCGGTGTTAGCACAGCAGAAGAATACTGGAACCTAACACCTGCAAAACAGCATGATGCTAGAATTAACCTAATGAAGAATAACTCAATTCAGGATAGTAACTCAACAGGTGTTCACCCTTCAACAAAGGACTATTCTGATATTAAGTTATCAAAATCTAAAATTTACAATCCTAACAACTATTATCATACATCTTACTTTAGAAACCTTAACTGGGATGACTGGTCATGTAAATACGGTCAGATTGCTGGTGACTGTGTTGACTTAAATACAGAAAATCCAGCAGTTGCTGAATATATCAACCAGGCTTACAGTAAGTATATGGCTATGGGTGTTGATGCATTCCGTGTTGATACTGTTAGACATATTCCAAGATTAACTCTAAATATGATGTATAACAAGCAGATGATGGCAAATGCAGCTAAGTACGGTAATCCTAACTTCTATATGTTCGGTGAAATCTGTACTCGTTACGGTCAGATTTGGTACCGTGGTCATGCTCAGGAATCATCAATGTTCTATACTTGGGATGAATCTGATCCTAAGTGGGCTAAAGAATGGTCTAGTGGCTCAGATGCTGAATCTATCAACAATAACATGAACCTAACATTTGACCACTACGACGAGTATGATGATACATCAATTCAGCCAACATCTGACAATGCATTCTTAAAGGGTATTAGCTACCATACACCTGATAAAAGTAAGGCTTCAGGTATGAATGCAATTGACTTTACAATGCATTATAACTTCAATACAGCAGGTAATGCTTATGGCCTAGCTAAGCAAGAAGATCCATACTTTAACGATGCAACTTGGAATGTTGTTTATGTTGATTCACATGACTACGCTCCTGGTCCTAACGATAGCGTTAGATTTAACGGTGGTACTTCTACTTGGGCTGAAAACTTAGACTTGATGTTCACATTCCGTGGTATTCCTTGTATTTATTACGGTTCAGAAATTGAATTTAAGAAGGGCATTATGATTGATGGTGGTGCTAACAAGACTCCTCTTGAAGGCACAGGTCGTGCTTACTTCGGTGACAACGTAGAAGGTGATGTTAAGACAACAGACTTTGGTGATTATACAGCTTCAGGTGCTGCTTCAGAATCTCTAAGTTATCCTCTAGCAAAGCACATCACAAAGCTTAACAAGATTCGTCGTGCTGTTCCTGCTCTTCAGAAGGGTCAGTACACAGTAGATAGCAACTATGTAAGTGGCGATATGGCTTATATCAGAAGATATACAAGCGATGACACAGATTCACTTGCTCTAGTTACAATCTCAAGTGCTGCAACATTTAATAACGTTCCTAACGGTACATATATTGACGCAGTTACAGGTGACAAGAAGGTTGTTACAAATGGTACACTTTCAGTTCCAGCACCTGGTAAGTCAAATATGAGAGTTTATGTATGTTGTGCACAGGGCTTCACAGGTATTGACGGAGCTATTGGCGAAACAGGTTTAACATATCTAAAGTAATTTAGAATAATCAACTCCTTTTTGAGGGCATCTCTTTTTGAGATGTCCTCGATTTTTTATTTTAATTTCTATTTATAATAATTACTCAGTTGTATATATAGTGTGTTTTATGATTGGTTAAGCAAAAATTGACAAAATAGTCTGATGATGATATAGTAGTAATTGTAAAGTAAAACATAATTGTTGCAAATTAGGGGAGAAGTAGAATGAATCAAAGGGTACAAGAATTTATTAATCAACAGAAAATACAAGCCGAATACAATAAGAATATGGAAAAAACAAAAGTTCTGAATGATTTGGGACTTTATGATAAAGAATATTCTGAAAATCCTGCTTGGAGTGAAGAATATCCTGAATATGAATATGACCAAGAAACTAAGGAAGGCAGATATTTTAAGAAAATTCCAATCAATGTTACTGATGAGGAATATGAGGAAATTTTAAAGTATTGCAAACAAAGTGATAACACAACACCTGTTAATAAGGAAAATAAAGTAGCAAAGGTGTTAACCGGTATTGCATATGCAATTTTTATTATTGGTGCAATTCTTGGTTTTGCTATGGGCTATACAAAGAATATTCTGGAGGACACATATTACTTTAGCTTTGCTGTTGCTGTTGCTTGGTGGGGTGTAAGCTTTATTGGTGGTATGTTTATGCTTGGATTCGCCGAAATTATCAAACTACTTAATGCGATAAAAAATAAATAATTGTTATTTTTTAAGGGCGTTTCAATCTTTATTTGAAATACCCTTATTTTTATTATTTTATGCAAAAAAAGAGCCTATAAAGGCTCTTAATTAATTATTTGCTTAGGTTAGCATTTCTATTGTTCAATTTGAATTCATTAACTAGCAATCTCACAATTTCTTTTTGATTGTTTGTCAAGTCAGAAATTACAATGCTTTCATTATTGTCAAGTCCTAATAAATAATCAGTAGTTACACCGTAGAGAAGTGCAAGTTTTACTATTATATCGTTTGATGGAGTGATTATGTTATTTTCATAGCCACTTATACTGCTCTTTGTAATATTTAATCTAGTAGATACTTGGCTTTGTGATAGTTTTTTCTTTTTTCTTAATTCTTTTAATCTTAATCCAAAATCATATACCATATTCTTACCTCCTTAACGATATTTTATACGCTAATCGTCAATTCATAATGGAAAAATAAATATAAAAATCAATTAAAAATTGACTTTTATATTTATTTGTGCTATATTGTCATTAAGGAGTGATATTAATGAGGGAAAAATATGCACTAAATAAAAACACGCAAAAATTACATATTGTTGGTAAGTGTCGTTTTACAAGTAAAGAAAAGAAATATGATAATATGATTTATTTCTTTACGGAAGATGATGCTATTGAGTACGGGAAAAGGTATATGGCAAATTGTAAATTGTGTTTTGGCAAGAGAGATTTTGAGGAGTGATTTAATTATGAAAAAAATTATGGCAATTATTGTTTCTACTTTTATTGCGTTAGTGGTATCTGTTGGTGCTACTGGTTGTGATACAATTGGTGGTACTAATTCTACTACAACTACTACAGAAGAAACTACTGAATATGTAACAACAACAGAGGGTGATTTAGTAGAGGATGAATATGATGCTGAAAATTATATTACTGAAACTGCGATAAAAGAGGCTATGCTTGATAACACTTATTTGGTTAAAGCGTATACGCCTGAAATAGGAAAAATAGAATACGTAGGTGAGGATACAAATAATACTGGTGAAATATGTTATAAATTTGAGGTTACTGGTAGATATGCAGGTTGTTATGGTGATTATCTTAAGTATAAATCTGGTGGATTCAACGCTGATATTGAAGTGGATAAGAAAAATGGACATGTTTATGGTTTCTTTACTTTATTAGATTAATATTTTCTAATCATTAATATCGACCGTATATAAAGGTGGTAGTTTATTCTATCACCTTTTCTTTTGTATAAATAATATGTAAAACCTTTGTATTTATGTTGAATTATGTGTTATAATGTTTTTGTAAAATAATGTATATGAAATAGTAAAAATCTTATATTTTATATTGAAAGATACTGTTGTCTATGTTATAATATTTCATTATGGGTCATAGTATGCCCAAAACATTTCTGGAAAGGAAAGTAGAAATGGTTAGAGAAAATATTTATCGCACAGTTACTTGTGGCGAATTAAGAGAAAGTAATATAGGAGATACTGTCCGTGTAGCAGGTTGGGTAGAAAATATCCGTGACCACGGTGGTGTTATGTTCCTTGATATTCGTGATCACTACGGTGTTCTTCAGGTTGTTGTTCATAATGACGAAATCCTAAAAGATATTAACAGAGAATGTACTGTTACTCTTTCAGGTAAAGTTGTTAAGAGAGATGAAGATACAATCAATAAGAAGATTGCAACAGGTTATGTTGAAGTACACACAGAGGACATTAAGGTTCTTGGTAAGTGTAAGAATAACCTACCTTTTGAAGTTATGACTTCAACAAATACTTCTGAAGATGTAAGACTAAAGTACAGATTCCTAGACCTTAGAAACCCTAAGGTTCATAACAACATTGTACTAAGAAGTCAGATTATCAGCTACCTAAGAAGTAAAATGAATGACATGGGATTTTTGGAAATGCAAACTCCAATCCTTTCAACATCTTCACCTGAAGGTGCAAGAGACTATCTAATCCCATCAAGAAAGCACAAGGGTAAGTTCTATGCTCTACCTCAAGCTCCACAGATTTTTAAGCAGTTACTAATGGTTTCAGGTTTTGATAAGTACTTCCAGATTGCACCTTGCTTTAGAGATGAAGATGCAAGAGCAGACCGTTCTCCCGGTGAATTCTATCAGTTGGACTTTGAAATGGCTTTTGCTACTCAGGAAGATGTTTTTGCAGTTGCTGAAGAAGTTCTTTATGATACATTCAAGAAGTTCAGCGATAAGGAAGTTAGCAAACCACCATTTAAGAGAATTCCTTATAAGGAATCAATGCTAAAGTATGGTTCAGATAAGCCTGACCTAAGAAATCCACTACTTATTGTAGAAATTTCTGATATGTTTGAAGAAACTGATTTTGCTCCATTCCGTAAAAAGACAGTTCGTTCTATCAATGTTCCTGACTGTGCAAAGCAGAGCAAAAAGTGGTTCAAGAGAATGGAAGAATTTGCTCTTTCAATCGGTATGAAGGGCTTAGGCTATGTTAAGGTTAATGATGATTTAACATTTGACGGTCCTATTGATAAGTTCCTAAAGCCGGGTGACAGAGAAGAACTAATTAAGAGAAACGGTAGTAAAGCCGGAGATGTTATTTACTTTATAGCTGATACTCCTGATCAGGCTCCTGTTCTTGCAGGTCAAATTCGTACAGAAGTTGCAAACAGACTGGACTTAATTGACAAGAGTAAGTTTGAAATGTGCTTTATTGTTGACTTCCCAATGTTTGAATATGATGAAAACGGTCACCTAGCATTTACTCATAACCCATTCTCAATGCCTCAGGGTGGTATGGATGCACTACAAAATCAAGACCCAACAGAAATTCTTGCTTATCAGTATGATATTGTTTGTAACGGTGTTGAACTTTCTTCCGGTGCAGTTCGTAACCATGACCTAGATATTATGGTTAAGGCATTTGATATGGCAGGTTACAGCGAAGATGTCCTAAAGTCAAAGTTCAGCTCACTATACAATGCATTCCAGTACGGTGCTCCACCACATGCAGGTATGGCTCCGGGTGTTGACAGAATGATTATGCTACTAACAGAAGAAGAAAATATCCGTGAAGTTATTGCATTCCCTATGAATAGCAATGCTCAGGATTTACTACTAGGTAGCCCGGGTGAAGTTACTGAACAACAGTTAAGAGAAGTTCATATTAAGTTAAGATAAATTAGAGGGTGACAAGATGATTACCAGAGAAGATGTAGAAAACATTGCTCTACTTTCAAAGCTATTTGTTCCTGAGGAAGAAATGGACAGCCTTACAGAGTCAATGCAAGAGATTGTTTCTTTTGCTGATACAATAAACAATGCTGACACTGAGGGTGTAGAGTTTGACAATATTAATAACCTTTCCAATGTTTTTCGTGAAGATGTGGTAAAGCCATCTTTGCCAACAGAGGAAATTCTAAAGAATGCTCCTGAACAAGGGGAAGACCACTTCCTTGTAAGAAATCACGCTTAAGTTTTGGAGGAAAATATGGGATATATTGAAAAGATACAGTCTATGCTCCAAAACGGAGAGATTAGCTGTGTTGAACTTACAGAAAAGTATTTAAAAGCTATTGAGGAGGCTAACGGTGAGCTTAACGCTTATGTTACAGTTACACCGGAAGTTGCCCTTGAACAAGCAAAACAAGTTGATGAAAAAATCAAGAGAGGTGAAAAGCTACTTCCTCTTGAGGGTGTTCCAATGACACTAAAGGATAACATTTCTACAAATGGTATCGAAACAACTTGTTGCAGTAAAATTTTAAAAGGCTATAAGCCAATTTATGATGCAAAAGTTTGGGAAATCCTAAAGAAGAACAATGCAATCCTACTTGGTAAAACAAATATGGATGAATTCGCTATGGGTTCTTCTTGCGAAACTTCTTGCTTTGGTGGTGCAACAAACCCATTTAATACCGACCATGTAGCAGGTGGTTCATCAGGTGGTGTTGCATCAGCAGTTGGTGGTGATATTGCTGCCTTTGGTTTAGGTTCAGATACAGGTGGTAGTATTCGTCAGCCTGCATCATTCTGTGGTATTGTTGGTCTAAAGCCAACATATGGTGCAGTTTCAAGATATGGTCTTATTGCTTATGCAAGTAGCCTTGACCAGATTGGACCTATCACAAAAACAGTAGAAGATGCATCTCTTGTTTATGATGTTATTTCTGAATATGATGAGAACGACTCTACTTGTGAAGGCAGACAAGGTGAACCAACTTATGATACTCTTAACAATGATATTAAGGGTATGAAGATTGGTATTGCCAGAGAATACCTGGAGGGTGTTCGTGAAGATGTTAAAGAAGCTGTGCTAGAGGCTGCTAAGAAGTATGAAGAAATGGGTGCTGAAATTGTTTACTTCGATTTACCGGCACTAAAGTTTGCACTTCCTGTTTATTATATTCTAGCTTGTGCTGAAGCATCTTCAAACTTAGGTAGATATGATGGTATCCGTTATGGTTACAAGACAGAACATTATGAAGGTATCCATGATATGATTTGCAAAACCAGAAGTGAAGGCTTTGGTGAAGAAGTTAAGAGAAGAATTCTTCTTGGTACTTATGTACTTTCTGCCGGTTATTATGATGCTTATTATAAGAAAGCTCAGAACCTAAGAGGTACTATCATTAAAGCTTTTGATGATGCATTTAAGAATGTTGATGTTATTCTTGCGCCAACAGTTCCTATGACTGCATTTAAGTCAGGTGAAGCTACTTCTGATCCTGTTGAAACATATTTAACAGATATTTGTACAGTACCTATCAATATTGCAGGACTTCCATCAGTTTCTGTTCCTTGTGGTTTCAACAAAAAGGGTATGCCAATCGGTATGCAGATTATCGGTGACAAATTTAAGGAAGGCAAAATCCTTAATGTTGCATATAAATATGAACAGGCTTGTCCTGAAAACTTTAAAGATACAAAGTGGGGTGTTAAGCTATGAAATATGAATTAGTAGCAGGTTTTGAAACCCACATTGAACTTGCAACAGATACTAAGATTTTCTGTTCTTGTTCAACTGCTTTTGGTGGTGCTCCTAATAGCCATTGTTGTCCTGTTTGTATTGGACTTCCCGGTACACTTCCTAAACTGAACAAAAAGGTTGTTGAATATGGTATCAAGGCTGGTCTTGCTACACATGGTAAGATTGCCAACATTTCAAAAATGGATAGAAAGAACTACTGCTATCCTGACCTTTCAAAAGCATATCAAATTAGTCAGCTATATGCTCCACTAACTATTGGTGGTTATGTTGAACTTTCAAGTGGTAAGAAAATTAGACTTCATCATATTCATATTGAAGAAGATGCCGGTAAACTTATCCATAGCCATGGTGACACATATGTTGACTACAACAGAGGTGGCGTTCCACTTATTGAAATTGTTTCTGAACCGGACATTCGTTCTATTGATGAAGCAAGAGAATATGTAGAAAAGCTACAACAGGTTATGCGTTACATTGGTATCTCTGACTGTCGTATGCAAGAAGGTTCAATGCGTTGTGATGTTAATATTTCTGTTAGACCTGAGGGTAGCGAAAAGCTGGGTACTCGTACAGAAATTAAGAATATGAACTCTATCAGCAACATTATGAAGGCTATGGAGTATGAATACGAAAGACAAGTTGATTTAATTGAAAATGGTGGAAAGGTAGTACAGGAAACATTAAGATATGATGATGCTACCAACACAACATCTTCTATGAGAAGTAAAGAAGATGCTCATGACTACCGTTACTTTAGAGATCCTGACCTTGTTACAATCTGTGTTTCTGATGAAGAAGTAGAAGAAATCAAGAGTACACTTCCTGAATTACCAACAGAAAAGTACAAGAGATATGTCAGTGAATATGGTGTTCCTGAAAAGGATGCTCAACTTCTAACTAAATATAGAAATATTTCTGAATATTTTGACAAAGCTATTACTGACCTTAAAAAGCCAAAGACTGCAAGTAACTTTATTATTGGTCAGATGTTCCGTATTCTACAGACAGAAGAGGACAAAGAAGCATTTGATGTTAAGACTACACCTGAACAACTTAATGAACTATGTAAGTTAATTGAAGCCGGTAAGGTACAGAACAACCTTGCTAAGTCAACACTTGATAAGATGCTTGAAAGTGGTAAGCCTTGTACAGAATATATCAGTGAAGAAGATATGGCAGGTCTTGATGATAGCTTTGTTGATGACCTTTGTCGACAGGCTATTGAGGCAAACCCTAAGGCTGTTGAACAGTATAAACAGGGTAAAGAAAAGGCAATTATGGCTTGTATGGGTTATGTAATGAAGAACAGTAAGGGCAAAGCAAATGCTCAGGATGTTCTGGAAAAAATCAAGTCAATGATTAGCTAATTCTAGGTGATATTAATGAAAAAAATATTGTCACTTTTTGCATTGGCATTGTGCGTAGCAGTTGTATTTTGTGGTTGTGACAGCAAGGACAATAAAAGTTCCGACAGTAACAACAGTAGTAAAATTGTAACTACAACAACATTGCCTAGCAAAAAATCTTTGTCAGCTGATGAGTTTAAGTCAGCACTTGAAAATGTTTCTTCCCTTAATTTTAAGATGGAAATTGTGACTGATGAGAATAAACTGAAAATCTTCCCTTATGATGGCTTAAAGTCAGCAGTAAAGGTAAATGTAAACAATAGTGATGTTGCTATATATTATGTTTTTGATACTGATAAAAATGCCAAAAAAGTTATTGAAGATGCTCGTTCAATGAACTACTCTAAGTTTGATGAAGAAAAAGGCAGTAACTACGATAAATTGTGGCAGAATTCAGCAGTTGTAGAACAAGTGGATAACACTTTACTTACAATTGCAGATACTGACCAAAATGTTACTAGCCAAATTATAAACGCAACTAAATATTGATTTTAAGTTTAAGCCTTCCTTTTGGAAGGCTTTTTCCTTTGTTCTAAATAATTTTAATAATTTTTAGAAATTGTGTAACCTTTTTATTACTTGAAAAGTGTTATATATAGAAGAGCATAAAGGGTGTTTAATAAAAAAGAAAGGATGATGGAAAGGAAATGCTACCACCGTTTAGTAGTGTTGTATATAGAATACCCTAAAAATATAAATAAGAAAGGAAGATGACTTATGAAAAAAATGATAAGTATAATTTTATCTGTATTAATGATGGTTAGCACATTTGGTGTTGTTACTGCCTCAGCAAGTACAACCGATGAAAAATCAGGTGATTCACTGGATTGTAAGTGGTCATTTAATGATAAGAATGGTACACTTACAATATCAGGCAATGGCAAAATGTCCGATTACAGTTATGATGTTGATGACCCTGACGGTTATGATGATTATGATGATGTTTTTAAGGTTACACCTAATACACCATGGAAGAAATATGCAACTAAAATCAAGACTGTTGTTGTAGAAAATGGTGTGAAGAATATAGGCAGCCTTGCTTTTATGAACTGTACAAACTTAGCTACTGTGAAAATAGCCGGTAGTGTATCATCAGTAGGTTTTCTTTCATTTGCAAATTGCAGAAAGCTAACTAATATTTCATTACCAAAAAATTTAATATCTATCCAAAGTTTTGCTTTTATGAATTGTAAAAAACTTTCTAAAGTTACAATTCCTAATAGCAATGTAAAAATGAATATTGACAGTGATGTATTCTTTGGTTGCTCAAGTTTAAAGAGTTTTAATATTCCTAAGCAAGTTTATAGAATCGGTGATGGTGCTTTTAGTTGCCCTAACTTAACTAAGATTACTGTTGACAAGAATAACAAGTACTTTGTTTCTGTTAATAATGTGCTATATAAGGCAGGTAAGAAGTACCTTATTCAATACGCTCCCGGTAAAAAGGATACAAGATTTACAATTCCATCTACTGTAAATAGGATGGGTGTTGCATCATTTATGTATTGCAAAAAACTAAAGTCAGTTACATTACCTAAGTCAATAAAATGGATTGAACAAAATAATTTTGCTTATTGTACTAACCTTGAAACTATTGTAATTCCAAAGAGTGTTACTGTTGTTTCATCTGAGTCTTTCTATAAGTGTAACAAGCTGAGAGTTGTCTTTTATGATGGTTCTAAGAAGCAATGGGCTAAGGTAGATAAATCTACTGAAACTAACTTATTAAAGGCTACAGTGGCTTATAACGGTGCTAAATCAGCAGTAGGATTAAATCCTAAGTCACTTACAGTTAAGAAAGGCAAAACTGCTCAGCTTAAAGGTTATGTTTACTATAGAAATGGCAAAGTTAGTAAGAATGTAAAGTATAAAACTTCTAATTCAAAGGTTGCTACTATTAATAGTAAGGGCAAAGTAACCGGAAAGAAAAAAGCACTTGCTATGTTACAGTTAGTGCAAAGAGCAATAGCAAGGTCTATACAAAGTGTAAAGTTGTAGTAAAATAAATCCACTTGTAAATTAAAACTATTTATTTTATAACTAAATAGAAGAGAGGCAACCACCTATTTTTAGGTGGTTGCAGTTTATATATAACATTTATAAAGGAGATTGCTATGACAAAATTCGATGATTTTTTAAATGAACAGTTGAAAGATGAAGAAGTAAAGAAAGAATACGATGCATTAGATGAAGAATTTAAAAAAGTTCAAGAAGAAATTGATAGTAGAAAACAGTCAAAATCTAATTTCAAAAATTAATGAAGAAAATTGTAATTTTAATTTATTAAGTGATGATTTAGATTTAATATAGTTAATATTTTAATTAGATAGAGTAGGCTATGCTTTAATAAAATATTGTGAGTAATATTTTATTTTAACTACAGTCATCATTATTATCTATTATAAATTATAAAAGGCAAGGTATGACCTTGCCTTTTTTTATGGTGCACCTAACAAGACTTGAACTTGCACGAATTTTCATTCATATGGACCTGAACCATACGCGTCTGCCAATTCCGCCATAGGTGCGTGTTTATTCAATTAATCACTTCAATATATATTGTAACCAACAAAAGGAAAATAGTCAAGTAATATAAATTGAACTTTAAAAGTAAAAATAAGGAATAAATAGGGGAATATTTATTCCTTAAAGATATTTACTAGATTTGAAATAAAACCGAAAACAAAAATTTACAGAATAAAGTAAAACATACAGATTATATGAAACCAACAGTGATATTACAATCTATAATTAAAAATGAAAAATAAAAATTAAAATTCTTCATCCTTAGAGAAAATGTCACATTTACCGTTAAGGCAGAGGGTATCTTGAATATCCCCACATTCGCAATATCTTTTATCATGATTAAAGTTATCGCAATGAACACAAATCTCATCCATAGCGTTATTTAGGCTTGTTGTGTAGTCCTCTTTGCTCATAACAGAGATGTCAACCTCTTCTATGAACTTAGTTTGTTGTAGGTTTACATAGGTTTTGTTGGTGTATTCCTTAATAAAATAAGGTGGCACAACTCTTGTAGAGTCAATCTTTGTCAACTCTACAAATGAACTGTAGTGGTTCTTTAAATACTTGTTTAGTTCCTCAAAGTTACTTACACCCTCAGGGTAGTAAAAGTACTCGTCATCAATAAATAATGCTTTCATCACTGTGCCTTCTTTGCCTTTTCTTTTGCTAGTGCTGCTTTTCTGGCAGCCTTCTTAGCTTCTTGTCTTTTCTTCTTTTCCTCAGCATCTTTAGCCTTTTGTGTTTCGTAAATGTTAAGTGTTTCACCTGTTGGACCATCATGAATTAGCTGACCGTTTCTTAGATAAATTGAACGGTCACAAATTTCTTGTACTGATGGGGCAGAGTGACTAACAAACAGAACTGTAACACCTTGGTTGATAATCTCTTTAATCTTAGCTTTACACTTCTTCTTAAAGGCATTATCACCAACTGCAAGTGCTTCATCAACTACAAGAATATCAGGTTCAATGTTAACATTAATTGCAAAGCCAAGACGCATTTTCATACCTGAACTGTATGTTCTTACAGGCTGGTCAATGTAGTCCCCTAGCTGAGCAAAATCAACAATGTTTTCTTCAATACTCTTAATGTAGTCATCCTCAAGACCTAGGATATAACCCTTTAGGTAAATGTTCTCTCTACCTGTCATTTCAAGTGAGAAACCGGCAGTAAGCTCCAGCAAAGCAGCAACCTTGCCATGAACTGTAACTGTACCACCACTAGGAAATGTTACACCTGTAATCATCTTTAGCAGTGTACTCTTACCTGCACCGTTGTCACCGATAATACCGACAGATTCACCTCTGTTAATAGTAAAGGAAACATCCTTTAATGCACTGTGAATCTTAGGATTTCTAGGCTTAAAGAACAGCGCCTTAAATCTAGCCTTGTCACTTTTATATAGAATATAATCTTTGCTTACATGGTCAAAGGTAATAATAGGATTGTCACTCATTTTAATACTCCTTATAGTACATCAGGAAGTGTTTTTCTAAGTTTGTTATACTTGTGAGCACCATAGAAAAATACAAGTAAAAATTCAGCTACAAATATAATTAACTCCCAGTTTAAGCCTAAACCTGTAGGGTCTGCTGTATGGCTAACCCAAAATGCTTCATGATAGATAAATGCTTTTCTGTATGCATTTACAAAGAAGTTAATAGGGTTGATTAACATAATAAATTCTAGGAAATGTTGCATATTTGTTGGTGGTAAGTCATATGAACTGTAGATAACACCGGTTAACCAGAAGATACCTGACATAACTGATGTAATCATTGACTCAAGGTCCTTGCTAAATGCACACATAGGAGCAGTTGTCCATGTTAATGCTAAGAAGAACATAAACATTATCGGACATAGAATAAAGAACTGCAATGCATAAAGTGAAAGAAATTGTGTGTTAAATAAGCAGTCATAAAGTCCCAAGATACCAACCATTATTGCCGAGAGCAAGAAATGAATATACACTCTTGAAAGGGAAGTGTATGTAAGAATTGTTGATACCGGGAATTTAACTTTTGTAACAAACTGTCTGTTTATTCTAATAGCCTTAGCACCATGGGTGATACTTTCACTGATAAACCACCATGGAATAAAGCCTGTCAACATAAAGATGAATCTGTCAAAGTGCTGAACCGAACCGTTAGACATCTGAATATCAACAATACCTAAGTTCTTAATACCTACTGTAAAAGCAAACCAGTATACAAATAGTGTAAATGCCGGTTTGATAATTGCCCAAAATGGACCGATAGCAGCACCCTTATATTGCTTAATTAATTCTGTTTTGGAAAGTCTGAAAATCTGTTTTCCAAAGTGTCTGTGTTCTTTAAATATAGTGAAAATAGTAATCACCGAACCTTTATAAAATAATTTCGTTAATTTCCTTCATATACTATCTTTGTTTTTACAAACAAAACCACCATATATTATAAGGGATTAGAGCCTTAAAGTCAATTGAAGTGAACTATTTTTAGTAAATGTACATAACAAATTTGGCACAATAAATAAAGAGCCACAAAGTTTCTTTGTACTTTGTGACTCTTTTTATAGTTATATTTCTTTACTGGAATTTTCCATTCTTTTGGTTAAAGTTCTCAATGTACAGTTTTTCACAAACTGCCATCTTTCTGATAATGTTTTTTACAGTTTTGTCAAGACCACTGTTTTCTCTGTAATCGGCAGGATAGATAAAGTCAACTCTATCTCTCAGTAACAAGTCCATAACTTTCTTTGTTACTTCACCTTGATAAACTGCAATAGAAACACCACCATAGGACTTCATCATCTTCATACAAGGTACATCGGAAAGTCCGTCACCTATATAAATCATATTGCAAAATGGAATTCTCTTACTGTCATCCGGCATTGATTTGTTTAAGTCCTCATCATTGGAAATGTCAAGTACACCTTTGTTTATTCTGTACACAAACTGTGTTTTGTTGGTGTAGTTAACGGCAGTTTTAGGGAAAACTGCAAGTCCTTTTTCATCATAAACAAATTCACAACCAAAGATTTTCTTAAATTCATTGCTGATTGCAGTACCCTCAATAATCTCTTTCAGTCCTGAGGATATTACATAATGTTCAACTATAACATCATTTTCTTCTGCAAATTTATTAATGTGTTGAAACCACTGCTTAACTCCCGGAAAAAATTCAATTTTGTTGCCTTTTTCTGTTAGGCTTTCCCTAGTTAGTGGAATGTTTCTCTTTTGACTTTCCAATAGCATTGTGTACATATATGCAAGAACAGAATCCATCTGTAGCTTTGTACCAACTTCATTTGTTTTGCTCCAAAATTCACTTGGAGTCATATTTAATGATGGAATAAAGGCATAATCCTGCATATCCTTTGTACATAATGTTTTGTCAAAGTCATACATTATTGCAATGATAGGTTTTGTATCCATTATAAAACCTCTTAATTATCTCTTCTTCTTAGACTTTTTCTTTTTGTAGTCAGGATCGGCTTTCATAGCAGCCTTTGCTTCTGCTTTAGCTTTCTTTTTCTTTTTGTCCTGAATACCGTAAGGAATAGCAAAACAAGCAAAGATAATAGCAAGTACACCTACTGTTACAATAATAGGAATAAAGTTAAATGGTTCGTCACTGTCCTCATTGTTGGCAGTAGTAGAGTCAGTTGAAGCAACTGTTGTTGTTTCTGTTGTTTCTGTTGCTTCTGTTGCAGTTGTAGTTGACTTTACACCTTCATATGGGTCAGTAGCTGACTTTAGAGAATTTTCCATATTCTTTGTGTACTTTGTAATTTCAACACTTTCAAGCTTAACATCATTTATAGGAGAACTGCTTTCACCACCACTGTTTACTGTAACTTCACAATTAGAAATTAAATCAACAACATCCATACCGGCAAATACTTGACCGAATACTGTGTAGTCACCGTTTAGGTTAGTGTTTTCTACTGAGTTAATGAAGAACTGGCTACCGTTAGTGTCAGCACCTGCATTAGCGTAAGCAACTGCACCTCTGATGTTCTTTAGTTCATCAACACATTCATTCTCGAATTCTTTACCCCAACAAGACTCACCACCTGTACCGTCGCCGTTGGTGTAGTCACCACCTTGAATCATAAAGTTCTTAATAACTCTGTGGAAGATTGAGTTGTTGTACTTCTTTTCTTTTGCAAGAGTTTGGAAGTTTTCAACACCCTTTGGTGCATACTTAGGGAAGAATGACATAGCAATATCACCGTAGTTAGTGTGTAGAACTGCTACTGTGTCACCAACCTTAGGCTTAGCCTCTTGATTGAACTTTGCTGATGCAGTGAATGTAACAGAAAATGCCATTGCACAACATAACAAAGCTGTTAGAAAAATACTAATAGTCTTTTTCATAGAATTTTACCTCTTTCGTTTTTAGTTTAACATTCATATTCTACAATAAAATAGTACGATTTTCAACAACTTTGCAATAAGTTCACAACATTTTCAAATTCACCTATATTTTGTGTTATGATTATTCTTCTTCAGGATAGGTCATACCCCAACTTTTTCTAATATCTGTCATAATATCCATAACATCTTTAGTCATCTCTCTGTTCATTAGGTCATTGCCCTTTGAAAGAGTTTCTTCCATATCCTCAACTTCATACCACAAAGCATTTTTAGTGTCGCCACATTCTATTTCTTCTACTTCACCGTTAGTATAAGTGATAACTGCTTTCATACCTCTAGGGTATTCCATAACTTCAATATAGCCGTTTGCACAAGAAATCATTGCTCTTTTTGGTTGTTTTGAATGAAGAGAAAGCATAATAGTTGCCATCTGTTGTTCTTCGTTCATCAGTAGGATAGATGCCTGTTCATCAACACCTGTTTCACAATATTTTACCATACTTGAAACTTTGTTAGGCTTAGACTTCATAAACATTCTTGCAAGAGAAATTGCATAAACACCAATGTCAAGCATTGAACCACCTGCAAGGTTACGATTGAAAAATCTGTTTTTCATATCATAATCCTTGTATGAACCAAAGTTAAGTGTGATTAAGTTAACTTCACCTAGCTTTTCCTCAGCAATTCTCTTTTTCAGTTCCTTATAAATAGGCATATGATATTCTGTCATAGCCTCAGCAAGTACAAGACCTTTTTCCTTAGCAATAGCCATACCCTTATCAAGTTCATTACTGTTTAGGGTAATTGACTTTTCGCAAAGCACATTCTTGCCTTTGTTAAGCGCCTTTTCAATATAATTAATATGTGTGTTATGAGGAGTTGTAATGTAGATAATATCAATGTTTTCATCATTAATCATATCTTCAAAACTGTCATAAACATTTTTGATTTCATACTTCTTTGCAAAGTCTTTAGCCTTGCTTAAAGTTCTGTTTGCTACACCATAAAGCTTTTTGTTGTGGTTCTTCATAGCTAAAGCAAGTTCATTTGCAATAACACCACAACCTAGTACACCCCAATTATAAGTTTTCATAGGTAAAACCTCCATAAAATGTATTAGACCTTAGGTCAATTCTATAATAATAAATCCTATTATAACTGTCAATAATAGACTATTTTCAAAATTTTTATTTTTTAATCTTTTAAATTTTGTCTGTGCTAAGCTAAAAATACTTCTACAAACCCTAATTTATCAAACTGATCTTTACCCACAGACAAAATTGAAAAAACCTAAATTTGCAGAACTAACTTACCTTAACCCAAAATCAAAATTAAAAAACAAAATTGAAAAAATCAAAAATCCAAAGGTCATATATCCAAACTTTATTTCATAGTAATTATGTGTAACAAAACAATCGGAGGAAATAAAATGACAGATTATTTACCTGAAGGACGCAGAATTGATACATACGAAAATTTAGAGCAACTTTCAAGTCTAAAGTCCCTAAATGATGCTATGCGTGACGGAAAAATCCTTGAAGCTAGGGCAACTGTATGTGACCAAAGCCACAACCTAATTGTTGACCTAGGGTTTATGAAAGGAATTATTAGGAGAGAGGAGGGTGCTATCGGTATAAGAGAAGGAAAGGTAAGAGATATTGCAGTGATTTCCAGGGTCAACAGACCTGTTTGCTTTGTGGTAAAAGGCTTTACAAAGGACCCTAAAGGCAACAATATTGCAGTACTTTCAAGAGAAGAAGCACAAATAAGATGCCAAAATAATTATATCAGTAAACTGAAAACCGGTGATATTATTGATGCAAAAATTACCCACCTAGAAAATTTCGGTGCATTTGCAGATATAGGTTGTGGCATTGTAGCACTGATTCCTATTGATTCAATTTCAGTTTCAAGAATAGAACACCCTAGGGAAAGATTTTCTGTAGGGATGAATATTAAGGCAATTGTTAAGTCAATTGACGGTGGCAGAATCAGCCTTTCTCATAAGGAGCTTTTAGGCACATGGGAAGAAAATGCAAGTAAATTTACACCGGGAGAAACAGTAGCAGGTATTGTGAGAAGTGTTGAGTCCTACGGTGCATTTGTGGAACTTTGTCCTAACCTTGCAGGTTTAGCCGAAAGCAAAGAGGGTGTTAAGGTAGGAGAACAAGCATCGGTATTTATCAAGAGCATTATCCCTGAAAGAATGAAAATCAAGCTGATTATTATTGATACCTTTAAATATGAATATAATCCCAAAGAACCTGAATATATGTATCAGGGTAACCATATTGATACTTTCTTATACAGTCCTGAAAATTGTGATAAAACAGTAATATCTACCTTTTAGTTTCAGTTGAATTTTCCTTGTTTCTGTGTTAATATTTCTTTATATATATTAGAAATGAGGATTATCGTGGAAACTGTGCTTTTGATAATACTTTCAATAGCTATTGTTGCAATGGCTGTTGTGTTAGTTATAGTTCTTTCAAAGAATAAAAATAATAATATTAATGATGCAATATATGATGCATCCAAAAAGCTAAATCAAGATACTGTTAATAGTGTAAAATTAATGTCTGATATGATAAATCAGAATCAAGTGAATATGGCTGAAAATCAGAAATTTCAGCTACAACAAATGGAAAATAGGTTAAAGACCTTTTCAATGGAAAATGAACAGAAACTAGAGAATATCCGTTCTACTGTTGAGAAAAAGTTAACCTATATGCAAGAGGACAACAATAAGCAACTTGAAAATATCAGAACTACCGTTGATGAAAAACTTCAAAATACTTTAGAGAATAAACTGAATAAATCCTTTGAAACTGTAAGCAAACAACTTCAACAGGTTTATAAGGGTTTGGGAGAAATGCAGAACCTTGCAGTAGGTGTAGGGGATTTAAAGAAAGTTCTTTCTAATGTAAAGACAAGAGGTATCCTTGGAGAAATTCAGCTTTCAGCAATTTTAAAGGAAATTCTTTCACCTGAACAGTATGAAGAAAATGTTGCCACAAAGAAAGGTAGCAGAAATGTGGTAGAATTTGCAATTAAGCTACCTGCTGATGATGACAGTTTTGTATATCTTCCTATTGACAGTAAATTCCCGGGAGATACATATGCAAAGCTGGTTGATGCAATGAGTAGTGGCAATAAAGAAGAAATTGAAGTTTGTTCAAAAAATCTTCTGAGAACCATCAAAAGTGAGGCTAAAGATATTCACGATAAATATATTTCACCACCAAATACAACAGAATTTGCAATTATGTTCCTACCATTTGAGGGACTGTATGCCGAAGTTGTAAACCGTGGTATGGTGGAAGTTTTGCAGAGAGAATATAAGGTAAATGTAGCAGGTCCATCAACAATGGGTGCATTGCTAAATTCTTTGCAACTTGGCTTTAAAACTTTAGCAGTACAAAAGCGTAGTGCAGAGGTATGGCAAATTCTAAATGATGTTAAGAGAGAGTTTGATACTTTTGCAGATGTACTGGAGAAAACTCAAACAAGACTAAATCAAGCTAATACTGAACTTGATAAGCTGGTTGGTGTTCGTACAAGGAAAATCCAAAGTCAGCTTTCTAAGGTTCAAAAGTTAGAAGAGAAGAACTAAGTTTATTAACTATTACTGAACATTATGTGTATTTACTTGAAAAAGAAGTTTATTTGGGGTAGAATTACCCTAGGAGTGATAAAATGAAAAGAATAATATCAATGTCATTAGTCCTAGCATTGGCTATTATTTTCACAACTATACTTGGTGGTTGTGGCAAGGTTGATGTTGAGGATATTACATTGTCAGATAAAAGTGTAAAACTACAACTAAAAGATAAATTTGAACTTTCTGCAACTGTTACACCTAAAAATGCAGCAGAGCCTATGGTGTATTGGGATACCTCAGACTCTTCTGTTGTAACGGTAAAGTCAGGTGTACTTACAGCAGTAGGTGAGGGTAAAGCAACAGTAAAAGCCTTTACAAGTAACGGTGTAAGTGACGAATGTAAGGTTACTGTTGATAATGTTTTGGCTTCAAAGCTAACACTGAATAAATCTAAGTTTACATTAATGTTAGGTGCAACAGAAAATCTTGTTTATACTATTACACCTAAGAATGTTACTAACAATTCTATTGAATGGGAAAGTAGCAATACAAAAGTAGCTACAGTTGAAAACGGCAAAGTTACAGGCAAAGATGCAGGTGAATGTACAATTACTGCAACAAGCTCAAACGGACTAAAAGCTAAATGTAAGGTTATTGTAAAGGTTAAGCCTACAGGTGTTGTTATTAATAAACATTCTGTAAATGTGGGTACTAACAAAAGTATTCAGCTTTCTGCAACAGTTAAACCTGACAATACTGCATATAAAGATGTAATGTGGGAATCATCAAATGAGTCTATTGCTACAGTTGACAGCAAAGGTAAAGTAACCGGTAAAAAGGTAGGTTCTTGCAAAATCTATGCTACTACTAAGAATAATAAGTATGACTACTGCAAAGTGGTTGTAACTCAAGAAGATTTGAAGTTCTCAGGTAAAGGCAACAAAACTTTATCTAATGTTACTGTTACAAAAGGTGTTTATGCAATTACAATGACCCATGAAGGCAAAGGTACATTTACTGTAATAGGTTCTGATGGTGATGGCAGAGTATATACATATGTTGATACTACCGGTAAATATACAGGTACTAACCTTTATGCTAAAGGTAAAAGTGACGGTGTAGAAGATGCAACAATCAAGGTCGCTGCTACAGGTAAATGGACTATTAAGATTAAAGCTATAACATATGACGGTACAGACAACATTACAGGTAGTGGTGAATGTGTATCAAAAATGTTTACAGGTACAGATAATAAGCAAACCGTTAAGCTAAAGAACAAAGGCGATGATGACTTTACTGTATTTCTATTTGATGAAACAGGTAAGCAGATAGGTGTTCTTTGTGATGAAATTGATGATTACGAAGGTACAGTAAGTGCAACATTAAATAAGAACAAAAGCTACTTTATAGTAGTTAAGTCAAGTGGTACTTGGTCAGTAGACTTTGGTTCAGGTAGCAAGGTTACAACAGTTAAGAATACAAATTAATGAATGAAAATAATCCCTCCGGGCAATACTTTTATTAAAGATTGTCAGGGGGGATTTTTTTGCAGTATAACAAGGTTGAGATTTGTGGTGTAAATACCGGCAAATTAAAGGTGCTAAAAGAAAAAGAAAAGAAAGAACTTCTGAAAATTATGAGGGAGGGAAATGAAAAAGAAAGAAAAATTGCTAGGGATAAAATGATTAAAGGCAACCTACGACTGGTACTTTCGGTAATTCAAAGGTTTACCAATCGTGGAGAAAACCTTGATGACCTTTTTCAAGTAGGTGTAATCGGTCTTATTAAGGCAATTGATAACTTTGATACAAGTCTTGATGTTCGTTTTTCAACATACGGTGTACCTATGATTATCGGTGAAGTCAGAAGATTTCTAAGGGACAACAATGCTTTAAGGGTTAGTCGCTCAATGAGAGATACTGCCTACCATGCTATGCAGATAAAAGAAAAGCTAATAAATAAGAACAACAGAGAACCTACTGTGGAAGAAATAGCAAAAGAGATGAATGTACCTAAGGAAACTGTAGTTCTTGCCTTAGAGGCGATTGTAGAGCCTGTTTCACTGTATGAACCGGTGTTCTCAGACGGTGATGATACAATCTATGTTATGGATATGCTAAGCAACAACAATTCCGACAGTAATTGGCTGGAAGAAATTTCTTTTAAAGAATCATTAAAGAACCTTAGCGATAGGGAGAAAAAGATACTTTCACTGAGATTTTTTAAGGGCAAAACCCAAATGGAAGTAGCCAAAGAAATCGGCATTAGCCAAGCCCAAGTATCACGAATTGAGAAAGGTGCTTTAAATCAAATAAAAAAAGATATGTAAAAATATAAAACCTCCTTTACTTTCAAAATTTAGTGTGTTAAAATTTTAGTGTGTGAAAGTAACGGAGGTTATTACTTATGAACAATAAAATAAAAGATGAAGCAACTGATTTGCTTTTTAAGGCTATTTTAAGTCTAAAGAATGAAGAGGAATGTTACAACTTTTTTGAGGATTTATGTACAGTTCCTGAGCTAAAGGCAATGTCACAGAGAATTGTTGTAGCCAAGATGTTAACTGACAAAAAGGTGTATAGTGATATTGTATTAAAGACCGGTGCATCAACTGCCACAATCAGCAGAGTTAACCGTAGCTTAATTTATGGTAGTGACGGTTATGAAATGGTTTTCGGCAGAATTTTTGATACAAAAGAAGATAAAGCTGAGGATAAATAAAATGCCATCTTACGAAATGTTTGCCGATTTTTACGATAGCTTAACAGATAATGTTGAGTACGAAAAACGAGCAGATTATATTGTTAATGTTCTTGAAAAGAATTTTAATCACGATTTAGGACTAACCCTTGATTTAGCTTGTGGCACAGGTACAATGACTATGCTGCTTAAAGAAAAGGGCATTGATGTTTATGGTGTTGACGGTAGCTATGATATGCTTACTGTTGCTCAGCAAAAGACTATGGAAAAGGGTCTCAACATTCTTTATTTGTGTCAGAGAATGGAGTCCCTTGACTTGTATGGTACAATTGATACTTGTATTTGTACCTTAGACAGCCTAAATCATATTGTTGATGAAAAGGTTTTCACTAAGGCTATAGAGAGAGTTTCTCTGTTTATGAATAAGGGTGGTTACTTTTTGTTTGACCTAAATACCCTTTATAAGCATAGAAAGGTTCTGGCTAACAATTCCTTTGTCTTTGAAACAGATGAAGTTTTCTTGGCATGGCAAAATACCTTGCAAGAAAATGACATTGTGGATATTGACCTTGATTTCTTTATTAAGGAAGAAGATTTGTACGAAAGATATAGCGAAAGTTTTAGTGAAAGAGCCTATTCTCTTGAATTTGTGGAAAAGATTTTAAAAAAATACAACTTTGTTGTTGATGGTGTTTTTGGAGATTTAACTACAGAACCACCGAAAGATAACGAAGAAAGAATTATTATAATAGCAAGGAAAGTTTGATTATGGATAAGATTACAAGATGTATTACCCATGATGGAGCAGTTATGGCTGCTGCCATTGACTCAACAGAAACAGTTTTTACTGCACAAAAAATACATAACACTTCACCTGTAGCTACAGCAGCACTAGGCAGATTGCTTTCTGCCACTTCAATTATGGGTGCAATGCTAAAGAACCCTAAGGCTACTTTAAATTTACAGATAGCAGGTGACGGTGAACTTGGACTTGTTACAGCAGTAGCAAATGCTAAAGGTCATGTTAAAGGCTATGTTTCTAACCCTAATTGTCCTACCGAATATTATGAGAACGGCCATATTAATGTTGGTAAAGCAGTAGGTCACGGTACACTTAATGTTATGCGTGATGAGGGTGCAGGTGAACCTTATATTGGCAGAGTGCCTTTACTTAGTGGTGAAATTGCTGAGGATATTGCAAGTTACTATGCAACAAGTGAACAGATTCCAACAGTATGTGCCTTAGGCGTATTAATTGATAAAAAAGGTATGGTTCTTGCTTCCGGTGGTGTACTGCTACAGATGTTACCCGGTGCTTTTGAAAGTGATATTGACAGAATAGAAGAAAATCTAAAGTCAGTTCCTAGTGTTACCCAAATGTTGGCTGATGGGTTAACTCCTGTTCAGATGGCAGAAAAATTCCTAAAGGGTTATGAAGTTGATGTTCTTGATGAATATGAAGTAGGCTATTACTGCAATTGTAATAGACAGAAAATCGAGAGCATTGTTACCGGTATGTCTAAGGAAGAACTTGAAGATATAGTTAAGAACCAAGGAGAACTTCAGGCAGAATGCCATTTCTGCAACAAAAAGTATGTATTTACAAAGGAAGAATTACAGAAGATAATCGACACTAAATAACACCCTTAAAAATTTTTTTAAAAAAAATTAAAAAAAGTGTTGACAAATAGAAAGAAATACTGTAATATAATGCTTGTCGCTGATGAACAACACGAAACACGGCGACAATGTGGGAGCATAGCTCAGCTGGGAGAGCATCTGCCTTACAAGCAGGGGGTCACAGGTTCGAGCCCTGTTGTTCCCACCAAATTTTGGCCCGGTAGTTCAGTTGGTTAGAACGCTAGCCTGTCACGCTAGAGGTCGTCGGTTCGAACCCGATCCGGGTCGCCAAAATTTGCCTCTGTAGCTCAGTCGGTAGAGCAGGGGACTGAAAATCCCCGTGTCGGTGGTTCGATTCCGCCCGGAGGCACCATAAATGCGGATGTAGCTCATCTGGTAGAGCGCCACCTTGCCAAGGTGGAGGTAGCGGGTTCGAGCCCCGTCATCCGCTCCACTAAAAAGCACTAAAACTCAAACCTTTGGTGCTTTTTGTATTAAAAGTCAATATGGCGTCATAGCCAAGTGGTAAGGCACGAGTCTGCAAAACTCTGATTCCCCAGTTCAAATCTGGGTGACGCCTCCAATTAAGGGCCAACCCAATAGGGTTGGCTTTTTACTTTTGTTTTTAAAATTTTACTTGTCTGTAAAGGTTAATTCGATAAATTTGGGTTTGCCAATTCTTATTGTGCTAATCTAAAAACAATTCAACAAATTTAGGTTTGTGGGGATGTTTAAATATGAAAAGTGTAAACTATGTCCTTGTATAAACTGTAAACTATGTGATTGTACAATTCAAAATACAACGATATTTTGTAGCATAAACAATAGTAATTTATATATCGTATTGTGGCTCACCGGTGTAGGGGCGAACATCGTTCGCCCGTTTAATAGTAAAATGTTTTATGTAACTTTGTCCTATGTAGAAACTAAAATTATAACTTAATACATAGGACAATATGCCAATAAAGAGGCTGATTTGCTCGGTCCAACAATGTTGGACCCTACACCTGTTAACTATACTATTGTGATAATTATAAAGTATGATAATTTTGCAAATTTTCCTTTATACTCAATAAAAAACTAACTTACCTTTACCCACAGACAAAATTGAAAAAACCTAATTTGTCATATCACCTTTATATAAGAAATAGAGAAATTATAAAGGGTCAATTTTATAAAAACAGTCCTCTAATCAAACATACTGTAATTTTCTAGTTCCTCAATATTGTAACTTGCCATTTCATTGGTAGAACTACTGTTTTTAGCAACACAAATATTACTTTCATCAATTTCCTTATCTTCTTCAAGCCAACCTAAAAGCACTGCGTAATGGTTCACATACTTTTTCCTACTGTTAACAAGATACCGAGATAGTCTGTCGATTTTCCCTTGGTATGTTTTGGGGTACTTGCTCTCAAGGTCTTGCTTTTCCTTTTCAGTAAGAAAAACATTTTCAAACAGACCGAGTGGGGGCAAAAGCAACTTTTGCCTCTCAGTCTTTGACTTATATGACTTATTATATTTATTTAATTTATTATATTGTTGTGTTTTGATTGGGAAGTGATTGGGTTCTGATTGGGTTTCCATTGTGTTTTCATTGGGAGCAGAAAAATTTTCTTGATTATTTTGCATAACCTCACCTTGATATTTTTCGTAATTGTTGATGGTGATTAAAAGACCTTTTTGTATTCTTTCTGTAGTAATTTCGCCTGTCTTTTTTAAATGTCTAATTGCCGTTCTAATTGGTTCAACATTAATGTTGCTATTTTTATAAAACCCTAAATCACCGGCAATACGACCATAACTTGTGACAAGTTGTCCTCTATGTACTGTTATGTTTTGAAAATCATTGTCAAAAACATTGGCTTTCAAAATCAAGTGAATAAACACCCTAAAGGTTGTGGCATCCTGATACCATTTCCAATCTAAGATTTTTCTATTTAACTTTACAAAAGTATCTGCGTGATACATAAAATACCTCCTAATTATTTCTATACATATAATTGTAGGAAGTATTGAAATTTTCATCAATGCAATAATTGCATTTTTTATAAATATTTTGTTAACAATAAGCCTTTTTATCCTTGATTAATTATTTTAGGTTGCTATTTATAATTTATTTTATGAATAGATAATTGCGAGAAACCCCATGAAATCAGGCTTTTTAAATAGGCTAAAATTACTTTGATAAAATTTTCAAAAAATTTGAAAAAAACTATTGACATTAGTCTCATCCTAGTATATAATAGGCTACGTTGTCAAGAGACAACAGATTGTTGTGGGAGCATAGCTCAGCTGGGAGAGCATCTGCCTTACAAGCAGGGGGTCACAGGTTCGAGCCCTGTTGTTCCCACCAAATTTTGGCCCGGTAGTTCAGTTGGTTAGAACGCTAGCCTGTCACGCTAGAGGTCGTCGGTTCGAACCCGATCCGGGTCGCCAAAAATATGCGGATGTAGCTCATCTGGTAGAGCGCCACCTTGCCAAGGTGGAGGTAGCGGGTTCGAGCCCCGTCATCCGCTCCAGTATCCAAAGCACCATATGGGTGCTTTTTCTTTTGTCATTTTTTATTTACAGTTGCATATACTATACCATAAGGCGTTATAGCCAAGTGGTAAGGCAGGAGTCTGCAAAACTCCCATTCCTCAGTTCAAATCTGAGTAACGCCTCCAAAATACTCTCAACTTCTGTTGGGAGTTTTTCTTTTGTCTGTAGTTTTGAAATTACCATTACTATTATTATTGCCTTTGCCTAAATTATAGTATATAATATTTCTATATATTTATTTAATATGGAGATTGATATGCAACAACTTGAGTATATAACGGTTAGAGATGCTGCAAGCAAATGGAAGATTTCCGAGAAAGATATTCTTTCACTTTGCCAAAAAGATAAAATTATAGGAGTTGCAAAGCTAGGAGATAAATGGATAATTCCTAAAAATGCAAATAAGCCAAAAGAATTAGTATCAAGTAAAAATATTGCTAAACCTTTTCTTAAATGGGCTGGTGGTAAGACTCAATTATTGCCAACTTTAAGAGAAAATTATCCTAATGATTTAGGTACAAATATCACTAAATATTGCGAACCAATGGTAGGTGCAGGTGCAGTTCTTTTTGATATTATTAATAATTATAATATTAATGAAGTATTAATTTCTGATTGTAATTATGAGCTTATTAACACTTATGATGTTGTCAAAAACAATGTTGGTTGTTTGGTTGAATTGCTTTATAGTTATGAAAGTGTTTTTTTATCTTTAGATAATGATAATAGAAAACTATTTTATTATGATAAAAGAGATAAGTTTAATCAGCTTATACAAAATAGAAATGACTGTAATCAGTTAGAAAGAGCATCTTTATTTTTGTTTTTAAATAAAACTTGTTTTAATGGTCTTTATAGGGTTAATAAAAAGGGTTTATTTAATGTACCTATGGGTTCTTACAAAAATCCAACTATATGTGATGTCAATAATTTATTTATGGTGTCAGAAAAATTGAAAAATGTTAATATTATGCATGGTGATTTCTTTGACACAAGTGATTTTATTGATGACAATACATTTGTGTATATTGACCCACCTTATAGACCTTTAAATAAAACCTCTGAATTTACATCTTACAATAGTTTAGATTTTAATGATGATGAGCAAATTAGACTAGCTAAGTATTTTTATAGTCTTGATTTGAAAAAAGCAAAAGTGTTATTGAGTAATTCAGATCCTAAGAATACAAATAGTGATGATGATTTTTTTGACAATTTGTATAATGATTATGTGATTAGCAGAATTGATGCTAAGCGTTCTATTAACAGTAAGGGAAATTTAAGAGGTTGTATAAAAGAGATTTTAGTAAAGAATTATTGAGGTAATTATGAGTAGAAATTTTGAAGAATGGCTAAGTGGTTTTAGAAATAGTATTGCTAATTATGGTTATTACACTAATTTTGAAAAAGTATATAATAATGTTGATAACATAAAAATTGAATTGAATATTTTGAATTCTCTTGTAGGCTCTCAAAATATCGAAATTGATTTTGAGAATATTATTAACAATTATCCAGAAACTTTAAAATGCATTCCTATTTTGTTAGCTGTCAGAAAAATGGAAATTTTTGCAATGGATAGTCAGGGTGGTTTTAATTACAATTTTAGAAATATGAATTATACTGCTGAACAATATAAAGTTTTTATGAGAAAAACAGGATTGTTTGACTTATTGGAGAATAGAATTGTAAGTAACTTAGTTGATTATGTAACTGGTGTTGAAACTGGACTTGATAGCAATGGCAGAAAAAATCGTGGTGGTCATCTAATGGAAGATTTAGTTGAAAGTTATATTGCTGAAGCTGGTTATGAGAAAGACATAAACTTTTTTAAAGAAATGTACATAAGTGCAATAACAGAAAAATGGGGCATTGATTTATCTGCAATTTCAAATAGTGGTAAGTCGGAAAAAAGATTCGATTTTGTAATAAAGACAGATAATATGATTTATGGTATTGAAGCTAACTTTTATGCTAGTAGTGGTTCTAAATTGAATGAAACTGCAAGAAGTTATAAACAAATATCACAAGAAGCCGATACTATAGAGGGTTTTACTTTTATTTGGCTTACTGATGGCAACGGATGGCAAGATGCAAAACATAATTTAGAAGAAACTTTTGATGTATTGGAAACAGTATATAATATTAAGGATCTTGAAAATGGTGTTTTGAAACATTTAGACTAAATTGTTGTTTAAGGAATGGCTATGAATAAAAGAATTACAAAATGGGGACCAGATGATTTTGAGTTAGAGATGACAACGCATTGGTCATTTCCAGATAGAGGAAAGTGGGCTACCCATGATGCAAAATGGCGTGGCAATTGGTCGCCTTATATTCCAAGAAATATTTTGTTAAGATACTCTAATGAAGGGGACTTAGTCCTTGATCAGTTTGCCGGAGGTGGTACAACTTTAGTTGAGGCAAAGCTGCTTAATAGAAATATTATTGGTGTTGATTGCAATGATGTTGCACTTAAAAGATGTAAAGAAAAAATTGATTTTGATTATGAACCGGCAAAAGGTAAAGTTTATATACGCAAGGGTGATGCCAGAAACCTTGATTTTATAAAGGATGATAGTATTGATTTAATTTGTACACACCCACCTTATGCAAATATAATTCAATACAGTGATGACATTACCGAGGATTTATCATTATTGAAAATAAATGATTTTCTTGAACAGATGAAAAAAGTTGCTAGTGAAAGCTACAGAGTTCTTAAAAAAGGAAAATTTTGTGCAGTCCTTATGGGCGATACAAGGCAAAAAGGTCATATGATACCTATGAGTTTTGATGTAATGAATATATTTCAAAATACCGGCTTTAAATTAAAGGAATTAATAATTAAGGAACAACATAATTGCAAAGCAACGGGATTTTGGAAAACTAATAGTGTAAAATATAACTTCTTATTAATAGCTCACGAATATTTATTTGTGTTCCATAAAATATAAATTTAAGCAGATGACATAAGTCATCTGTTTTTTTCTGTATATTTTTCCCACCTCCGTCAATACTACTTTCGGAGGTGTTTTTTATGGATGAATATAATAAGTATAAAAATAGTCAAAATCATAAAAAGCATAATAAGAGAAATAAATTAAGTTTCTATGTTTCTCTTGCAATTTGTATAACTGCCGTTGGACTAGCTGTGTGGTCAACATTTTCTTCTTATTCCAGCTTTAAAGAAAAGAGAAATCAGGTTGCAACTGCAACGGCTACTGCTACTCAGGCTAATAACCAGGTGACTGGTGTTACTGTTGAAGAAACCACAACCACTACAATGTCAACTACAGAAAGTACCACTATGCCAACAACAGTTACCACAACTACTGTGCCTAATACATCAACCACTATGTCAGCAGTTCAAACAATGTTGCAAGTTCCGGGAAATTTAATTTATCCTGTGAAAAATGCAAAAGTCTCAAAACCTTATTCTGAAAATGCAGTTTATAACAAAACTATGGGTGACTATAGAAGTCATTTAGGCATTGACTTTAATTGTAAGAAAGATACAAATGTTCTTTCAATGTCTGATGGTGTGGTAAGTGATATTTATGATGATGAAAGAATGGGTAAGGTGGTTATTCTTGATTGTGGAACATTTATGATTTATTATAGTGGACTTGATAATGTTAAAGTTCAGGTGAATGATACCCTTTCTAAAGGTGATACTATTAGTAATGTAGGGGAAATGCCTTGTGAATCTGAGGATGGTATTCATCTTCATGTTGCTATTAGAGTAAATGGTAGCTATGTAGACCCATTATCAGTTATAGGTACAAATGAATAATGGAAAATTTTACACATAAAATAATTATAGAGCCTTCGTCTTTCGTTTAGAGGCAAAAATAAAAGGATGAACTTGTTACTTTCAAGCTCATCCTTTATTTATTGTTGTAATTCATAGTTGTTACCTTTATCTCTGGCTTTCATGCCACTCAATATCACCGAAAATGAAATCATCAATATCGCCTTGTGAATTTGCCATCATATAGATATATTCTGTCATTGTAACAACACCTCCTTTTCAAATAAAGTAATTTATCCTATTCAGGAGTGAATTTTTAAAAATGTTATTTTTCTAACATATCAACATAGTTAGTAATAATGTCAACAACATTTTCTTGAGTCATTCTACTACTATTGATACAAAGATCATAGTTTTGTGGCTGACCCCATTTTAGTCCTGAATAGAAACTATAATAGTTTGCTCTGTTTTTATCAGTTCTATTAATAATCTGTTCAACTTTTCTCTTATCAACATTGTGATACTTGATAGCTCTTTCTTTTCTGTATTCCATATCAGCATTGATAAATACATTTACAACATTGTCAAAATCTCTTAAAACATAGTCTGCACATCTACCAAGGATAACACAAGGACCTTCTTCTGCTAATCTCTTAATCATTTTGTGCTGAATAATGTATAGCTGGTCATTCATAGGTAAGTCACCCATTGCAGAAAAACCATTACCAAAGTTGTATAAACCCATAGATAGAGAATAAAGCAAACTGTTAGTTGCCTGTTCATCAACCTTTTCAAAAACCTCAGGGCTCATACCATTCTCTTTTGCTGCAAGAGAAATTAACTCTTTATCGTAATATTTAATACCAAGCTTCTTTGCAAGAGCAGTAGCAATTTCTCTACCACCACTACCAAACTGTCTTGCTACAGTAATAATATGTTTTGTTCCCATTTAATTTACCACCTTAATAATAAATTGTATGGTAATTATATCACATTAATTACGAAAAATCACTACTTCATTGTGCAATTTGAATAAGTTTGTGTATTGTATACAATTACAAGTACCCTAAATTATGCAAAAAAACAATAAACAGTATCAAACTATTATGTATGTGTCAGTATATATTGCATTATATAGTATATATAAAGAATAATTCTTTACTATATAAGCAGATATATATTACATATTATTATAATAAACCCAAATTGTTAATTTTGTCGTATTAGAAAAGTTAAATCTAAGTAATTATAAAATAAATTTCATTAATTTTTGCAATAATATAAGGAAATATAGCCTTTTTAAGAGAAAAATCAAAAAAAGTTTAAAAAACAAAGTCACAAAAATGGCATAGGAATGGGCTGTTTAAGGTATTGTAAAATAAAAATTAAAAATTTTAAAAAAAAGTTGAAAAAAAGTGTTGACAAAGAGGCAAAATAGCCGTATAATAAAAC
>OLPY01000240.1_pt1 | contig 51418 bp, 36 predicted proteins | sample 1672481 | NCBI WGS metagenome assembly OLPY01 (sample SAMEA3136691, study PRJEB25190) | human gut metagenome | biome: human gut; feature: human-associated habitat; material: faeces | place: Austria | collected 2013 | reverse complement strand
CTCCCACAAACTGGGACTCGCAGCTCACGAAAAGCCTTTTTCAGACACGCTCTAGAATGTGCCTTGGTGCATCCTCGCGGAGCGTTTTTTACTTTACAGGAAAGCAATTTCCCGTAAAGCAAAAGGCTGTCGCCTCCGGAACTCTCACAAGTTCCGAAGGCGACAGCCTTTTTATGCTTTACAAGCTTATCTTACGCTTCTTTTGTCTGCTGACACAGAGGGTGACAGCAAAGAACCATACGGCCATTGCCCATATCTTTTGCATCCGGGCGTTTCTGACGACATTCATCGGTTGCGTACGGACAACGAGGTGCGAACTTACAGTATTCCACTGCATATTCTTTTCCTTCCATATCCGGCATGACAATTTCTTTTTCCCATTTGTCTCCGACACGGGGTACAGAACTCATCAGAAGTTCGGTGTAAGGATGTGCCGGATTGTCCATGATCTGTTTTGCCGGTCCGTATTCGATCAGGCAGCCACGATACAGGGTTGCGATATAATCGGATACATAGTATGCAGTCGACAGGTCATGAGTAATATAAATAAATGAGATTTTATATTTGTCACGCAGCTCTTTAAAGAGGTTTACGATGTTCATCTTCATAGATGCATCGATTGCCGCAACAGGCTCATCTGCGATGATCAGTTTCGGACGGGTAATCAGGGCTCTCGCGATAGATACACGCTGCAGCTCTCCACCTGAGAACTGAGTCGCATATTTTCCTTTTACGACTGCCAGAGACATACCAACACTCTTTAATGCTTCATCAACAACTTTATCTGCTTCTGCTCTGTTCTTTGCGATGCCAAGACGAAGAGCAGTGTTATACAGGTAAGTATCTACGGTCTTTCTTGCGGAGAAAGATTCGTATGGATTCTGAAAGATCGGCTGTACATCCAGTTTGAACTGTTTTGGATCATAGCTTTTTTTATCTGCATAAGATTTTCCATCCATAACGATGTCACCCATATCCGGGTTATGAAGACGAAGAATCATCTTACATAAAGTAGATTTACCACAACCGGACTCTCCTACGATAGACAGGATTACCGGTTTATCATTATCGATAGATAAAGAAACATTATCTACAGCCACCAGCTTTTTACCACGCAGCATACCACCTACACGGAAAATCTTGCTGACGCCTTTTACTTCCAATAATTTATCAGCCATTCGTCTTCACCTCCTCTTCTAATAAGTGACACGCAGCGAAACGACCCGGTCTTATTTCCCGGAATTTCGGGACTTCACTGCGGCACCGATCCGTAGCATGCGGACAACGAGGTGCAAAACGACATCCTGGCGGCGGATTCTTCAGTGCCGGCGGACGTCCTGCGATACCAACTCGCTGTACATCCTCACCTACACGCGGAAGAGCATCTACCAACATCTTTGTATACGGATGAATCGGATCATTGAAAATATCTTCTGTCTTACCGAGCTCTGCAATACTACCGGAATACATGATCGCCATACGGTCTGTGATCTGATAATGAACACCCATATCATGACTTACAATGATCATTGTATTCTTTAACTGTTTCTGCAGACGCATCAGCATCATAAGAATACCCTTCTGTACAACTACGTCCAGAGCGGTTGTCGGCTCATCGGCCAGAACAACACCCGGAGACATAAAGGTTGCCAGTGCAATGATCGCACGCTGTCTCATACCACCGGACAGCTGGAATGGAAACGACTCCAGAACATCCGGGGAAAGATTCAGTTCTTTCAGATAATCAGCAACTCTTGCCAGAGTTTCCTCCGGTTTTTCATTCTTTTTCTGGTCCTTTGGAATAGAATCCAGAAACTGTGTTTTCAGACGAACGATCGGGTTCAGAACACTCTGTGCAGCCTGTGGCACATATGCGATATTGTTCCACCAGGTGTCACGAATCTTTCCAGATTCGAATGAATATTTCTTTCCGTCTTTTTCACCTTCCAGAACAACACGCCCCTGATCGATCACCAACGGATAGTCAACAATATCATAAAGAGTGTTCAGCAGGGTGGTTTTACCACATCCGGACTCGCCTGCGATGCCGAAGATCTCATTGTCTTTAATCTCAAAGTTAATGTCCTTGAGTACATGTACATCACCGTCTATTGTCTTATAAGACGTTGACAAATTCTCGATTTTCAGCATACCTATCACCTGCCTCTCTTCTTAGCCTGATAATCGTTGTAACCTGTAATCAACATGAACAGGCCAACAAATAAGATAACGGTTGCAACAATCGGAGAACCGATCCAGAGCCATCTCTTAGCAAGGACTGCATTGTATCCTCTTGCCCACTGAATCATGTTACCAAGAGAAACCAGGTTTCCCGGTGACAGACCCAGAACGGCCAAACTGGATTCTGAACCAATTGCACTCAGTGTTGCATTCATAAAGTTGGAAAGTGACCAGGACAGTGCGAACGGGAGAATCTCCGTTACAACGATCTGTAAGGTACTTTCACCGGAGAAACGTGCTGTGTGAATAAAGTCACGCTCTTTGATTGTCAGAGCCATGGAACGGATCTGACGGCTTGGCCATGCCCAGGCGAACAGTGCAAGAACAAGTGCCATAACAATTACAGTAGAGCTTCCTTTCATCAGGGAAGTCATCATGATCAGAATCGGCAGAGACGGGATTACTACGAAAGTATCCGTGATAATCATCAGCACTCTGTCCAATGCGCCGCCTGCAAAACCTGCAAGCAGACCAACCAGAACACCCACAACAGTACCAATAGTAGCTACGATCAGACCAATCATCAAAGAATTGTGAATGGCTTCGATCAGCAGCCATACAATATCCTGTCCCATACTGGTAGTTCCAAGCCAATGTTCAGCAGAAACTCCAAGATTATTCGGGTATGTATTATAGGTAAACGGATTTGTATGTGGGATAAAATATACTACGAACCCAATGATCAGGAAAAAGCAAGTAGAAATCAATCCTGCCTTTAAACGAAAATTGGCTGTTTTCCAAAATTTCTTCATGTCTGTCCCTCCCTCTTATCAGCCGTACCGGATTCGCGGATCGATGAACGGGTAGATCAGGTCCACAATTAAAGTTGCTGAAGCAATCGCTACGATGGAAATCGTAATACAGCCAAGGATCATATTATAATCCGACTGCAGGATCGCGGCCTGAATCAGAGAACCGACTCCAGGGTATCCGAAAATAATCTCGGTCATGATGGAACCACCGAAGACACCACCAAGGCTCATTGCCAGTGCTGTGATCTGGGTCAGAATGGAGTTACGCATTACATAGTTTTTGCCGATAGCGAACTCGGAAAGTCCACGGAAACGGGCATAACGTACATAATCTTCTTCTGCTGTGGTGCTCGCCAGAGATTTCATGGAGATGATCCACCATCCGGTACCAAGTAACAGCAGTGAGATTCCCGGAAGGATAGAAGCCTTGACCACAGAAGCGATCCAAGGACCAAATCCACCTTTAGTATTGATAACTGCCTGCAACGGGAACCATTTTAATATAAATGCAAATATAATCTGTAAGATCAACGCTACCAGGAAGTAAGGAATCGGGTAAATAAAAATTGCAATTGCTTCCAAAATCTTGGATGAAGTTTTATTTTTCCGAAATCCTGCCAGAAGACCGATCAGGTTACCTACGATCCACGCAATAAATGTGGAGGTCAGACATAAGATCAGAGTATACGGAAGATATCTTCCGATAATTTTTCCAACCGGCTCCGGATAACTCATCAGTGACGGACCAAAGTCAAAATGCAGCAGACCGTGCCACAGGAAATAACCATACTGTTGCAGCAACGAGCCATCAAGTCCAAACTGCACACGCAGGCTGCTACGAAGGGCGTCCATCTCGGCTGGATCCATGTTACCGGAACGTGACTGAATCTGTGCGATCATGTTTTCAACAGGATCTGACGGAAACATACGTGGAATGAAGAAGATAAAGGTAACACCGATCAGGATAGTCAGCGCCCATGCAAGCACTCGCTGCAGAAAGAATTTTTTAAATTTCATACACAGCACTCCTTTACTACTATTTCTACACAAAAGGGACGGATCGTAAGCTTTTCTTACAACTCCGTCCCTTCTGATATTTCAGCAAATAACTCTGTCAGTTTTTGCTGTTTTCATCATTTTATTACTGTTCCTAAAGACTTAAAGGATTAAGCCTGTGTAGGAGTGATGTTTGGAAGCATGTATTTGAAGCAGCTCCACCACCACCATGGACCATTGTACGAGTTGTCCGCATCCGGATAACCTTCCCAGTAAGTTGAGTTGGTCGGAACGAATTTTGTACCAGAGAGGAAGTTGATTTCCGGCATATCTGTTACACATTCCTTAAGGAATTCAGTATGCAGTTCGTAAGATCTATCACTTTCCGGATCAGTATTAGCAAGTTCGTGAAGTATCTCTGTAACTTTTTCGTTATTCCAACGAAGTCCCTGACCAGAACCAGTTTCGCCTAAAGGTTTGATCAGATCACCGTCAAATCCGCTGATTGCAGAGTAGAAGTCTTTCAGGATACCACCAGATGGCCAGTAACCAGCGATCTGGTAGTTACCCTTTCCACCGTCTACATCCCATGTTGCGGAAGATTTGGATGCGATTGAACACTGGAAACCGAATTTTGTCAGCTGGTTGTAAGCTGCCTGTACGCCACGTGCTGCCTGGAATTCAGTATCAGCAAGATAGCTCATCTCGAAGGTGAACGGTTTGCCTTCATAGTTCCATACGCCGTTTACTTTTTCAAGACCGGCTTTTTCAAGCAGTTTTGTAGCTGCTTCTTCATCATGTTTCCACCAGCCTGCACCAAACATGGTAATCAGTTCTTCATCTGTTCCTTCGATGCCCAGAGAATCAGCCATACGTTTTGCATAACCGGTATCATAAGGTTTGAAGGTTGTTCCATCGCCAAGATCCAGTTCGAAGTTTTCCAGCCAATCCTGCATTGGGATTGTGTAGGTTTCCTGCAGGAACTGTGTATTGTTCATTAACGGGATCGGAGCCGCACGTCCTGCTCCGGAGAACGTGTTCATGGAGATCTCATCAATATTAAGTGCTAAGCAGATACCCCAACGGAAGTCTGCATTGTCATACGGTGCGCCCTGACCATGTGAGAATACAATTCCTTTTGCACCCGGATCGTCTGGGTTTGCATATGGGAAATCCTTGTACCAGCAGTTAATTTTGTCGTTAGAAGCTTTCATGGTTTCAAACTCTTCCAGTGTTACTTCACACAGCAGGTCAACTTCGTTGTTGATCATAGCCATCTGTTTTGTGGTAGAGTCTGCGAATGTACGGAACCATACGTATTTCGGTGGTGTAGCATTTTCAGCGTACTCATACTGAGTGGGTCCTGCAACACCAAGTGTGCTGTCCTTCCAGTCATCACGCAGTTCATACAGCACCCAGTCACCTAACTTATCGTAATCTTTTACGGTGTAAGGACCTGCCACTACAGGATCTTCATCCTTGAATGTAGTAACATCGGACTGTTTTGAGTAAATATGTTCCGGAACGATACGGTAATCAGTTCCCCATACAGTGATACCATATCTCTGTACGAAACGTGGGAATGATTCTTTCATCTTAAACAGAACTGTGTAATCGTCTACTTTTTCTACTGAATCAATGTACAGGTTTGTTGCTGCACTAGCACCGATTCCGTCATTTTCTTTAATCATATTGAAAGTAAAGACAACGTCATCCGCTGTTACGTCTTCACCATCGGACCATTTGATACCCTGACGAACTTTTACTGTCCACTCGGTAAAATCATCATTGGACTCAGGCATGCCATCAGCAATCTCGCCCCACTGTTCACCATTTGCGGTATCCATTTCCCACAGATGAGCACTCATCAGCTGATGAATACCGAATCCCATCTGGGTACCTGTCATGTAGCTATTAAACTGACCAGGTACATCTGTTGGGGACTGACACTCAACGATCAGTGTCTCGGAACGAGGAGTTCCTACTTCTGTAGTAATACCTTCAGATGCTGCTGTTCCGCTTCCGCCTGAACTGTCATCTGTAGAAGTTGTTCCACTGGAATCCGTAGATCCGCCGGAACTGGAATCACTTCCGCCGCCGCCACAGCCGGCTAACATACCAACTGCAAGCGTAGCTGCTGTTAAAACTGCAACTATTTTTCTTTTCATCTCTTTCCCTCCCTTTAGGTCTTGAAAATAACTCAGACAACATCATATTCGTCAATCTTCCGTTGTCTCTATATAAATTTTCCTTCTGCCCATACTACTTTTTTCAGAAAAACTCTGCTGGCGCCTACCGTATGAACACGAACGAAAATCTACATTCCTTCACAATTTTTCTTAATATTGTGTTTCGTCATAATAACTACGGAATCTTTTGTTTCGCTCACGACATTATATAGTTTGTCACCCCACTATCGTGAACATTTCGTACAATACCTTTCACTTTTCCTTGTTGTTTCTGGTGATTTTGACGTATTGTTTAAATGTTGTTTCGTCATGTTTATATATTATACCATTGTTTTATAAAAATCAAGTACAATTTAACCAATTTCAAAAAAATCCGCTTTGGTTTCTTTCCCCAAAGCGGATTTTTCTGTTTTTGTCTATATTCCATTATTTTTCTTTGCTTTTTTCGCTCTTTTTCGTCAATTTGCGAACAATCACCAGACATCCAAGAAGTGCAATCAGGTTTGGAAGCACCATTAAACCATTGAACATATCTGCCATATCCCATACCAGATCTACTTTCAATGTGGATCCGATGATTACGCAGATCACAACGATCACTGCATAAACTTTTACTGCACCATTTCCAAACAAATGCCGAACATTCACTTCACCGAAATAGTACCATCCGACAATTGTAGTAAAGGCAAAGAACAGCATACACAATGCAATAAAGATATTTCCAAAGTTACCGAATCCTACGTTGAATGCACTCTGTGCCAGTTCAGAACCTGTCTGTCCGTTACCAAGTACTCCGGTGGACAGGATAACCAGAGCTGTCAGTGTCAGAATAATAAATGTATCGATAAATACACCCATCATTGCGATGATTCCCTGATCACACGGATCCTTAACCTCCGCTGTTGCATGTGCATGTGGTGTGGAACCCATACCTGCTTCGTTGGAGAAAAGTCCTCTCGCAACACCGAAACGCATCGCTTTCTGAACCGTTACACCAAGTGCACCGCCTGCAATTGCCTGTGGTGCAAAAGCACCCATAAAAATGTCTTTGAATGCAGTTCCAACTCCCGGAAGATGCATCACCAGGATCACAAGGCAGCCGATGATGTATAACAGTGCCATAATCGGAACGATTTTTTCTGTAAAGCTTGCGATTCTCTTGATACCGCCAATAAAGATGATGCCGGCAATCACTGCCACACAGATTCCCACTGCCAGTTTCGGTACATGGAATGCATTGTTAAATGCTGCACCGATAGAGTTGGACTGTACCATATTTCCCATAAATCCCAGGGCCAGAATGATAGCTACAGAAAAGAAACCTGCCAGGAATTTTCCAAATCTGCCCTTGAATACGTATTTTATATAATATACCGGGCCTCCTACATAGTGGCCGTTTTCCAGTTTTCTTGTATGCTGTGCCATAACAGCTTCCGCATAGATGGTAGCCATTCCGAAGAATGCACTGACCCACATCCAGAAGATGGAACCCGGCCCTCCGGATGCAATCGCTGTTGCTGCTCCGGCGATATTACCGGTTCCTACCTGGGCGGCAATCGCTGTTGTCAGAGCCTGAAAAGAACTGAGACCATTTTCTCCTTTCCCGCCATGCAGCGAAAAATTACCAAACAATGCTTTCATTCCGGCACCAAACTTTCGTACCTGAATAAATTTCAGGCTGAACGAGTAAATGATACCGGCTCCCAGAAGCAGGATCAGCAGTGCATAATCCCACAGAAACGTATTGACACACTCAACTACTTTTGTAACAAATTCCATGTTTTTTCTTCTCCCTCACTTTTTCTTACGTTTCAAGCCAATACCAAAGAATGCGCCGGGGCATATCCTTGCAGAGCGTTTTTTATTCACCTGAAACCAGTACAGCGTTTCCGACAAAAAAGGTCCCGGGGAAATCCCCGGGACCTGATACTTCCATAACTGTTCTGCGCCTTTGCAGGTTCTGTTCAGAATTGTTATTCATTATCCACTCGAAACACAAAAAACAACTGCGACATGCCGCTTTTCTTTTTTGTATCTTTCACACTGTCCTTTTGCCTGAGAGATTCGCAGATCACAGATCTGCTTTCACCTTCGGCACCCATCTTTGGGATTCTCCAGAGGGCCATCCGGTTACAGTCCCGTCCGTTTTTCACGGACACCTGAGAGTATTATTCCTTCGGCGGGCTTTCGCCTGCTTTCCTGCAACCTTCTATTGGCTCGATATGTAGTTTCGTTAATGCTTTTATTATAAGGAGCCGGATTGCTGTTGTCAACCCGGCTCTTTATTTTTATAACACTTTACCAAAGTATTATATAAAAATCGTTATTTTCTTTTACAGACTGTCAATAAATCTCATGAATGCAGTTCTGCCTTCTTCTGTGCATTTGTACACTCCTGCATGCTCCAGCACCTTCTTGAATACAATGCCGATCTCTTTTTTCAGAATCTCTTCCACATTTTCTGCTGTGAAAGTATATTTTTCTTTCAGTTCATCTACCCAGTCGGCATGTTTTTCCAGAACTTCATCTTTTCTCAGATCTTCGCCTGCCACAATGGCTTTGCACAGACCTTCAAGTTCACCTTTCAGACGTGCCGGAAGCACTGCCAGACCCATAACTTCGATCAGACCGATGTTTTCTTTCTTGATATGGTGCAGTTCTGCATGCGGATGATAAACACCCAGCGGATGTTCTTCGGTCGTAATATTATTCCTCAAAACCAGATCCATCTCATACATATCACCACGTTTTCTTGCGATCGGGGTGATGGTATTGTGTGGTTCTCCGTCGGTTTCCGCGAAGATAAATGCTGCCTCGTCAGTGTATCCTCTCCACTTTAACAGGATCTTGTCTGCCAGTTCGATCAGACGCTCCGTGTCCGGACCGCTTATACGGATGACGGACATCGGCCATTTTACGATGCCTGCTTTGACATCTTCGAATCCCGGGATCACTACTTCTTTTTCCACCGGTGCTTTCGCCATGGCAAACTCATAATGTCCACCCTGGAAATGATCGTGGCTCAGGATCGATCCTCCTACGATCGGCAGATCCGCATTGGATCCAACAAAGTAGTGCGGGAACTGTTTTACAAAGTCAAACAATTTTGCGAAGGTTGCACGTTCGATCTTCATCGGTACATGCTGAGAATTGAATACGATACAATGCTCGTTATAATATACATAAGGAGAATACTGGAATCCCCACTCACTGTTGTTGATGGTTACCGGTATGATTCTGTGGTTCTGTCTTGCCGGATGGTTCAGTCGTCCTGCGTAGCCTTCGTTTTCCATGCAAAGCAGACATTTTGGATATGATGTCTGTTTTGCCAGCTTTGCTGCTGCGATGGCTTTCGGATCTTTTTCCGGTTTGGACAGGTTGATGGTAATATCCAGATCACCGTATTCTGTCGGTGCTACCCATTTCATATCTTTTGCGATACGGTAACGACGGATATAATCGGTGTCCTGGCTGAATTTGTAATGTGCATCGGTAGCCTTTACCGGATCTTCTTTATACAATTCCCAGAAGCGACGGATCACATTGCTTGGACGGTCTACCAGAAGGCTCATAACTTTTGTGTCAAACAGGTCACGGTAACCTACACTGTTTTCTTCCATCAGACCATGTTCATATGCATAGTCACAGATATCTCCCAGAATTCCTTCCAGTTCACCTACTACGCTCTGATCTGCTCCGTCAGACTCCAGAATCTGTTTTACATATTCTTCTTCGATTGCATCCATCTGCAGTAATTCCAGAATTTTATTCGTAGTATAACGCTTGTCTTCCTTTTCTACCAGACCGGTTGCCAGTCCATACTGTACCAGTTTTACAATGCTCTCTTGAATCATTCCTTTTTTCCTGCCTTTCCTTTTAATACCACGGTGCCGAACCGATCTATAGTGCCATCATATTTTCCAAGCCATACCGGATACTGTTCTACAGGCAACTTGACTTCTACCGGCTGGCGGTTGAAGTTCTGTACAAATACATAATCTGTATCCTGATTCCGGCGCACACATACTTCCACACCTTCCGGAATATGGGCAACTACACGTTTTACGCCTGCTTCTTTTGCAATCTTACGATACACTTCATCATAAAATCCCTGTTCAAAGTCTGCACAGACATGGTATGCTTTTCCTTTGCCAAAAAGGTTCACGGTAAGTGCCGGCATACCGGCATAAAAGTCGGTTTCGTAGGTCATCAGAGGCTGTGCAGTAGAAGTCTTAACCAGTTCACAAAGATGGTTACAGGTATAGGTTTTCGTCAGGCACAACTCATTTCCCCTCACCGGTACTCCTCTATTATATTCCCCATCGTACAAACCGTCAATCTCTGTACTGCGAAGTCCCATCACATCCATCAGTCCATGGGGAGTTCCCTCCAGGAAACACAGATCGGTACTGTCTACGATACCGGACCAGTAAGTCAGGATAAAGGTTCCACCATTTTCTACGTATTTACGAACCTTCTCTTCAAATCCTTCCCTGAACATATAAAGCATAGGCGCTGCTACTACTTTATAACCATCCAGATCCTGCTCCATATCGATCATATCCACATTCAGTCCCTGTTTGCGGAATGCGTAATAGGATTTTTCCACAGTTTCCTTATAGAACAGTCCTTTATTTCTTGGTCCCTGGGCGTCTTCCATTGCCCAGCGGTTCTCCCAGTCATATACCACAGCCACCTGTGCCGGGTTCTTCGTTCCGGTAACTTCCTGAAGTTTTTCCAGACTTTCTCCTACTTCCGTTACTTCCTTGAATACTCTGGTATCATCCTTGCCATAATGATCGATCACTGCACCATGGAACTTTTCAGAGGAACCCTGGCTCTGTCGAAGCTGAAAATACAAAATACTGTCGGATCCGTGGGCAACAGCCTGCATGGAAGCTGCATGAAGCATTCCCGGTTTCTTTAATTTGCTTACGGACTGCCAGTTGGTTGCCGACGGACAGTTCTCCATCAGTAAAAATGGTTTTTTCTGAATGCTTCGCATGATATCATGCTGCATGCCATTATCCATGGCTGTCAGGTATTCTTCTTTCTTGTGCCACTGTGGATAATTATCCCAGGATACAAAATCTACTACATCAGCAAATTTGTGATAATTTAATCCCTGGAAATCGTACATCATATTGATGGTGGTTGGTTTGTCGGATCCTGCATCCCTAAGAGCCTGGATCTCCCATTTTACAAAATCTACAGTCTGATCGGTCACAAACCGTTTCCAGTCCAGGTTCAGACCGTGAAGAGAGCTGTCTCCTCTTGGGGAAGGACTGTCTACCTGATCAAAATCGTTATAGCGGTGACTCCAGAATGTGGTTGCCCATGCCCGGTTCATCTTATCTGCTGTCTGATATTTGTCTTTCAGCCAGTTTTTAAAGGCTGCCTGACACAACGGACAATGACACTCTCCTCCATATTCATTGGAAATATGCCAGGCGATCACACCCGGATGGTCTTTGAATTTTTCCGCCAGTTTTGTATTCATAATTCTTGTCTTTTCTCTGTATACCGGAGATGTATAACAGTGGTTATGTCTTTCTCCATACAGATTTCTGTGACGACTGGCGTCTACACGAAGCACCTCCGGATACTTCTGTGCCATCCATCTTGGTCTTGCTCCGGTCGGGGTGGCAAGAATTGTAGAAATACCATTTTCATACAGACGATCTATAATCTTTTCCATCCATTCAAAATGGAATTCTCCCTCTACCGGTTCGAGTACTGCCCAGGAAAATATACCCAGGGATACCTCATTAATTTTTGCTTTTTTAAAATATTCGATGTCTTTTTCCAGAATCTCCGGGCTGTGAAGCCACTGTTCCGGATTGTAATCTCCACCATGGAGCATTTTTCCAAAATTTACTTCTCTTGCCATAAGTTCTTCTCCTGTCTTATCAAAAAAGCCTTTCTCCTTTCACATCAAGGAGAAAGGCTTTTCCTTTCGTTTAATTATTTATTTATAGGTTTCATCAGATTCCTTTGAATGTGAATGTAAATTCCATCTTTTCATCGGTTTTGATCAGATATTCCGGAAGTGGTTTTGCACCCCAGCTGTCGTCTCCGGCAATACCCATCTGCTGTTTGGATACACGTACTACCGTGTAGTGTACCTGTGGCAGTTCAAATGGATGCATCGCATTTTCCATCTCGTGTGGTGTATATGGCAGTGCGGAGAATTCCATAGCATCACCGGTAAACAGCATTCCTCTGCCCTTACGGTCTGTTACAGATGCCCAACGTACGCCAACCTTGTTTCCACATTCCTGCGGAACCATGTATTTTGCCATATTATCTTCCACTTTGTTCCTGTAGATACCCAGTTTTGCGCCTTCGCATCTGTCCACATAGGTTTCTTCCGGTCCCATGCCGTACCAGGTTACATTGTCGTAATCTGCATCGAACTTGAACATAACACCGAATTCCGGCATATCGCCCAGACCCTCTACCGGATCATAAGTCAGTGTGGTGCGGATGCTTCCGTCTCCATATACCTGATAGCTCAGTTTGCACTCGGTTGCCGGAGTCGTTGGCATTGCATAAGTAAATGTAATCTTTGCACTGTCATCCAGGACTTCGATCTCAGGGATATGCATTCCCGGATAATGTCCTCCGGTTGGATATTTGTGAGACAGATACATGGAGGCCAGTTTCCACTGTCCGCAGCGCATCTGCATCAGGCTTCCGTTATCGTTGTCAACCGGTGCACGCCAGAAGTTTGGTCTTGGGATCATCTGGATCATCTCCACTCCACCGTAACGGTAAGAAGCAAGACCGCCATTCAGGTAAGAGAAGAGCACATCGAAGTTTTCACCGCGAACACCAAAGTCATGACCGGATCTGATCACTTCAAATCTTGCAGGTTTTACAGCTTTTGCAGGTGCTTCTACTTTGTAGACACCCTGTCCGAATGCCACTTCATGACCACGTTTTGCCCATACGGTATCTTCTTTCAGCCGGAAGGATACAGTAACTGCATATTCACCCGGCAGATTCTGTACCGGAATCGGCAGACTTACGGTCTCTTCACTCAAAGGAGCTACATGAGTTTCCATCGGAACTTCTTTTACTTCTTTTCCATCTTTTGCAAGTACTACGAAGCAGTCAAAGGTATCAGTGTTGATAAACAGGTTCTTGTTGACGATGGTTACCTGGTCTTTTTCCACTTTGGCAGAGATGTTCTGGTAGTTGAATTTCACATCCTGCATCTTCGGAGATGCGTCTCTTTCTCCGCCGTATGCGATACCGTTTCCGCTGAAGTTGTAGTCGCATGGACGATCATTGAAGTCACCGCCGTATGCCTGGAATTCTTTTCCGTAACGGTCTTTTTTGTAGATGGACTGATCGATATAATCCCAGATAAATCCACCCTGGTAGGACGGCTCGGTATCGGTCAGATCTGTATATTTGTGCATACCTCCGCAGGAGTTACCCATTGCATGAGTGTACTCGCAGCAGATAAACGGTTTGCTTCTGTCTTTTTCCAGAAATGCCTTGATATCCTCTACAGACGGATACATCTGGCTTTCCATATCACTGGTATTGTTGTATCTTCTGTCGTGGCAGACACCTTCATAATGTACCAGGCGGTTCGGATCCATCTTACGGTACAGCTGTGACATCTCATAGATTACTTTTCCGCCAAAAGATTCATTACCACAGGACCAGATCAGGATCGCAGGATGGTTCTTATCTCTCTGATACATAGAGTTAACACGATCCAGCATCATATCCATCCATTCCGGACGGTCACATGGTACGACTTTGCTGAAGTCACCGGTCTGTTCTGCGCTGATGTCCCAGCTTCCGTGGCTCTCCATGTTACATTCTGCGATCATGTAGATACCATATTCGTCACACAGTTCATAGATTCCGACTGCATCCGGATAATGACAGGTACGGATCGCATTGATATTGTTCTGTTTCATGGTCACCAGGTCTTTGATCAGTTCTTCTCTGGATACCACACGGCCGGATACAGAACTGAATTCGTGACGGTTAACACCTTTGAAGACAATTCTCTTACCGTTCAGCATCATGATAGAATCTTTCATCTCAAAACGACGGAAGCCCACTCTCTGAGGGATCACTTCTGTCACCTGTCCGTTCTCATCCATCACTTCCAGTAACAGATCATATAATACAGGAGATTCTGCAGACCACAGTTCAGGATTCTCCACTTTCATCACATACTGAGACTCCTCTGCCAGTGTTTCTTCCACACTCTGCAGTTCTTTTCCGGCTTTGGATAATGTAATTTTTACTTTTCCGGCTTTTGTTGCTTTGGTATCGATCACCAGATCCGCTTTGGTGAAGGTATCGTCCAGAAGTGTCTGGATCTTCACATCAGATACATGGACTTCCGGGATCGCATACAGATAGACATCACGGTAGATACCCGAGAAACGGAAGAAGTCCTGATCCTCACACCAGCTGCTGCTGGTCCATTTGAAGACCTGAGCTGCCAGTTTGTTTTCTCCTTCTTTCAGATAAGGAGTCAGTTCGAATTCGGACGGTGTAAAGGTATCTTCACTGTATCCTACAAAGTTACCGTTCAGCCATACAGCGATACCACTTTCTGCACCCTGGAAAGAGATAAATACTTTTTTGCCTTCCATCTCTTCCGGAACTTCAAAATATTTCACATAAGAAGCAACCGGATTGAATCTCTCCGGAATCTGACCCAGTTCTACTTCTTCTCTTCCTTCCCACGGGTACTGTACATTTGCATACTGCGGTACATCATATCCCTCCATCTGAATATGAGCCGGTACACGGATATCATCCCATGATTTGCAACAATATTCTGTTTTCTCAAATCCCGGGATCGTAGAGTTGTAATTTTTTGCGTAATGGAATTTCCACAGTCCATTCAGGCTGTGACGGAAGTTATCCACATCCTGTTCCATCGCTTCCACAGAAGCGTAATATTTGTGGTCTGAATGAGCAGCCACACGGTTGTCGTTAAAATACGTAGGATCTTTTACTAAATCGTAATTGAAAGTACCCATTCTGTTTTTTCCTCCTATTTTTCAATCTTTGCTAAAAAACAGGCGGATATTCATATACTATAAATATCCGCCTTAATTTACTTATACATAACCATTCAGCATATGCACAGCTACTTTTTTATTATTTAACAGCACCTGTGATACCTTCTGTAAAGCTCTTCTGGAAAGCAAAGAAGATAATTGCTGTCGGGATTGTACAGATAAATACACCTAACATCAGCATACCATAATCTACGGTGTAGCCACTTAACAGGTTAGAAACCAGCATCGGCATGGTGATCGCATCTTTATTCTGCAGAATTACCTTTGGCCACAGATAGTTATTCCATGCACCCATGAATGTGATGATGATAGCTGCCGCGTATGTGGATTTCATGGTAGGAATGAACATACGGAAGAAGATACCAACTTCACTCAGACCATCGATTCTTGCTGCCTCAATGATATCATGAGGGAAGGATCTGGATGCCTGACGGAACATCATGATCATAAACGGAGTTGCAATGGATGGAAGCATGAACGCTGTCATGGTATTTACCATTTTCAAAGTAGAGAACATACGGAACATCGGAATCATGATGGCTGCAAAAGGAATCATCATAGCAGTCAGCAGGATGGTAAATACAACGTCTTTTCCTTTGTCGTGATAGATCTCAAAGCCATAACCGGCGATGGAACAAATCAGCAGACACAGGACAGTCAGTACTGTTGCATTTCGGAAGGAATTCCACAGGGCCAGTCCCAAATTCTGGTTCGCGATCAGTGCTTTGTAGTTTTCAATCAGATACGTTCCCGGAATCAGTTTACCTGCAATAACGTCAACGCTCTTGTTTGTAGATGCACAGAACATATAGTACAGTGGAAATACAGAAACAATTGACGCGATTGACAGTATAAGATACATGAAGAATTTTTTACCTTTACCCATTATCGCTCGTCACCTACTTTCATCTGAAGTATTGCCAGAATAGCAACCATAATCAGGATCAGGATAGACATCGCCGCAGCATAACCGAAGTTCGGGCTCTGCTTAAAGGAGATGTTGTAAATATAATGAGACATTGTCATAGTAGATTTACCAGGACCACCGTTTGTCAGGTTCAGGGACTCATCAAACAGCTGCAGGGTACCATTCGTAGATGTAATGGCTGTCAGCAGGATGGTCGGTTTCAGAAGTGGTACAGTAATCTTGAAGAATGACTGCATCGGGCTTGCCCCATCGATCTTTGCCGCTTCGTATACAGAATATTCAATATTCTGCAGACCGGACAGATAGAATACCATGTTGTAGCCTGTCCATCTCCATACCAGCGCGATGATGATAACGGCACGGGCTGTCCATGCATTACCAAACCACATGATCGGTGACATACCCAAACTACGCAGAACCATGTTAATGAAACCATCATTTGCAAACAGAGAACGGAAGATCATAGCGTAAGAAACCAGAGATGTCGCACATGGTAAGAAAATACATGTACGGAACAGGCCCTTAAACCTCAGATCCTTGTTGTTCAGCATAGATGCAAACATCAGCGCCAGCACCAGCATAATCGGCACCTGAACGATCAGGTAGAAGAATGTGTTAAATAATGTCTGTTTAAACGTTGGGTCTTTTAAAATACGTGCATAGTTTGCAAAGCCATTAAAGCTCAGGTTTACACCCATGCCCGTCTGTAATGACAGGATGAACGCCCGAATCATCGGATAAAAACTCATCCAGCCAATCAACAGGGTTGCAGGAAGTAAGAACGCCCAACCGGTCAGGTTGTGTTTCTTTGCCAGTGTCAATCCTTTTTTCTTCTGATTGCTCATGAAATCCATCCTTCCTTTCTTTTGGAGATTTCTTAGAAAAAGAGGGTCTGCTCCGCTTTTTTCGAAGCAGACCCTCTTCTTATTTATTTTTCACTTCTTGGTTTTTAACTGTTCAGCTGAATCAGCCACCCATATTAAATTCTACAGTATCCTGTGCGGTTGCGATTTCATCGTCCAGATCTGCACCACTCTGGATGATATTGGACAGTGCAACACCTACAGCATCACGAGCATCATAGTAGAATGCACCAGTGATATTGGAAGGAGTCTTTGTAGCAAAATCTACGATCTTAGCATAAACTGCTTCATTGCTGAAGAATTCTACAGGCTGAGCATATGCATCTGTATCGCCAGCTGGTGCCCATGTTGCCAGAGCTCCTTTGGAGATGATGTCATCGTACAGATCTGTACTTCCGGCAAATGTGGATTTCATAAAGTCAATTGCAAGATCCTGTTTCTGGCAGTTAGAGCTGATTGCCCATGAAGAACCACCGTTATTGGAGTAGTTAGTAGCTCCGTCAACGTCATCCAGTTTCGGCATATTTGTGATTGCCCATTTTCCAGACTGATCATCGTTAGCTACGATAGAAGCCATGATCCAGCATCCGTTGATAACACCAGCTGTTGTGCCGTTGTTGATAGATGCGATGTACTGATCCCAGTCAGTAACTTCTACTAATGTTCCGTCTGCAACCATCTGCTGATAGATCTCCAGGATTGGTTTCAGAGCTTTGTTGTCTTTGATGTTAACAGATCCGTCTTCGTTGAACAGAGACTCTCCACAGGACTGCAGCATTTCCATTACCAGGTCAGGTGAACCAGCCTGAGATGTCAGGATTGGCTGACCGGTTTTTTCTTTAACAACTTTTGCTTTTTCCATGAAATCAGACCACGTAATGTCTGTGAAGTCATCTACTGTGTATCCAGCTTCTTCCAGCATATCGGTACGCAGGCATTCGATAACAGCACCGTTATCAAACGGGATACCGTAGTTCTTTCCGTCCAGTGTGGAGTAAGCAACTTTTGCGGATGAGAACTGGCTAAAGTCGATACCTGAATCTGTCAGGTCTGTGAAGACGTCCGGATAGTTGGTAGCATATTTCTGGAAGGAGTTATCCTGCATCAGGAAAATGTCAGGCAGTGTGCTCAGATCTCCTGCAGAAACAGCTGTTGTCAGTCTTGTTTCGATATCGTCGGATTTGATCTCGCTTACATCTACTTTGAATCCAGGATGATCTTTTGCATAGATCTCTGCTGCTTTTTCAATTGCATAGATGTTGAAGTTCGGATCCCATGTCCAAACAGTCAGTGTGTTTTCATCATCAGAACTTCCTTCTGTAACGTTTGCATCTTCTGAACCGTCATCTGTTGCTGTGTCGTCTGTTGCCGCATCGCTTCCTGTGCTTGAGGAATCGCTTGCTCCTGAAGAGCCACAAGCTGTCATTCCGAATACCATTGTGGAAGCTAATACAACTGCTACAATTTTTCTTTTCATAAATGTATATCCTCCTGATATGTATTTGTTCACTCTGCCAAAAACCGGCATCTCTCACTCGCTTTTCCCATTAGTGAATGTGTACAGTTTTTGAACTTTCCGTGAATCATTATGTACACATTATACCATACTTTTTTCCTCCTCTGTACTCATATTCAACCGGATTTTGTGCATTTTCATCCATTTAAGGTGTTTTGACCGATTTTCACCATCCTTTTTCGGCTTTTATATCATATTTTAACAATTTCTGTTCAAAATGCTCCGGATCCTTTCTCCACTGTTGTGGCGAAATGCCCATAATCCTGTGGAAATTCCTGTTGAACGTGGACAATGTGGAAAATCCACATCGTACGGCAATATCGCCCACTGTGTCGTTTGTACGCTTCAATTCCCCACATGCTGTGCGAATTCGAACCCAATTGATATATTCAACAGGCGACATCTGCATACAGTCATGAAATACCCTCCTCAGATGCGTTTCACTGATATGGCACATCGCAGCCAGTTCCTCCACCTTGATCGGACGATCACAACATTCGCTGATATAGTCAATCGCCGGTGTGATCAGACTGCTATTTCCCGCCTCGAATTCTGTCTTTTCCGCTTCCTCCCGATTCCACCTTGCCACCTGTAAAAGAAGAGCCAGGGTCAGTCCTTTCACTTCTTCCAGATAGAATTCTTTTCTTTCCCGCATACATCCAATGATCTGCTGCACCAGTGCCCCGATCTGCGGTTTATCCTGAACCCTCACAAAATGTGCTCTCCTATTCACCCGATCGAGCACTTTCTGTGCCATCCTTGGGTTATCTTTATAAACTTCCCTCAGAAATTTGTCCGCATCAATAAACAGCCATTCCCAGTAGCTGACACTGTCTCCCGCAGAAGTTGTCGTATGGGGAAAGTTCTTCGGTATCACAGTAAACATGTTGCCATCAAAGGGTATGTCTTCTTTAAAGGTAACTGTGCCTTCCCCATAATAGCAAAAACCAACTTCCAAATGATTATGGAAATGCAGATAGTCAATATCCCTTCCGTAATTCTGCACCCATTTATCCCCCAGAAGCGCAAGCACCGGACTTCCTGCCGGGATTTCATAATAACGGTATTCCATCTTTGGTTTTCTTTTTCTAGCCATGTATATTGTCTCCTCTCTGAAGCTGTGCCTTCTTTTCCCATTTTCCCGAATAATACCGGACACAACCAACCATCATCGCACAACACCAGGTCAGCGGAGATACCCACCACAGCCCATAGTATCCAAAAGCAGCGGTGAAAAGGAAGGTAAATCCGATTCGTGTAATGATTTCACTGACTCCCATCAGTACAGTGACGGTCACATCTCCTGCCGACCGCAGGATATTATGATAAACCACCAGGATACCGCCCACAAAAAAGAAGCAGCTGAAGATCTTCATATATTCCACACCGTAACGGATCGATTCCGGATTGCCGGTAAATGCTTCCATGATCGGACGGGCAAAGAACCAGATTACCGGACAGAATATTCCATAACAGACTGCATTCATCAGATAGGCACATCTGACTCCCTGTTTTACACGATCCAGATGGTTTGCTCCTACATTTTGTCCGGTAAAGGTTCCCAGGGAAGTTCCGATGGCTTCCGCCATCTGCCATCCCACACCTTCCACTTTAATGCAGACACCATAGGCCACGATCAGGGCGGTTCCGTAGGTATTGACCATTGCCTGTAAAGTCATATCCGACACTGAGATAATACTCATCTGCAGACCGGTCGGTACACCGTAGATCAACATCTGTTTTACCAGCTCCCTGTCGCAGCGCAGTTCCTCTTTCGTAAACCGGAGAATCGGAAGGATCTTCCATGCATAAACCAGGCATCCGATTCCGGACAACAGCTGTGCCAGGACAGTTGCAAATGCCGCCCCTGCTACTCCCATCGGAATCCATACTACAAATACAATATCCAGAATCACATTCAGCACACTCGAAATAATCAGGAATACCAGCGGTACCACCGAATTCCCCAGAGAACGCAGAACCGCCGAGATCCAGTTATACAGCATCGTTCCCACTGCTCCGGCAAATACAACCATCAGATATACTGTTGCCTGGTCAAGCAGATCATTCGAGGTCTGCAAGATTCTCAGAAGCGGCCGCGCCCCGATCAGTCCCGCAATTGTGATGATCAGCGTAGATACAACCGCCACATAGATAGAAGAAACAAAGGTTTCTGTCACTTTTTTCTCATCCCCGCCGCCATAATACTGCGAAACCACCACGCTTACTCCTGTCGTCAGGCCCATCATAATCGAAAACAGCAGATACATGGCTCCACCTGCGATACTGACCGCAGCAAGTGCCTCATCTCCGAGATATCTTCCTACTATATAAACATCTACAAAATTATAGATTCTCTGAAACAGCATCCCAAGAAGCACCGGCAGTGCAAACCGAATCATCTTCGGCAGGATGCTCCCTTTCGTCATATCAACTGTCTTTTCCCCCATACTGATATCCTCCTGTTTGCACATCTATATCAAGTATAAATAATCCGGGGAATTTTGTCTACATAATTTACAGATACACCTTTTATTTTCTGTATATTTATGATTGTTCACTCCGTTCCCAGTAACACGCTTCGTGATACGCAGAATTTATTCCTCCCTGCCCTTCTTTGGATACTGTCAGGCACCAGGTTGCAAATACAAAGAAAAAATCCGTAAAACAACTGATTTCTGTTCAGAATTTTACGGATTTCTTCTTATCATATTATTTCTATATTATTATTTCTGATGTTTTTACATTGACTTTCTGTCCGCGATCTCCGCCATCTTGGCATCGTTCAGACGGGTATCTCCGTGAACACGGCTGTAGGACAGGTATCCGTTCATACGGTCGATCTTGGTCAGGTTTCTGGAACCGCAGACCGGGCAGACATCCATCTCGAGCTCCTGATGTCCGCAATCGTCGCAGTAGGCCAGCGACAGATTCACACCCTCATAATAACCCAGATTCATCGCCCGACGGATCAGTGCTTTTATAGCATGTACATTGTAGGAAATCGGATATCTGACATATTGGATCTTACCACCGTTGCACAGTTCCCAGAATCTTCCTTCCAGATCCTGTTTTTGGATAGGAGTAATATCCTCAGTTACGTGGCAGTGGAAACTGTTGCTCACATACGGACGGTCGGATACCCCGCGCACGATACCGTACATCTTGCGGAACTGCTCTACCTGCAGACCGCAAAGGCTCTCAGCCGGTGTTCCGTAAATTGCATACAGGATCTGATCCTCTTTTTTGTATACATTAATCTTATCATTGATATAACGAAGCACTTCCAGTGCAAATTCTCCGTCTTCGGCAATGGATTTACCATTGTAAAGTTCCTGCAGTTCGTTCAGTGCTGTGATACCGAAGGAAGCTGTCATCGGACGGAGTAACGGACGGATCTTATCGGATGGTTTCAGATGGCCTCCGTAGAAACCGCCCTCACAGTATGCCAGCGGATTCGTGGAAGCACGCATCTCACCAAGGTAATCGTATGTTCTCTTATGCAGTCCGCGGATCATCTCCAGATAGAAATCCAGAACTTCATAAAAATCTGTGTTCTCTGCACGGGCTTTTGCCAGGATCATCGGAAGATGCAGGCTGACCGCACCGATGTTGAAACGACCGACAAAGACAGGCACATCGTTTTCATCTGCCGGTTCCATACCGCCACGCTCATACCACGGACTTAAGAAGGCACGACACCCCATCGGGCTGATTACCTTTTTGTATTTTTTGTACATGCTGGAAATATATCCTTGGCCACTCATGGACAGCCAGTCCGGATACATGGTTTTTGCAGAGCAGGCAACACCTGTCTCAAAGACATCTTCACATTCTTTTCCATCTCCATGGATCTCTTCATCATACAGGAACACAATCTTCGGGAACAGTACCGGTTTTTTATGTCCGGCTTTTCCCTGTCCACCCATATGGACTTTCAGCAGAGATTTTGAGATCATTTTTTCAAATCTTCCTGTTCCCAGTCCCAGTGTCACAGTAACAAACGGATAGTCGCCACGGGAGGAACCAACGGTATTTAATTTATATTCAATTCCCTGCCATCCCTGATCACAGTCACGGCAGACTTTTTCCCAGGCATATACACGACCCTTTTCTTCTCTTCCTTCCCAGGACGGATCGGAATATTTCAGGAATTCTTCGTAATATTTGTTATAGCTTTTCTGTGCATACGGAGACAGGATCTTATCTACTTCCGGCACAGTAAATCCGCCGTACTGCTGAGCTGCGGTGCTGAGGATAATATCCCCCATAACGTCAAATGCGGTATCCAGTGTCTTCGGCTCATTGTACCAGACATTTCCCATCTCAAATCCACCACGCAGAACAGATCCCACATCAAACAGACAGCAGTTCATTGTATCCAGACGCGCAGACTGATCGTGGATGTAAATATAACCATCTTTGCATGCCTGCAGTTCGTTCCGGTTCATAAAGAATTTTCTGTATAATTCTTTGTTCAGCTCGTTAAAGATCAGACTTCGTTTTGTTGCTACCAGTGCACTGTCGGTGTTGGCGTTACTCTTATCTCCGATATAACGGATGGACTGGCTTTTCGTGTAGACTTCGTCCATCATATGAATAAAGTCTACTTTATAATTCCGGTAATCACGATAGCTTTTTGCTACTGCCGGGTTCACCTGTTCCAGAGCGCCCTCCACGATGTTGTGCATATCCTGGATCATGATCTTTCCGCCCTTGCGTTCTCTGGACATGGCTTCTGCACGGTCGGTCGCATATTTACAGATAAAATTGATCTCGTCATCGGTAAAACGATACATGACACGACCTGCCGATTTATTGACCGCACGCTTGATCTTATTGGCATCGAACTCTTCTTTTGTGCCGTCCTTCTTGATAATATATACCATTGTTTCCACTCCTCGCTACTATATATAGTGTTTTTTCTGATTTTCAAAACAATATTTTGTAGACAACAGTATAGCACGGTTATCTGCAAAAGGAAAGAGAAGAACCCTAAAAATTCTTCTCTTTTTTTGTTTTATTTTTTATGCAACTTTTCCAATGCCTTTTTTTATCTTTTCACATATCCGGTAGAAAAGTCGATGATATTGTGGAGGGTTTCTCCTTTCTTATAACGTTCCAGATTTTCGATGGAAAGTTCCAGAATCTTTTCCAGTGTCTCCGGCAGTGCATATCCGCCGGACACATGTGGCGTAATGATACAATGCGGCGCATCCCACAGCGGATGATCTTCCGGCAGTGGTTCCGGGTCTGTGACATCAAGACCTGCCCCATAAATCGCTCCCTCTTGCAGGGCTTTCGCAAGAGCCAGACTGTCAATCGCAGTTCCGCGGCCTACATTTAACAGAATAGTATTCTCTTTCATCAGGTGTAATTCTTTCTCACCGATGACGCCTTTGGTGTCACTGTATCCCGGAAGGCTCAGTGCCACAATATCTGCCTGTGGCAGAAGTTCCGGCAGTGCTTCCATCGTGTATTGTGCATCCACATATTCAGGCTTCGGTTTCCGGCTCTTTCTGATACCTGTCACATGCGCGCCCAATGCTTTCATTTTTCTTGCAAATGTCGTTCCGATATCTCCAAGACCGATCACCAGGACATGGCTTCCCTCTGTAACCATCATATGGGTCTGTTTCTCCCAGTGGTGGTCTTTTTGCTGGTTCTGGTAAATGTCCAGGCGTTTCTGGAGCGCAAACAGCATCGCGATCAGATGCTCGGAGATCGCCATTCCATACGCTCCGGTTGCATTGGTCAGCTGTGCCTGTTTTGGCAGGATCCCCGGTACACAAAATCCTTCTGTTCCGGCGTTATTTAACTGTATCCAGCGCAGATTCCGAGAATCTTTTAAGAATTCCGGTTTCACATTTCCGATAATAATATTTGCATCCTGCACCTGTTCTTTTGTCACCTCTGCTTCCAGGCAGTAAGTTGTCTTTGCGTCCGGTGCTGCATTTCTGATTCGTTCTTTATGTTCTTCTTTTACAGGAAGAACCACAAGTATTTTTTCCTGTTCCATCCCGTTTCCCGACCTTCCCAAACGTACTCTGCTTACTACAGTAGCACAATTGATGTTAAGTTACAAGGCAGAATTGATCCTTACTGTGCATATGCGATATTCCGGTTACTGTTCACTGGTAATATCCCGCGGAATGTTTTGGCATGGGTATAGCAAAATCAATTGTTGTATTCGGGAGGTTTTCTGCTATAATATTACCATAATACCGGGGTAGACAGGTAAAGAGTTGTTGGTGTCTGCCGTGATTCTTAGCTGGATGCCTTTCAAATTTGAGGAGGATTGTTATGGAACATTTTATTATTCCGGAAAATTATCAGCCTGCATTGTCGCTTCACGATACACAGGTTGGTATTAAGACCGTAAAAGATTTTTTTCAGAAAACCCTTTCTGACCGCCTGAATCTGCTGCGTGTGTCCGCACCGCTTTTTGTAGATCCTTCATCCGGTCTGAACGATAATCTGAACGGCGTAGAACGCCCGGTTACCTTCGAAATCAAGGAATCGCCGGATCAGAAAGCTGAGATCGTACATTCTCTTGCAAAATGGAAACGTTATGCACTGAAAAAGTATGGTTTTGCACATGGAGAAGGACTGTATACCGATATGGTTGCCATCCGTCGTGATGAAGATACCGACAATATCCATTCTATCTATGTGGATCAGTGGGACTGGGAAAAGATCATTACACGGGAAGAGCGTAATGTGGACACCTTAAAAGATGTTGTCCGCACCGTTTATTCTGCACTGAAGAAGACTGAAAAATACATGGCAATTCAGTATGATTATATCGAAGAGATTCTTCCGAAGGATATTTTCTTTATCACTTCCCAGGAACTTGAAGATATGTATCCTGGTCTTTCTCCCAAGGATCGTGAATATAAGATTGTGAAGGAGAAGGGTGCCGTGTTCATCATGCAGATCGGTAAGATGCTGGCATCCGGCGAACCACACGACGGTCGTGCACCGGACTATGATGACTGGGAGCTGAACGGTGATATCATCGTTTATTATCCGGTTCTGGATATCGCTCTGGAGCTTTCTTCCATGGGTATCCGTGTGGATGCAGCTGCTCTGAAGCATCAGCTGGAGGTTTGTGGCTGTGAGGAACGTGCGGAAATGGATTTCCAGAGGGCTATTTTGAATGATGAACTGCCATTTACGATCGGTGGCGGTATCGGACAGTCCCGTATCTGTATGTTTTATCTGCGGAAGGCTCATATCGGAGAGGTTCACTGTTCGTTATGGCCGGAGGAGACGTTGAAACTGGCGGAGGAGCATAATATTCCGTTACTGTAAATCTTGAAAATTAGTTTTCCTATAGGGACGCGAGAGGGATCGGGGGTCCCGGGGGCAACAACTTGGGCAGGGCAACTTTGAACTAGCCACTAACTGCGACTATATTCGCTTGGGTCAGCTGACCCAAGTGAAAGTCTCCGTAAGTGTCGGATTTCAAAGCTTGCCCTAAACGCCCAAAAAGTGTTGTTGCCCCCGGGGCCCCCGATCCCTCTCGCTGTGTGTTGGCTGCAGCTAAATTTTCTCTAGTTAAATATTTTTCCAAAATTGACTATTCTTTTTGAACTTCTCGTTTAATATTTTTTTCTTACACAACTTTCAATTTTATATTCCATTCATTGTCAGCCAATACCTTTTCCCACACATCCCACTTTCCCCTTTGCTAACGCTCAGGGAGCGGCTGGAGTTTCTTGTCCGGGCAACACTTTGTGGGCGGTTAGGGGAAGCTTTGAAATCCAGCCCTTACGGAGACTTAGGCTCGAGCGCTCTCGCGAGAGTCTTAGTCGCAGTTAGGGATTAGTTCAAAGTTCCCCTGCCCACGTTGCCCGGACAAGAAACTCCAGCCGCTCCCGTCCGCTTTAGCAACCTTTATTCTCTTTTTACAGTTCGATCTCCCCGTCAAACACAACCGCTGCCGGTCCAGTCATGTATACCAGGTTTTCTTCCCGATCCCAGTAAATCTTCAGATCCCCGCCGAGCAGTTTTACTGTCACTTCCTCTTCTTTCACATATCCGTTCAGAATCGAAGCCACAGCTACCGCACAGGCACCTGTTCCACATGCCAGTGTCTCTCCGGAACCACGTTCCCACACCCGCATTTCTACGGTATGATCATCCAGCACCTTCGCAAATTCTGTATTTACCCTGTCAGGAAAAGCCGGATGGAACTCAAACTTCGGACCGATCTTTTCGATGTCTAATCCTTTTACATCGTCAATGTATGTGATCGCATGTGGGTTACCCATTGATACGCCGGTGATGCGATATTCTTTTCCGTCTACCAGAAGGGGTTCATTGATCACCTGCTCTTTTTCGGAAACTACCGGGATTTTTGCGGCTTCGAGGATCGGTGCGCCCATATTAACTTTTACCAGCACCACTTTCCCGTTTTCCACGGTCAAATCCAGATACTTGATGCCGCTTGCCGTCTCCACAGAGACAGATGTTTTGTCTGTCAGACCATAATCGTATACGTATTTCGCCACACAGCGAATTCCGTTTCCACACATCGCTCCACGGGAACCGTCTGCGTTGTACATATCCATCTGGAAATCTGCCACCTCGGATGGTTTTATCAGAATCAGTCCGTCAGAACCGATTCCGAAATGACGGTCACTGACTTTGATCGCTGCTTCCCCGGGATCTTCAACCTTTTCTTTAAAACAGTTTACATATACATAATCATTTCCGATACCCTGCATTTTCGTAAATTTCATAGAATTTCCTCACTTTCTGCTGCCACTTAGATTGTCTGTTTGCAACGGTTCCGTAGCTATTGGTTCGTAACTGCGAAGATAGCGAACCGTTATATCTGTTTTATTTACAGTTGCCTCATTCATATTAGAATTATGCTCATTATAGCGTATTCCCACCTTTTTGGGAAGTCCGCGTTGACAAACCGGGAGGCAATCCATTACAATCTTAATAGAGTTTTTATAATTTTACCATTTAATCAGAGGAGGGAAATAAACCATGGAAAAACTCTTTAAACTGAAAGAGCATAACACCACGGTAAAAACAGAAGTGATGGCCGGTATTACCACATTTCTTACCATGGCGTATATACTCGCAGTTAACCCTAACATGTTAAGTGCTTCAGGAATGGACAACGGAGCCGTCTTCACAGCTACCGCACTGGCCTCTGCACTGGCAACCTTTATTATGGCGTTCTGGGCAAATTATCCGATCGCACTGTCTGCAGGTATGGGGCTGAATGCTTACTTTGCTTATACAGTATGTCTTGGACAGCTGCAAGGAATCGATGATCCCTGGAAGATCGCACTGGCTGCTGTACTGGTAGAGGGTATCATTTTCATTATTCTTTCATTTTTCAAATTGCGTGAAACGATCGTCAACGCAATCCCTGAGAACCTGAAATACGGTATTACATCCGGTATCGGTCTGTTTATCGCATTTGTTGGTCTTAAGGGTGCCGGTGTTGTCGTATCTGATGACTCCACACTGGTTGCACTCGGTAACTTCGGAAGACCGGAAGTTGCTCTGTGCCTGATCGGTATCCTGGTGATTGCTGTGATGAATCACTATAATGTAAAAGGATCTATTCTCTGGGGTATCCTGATCACCTGGGTTCTGGGAATCATTGCTCAGCTGACAGGCTGGTATGTAGTAGATCCGGATGCTGGGGCTGCCTCTCTGATTCCGTCTCTGAGTGCTTCTTCCTTCATCCCGCCGTCCATCTCATCAACTTTCTGCAAATTTGATTTTGCATGGATCGGTTCTCATGTATCTGAGTTCGTTGTTATCGTATTCTCATTCCTGTTTGTAGATATGTTCGATACCATCGGTACTGTTATCGGTGTTGCCGAAAAAGCAGATCTGCTGGATGAGGACGGTAATCTTCCTCGCGTAGGCCGTGTCCTGATGGCGGATGCTATCGGTACGGTAGCAGGTTCTATGCTTGGTACTTCCACCGTTACCAGTTTCGTAGAGTCCAGTTCCGGTGTTGCGGAAGGCGGAAAAACCGGTCTGACTGCTATGACAACCGGTATCCTGTTTTTGGTTGCACTGTTCCTGTCACCGATCTTCCTGGCTATTCCAAGCTTTGCCACAGCTCCGGCTCTGGTAATCGTTGGTTTCTTTATGGCTTCTTCCATCAAGAAAATGGAATTCGACGGTGATCTGGCAGATGCTGTCGGCGGATATCTGGCATTCCTGATGATGCCTCTTACGTATTCTATCGCAAACGGTATCATGTTCGGTGTTCTGGCATGGTTCATCATTAAAGTATGCACCGGTCAGCTGAAAAAGATTCATCCGGTTATGTATATCGTATGTGCACTGTTTATTATCCGTGTAATTACAATTATTATTTAATTCGGAAATGTTATAAACAACATAAAAAATATGCCCCGGAGGACCATATCAGAATCCTCCGGGGCATATTTTTCTTTCACAGTAATGTCTGTTTTATTTTTCTGCTTCCATACGAAGAACAGTGATGTGCGCCGGATTCTCGTAATCTTTCTCATATCCGTTATCGTTGTAGTACTCGTACTCAGCAACATTTTCTACAAAACCGATGCACTCCGGATGATCAAAGTCTACTTCGTCCACACACTGTCCACCTGTTGCCATCGGAATCAGGTGATCCGGAAGGATGAAGAAGATCACATCAGTTAGGGCTACTTCCACATAATGATCCCCCTTCTCCAGGATCTCTTCTTCTTTTGTTCCATCTTCTTTAAATCGAACCAGTTTCATACGCTCCGGCAGATAGACGTAACGACCTTCGGCGTTCTGCTCATATACCGGTGCGATCATCATACCGTCACCCAGTAAAAGCTGATCTTCTACTTTGACCGCACGTCTGTCTTCCGGATAATCGAAAGCCAGCGGACGAAACATCATCCCGTCTCTCAAAACGGCTTTCATGTATTCGCTGTACAGATATGGCAGTAATTTATAACGCATGCCGATGATATGACGGAATCCATCGATTTTTTCAAAACGATATGCTTCCTGTACACGGGTTCCCATAGCGGAATGGTTTCTCATCAGTGGAGTGAAGATTCCCAGTTCCAGCCATCTCAGTACCAGATCTTCTGTAGTATCTGCACCGAATCCACCAAGGTCAGCTCCTGTATACAGGAAACCACACATATTCAGGGACGGCATCATCTTCAGATTCAGCAGAATGTGTGACCACCAGGACTTGTTATCTCCCTGCCAGATTCCTCCGTAACGGTGCATTCCAACATAGGAAGAACGGGAGAACATCAGAATACGTTTGTCTGGCTCCAGACGCTCAAAGGCTTCTCCTGCCGCACGGGTCATATTATATCCAAACAGGTTATGTACTCTGTCGTGACGGATCTTTTCCCCGTTCATATTGTGATAAAATACTTTGTAATCTTCGGTATTATTAGACAGGCTGTGTACCAGGCCGTTGAACTCGTAGTATTTGTCCATATCCAGATTCTGCCCTTTGAATCGATCCAGTTCTTCCAGAACGTCTTTCAGACGGTCTTCGGTATAGAAGATTGCCGGCTCATTCATATCATTCCAGAATCCCTCCACGCCCTGATCCAACAGAAACTGATATTTATTTCCAAACCATTCTCTCGCTTCTTTATTCAGCATATCCGGGAACAGTGCTTTTCCCGGCCATACAGCTGCAACAAACGGAGAACCGTCTTCTTTCTTACAAAAGTATCCTTTTTCCAGACCTTCTTCATACACATCATATCCTTCTTCCTGTTTTACACCGGCATCGATGATCGGAACAAGATGGATATGTTCTTTTTTCATTTCTTCGTTAAATGCCGCAAAATCCGGGAAGGTCTCGTTATTCAGGGTAAAGTCTTTGTATCTTTCCATATAGTCGATATCCAGATATACACTGTCCAGCGGAATGTTCAGTTCTCTGTGTTTTTTCACGACCTCACGAACTTCGTCTGCACTCATGTAACTCCAGCGACTCTGTCCATAACCAAATGCCCATTTTGGAGCAATGTAGCTGCGGCCAACCAGATGACGGAACTGTCTTACGATATCTTTGATATCCTCACCGGTAATAATATACACATCCAGATTCCAGTCAGATGCTGTGATTACCAGCTCTTCTGAACGGGTATATCCCACATCGAAACGGATAATTCCAGGATAATCCACAAAGATACCAAAGGTTTCTTTGCCGTCTACTACCAGGAAGTTGTGTGCACCATAGAGGGAATGACGGTCTTCTTTGTGATCCGGTTCATCACTGCATTTGCTCTCATAGTACCAGCCCCTTTTGTTGATTCCACGAACATTTTCTCCCAGTCCATAAATCTGATCTTTGTCTTCCATGGTATAAGACAGAGTCATTACCTGCTCATCCACAGTAAAATAAGGCAGTGCACCGTTTTCCTGTTCCGGTTTGTTTAACACGGCTTCTGTTTCAATCACGTTTCCATACACGTATCTGCGAATCATAGTTTTCTTACCTCCATAAATCTTTAGAGCGTGTCTGAAAAAGGCTTTTCGTGAGCTGCGAGTCCAAGTTTGTGGGAGATTTTATCCGAATAAGGGCGGCGTAGCGGGCTACGGCAACCGAATGAGGGTAAAATATACCGCAAAGTGGTGCTCGCAGATTGCGGAAATGATTTTTCAGACACGCTCTAGTGCTATCCCGATAACGTTCCCGCATCTTTGCTGCTGTTTCGTTACCTCTCTTTTTCTTTAGTATACAGGATATTCCATGAAAAAAATTGCCTTATTTTAACTGAAAGTTACTTTATTTTGACTTTTCCGGAATCTGTCTGCCATCCGTTGTCATCCGATAGCGATCTTTGTAAACCATCTGTGACACCGTTACCGCCTCATATCCCTCCTCTTTCAGCCGGGGATGCAGTAATTTCACCATTTCTCCGGTATTTTCTCCTTCCCCATGGAAGCGGAGAATCTCACCATCCCGAATCGTACAGGACTGCAGCAGCTGCCTGACAAGCTCACCGGCTTCATACTCCTTCCAGTCCATGCTGTCGACACTCCATGCCACCGGATAGCTTCCGCAGGCATATATCGTCCGGAGTACTTCATTATTATATTCCCCGCCGGGAATACGGAAAAATACACATGGCTCCTCTGTAACTGTTCCAATCGTCTCCCTGATCTTCCGAAGTTCCTTCCTGCACGCTTTCGCCGTCATCTGTTCCACGCATACCGCCTGTTCACCCAATCCCTGTATCTCATGTCCCTGCTGACAGATCTGTATTGCCAGACTCCTGTGGTTCTCGATCCAGGACGGAGTGGCAAAAAATGTGGCCGGAATTTCCTGCTGCTGCAGAATCTGTAACATCTGTTCTACCTGCCCCTTCTCGATTTGCGTTCCACTCAGTTCAAAAGTATAAGCTATCTGCTTTTTCCCGGTTTCCACAGAACAGATCGGCCGCTCCTGTCCGTTCACACTGGTACTTGCCGTGACAACCTTTTTCCCCACTTGTGCCCAGTAAAAAACGGACAGTCCGGTGATCAGCACAAGTGCAAGAACCCCAACACCCCACATTCCCTTTTTCATGTTTTTCACCCATTTCCCGGCATTCTCTCTTTACTATATGGACACAGGAGGCGTTGTATGACTCTGTTATTCTCGTAAACCATTCATTGATCCGGTGAAGTTATCTTGATGATTCCAGCAGTCATCAGGAGTTCATATAAGCACAGCATATCATTCGTTGTCCACAGAAATTGAAAAAGCTGTCTCCGGACATTCATCCATGACAGCCTGTTATCCATTTTTTTATTTAACTCACAATATTTCCTACCAGTACATAGGATACAACGTACATGATCACCGTTGCCATGGCAATTCCGCAAAGAATAGCCAGTGAGGATTTTTTAATATCGATGCCAAGCAGGGACGCAATCAGAGCACCCGTCCATGCGCCGGTTCCCGGAAGAGGGATTCCCACAAATAACACCAGCCCCCAGAATTCATATTGCTGGATCTTTTCACTTCTTCCCATCGCCCGGTTTTCCAGTTTTTCGATCAGTCCCCGGAAGCATTTTATTTTTTTCATCCACTGGAAGATCTTCTTGATAAACAGCAGGATAAACGGAATGGGTAAAATATTTCCGATAATACAGATCGGGATCGCCTGCACAGCGGATACTTTCAGAAGTGAACTGGCAAGCAGCCCTCCTCGCAGTTCCAGAAGCGGCATCATCGAAATCAGAAAAACGACTGCTTTCTCCGATATATAAGGTCCTAAAGTTGTGGCAAACCATGTAACAAGTGATTCCATATATTTCTCCTATTTTTTATATTTTTTTAAAAATTCAATCAGTTTTTCCATATCCTCCTGCGTTCCAATGGTAATACGCAGATAATTGGCAATTCTCGGTTTGTTAAAGTAACGAACGATGATATTGGCTTCCCGAAGCGCTGCAAACAGATCCGCTGCAGGAATCTCCGGGTGAGAGGCAAAGATAAAGTTCGCCTTGGAATCTCCGAAGACAAACCCGAGTTTTGTCAGTTCCTTCTTGGTCCACTCTCTGGTCTCCACCACTTTATGCACCGTTTCCTCAAAATATGCCCTGTCAGCGATCGCAGCTGCCCCGAGCGCCAGAGTGGTCTGATCCATGGTATAGGAATTGAAAGAATATTTCACATCGTTCAGATATTTGATCAGTACCGGATTACCCATGGCATAGCCGATACGCATACCTGCCATTCCTCTGGATTTGGAAAAGGTCTGAACCACCAGAAGGTTATCGTACTTTTCGATCAATGGCAGCGCAGATGCCGCACCAAAGTCCACATAAGCTTCATCCACAACTACGATCACATCCGGATTGGCTTTGATGATTGCTTCCACATCCTGCATGCCAAGCTCCACACCGGTCGGTGCGTTTGGATTAGGGAAAATAATTCCTCCGTTTTCCCGGAAATAGTCTTCTTTCCGGATCGTAAAATCATCGGTCAGCGGAACCGTCTCATACGGGATCCGCAGCATATCTGCCCACACATCGTAAAAAGAATAGGTGATATCTGGGAACAAAATCGGCTTTTGGGAATTAAAAAATGTCATAAAAATCATCGCCAGAACATCGTCAGAACCTACGCCCACAAACACCTGGTCTTCCTGTAGCTGATAAAAATCAGCGATGCCTTTCACCAGTACGGAAGCTGCCGGATCCGGATACAGACGCATACAGTCCACATCGATCGCTTTCAGTGCCTCTGCCACTTTCGGTGACGGCGGATATGGGTTCTCATTGGTGTTCAGTTTGATCAGATTTTGTACTTTTGGCTGTTCGCCCGGTACGTAGGGAACTACTTTCCGGACATTCTCTTCCCATGTTTTCATCGGTATCTCCTCATTCTTTCCTGCATCTGTGTCGGACTGTCTGCTTGGCGTCCTCTGCACATTTTTACGCACTACTGTGTATTATAAATATATTCGACACTTAAGTCAACGGAAGATATACACTAAAAAAGGTCCACCGGACCTTTTTGTCGTATGCTTGGCAACAGAAAATGACCGGCAGATCTTCGCATACCGGTCATTATATGATACCAGAGTCCCAGACTCAGAAATCTGACAAAAACATCATAATACATCAAAATTGCATATTGTACAATCCAGCATAGATACCACCCTGAGCCAGCAGACTCTTATGGGTTCCCTCTTCTGCAATACCGTCTTCTGTCAATACCAGGATTCTCTGTGCGTTTCGAATCGTCGATAACCGATGGGCGATCACAAACGTGGTTCTGTCTTTGGCAAGCATTTCCAGAGAATGCTGCACGATCTTTTCACTCTCGTTATCCAGTGCCGAAGTCGCTTCGTCAAAAATCAGAACCGGTGGATTCTTTAAGAATACCCGGGCGATGGAAAGTCGTTGCTTCTGACCGCCGGAAAGCTTTACACCCCTCTGTCCGATATCCGTATGATACCCCTCCGGCAGGCTCATGATGAATTCATGGGCATTTGCCGCCATGGCTGCATTCACCACTTCTTCATCGGTAGCTTCCGGTTTTCCGTAACGGATATTTTCCAGGATCGTTCCGGCAAACAGATAGACATCCTGCTGCACGATACCGATCTGTCTTCGCAGATCTTTTAGTTTCACATCTCTAATATCGATGCCATCCAGCAAAACAGCTCCTCCGGTTACATCATAGAATCGGGGAATCAGGGAACACAGAGTTGTTTTTCCTGCACCGCTGCTTCCGACTAACGCTACATATTCTCCCGGCTTCACATCCAGATTTACATGAGACAGTACATTTTCTTTATTTTCACTGTAATGGAACGATACATCCTCAAACTGAATCTCTCCCTTCACCCGATCCAGAGACTGTGCATCCTCTTTGTCTTTGATATCCGGTGCGATACTCATAATCTCCAGAAAACGTTCGTAACCGCTGTAACCGTTCTGGAACTGTTCCGTGAAGTTTACCAGCTTTTTCACCGGTTCGGTGAAGTTATTAATATATAGAAGAAAGGTCACCAGATCAGCTGCGGAAAGTTCCCCTTTCATCATCAGCCATGCACCCATCAGCAGGGATCCAACCGTGATCAGTGTGGAAAATACTCCCATCCCGGAATTGTAAGACCCCATAAACCGGTATGTCCTTTTCTTCGATGCCACAAACCGGCTGTTGCCTTCCTCGAACTTATCCATCTCGGTCTCTTCATTGCTGAAAGATTTAACTACACGGATACCGGAAAGACTGTCCTCAATCTGACTGTTAATATCTGCGATTCTGGCACGGTTTTCCCGGAATGCCCCACGCATCCGGTTATTCATTCCTACCGCATACAGCAGCATGATCACTACAAAACCGATTGCAACTAACGCCAGTTTTGCATTGATCATCAACAGGATAATAAATGCTCCCACCAGCTTGATCGTGGAGATGACCACATCTTCCGGTCCATGATGTAACAGTTCTGTGATATCAAACAGGTCACTGGTGATTCTTGAGAGCAGATGTCCCACTTTCTGATTATCGAAAAATGCAAAGGACAGCTTCTGGTAATGTCCGAAGATCTCATTTCGCATATCGTGTTCGATCTTCGCCCCCATCACATGACCATAATACCCGATAAAATAGTTACAGTATCCTTCTACGATCACCAGCAGCACCATAAAAATCCCCAGCCGGATGATGGTCGAGGATGCTTCCTCAATAGGAAGCAGCACAACAGTTCCCGTAATATACCGCACCATCAACGGAATCACAAGGGTAATGGCTGCTCCGATCATTGCAAACACCATATCCGCCAGGAACAGCCCCTTATACGGTTTGTAATACGCCGACAATTTTTTCTTTTTGTTCTCCATATTTTCCTCCCAAAGTTTCTGCCATACTTTTTCATTCCATGACATTTAGAGCGTGCCTGAAAAAGGCTTTTCGTGAGCTGCGAGTCCCAGTTTGTGGAAGATTTTATCCGAATGAGGGCGGCGTAGCGGGCTACGGCAACCGAATGAGGGTAAAATATACCGCAAAGTGGGGCTTGCAGATTGCGGAAATGATTTTTCAGACACGCTCTAGTATAGTAGTACCTTTCGGAAAGTGCAATGTAGAATCTTGTACACTTTTTCTTTTATTCCGAAATTTTCAAAAAGCTACATTAGATACATAAAATAAGCCAGATAAGCTATCAACATCACAATACCCGCCGGCCTGGTCAGTGCCCGTTTTCTCCAGATACAGACCCATAACAGAAGTCCGGCTCCCAGCGCTATCACCGTATCAATGCCAAATCCCGGGAGAAACTCCACCGGAACAATCAGTGCTGCCGTACCTACCACGAACAAAATATTGAAAATATTGCTTCCCACGATATTTCCGATCGCAATATCTGCTTTTCCCTTCCGTGCTGCAGACACCGAGGTGAACAGCTCCGGAAGGGATGTTCCAAGTGCCACCACCGTAAGACCGATCACACGCTCACTGATTCCCAGCACCCTTGCAATTGCCTTTGCCGCATCCACGGTAACATCACTTCCCCAGACCACCAGCAGTAGTCCCAGTACCGTTGCAAGGAGCAATTTCCACATCGGTTTTGCTTCCTCCTCGACCACTTCTTCTTTGTTCTTTTTTGCACAATAAAACAGATATCCCAGATAAAGTAAGAATGCCACCCAGAGGATAACACCTTCGCTGAGTGTAATCTGATTTCCGCTTTTTCCCAGTACCAGTAACAGAACTGTAATTATCATCATATAGGGAATCTCGATCCATATCGTAGATTTCTGTACCGCCACCGTTGTGATCACCGCAGTAATACCAAGAATGATCAGAATATTCAAAATATTGCTCCCCACAATGTTTCCGATCGTAATTCCCGCGTTCCCTTTTAACGCCGAGTTGATACTCACTGCCGCCTCCGGCATACTTGTTCCCATGGCCACAATGGTCAGTCCGACTACCAGCTGGGGAATCCCGAATCGCTCTGCAATTCCCGACGCTCCATCCACAAACCAGTCAGCACCTTTTACCAGCATCAAAAAGCCCAACACCAGTAACAACACCTGTAAAATCATTTCCATTCTCTTTTCCTCCTGCTTTCCGTGTGCCCTGGAAATGTCCGGTTCTTTGTCGGTGCTTCTTTTATATAGAAAAAGAACGAGACTTCCACCGCACACAAATAATGCGATAAAAGTCTCGTTCTTCTTTCAGTGGATTCCCCGGTCTTTCGACGTGATGACGAGGCATCCAACACCTGACTGGTGTGAACTACTCCCTGTTATCTTCTATTAGAATATCAAAGGACAGCTTCACATGTCAATCAGAAAATTTCAATATTTTATATTATTTGATTGCTTCGAAACCATGCTCCAGATCAGCGATGATATCGTCGATGTTTTCTGTACCGATGGACAGACGTACAGTGCTTGGTGTGATACCGCCTTCTCGCAGTTCCTCTTCATTCATCTGAGAATGAGTGGTGGATGCCGGATGGATAACCAGAGATTTTACGTCTGCTACGTTAGCCAACAATGAGAACAGTTCCAGAGATTCTGTGAATTTCTGTGCTTTCTCCTGTCCGCCCTTTACTTCGAAAGTAAAGATGGAAGCTGCACCGTTCGGGAAATATTTGTTATACAGATCCAGCTGATGGCCTTCTGCCAGAGATGGATGGTTTACTTTTTCTACCTGTGGATGGTTCTTCAGGAATTCTACAACCTTCAGAGCATTTTCCACATGACGTTCTACACGAAGAGACAGTGTCTCCAGTCCCTGCAGAAGCAGGAAAGAGTTAAATGGAGAAATGGTAGCTCCCTGATCTCTCATCAGAGTAGTACGGATCTTCATTACATAAGCGATGTTTCCGCATGCTTCGCTGAATACAACACCATGGTAAGATGGGTTTGGTTTTGTGATTCCCGGGAACTTGTCGTTCTGAGTCCAGTCGAATTTGCCGCCATCAACGATCACACCACCCATTACGCTTCCGTGTCCACCCATGAACTTGGTTGCGGAATGTACGACAATATCTGCGCCATGCTCCAGTGGACGAAGCAGGAACGGTGTAGCAAATGTGCTATCTACGATCAGCGGAATACCGTTTTCATGAGCTACTGCAGATACTGCTTCCAGATCCAGTACATCGGAGTTTGGATTGCCCAGTGTCTCACCATACAGAAGTTTGGTGTTTGGCTGAATGGCTTTACGGAAGTTCTCTGGATCAGAAGGATCTACAAATGTTACGGAGATTCCCTGCTCTTTTAAAGTATTTGCAAACAAGTTGTATGTTCCACCATAAACGTGTGCAGAAGATACGATATGATCACCTGCTGTCGCAATGTTCTGTACAGCGTATGTGATAGCTGCGGAACCGGTTGCTGTAGCCAGAGCTGCTGCGCCGCCTTCCAGTGCTGCTACTCTCTCTTCGAAAACAGAGCTTGTCGGGTTCATCAGACGGGAATAGATGTTACCGCCTTCTGTCAGTCCGAAACGTCCTGCTGCCTGCGCGGAATCTTTGAATACATAAGATGTTGTTGCATAGATCGGCACTGCTCTCGCATCGGTAGCCGGGTCCGGATGTTCCTGTCCTGCATGTACCTGTAAAGTTTCAAATTTATAATTCTTGCTCATAGTCTTTTCTCCTCTTATTCTTTCTGTAATATCGAATCCCTCTTGGGTCATTAGTTTCACTTTTTACTTTTTCTTCCGCTCTTCGGACTGCTGTTCGCCGGATCCGCCGCGGAATCTCTGACGGTCACACTTTTGTGCTTCACATTCGTCCAAATCTGTAATTGTGGCGGACTAATAAGGGTAATCTCTCTTTCATTTCCCTATTCCCTACCTCTCTAGTATGTTTATGAGCATATATTACCACCATATCCCCACCACGTCAATAGGTTTTTACATTTTTTTCCTCATTTTCTTTTTCTCCCTATTCCTTGACAAGTACTTCGTCCTTTCGATATAATGAAACAGAGAACTCAAACGAACACATGGCTTTCGCATGAAAACGCCCGCGGGATACTCCTGCGTGAGTACAGACTCGTATTCTTTCCATGGATACGGGCTTTTTTTATGCGTTCAGTCTTACGAAAACAGAGGTGACAATTATGATGTATGATGTAATTATTGTCGGAGCCGGTCCTGGAGGAATCTTTTCTGCCTATGAACTGGTTCAGAAAAAACCGGGGTTGAAAATTGCTGTATTTGAGGCGGGTAATCCGTTAAGCAAACGCCACTGCCCCATCGACGGCGAAAAAGTAAAAACCTGTATCGGCTGCAAAACCTGCGCGATCATGAGCGGTTTCGGCGGTGCCGGTGCATTTTCCGATGGAAAATACAATATCACCAACGACTTCGGCGGAACTCTTTACGAGCATATCGGAAAAAAGACTGCCCTGGATCTGATGAAATACGTGGATGAGATCAATGTTTCCCACGGTGGCGAGAATACCCGTATGTTCTCCACAGCCGGAACCAAATTCAAAAAGCTGTGCATCCAGAACAAGCTGAAGCTGCTGGATGCTTCCGTCCGTCATCTGGGAACGGATATCAACTATGTCGTTCTGGAAAATCTGTACAACGAACTGAAAGAGCAGGTGGATTTCTTCTTCCTGACTCCGGTAACTTCTGTCGAATATAACGATTCCATGTACACCCTGCACTACGGCAAGAATGAGACTGCCACCTGCAAACAGTGTATCATCTCCGTCGGACGAAGCGGCAGCAAATGGATGGAAACTGTCTGTAAAGATCTGCAGATTCCTACGAAGTCCAACCGTGTCGACCTGGGCGTCCGTGTGGAACTTCCGGCTGTTGTCTTCTCCCATCTGACCGATGAGCTGTATGAGAGCAAGATCGTATACCGTACCGAGAAGTTCGAAGATAATGTCCGTACCTTCTGTATGAACCCGAACGGCATCGTGGTAAATGAAAATACAAACGGTATCATAACTGCAAACGGCCACAGCTACGAAGATCCGGCAAAATACACGGAAAATACCAACTTTGCCCTGCTGGTATCCAAACACTTCTCCGAGCCATTCAAGGACAGTAACGGATACGGCGAGAGTATCGCCCGTCTCTCCAACATGCTGGGCGGCGGTGTGATCGTACAGCGTTTCGGTGATCTGGTCCGCGGCCGACGCAGTACGGTCAGCCGTATCGAAGAAGGTCTGGTCCGCCCGACTCTGTCCGCTACTCCCGGAGATCTGAGTCTGGTTCTGCCAAAACGTATCCTGGATGGTATCATCGAGATGATCTATGCCCTGGATAAGATCGCACCGGGCACGGCAAATGACGATACTCTGCTGTACGGTGTCGAAGTGAAATTCTATAATATGGAAGTGGATATCGATGAGCATCTGGAAAGCCCCTACAAAGGTCTTTATATCATCGGCGACGGAAGCGGCGTTACCCACTCCCTGTCCCATGCATCTGCCAGCGGCGTGTATGTGGCAAGAAGAATCGCGGAAACTTTATAAACTATTGTTTATTCGCATCATGAAAATGGATCTATCGAATCCTTGATTGCTATGTAATGTAATTGAAAAGAGTCATGTTCCGGCACATTTTTCTATTCTATACGGAGGTTTTTTATGACACACAACATAATTTATACTCCACGCAAAACTTCTTTATCCGAAACCGGCTCTCGAAGTCTCACCTCGGAACTTTCCGTGCAGCGACCGGAAGGTGCTTCCTACGGCGGCAGCCAGACCTGGTTTTCTTCTCCTTCCATCCGCGGATACGGCTGCGGTCTGATCGCGGCGCACGATCTGCTGTGGTATCTGGAACGGAAAGAATCTCTGACAGCACAGACGGACCGTCATCGTTCCGGAGAACAGCCCGTCAGTGATTCCCGCTCCTGGGAGGACTATGAGCGATCTGTAAAAAGACTGCATCGACTCTTTCCGATTCTTCCCCGTCTCGGAATCAACGGACTGATGCTCTCCGCAGGACTGAATCTGGCCTTCTTACTCCGCCGTCTTCCTTACCGTGCCTGCTGGCATATCGGGTATCGGAATACCGGAAAGGAGATCAGCCGGCTACTTAGTCAGGATATCCCGGTCATTCTATCCATCGGCGGTAATTTTCCCCTGCTCTGGAAGAAAGACCGGCTTCCTCTGTACAGGAAAACCGGTGATGGAGTTTACATAAAATCTTCTTCCACCCGTGCACACTATGTCACTGTTACCGGCATCGAACACGGATGGCTGCGGATCAGCAGCTGGGGACAGGAGTGGTATATCAACTGGCGAGAATACCGGAACTTTGCATGGATAAAAAGCTGTCCGCTGTTTTCCAATATCTGCTATATTACCAGAAAACATTGATTATTTTACACACAGGAGGATATTATATGAAATTACTGATCGTCCGTCACGGAGATCCGGATTATACCATCGACTCCCTGACGCCAAAAGGATGGAAAGAAGTAGACTACCTTTCCGAAAAACTTGCAAAACTCGATGTGAAAGCCTTTTATGTCTCTCCTCTCGGAAGAGCCAGAGACACCGCTTCTCTGACCTTGAAGAAAATGAACCGCACTGCCACCGAAGAACCTTGGCTTCGCGAATTTGATGCACGGATCCACCGCCCGGACGTCCCGGAAAAGGAAATGATCTCCTGAGACTGGCTGCCACAGGACTGGACCGCGGAACCCCGCTTTTACCTGCCGGATGAATGGTGGAAAGTTCCTGTGATGATGGAAGGACATGTCAAAGAAGAATATGACTGGGTAACCACCAACTTCGATGCCCTGCTCGCCAGTCACGGGTATGTCCGTGACGGTCTTACCTACCGCGCAGAGCACGCAAACAACGATACGATTGTCTTCTTCTGTCACTTCGGTCTGGAATGTGTCCTGTTAAGTCACCTGCTGCACATTTCCCCGATGGTTTTGTGGCACGGCACCTGCGCCGCTCCAAGCTCCGTCACAACCCTCGTCACCGAAGAGCGCCGCCCGGGGATCGCATATTTCCGTATGAGTTCTTTCGGAGATATTTCCCACCTGTACGTCAAAGACGAGCCACCGGCATTCGCAGCGCGGTTTTGTGAGTGCTATGACAATGAGGATGAGAGACACGATTAATTGCTATCTGGATGTACCGTACATCGTTTCGTAAATAACTGTATCATTCACGCAGGATACGGATTCGAGTGTGCAGTTCAAAAAACAGTTGCTATCGAATCTCATATAGAGATTTCGGTAACAACTGTTTTTTTATTGTTCCTTATGTAACTGTTCTCTTATGCCAGTCCTTTTTCTTCCAGGAAATCATGGAAAATCGGTTTTCCTGCTTTGATCCGTCTGGTGCGGAACTGGAATTCGATGATGGTCAGGATCGTAAATACGATTGTGATCACACACATAACAATGACTGGTGTCCGGATGCTTTCTCCTGCGCAGATGACGCTTCGGAAGGCATCTACGGAATAAGTGAACGGTACCCATGCATGAATCTTCGATACGAATGCCGGTGAAAGCTGTACCGGATAGGTTCCGGCGGAACCTGCCAGCTGGATAACCATGAATACCAGCATCAGGAAGCTTCCTACTTTACCAAGGGTGATATTGAAGAAGTACATGATCGAGGTAAATGCCACGGAAGTCAGGCAGGCAAATGCTACCGCCTTACCCATCTGGGCCGGGGTAAATCCGTCAAATACATGAAGCAGGAAGATCACCAGGATACCCTGCAGGATTGCCAGTGGATATAATACAGAAGCTTTGCTTCCCCACCATGCGAATCCGGATTTTAATTTTCCGTTGTATTTTGTCAGCGGATACATCAGACAGAAAGCAAGTGCTCCAACCCACAGACCTACGGACATCATGTACGGTGCCATCGCATGGCCATTGTTTGGTACTTCTGTCATTTTTGCTTCATCGTCATCTACAGGAGCTGCAATCATCTCATAGTTCACATCTTCTGCTTTATTTTCTTTTACAGTTTCGGCTCCGTCTGCCAGACTGCTCTGGAGTGTATCGGAACCATCGTCCAGTTTCTTTAATCCATCACCCAGTTCTTTGGAACCGTCATATAACTGACCGGATCCATCCTGGATCTGACCGGCACCATCGGTAAGCTGTGCGGCACCGCTGTTTAATTTGCTGTTGTTTGCTACTAAAGTTTTTGTTCCATTATATAAGGTAGAAGTACCATTTGCCAGTGTGGTGGCTCCGCTTCCCAGTGTCTTCGCACCATCGGCAAGCTGCTGTGTTCCGCTTGTCAGTGCTGCGCTGTTATTGTTCAGAGTGGATACACCAGCGGTGTAAGCAGTAAGTCCGGTATTCAACGTCTGAGCACCGGCTGCCAATGTTTCAATTCCCGCATCCAGTGCCTTCATTCCTTCTGCTGCTGCCGGGAAAGAGGATGTCGCATTCTGTAATTGAGTAAGACCTGCAGATACCTGGCTTACACCTTTATTGACATTTGCTGCACCAACACTTGCGGACTGTAGTGCTGCTGAAAGCTGTTTGATAGAATCCGTGGAAAGATCTTTTGTCTGATCCTGAAGATCTTTCGCTCCCGCTGCCAAACTATTTGCTCCTGCTGTGAGTCCGGTCGCATACTGTTCAAGTCCGACTGCCGCAGCTGAGAGACTTTCGTTTGCCTCTGCCATACCGGAAGTAATCGCTGTTGTTGTACTGTTCGCTTTGCTCACATAAGCCTCTGTATTTACGGTGTCTACAGAGCCTGTATTCGCTGCTGCGTTGTTTAATGTACTTACCAGATTATTCAGCGTCTGTGCATCTATCACAATACTTCCGTCATCCTGTTTCGTACATGCTGAAAGCTTCTGTGCTGCTGAAGTCATTGTGGCAGAAGCACTCTGTAATTTTGTATTAGCCGTCTGAATCTTGCTATTGCCGTCATTGGCTGCACTTTCTGCGATTTTTGCATATCCGCTCAAAGCATTTGCAACATTCTCCTGCATATTACTGATTCCTGTAGCAGCCTTATTCACAATACCTGTTGCTTCTGTAACAGAACTGCTGGCATTCTGAATGCCACTCACTGCACTGCCCAGTCCCTGACTCAGTTTCGCAAGCTGTTCCGCACTCGCTGAATGTTCAAGAGTACTTACACTTTTACTGATCTGTTCCAAACCTGCTGCCAACTGTGCAGTTCCATTCTGCAATGTTCCTGTTTTATCAGCGCCGGTTACCGCATTGTTCAGATTTACGATTCCCGCATAAACCTGTCCGATATTTTCCAGCCCGGACAACTGTTTTGCTCCGGCTGCCAGCTGCTTACTTCCCTCTGCCAGCTGTTTACTTCCGGAGTTCAGTGCCTCGGAGTTGCTGTTCAGAGTTGCTACGCCATCGGTGTATTCTTTCACACCGGAGTTCAGCCGATCCACACCGTTAGTCAGTGTCGGAAGACTTGCGGTCAATGTGCTGACACCGTCATCCAGCTGTTTTGCTCCGTCATTGACCTGTGCAACACCGTCGGTATATGATTTCAGTCCTTCGGTCAGTTCCACAGATCCCTCTTTGAAAGTCAGGGTACTGTCTGCCAGAACTTTCAGGTTATCTGTGATTTTCTTATTACCATCAGATGCATCGTCCATACCGTCTTTGATCTCTTTTGCCCCGTCGGCTGCTTCCTGCATACCGTCTCCGGCGGTTCCGATCTGATCAAAAATAGCTTCCGTATAGGTTTTGGTTACTTCCTCACGGATGCTTGTTTTAATCTTGCCCAGAGCCGTTTCACTTAACTTGGAAGCAATGTAATTGGTTCCCGGATTCGTCTCATAATTCAGGATCATTTTTTCCGGCTGATCATCCATGACCGTTGCCGCATTGGCAGAGAAATTCTTCGGAATGGTAATTGCCATATAATAAGTACCATTTTTCAGACCTTCCTTTGCCACATCTGCGTCTACAAAGTTGAATGCCAGTGAATCATTTTCTTTCAGATTATCCACCAGTTGATCTCCAACTGTCAGTGTAGTATCTCCGTACTCGGCTGGCTCATCTTCATTGACGATGGCTACTGGAAGTTTATCCACATTTCCGTAGGGATCCCACATGGATGCCAGGAAAAGCCCCGCGTAAATCGCAGGGATCAGCGCAATTACGATGACTACTAAAAGCAAAATCTTGTTGTGAAATAAACTTTTCCACTCTTGTTTTAGCATTGTATCCCTTCCTTTTTGATGTATTTGTCGACTTTTTTCTATTAATGGATGTGTATTCCATTATTCGTTTTTTATTCTATTAGTAGATTAAAAAGCTATTAGTCGACAATATGTTGATTTTCTTTTCGGAATGTATTATACTAAAGAAAGATAAGAGATACAAGCATCATATTTCTTTTCAATCGTTTATTACTGGACGTTTTGTATTGTATATGTCTATTTGAAATTCTTAAAAATTTCTAATAAATTTCAGGAATTTTTGTTTATATTTTCTTCAGATATGATTTTAAATCTTCCCGGGAAGTTTTCTCGACCTGAAAAAACTCTTTGAGAAAATACGGGAGATGCAATAAAAGGGGGATTTTTATGGAAACGAAAAAAGGAGAAAAAATGGATCGCCGGGTGCGAAAAACCCGTGCACAGCTTCGCGCCGGTCTTGCCAGACTGATGCAGCAGAAAAATATTAAAGAAATCACGGTAAAAGAACTGGTGGATGAGATTGATATCAACCGTTCCACTTTTTATCTGCATTACACAGACATTTACCAGATGCTTCAAAGCATAGAGGGCGAACTGATGGAAGATATTCTGGAAGCCATCAAAGAGCATCCGCTGGATCCGGGAATGAAAGAAGAAGGTTATTCTTTTGCCATCCAGCTGTTTCGGATTCTAGCTGCTAACAAGGATATCTGTGCGGCACTGATGGGGCCGAACGGCGATATGGCTTTTGTGGAAAAGATTGAAAAACTGGTCGAGGACGCTGTTTTGCCGGAACTTTTTACGATGTTCCCACAGAATGTCAACGACATCAAATACGCCTACGCTTTCTGCATCAACGGCTGCGTGGGAATGATCAAATGCTGGCTCACCGGTGATTCCGACGATACTCCGGAGCACATGGCATATCTGACTCACAATATTGTTTCCGAGGCGCCTCGTAATTTTGCAGCAAAAGTTTTAAATTCTGCGCAGGAAAGGACAACAGTCTGAGAAATACGACGATCTGCAAAAATATTTTTATCCGCTGACAGAATATTCCACTGAAACAAATACAGATACCAATAGAAAGTTTCAGGGTTGAAATCTGCTTTTACACTCATTTCAACTCTGGAACTTTCTGTTCATATCTGCTTTTAGTTTATGCCTTTCACGCCACTCATCTTTCAAAGTTTACAGATTGTAGCTGTACTTATGACTATCACGTTTCGGAATCAGCCAGAACTCATACATCATAGTTCACCTGGTGTTCATGACTGACCACGGATTACCTGCCGTTTTCCACTTTCTACACCACCTGTCTCCAGCCACTTCTCTTCCACAGCATCCGCTCGGTTTTTTCATACACTGCCTGTGCGAAGATCTGATGTCCCTGTGCATTCAGATGTTCCTGATCTGCCTCGCTGCACTGCACATAATCAGAAGCCCGCAAATATCCGATCTGTCTTTCTGCAGCGATTCGTTCATATACTGTTTCCAGTTCCTTCGACACCGTCACTGACTGTGGCGAAAAGTCCTGATCATATCCTTCCTGCCATACTTTTTCTCCGAGATAGATCGGTGAGATCAGCAGAACATCTGTCTGAGATGCAAAGGTCTGAATCTGATCCAGCAGACACTGGATTCCTCTTCCGATCACTTCTGCCGATGCACCAAAGATCGTTTTGCAATCATTGGTCCCCAGCATAAGAACCACCAGATCCACCGGATGATGTGTTTCCAGTAATGTCGGCAACAGTGCTGTGCCTCTCCGTCCCTGCCGGAACGGATCTTCAAACACTGTCGTTCTTCCGCAGAGCCCCTCCTCGATAATACGGACATCTTTTCCTTCATAAGCCTTCTGCAATCTTCCTGTCCACCGTACTTTAAATGGCAGCCGCTCCCCACTCTCTCCGTCATATCCCCAGGTGTTCGAATCTCCAAAACACAAAATCTGTTTCATTCTGTCATCTTCTTTCTTTTTTAATATCTTCGTAACTGTTCAGTACCTTCGCAGAACATGATCTGCTGAATCATACCTATATTCGTTGTTTTTATATTCCTATTATTTCGCTATGTTTTTATGTTTTTATTATCATATACAATTTTCCTGACTTTGTCTAATAGAAAAAAGCAATATCCAGCTATAGGCTATTTCTATAACTAAATATTGCTTTTATCTTCTCACTCTTTTTATCGGTTGCCGTTACCTTCCAGTATCCCCGTCACCTTTTTGACGCAGTGCAGGCAGGTCGGTGCTATGTAACAGCATGCTGCGATCCATGCCGCCTGATCCGCGAAGCAGATTGCTGTATACCCCAGGGCTCCGACAAATCCCAGACTGACGATCGTTCTTGCCAGCATCTCCGTCACCCCGGAAAGTACTGCTCTTCCTGAATATCCAAGTCCCTGTGTCACCATCCGGCTCACATTCAGGATACCAAGACTCCAGTAGAAATATCCAAGACACCGCAGATATTTTCCTGATGCATCCAAGACATCAGCTGCTGATTTTTTCACAAAGATCATCGACAGCGTGCGTCCTCCGAAGATCAGCACCAGCCCGATCAGCAGACCATATATCGTTGCAATCGCAACTCCCTGCCGCAGTCCCTTCTTGATTCGTTCCGGCTGCCTTGCACCCATATTCTGGCTGCAAAATACGGATGCCGAAGTGGCAATTGCATCAAACGGGCACATCGCAAACTGTTTGATTCTCATGCCCGCGGTAAATCCGGAAACACACACACTTCCCAGTCCGTTATTTGCCGACTGCATTACCATACTGCCAATTGCAGTGATGGAAAACTGCAGTCCGGTAGGAAGCCCCATCGCCAGAAGTTCTTTTACCGCAGTTATATTTACCATTCTGTTTTCTTTTGTCAGATGCAGTACATTCATCTTTCTTCCAATAAAAACAAGACACAGTATGCCACTGATCGCCTGTGCTGTAATTGTCGCAGCTGCTGCTCCCGCACATCCCCATTTCAGTACCACGATACAGAACAGATCAAGAAAGATATTCAATATCGCTGAAAATGCCAGAAAGAGAAAGGGTGTCCGGCTGTCTCCCAGCGAACGGAGAATACTGGATAAATAATTGTATAATAAGGTAAATGGAATTCCCAGAAAAATAATCAGCAGATAGTGATAGGCTCCACGGAAGATATCCTCGGGAACTGACAGCAGATGCAGGATCTGTGGACAGAATACAGAACAAAGAATCGTCACTGTCACACCGATTCCCCCAGTCAGTACCGCACCGTTAAATACATAATTTCTCATCGTATCCATCTTTTCTGCCCCAAAGTACTTGGCAACCGGTACACCGAATCCGGTACAGCATCCCATACAGAATCCCAGAACCAGAAACTGTACACTGCTGCTTGCTCCCACACTTGCCAGCGCTTTCGCCCCAAGAATCTGTCCTACGATCGCCGCATCTATAATATTATACGTCTGTTGCAATAAATTTCCGATTAAAAGGGGAAATGCAAACTGAAGCATCAGTTTTAACGGGTTTCCCTTTGTCATAGATGTTGACATTGTTTCGCTTCCTTTCATATGAATCTGCTCTGTTATTATTTAGCGGATTCTGTTATTTTACATCACTGTTTTGCTATTCTACAGTTATCTCTATGTACCGCTTCCGCATCTTCCAGTTATATTTCTCTCTTTGTTCCTGTAACTTTCTATGTGTTTTGATACTTTTCGATATTCTTCCTGTTTTTATTTCTTTGAATACCGTAAACTCTTCAAATATACTTTCTGCTCCGGTGTGATTCGAAAGCTCTCCACCGCTTTCTGAATCGTCTTCTGATGCACCCAACGATCCAGTTTCCGTTCTTCCAGATATGGAATCACCGTATCCCACTGCTTCGCAAGCGCTGTCGCAAAATACCAGGCAATCATCATGTTTACATAATATTCTTCCGACCGTACCCTTGCAACCAGATCGGCATATTCCGGTCTGTACGCGTCATCCAGATACAGTCGCATCAATATCCCGATTCCATACCGGATCGTATAAGTATCTGTTGTCAGCAACCACTCTCGAATAACCGGAAGTAATTCCTCCCGGTATTCTTCGAAGCATTTGGGCGCCGGCAGATCGCACGTTGCCCAGTTATTTATATATGGAAGAAACTCCTTCACTTTCCGCAGACATTCCGGGTAATCTTTGATCTTTGTTACCAGCAACATATGCAGATTGTTTTCTTCATAATAGCGATGTGGCAGTTCTTTTAAAAACGCCTCGGCTTCCTGGCTGTGATCTCTGGCAAATTCCCCGGCGAACTTCCGCAACACCGGCGTGCGGATTCCAATAATATCTTCTTTCGGAATTCCCGGAATCAGTCTGGCATGAAATTCCCGATATCCAGGATCCTGCAATGCAAATAACTGTTTTTGCAGTTCTGTTTTCATTTTCATATTTCCTCTCTTCTTCGTATTTTCTGTCGGTTCTTCCTTCATTCCGCTTTGTTTATTCCCAGGCATACATGATGACACTCCACGGTTTGCATGAAACGCTCTAGTTTCCTCACCAATTTCTGCAAAACCTTTTTTTACAATTTCTTTCCCCTTTCTCTTTACGTTGTCCGTTGCTTCCTTTCCGGCTTATTTTTTATAGATTTTCGTATAGTTCCATATTAGACCATACGTTTTGCTTTGTAAACTTTTTGACGATTCTTTTCTTTCATCACCTTTTCGGTTGATACCTCATATCTGACACCGTATATACCGTAATAAATGCCTTCGGATCTTCACGGTTCATGTAGTTCATCAGTTTCTGGTACTCGCCTTTATCTACAATCGTAATAATCTCGTTTCTTTTTTCCATATTATAGGCTCCGATCGACTCATAGATCGTCGCACCACTGTGCAGATCATGAATGATAAACTGGCGCAGTTCCTCTTCTTTTTTCGTAATGATACAAACTCTCCGCTTGATATTATGATCAAAAATAAAGTGATCCAGCACCAACCCGTTAAAATATGTTCCAAGCAAACTCAGTACCACTGTCTTTTTATCGTACACAAGTGCCGCCGACAGCGCCACACACATCCCGGACAACGACATCGCTTTTCCCAGATCCATGTGCAAATATTTATTCATAATCTTCGCCACAATATCCAACCCGCCCGAAGATGCATTGCGATTAAATAATATACTCAGTCCCACACTGACTACCAGAATATAACACAGCACATCCAACTCCTGGCTGTTCGTCATCGAGCCGAAATCCGGAAAAATCCCCTCAAACACGCCCAGAAACAGTGGGAGCATCACACTGGTATATACTGTTTTCACCCCAAACTCTCTCCCACAGGTGAAAAATCCGATAATCAGCAACACCACATTCAAAATCATCGTAATCGCCGACAATGGTAAGGGAATAAAATTCGAAAGCACAATACCAAGACCTGATATGCTGCTTACGGAAGCATGGCTCGGTACAAGAAAGAAATAAACCGCGGCGGCAATAATGGCTACCGCAACCGTTAGAATACTTGTCTCTTTGATGATACTTTTATAATCTGGTTTTAACTTCATCATTTCTCAGTTCTCCTGCTTATTTTTTCCAGTTTATTATAGTACAGATCTTCACGATAAGAAACAGAAAATTCCAGAACTTTTCCCCATACAGAAAAACCCCGGAAACCTTACGATTCCGGGGTATCTTACGTTTGGACACAATGTTATCTTGCTATCCCTGATACCTTATTCTTTCAACCAGCGTTTCCTTTTTCAGATTACTGCTTAAAACGCAGGAAAGTACAATCTGCAACAGACCGACCAAAAAAATCATAATAAAAATTGGTACGATTGGAACATGATAGATATTCATTCCAAATATTCCATTATGTTTTGCATAGGAAAAAAGTGCATAGCCGAGCGGCAGACCAATGATCAAAGCTACGCATATGGTACCAACCGTAAACATCAGTCCCTGTAACTGCAGGCATAAATTTAATTGTTTATTTGTCATACCCACAGCCTGTAATATACCATATTCCTGCTTTTTTGTCGTAATATTCATGATCATGGTATTCGCCATATTCATAAACCCGATGAGTCCTACAATAGCCATAAACAGATAACAGCCAAGCTTCATCATGCTGCTTGCAAATTCGGCAGATTGTAACTGCGCATGATAAGTATCCATTTTTATATGCGAAGTATTAGAAATCAAAGTATTCAGACTTTGTTCTACAGATGCCACATCTTTTTTATCACAGTCCACCCACAGATAGCCATAGGCTGTTCCTCTCGGATTCATGGAACG
>OLPY01000238.1_pt1 | contig 51507 bp, 37 predicted proteins | sample 1672481 | NCBI WGS metagenome assembly OLPY01 (sample SAMEA3136691, study PRJEB25190) | human gut metagenome | biome: human gut; feature: human-associated habitat; material: faeces | place: Austria | collected 2013 | reverse complement strand
CCGATCGCAGAGAAATTAAATACCATGAAAATGACGCTGGCACGGAAAGAACGCAAAAAATATATCCATATCGCACACACCAAGGCGATCCGTCTAAGTGAACTGATCAGCGAATTTTTTGAGATTACAAAGTTCAATCTTCAGAATATCCGTCTGGAGAAAGAGACCATCAATCTTTCACTGATGCTGGAGCAGATCATGGATGAATTTTATGCCGTGTTTGCCGATAACAATCTGACTGGAAATATTTATACGGAAGAAGATCTTATGGTAGAAGGTGATCCGGACAAACTTGCCCGTGTGTTTGACAACCTTCTGCGAAATGCGGTTGCCTATAGTTACCGCGGCACAAACATTGATGTGCGTGCATACGGGGAAGGTGTTGCCGTTGTCATCGTATTTTCTAATCAGGGAGAGCCGATCCCGAAACAGAAACTGCAGACCGTATTTGAAAAGTTCTACCGTGCGGATAATTCCAGATCGAGCCAGACCGGAGGAGCCGGACTTGGACTTTCGGTGGCAAAAGAGATCGTGGAATTGCATGAAGGAACGATCGAAGCCTTTAGTGACATTCAGTCCACCCGTTTTGTGGTGCGTCTGAAGCGACTTTTGCCGAAGGGGCAGCGGCAATCGGGAGGTGTTATTTAAATGGAAGAAAACAAGAAAAAGAAGCGTACCGCCGGAGATGTGATCCGGACGCTGATCATGATCGTGGCACTTGGCGTGTTCTGTTATTCCGGCTATCAGTTGCTTTCGATTTATCAGGAATATAAAAAGGGCAGTGATGAGTATCATGCACTGGAGAATAAATATATTGATGAAAAGGGCATGTTTGAAGAGATCAACACGGATGCGGCGGAGCCGACGATGAAAAATCCGATCGATTTTGCCGGACTGAAAGCCGTGAATGAGGATATTATCGCCTGGCTGAGGGTCGGTGCGATCGATATCAGTTATCCGGTCACGCAGGGCAAGGATAACGATTACTATCTGCACAATACCTTTGAAAATCAGCCGAATATTGCCGGATGTATTTTTATGGATCACGGCTGCAAAAAAGATTTTTCCGATCCGAACACGATCATTTACGGACACAATATGCGAAATCTTTCCATGTTCGGAAAATTAAAACAATTCCGCGATCAGGCAGTGTTTGACTCGGATGCATATTTCTGGGTATATACGCCGGAGAAGATTTATAAATACGAAATTTTCTCCTGCCAGGAAGTCGGTGCGACAAGCGAAACCTATCAGCTTCAGTTTTCCGACAAAAAGAAATTTCAAGAATATATCGATTCCTGTTTTGAACGATCCGTTTTGAAACGTGACATCGAAGTGACAAGAGATGATAAAATCGTGACACTTTCTACCTGTACCGGAAATTCCGAGACAAGATTTCTCGTGCAGGGCAAGCTGATCGAAACCTATAAGGCAGTGTAAGAGATTTTGCCTCTGGCATCATATAATTTGGGTATGAAAGGGTGATTTGTATGAATGGCACAGAAAAACTGAAAGAACTCATCAATGGAAGCAATAATATTGTATTTTTTGGCGGGGCCGGTGTCTCGACAGAAAGCGGGATTCCTGATTTTCGAAGTACGGATGGACTTTATCACCAGGAGTATGATTATCCGCCGGAAACCATTCTGAGCCATAGTTTTTTCATGCGAAACCCGGAAGAATTTTATCGTTTTTACAAAAATAAAATGCTCTGCCTGGATGCAAAGCCAAACATGGCACATAAAAAGCTGGCAGAGCTTGAAAAGGCCGGAAAATTAAAGGCAGTCATCACGCAGAATATCGACGGACTGCACCAGGCGGCAGGAAGCAAAGAAGTGCTGGAGCTTCACGGAAGCGTGCATCGCAATTACTGTATGAAATGCGGAAAATCTTATGATGCAGAATATATGCTTCATGCAGAAGGCGTGCCGACCTGTTCCTGTGGCGGAAGGATCAAACCGGATGTGGTGCTCTACGAAGAAGGGCTTGATATGACCGTCATGGCAAGAGCCATCCAGGCGATCCAGGATGCAGATATGCTGATCATCGGCGGAACATCCCTGATCGTCTATCCGGCAGCCGGACTGATTGATTATTACAGAGGAAATAAACTGGTCGTGATCAATATGAGTGTCACATCGCAGGATAAAAATGCAGATCTGGTGATCCAGGAACCGATCGGAAAAGTATTTGCCGGCATCTGAACATATAACGATCTGTAAGAATATATGAGATCATTTTGTAGATTGGGAGGGACAGGATGGATTATGAAGTAGGCGATATCGTGAAACTGAAAAAACAGCATCCGTGCGGAAGTAAAGAGTGGAGGATCCTCAGGGTAGGAGCGGACTTCCGACTGGAGTGTATGGGATGTTCACATCAGATCATGATACCGAGAAAACAAGTGGAGAAAAATACCAGAGGGCTTCGCAAGAAGGAGTAGGACTTGTGAACGTGCAAATGAACGAATTCTCCGAAGGCACTTTTACGTGCCCTTCGGAGAATTCGTTCATTTGCACATGCATATTTTTGGAAGCCAGCACTTTATAACACCTTCATCCCATTCTTTTACACTGAAAAAGAAAAAACGATAATTTTTTTTATCTTTTTTTAGAAAAACTTTATGTGTATATCCAACAGCGATATGCTATACTGAAAGGGATTTAAAACCGAGGCAAGGAGCGATTTTTATGAAATTAAAAACGAGGCTTATCATAGCCTTTTTTGTTATTATCTGTGTGCCTCTTTTGCTTGCAGGAGTATCGCTGGTTGGTTTTTCTACGTATCAGATCCGTAATCTGGAGGATCATCTCGGCATTTCCGGTGTGACTTATGAAAATATGTCGGATTCGGTGCAGGTTCTGAACAAAGCGACGAACTCCAATTTTGAACAGATCAAAGCAAAGGGCAGTGAAAATCCGGATGCATTTCTGAATCGTGATTATCTGGATCAGCTGAATGATGAGCTGAAAGAGAAATATTCTTTTCTGATCGTAAGAAAGGGCGACAGCCTTTATTATTCCGGAAGTGATGAGAGCGTGAATAAGCTGTTTCCGGAGCTGCCGGAGTATAGTGACGTGGTCAGCCAGTCGGACAGCGGCGTTTACATCGGTAAGGATGTGAAGGCGTTCGTCAAGCAGATGGATCTGACGTTTTCAGATCAGACAGAAGGCAGTGTTTTTGTAATCACCAGCCTGACGATGGTGCGTCAGATAAGGACTCTTACAAGAGATATGCTTGTTTCTATCGTGATCATTCTGATCATGACAGCAGGTATGCTGACGATGTGGATTTACAATGGAATCAACATTCCGCTGAAAAAGCTTAAGGAAGCAACGCAGAACATCAAAGAGGGAAATCTGGATTTTGTTCTGGATGCAGAAGGTGACGATGAGATCAGTGAGCTGTGCCGCGATTTTGAGGAAATGCGGCAGAGACTGAGGGAGTCATCTGAGGAAAAGATACAGTACGACAAGGAAAATAAAGAGCTGATCAGCAACATTGCACACGATCTGAAAACTCCTATCACAGCCCTGAAAGGTTATGCGGAGGGGATCATGGATGGTGTGGCGGATACGCCGGAGAAAATGGACCGTTACATCCGCACGATTTATAATAAAGCAAATGATATGGATCGTCTGATCAATGAGCTGACGTTCTATTCAAAGATCGATACAAACCGTATTCCATATACATTCAATAAGATCAACGTCCGTGAATATTTTGATGACTGTGTGGAAGAGGTCGGACTGGATCTGGAATCCAAAAATATTGAGCTGTCTTACTTTAATTCAGTTGAAAATGATGTGCTTGTGATCGCCGATGCAGAGCAGCTGAAGCGAGTCATTAACAATATTGTCGGAAACTCTATCAAATATATGGATAAGCCAAAAGGCTATATCAGCATCCGTGTCAAAGATGTGGGTGATTTCATCCAGGTTGAGATCGAAGATAACGGACGAGGTATTGCGGCAAAAGATCTGCCGGCAATCTTTGACCGGTTCTTCCGGGCGGATGCATCCAGGAATTCTTCCAAAGGAGGAAGTGGAATCGGTCTTTCCATCGTACGCAAGATCATCGAAGATCACGGCGGAAAGATCTGGGCAAACAGTAAACTCGGATGTGGTACAGTGATGTACTTTGTCCTTAGAAAATATCAGGAGGTGCCTGTAAATGAGCAGAATACTAATCATAGAAGATGAGGAGAGTATTGCAGAGCTGGAGAAAGATTATCTGGAACTGAGCGGATTTGAAGTTGAGATTGAGAGCAAGGGAGACGTTGGACTCAAACGTGCCCTGGAAGAAGAATTTGATCTTTACATTCTCGACCTGATGCTGCCGGGAATGGACGGATTTGAGATCTGTAAAGAGATCAGAAATCACAAAAATACGCCAATTCTGATGGTTTCTGCAAAGAAAGATGACATTGATAAGATCCGTGGACTGGGACTTGGAGCAGATGACTATATGACCAAACCGTTCAGCCCGAGTGAACTGGTAGCGAGAGTCAAAGCACATATGGCACGTTATGAGCGTCTGGTCAGCACAAATATGCCGAAGAATGATATCGTAGAGATCCGCGGCATCAAGATCGATAAGACAGCACGCCGTGTGTGGGTAAATGGAGAAGAAAAAGCATTTACCACAAAAGAATTTGATCTGCTGACCTTCCTTGCGGAGCATCCAAACCATGTATTCACAAAAGAAGAGCTGTTCAGTGAAATCTGGGATATGGAGTCGATCGGAGATATTGCGACCGTTACGGTACATATCAAAAAGATTCGTGAGAAGATTGAGTTTAACACAGCCAAGCCACAGTATATCGAGACAATCTGGGGCGTGGGATATCGATTTAAGATTTAAAGATGCCAGGGTCAGAAGCATGAAACCACGATGTGCTTGCACAAGAGTAGTTTTATGGCATCGCTTAACCCCAGTATTTACAAGGAGGAACATCATGAAGGAAGTAAAAACTCCAAAGAAGCCGTTTATCTATTATCTGATCATTGCGGCAACGATCATGATACTGCTCAACACACTTGTTTTTCCGAATGTGCTGAAGCATCAGGTAAAGGAAGTCGGCTACAATGTTTTTATGCAGATGACAAATAATCAGGAGATCGGCTCGGTAAATATCACCGATTCTGAGATCTTCTTTACAAACAAAGACAATTCGCAGATGTACAAAACCGGCGTGATCAACGACCCGGAACTGGTAGACCGTCTGTACAAAGCAGGTGCAACTTTTTCCACGGAGATCACAGAAGAAATGTCTCCGATCGTTTATCTTCTGCTCGGCTATGTACTGCCAATCTTTATTTTTGTTGCACTTGGCAGATGGCTTTCCAAAAAAATGATGAGCAAGATGAGTGACGGGGCAAACCCGATGAACTCCATGATGTTTGGCACAAAGAGCAATGCCAAGATCTATGTAAAATCCACAAGCGGCATCAAATTCTCCGATGTGGCAGGAGAGGAAGAAGCAAAAGAACTGCTTACAGAGATCGTAGATTTCCTTCACAATCCCGGCAAATATCAGGAGATCGGAGCATCGATGCCAAAAGGTGCACTGCTTGTAGGCCCTCCGGGAACCGGTAAAACATTGCTGGCAAAAGCAGTTGCAGGTGAGGCGAACGTACCATTCTTCTCGATCTCCGGTTCTGAGTTTGTTGAGATGTTTGTCGGTATGGGTGCTGCAAAAGTGCGTGACCTGTTCAAACAGGCAAGCGAGAAAGCACCGTGTATCGTCTTTATCGACGAGATCGATGCGGTCGGCAAGAAACGTGACGGACGCATCGGCGGCAACGATGAGCGTGAGCAGACGCTGAATCAGCTGCTCACGGAAATGGATGGATTTGACGGTTCCAAAGGTGTTGTCATTCTGGCAGCGACCAACCAGCCGGATTCTCTTGACCCGGCACTGCTCCGTCCGGGACGATTTGACCGTCGTATTCCGGTGGAACTGCCGGATCTTCAGGGTCGTGTGGATATTCTGAAAGTCCATGCAAAAAAGATCAAACTTGCGGATAACGTAGATTTCAATGCGATCGCCAGAGCTGCATCCGGAGCATCCGGAGCGGAACTTGCAAATATCGTGAATGAAGCAGCACTTCATGCTGTACGCTGCGGACGCAAATTTGCAACACAGGCAGATCTGATGGAGAGCGTGGAAGTTGTTATCGCAGGATATCAGAAGAAAAACCGTATCCTGTCGGATAAAGAGAAACTGATCGTTTCCTATCATGAGGTTGGTCATGCACTGGTTGCTGCCATGCAGACTAATTCCGCACCGGTTCAGAAGATCACGATCATTCCGAGAACTTCCGGTGCACTCGGCTATACGATGCAGGTAGAAGAGGGCGAGCATTTCCTGATGAACAAAACAGAGATGGAAAACAAGATCGCAACCTTTACCGGCGGCCGTGCGGCAGAAGAACTGATCTTTGGTGAGATCACAACCGGAGCTTCCAATGATATCGAGCAGGCAACGAAATTTGCGAGAGCCATGATCACACGTTACGGTATGAACGAAGAGTTTGATATGGTAGCCATGGAAAGCGTTTCTAACCAGTATCTTGGCGGAGACAGCTCTTTGACCTGCTCCATGGAGACACAGACGCTGATCGACCAGAAAGTCGTTCAGCTGGTCAAAGAACAGCATCAGAAGGCAAAAAAAATCCTGGAAGACAACGTTATGAAGCTGCATGAGATCGCAAAATTCCTCTACGAGCATGAGACGATCACCGGAGAAGAATTTATGGAGATTCTGAACAGCGACAGCCAGAAGATCATCGAAGAGAAACAGCAGTAAAAAAGAAACACAAATAAATGAAAGAATTCAAGTCGAACGCACGTGAGACTTGGCACGCGATTCTGGTCAGCTTTGCTGACATTTACCCAACAGAATCGCTGTGCATCCTCGCGGAGCGTTTATCTTAGTCGGAGATTGCACTCCCAATAAGACAAATTTGTTGCTCGCTTATAGAAGTGGGAGTCTTCTCCGACTAAGATAAAAAAATCCGGAACGGACAGTAAAAACTGTTTTGTTCCGGATTTTTTTTGCGGCAGGATCACTGTATATATCTGCGGAGTGATTTCGTTGAAAATATTGCTCCGGTTAAGATGCAAAACATACAGTTTCAGCCAGTTTCTGGAGCTTGAATGCAGTCATCACATCAAGAGTTCCGGTATAGGGGATGCCCATTGAGGATCTCGAAAAAACAGTGTTGTAAATGACGCATGCTGCCAGGTAACTTCCTTCTGCGGTTGGGTGCGAATAGTCACCCATCAGAAGTTTGATCCCATACGAAGAATGGCTGCAGAGCAGAAATGCTGTGCCAACCGGAGCGACGAGAGCATTGTGCTCTTCGGCGATCTCCGCAATCGTACGGTTAAGAATACTCTGGTAATCAGAGCGGTTTGACACGGAATCGTACCGGTTATAATCATTATGCCATTTCCCCGGGGCCCATGTCTGATAAAGGACCATCTTTGCACCGCTGGCCTGAATATAAGGAGCCAGCTTGCGGATGGTTCTTTTCATACGCTGTGGTTTGGAAATCGGATAATAGCGTCGATCCTGCAAAATGACGTAATCCCATCGCTGCATACGCAGAAGCCGGTAAAGTTTTCTGCCGTTGGCAGTTGTAGGGTTGCTTGTATTTTTCAGGGAACGTCCCGGATTGGTGAGTGACCTTACGATCACGTTCTGCCCAGAACTCTTGCACAGTTTCCGAAAAATATTTGGCATATGATTTCGCTGTGTATAGCTGTTTCCCACAAATAAAATGCGTGTGGGAGATGTTGGTGCTTCCCTGTGCCCTGCGGCATGTGCTGTGACAGGAATCCAGCACAGCATCATGGCAAGACAAACTATAAAAATCGATTTTTTGATCGGTAAAAACTTCTGCATCAGAATTCAGCAGCTGTCTGCAGGATCAGAACGGCATCGGAAGTGTCTGCAATACCGTCCTGGTTCATATCTGCACTTACGGTTGCAGCATCGTCCAGAGTATCAAGTTCAGCGGCAGAACGAAGCAGCAGTGCACTGTCGTCAGTAGTTACGCTGCCGTCGTTATTTACGTCGCCAAGCAGACGAACGTTTGCAACTTTTTCGGTCAGCAAGGTAACTGCATCGTTGATTGCATCCTGAAGTGCATCCGGGTTGTCATTCACTGCTTTTCCGGCAGCCAGAGCTTCTTCCAGACCGTTCAGTGTAGAAGATACATAGCTGTCTTTTGCAGCAACGATGGCTTCTGCTTTTGCGATGACAGCAACCAGAGCAGCTTTATTTCCGACACGTTCCAGATTGGTGATCGCAGTGATGATATCAGCATATGCCTTGCCGATCGCCTCCGGTGTACGGTTCAGGTCATCAATGACGTCTTTTGCAGCATCCATTGCATCTTTCAGATCTTTATAGCTGTCGGATGTAAAGTCTTTTTCTTCCAGACCGCCTGCGGAAGCAACCAGTTTTTTCAGAGCGGCGAGGTCAGCTCTTTCAGCCATAGCAGCCAGTGCATCCAGCAGTGTGGAAGCAGCACGGTCAACTTCTGTCTGAGTAGCAGATGTGTTTGCATAAACAGCTTTTGCAGCTGTCAGAGCAGCTGTCAGATCTTCGGTGTTTTCATAATCAGCAGCACGTTCCAGAAGCTTGTCAGCAGCGTCGATGGCAACGTTCAGATGTGTTTTCTGAACACCGTATGCCAGGTTGTTGACTGCATCGACCAGAGCGGACACAGCACTGTCCATTTCTGTGATGGAAGCATTGGATTTGTCAAGAACAGCTTTTGCAGCAGTTAAAGCACTCTTCAGTGCAGCTGCGGAATCTGCTGTATAAACAGAAAGATCAGCGTCTTTCCATGTATTGTAGAAATTCAGCAGTGAGTTTTCAACTGCATAATAGGAACTTGGTTCGACTGCATCGTAAGTCAGACCATAACCGAAAGCGTATTTGATATCGGATGTCATCTGACCATTTTCGATAACTGGAACATTAACCGGAAGTTGACCGGATGCAGCGAAGCGACCAAAGATAACTTCTACGCCGGCGATGATGTTCGGACCAAATGCATTATCCGGTTTCAGAGCTTCTGTCGGATCCATACCTTTGTTTCCGTATACAGCTACGATCGCATCAGAATCAGCATAGTTTGCAACATCATAAGGTTTGGAAATACTCATAACGATGGATTTCTTGCCCTGTGCTTTTGCGTATTCTGTGATAGCGGTCGGCTGTGTGGTTAGCCAGTTGGAAAAGTTTGTGGAAACTTCGGAAATAACGATCACGTAGTCTGCATCGTCAATTTTCTGTTTTACCTGGTCAAGGTTTGCAGAAGTGTAACGAAATGTCTCATAATCTACTTTTCCGCTGATGATGTGATCTGCGATCACACGTCTCATACCAAGTGCGAGTCCCGGAGTTTCGTTGTTGTATGCACCAAGCAGAAGCACTTTCTGTCCTGCCTGCGGTTTCAGCGGCAGAATATTGTCGTTATTTTTGATAACGGTAACAGCCTGGGCAGAAATATTTCTCTCAATGTCACGATTCTGTTCAGAACCAACCTGCTCGTTTGCAACGGCAAGTTTTTCCTCGTAAGTACGAGTATCGCTTGTGTAATTCAGGATGCCTCTCTTTTCTTTCAGAGAAAGGATTCTCTTAACAGATTTGTTGATGCGATCCACAGAGATCTCTCCTGAATTAACAGCAGCTTCTACGCCGTCCAGGATCGCATCCATTTTCGGCATATCTGCCTTGCTTCTGAGGATAGTCGGCATCAGGCAAATGTCAACACCGGCTTTGATGGCACGGATGCAGGCATCGGTTTCGCCGAAGTTCTGAGAAATCGCATCCATGTTCAGGGCATCGGTTACGATGATGCCGTCATAGTGCATTTCGTTTCTTACAAGGTCAGTAAGAATGGTTTTGGAAAGCGTTGCCGGGAGACTGATCTCGGAACCGTCTTTCTTGGAAATGGCAGTTTCTTTTTCAACCTGTGGATACTGAATGTGTGCTGTCATCAGCATGTCTACGCCGTTGTCGATCATTTTCTGGAACGGAACGAGTTCACACTGTCTGAGTTCGTCCAGAGATTTGTCTACACAAGGAAGACCTGTGTGGGAGTCTGTAGCGGTATCGCCATGACCCGGGAAATGTTTGGCAGCAGTAGCGATGTTGTACTTCTGCATACCTTTCATGGCAGCAGTTGCCATGCTTCCTACCAGTTCCGGATCGCTTCCGTAAGAACGAAGGCCGATAACCGGGTTGGAAGGATTGCTGTTGACATCGGCAACAGGTGCAAAGTCTACGTTGATGCCGAGGGCACTCAGCTCGCGTCCGATCACTTCTCCGGACTGTGTTGCAGCGTCCGTGCTTCTGGTTGCACCGAGAGCCATGTTTCCAGGAAGAGCTGTTCCGCTTCCGAGACGGTAAACAATACCGCCTTCCTGGTCGATTGTCAGGAGCAGCGGGATGTTGCTGCCGTCGGTTCCGCTTGTGGCAGCTTCCTGAAGATCCGTTGTCAGTTTCAGTGTCTGATCTGTCTGAGCTACATTTTCAGCGAAAAGAATAACTCCGCCGAAATCATAATCCTTGATGATCTGAGCCACTTCATCGTTCATCACCTGGAAATTTTTCTGTCCCGAGTCCGATTCTGTCTGCCATTTACGGAAATCAGGCATCATCATCTGGGCGATCTTCTGACGGAGCGTCATTTTGCTCATCAGATTGTCGACAACAGAGGTTTCAGCAGCCGGGTCAGCAGGAGCAGCATTTACAGCTAATGTTCCCAGTGAGCTGACACACATAACGGCTGTCATTGCAGAAGCCATAAAGCGTTTGAGTGTGTTTTTCTTCATTTCTTTTCTCTCCTTTCATAAGATAAATATTAAAGATGTTGAGAATAAAAATGATGCCGGCGAATTGCTTCGTTATAAAGTGATGGACCCTCTCACTCTGGCATCATAACTCAAATTTATCATAGCATATTTAACTGAAAATTCAATGATGATATATGAAATATTTAGTACCTTTTGGCAAATATAAGATTGAGAAAATGACAAATAGAAAAAGAATATGTTTGTCAGGCAACTCTTATAGCTGAACAACTTTTTTGCCTTGACTTTTCCGGAATTTCTACTATATAATAGGGACAGACTAACAGGAAAATAACGCAGAAGAAGACAAGTACGTCTGTCGTAAAAGACACAGAGAGCTCCGGTGGGTGGGAAGGAGTACAAGTAACACAGGCGGAATATCACTTCGGAGTTGCAGACTGAAAGCTGTTTTATAGCATCGCTGAAAGTAAGTCGTGCCGGATTCCCCCGTTATCGGGAACGCATATCGCATTTTGTCGGTATGTTGTAACAGGTGGTTATGAGAGTATTGGCTGTCATCCTTTTACAGGATGGCAGCTTTTTGATTTATTCCTTATAATAAGGACAGGAGGTTGCTTATGTACGAAAAAGTTTCGACAAATCTGAATTTCGTAGACAGAGAAAAAAATGTTGAGAAATTCTGGGAAGAAAATCACATCTTTGAAAAGAGTATGGAAAACCGTAAAGAAGGTGAAACTTACACCTTTTATGACGGACCGCCAACAGCTAACGGCAAACCGCATATCGGACATGTTCTGACCCGTGTTATCAAAGATATGATTCCGAGATATCAGACCATGAAAGGCAAAATGGTTCCGCGTAAAGCCGGATGGGATACACACGGTCTGCCGGTTGAGCTGGAAGTAGAAAAAATGCTCGGTCTGGACGGAAAAGATCAGATCGAAGAATATGGACTGGTTCCTTTCATTGATAAATGTAAAGAGAGCGTATGGAAATACAAAGGCATGTGGGAAGATTTCTCCGGAACGGTTGGTTTCTGGGCTGACATGAAAAATCCGTATGTTACCTATGATGATAACTATATCGAGTCTGAATGGTGGGCACTGAAAACCATCTGGGAAAAAGGCCTGCTGTACAAAGGATTCAAGATCGTTCCTTACTGCCCGCGCTGCGGTACTCCGCTTTCTGCCCAGGAAGTGGCACAGGGTTACAAGGACGTAAAAGAACGTTCTGCTGTTGTACGTTTCAAAGTCAAAGACGAAGACGCTTACATTCTGGCATGGACAACCACACCATGGACACTGCCTTCAAACCTTGCACTCTGCGTAAACCCGGATGAGGATTATGTAAAAGTTCAGATGAAAGAAGACGGCCGTGTTTATTACATTGCACAGGCTCTGGCTGACAAGGTGCTCGGCGAAGATGCTTACAATGTACTGGAGAATTACAAAGGAACAGACCTGGAATATAAAGAGTACGAACCACTGTACAGCTGTGCAGCCGTTCATGCAGAAAAACAGAACAAAAAAGCATTTTATGTTGTTTGTGATACTTACGTAACACTGACAGATGGTACCGGTATCGTTCATATCGCACCGGCATTTGGTGAAGACGATGCGAAAGTCGGACGTAAATACGGACTGCCGTTTGTACAGCTGGTTGACGGCAAAGGTAACCTGACGGAAGATACACCGTTTGGCGGTATCTTTGTAAAAAAAGCAGATCCGCTCGTGCTGAAAGACCTCGATGAGAGAGGACTTCTGTTTGATGCACCGAAGTTTGAGCACAGCTATCCGCACTGCTGGAGATGCGACACTCCGCTGATCTACTACGCAAGAGAATCCTGGTTCATCAAGATGACAGCTGTCAAAGATGACCTGATCCGCAATAACAACACCATCAACTGGATTCCGGAAAGCATCGGTAAAGGACGTTTTGGCGACTGGCTGGAGAATGTTCAGGACTGGGGTATCAGCCGTAACCGTTACTGGGGAACTCCGCTGAACATCTGGGAGTGTGAGTGCGGACATCAGCATTCGATCGGAAGCCGTCAGGAACTGTTCGAAATGAGTGGAAATGAAAAGGCAAAAACCGTAGAACTGCACCGTCCGTACATCGATGAGATCACGATCAAGTGTCCGAAGTGTGGCAAGCCGATGCACCGTGTACCGGAAGTGATCGACTGCTGGTTTGACTCAGGAGCAATGCCGTTCGCACAGCATCATTATCCGTTTGAAAATAAAGACGTGTTTGAGAAACAGTTCCCGGCACAGTTTATTTCCGAGGCAGTTGACCAGACAAGAGGATGGTTCTATTCTCTGCTGGCAGAGTCCACGATCCTGTTCAACAAAGCACCGTATCAGAACGTTATCGTTCTTGGACATGTACAGGATGAAAACGGTCAGAAGATGAGTAAATCCAAAGGAAATGCCGTTGATCCGTTTGATGCACTTCAGACTTACGGAGCAGATGCGATCCGCTGGTATTTCTACATCAACAGTGCACCATGGCTGCCGAACCGTTTCCACGGCAAAGCCGTTCAGGAAGGACAGCGTAAATTCATGGGAACTCTGTGGAATACTTATGCATTCTTCGTTCTGTATGCGAATATTGATGAATTTGACGCAACAAAATATACATTAGACTATGACAAACTCTCCGTAATGGATAAATGGCTGCTCTCCAAGATGAACACCATGATTCAGACCGTGGATGACAACCTGGCAAATTACCGTATTCCGGAAACTGCAAGAGCACTTCAGGAATTTGTGGATGATATGAGTAACTGGTATGTACGCCGCAGCCGTGAACGTTTCTGGGCAAAAGGCATGGAGCAGGATAAGATCAATGCTTACATGACACTTTATACCGCTCTGGTAAATGTTTCAAAAGCAGCTGCACCGATGATTCCGTTTATGACAGAAGACATCTACCGCAACCTGGTATGCAGCATTGACAAGACTGCACCGGAAAGCGTACATCTGTGTGATTTCCCGAAGGCAGATATGGCTCACGTAGACAAAGAACTCGAAGCAAACATGGATGAAGTACTGAAGATCGTTGTTATGGGACGTGCATGCAGAAATACTGCAAACATCAAGAACAGACAGCCGATCGCAAACATGTTTGTCAAAGCACCGAAAGAACTGCCAGAATACTTCGCAGACATTATCCGTGACGAGCTGAACAGCAAGAAAGTTACCTTTACACAGGATGTAAAAGACTTTACTTCTTACAGCTTCAAACCGCAGCTGAAAACCGTAGGACCAAAATACGGCAAACTGCTTGGCGGTATCAAACAGGCACTTTCTGCACTTGATGGCAATCAGGCAATGGATGAGCTGAAAGACAAAGGCTCCCTCACGCTTGACATCAATGGCAGTGAAGTTGTATTATATGAGACAGATTTACTGATTGATACAGCACAGATCGAAGGCTATGTATCTGAGCAGGATAACGATATTACCGTTGTTCTGGATACCAACCTTACTCCGGAATTGATTGAGGAAGGATTTGTGAGAGAACTGATCAGTAAAGTCCAGACCATGCGTAAAGAGGCAGGTTTTGAGGTAATGGACAGAATCCGCCTGTATGCAGCTGACAACGAAAAGATCCTCACCGTCCTGAAAGACCATATGGATGAGATCAAGGATGAAGTCCTTGCAGATGAGATTGTTCTTGGAAGTGTTGCCGGATACGAAAAAGAATGGAGTATCAACGGTGAAAGTGTACGCATGGGTGTTGAAAAGACACAGAAATAAGGAGGATTTGCTGTGAGCAAAAGATTTGACAAAGAAGTATTTATTGAGAGTGTGAAAAGCAACCTGAAAACACTGTACCGTCAGACACTGGTTGACGCAACAAAACAGCAGGTATTTCAGGCAGTATCCTATGCGGTCAAGGATACGATTATTGACAACTGGATGGAAACCCAGAAAGTTTACGAAGAAGAAGACCCGAAAATGGTTTATTATATGTCCATGGAGTTCCTGATGGGACGTGCCCTTGGAAATAACATGATCAACCTGACAGAGTACAAAGAAGTAAAGGAAGCTCTGGAAGAGCTGGGCTTTGACCTGAATGTGATCGAAGACCAGGAGCCGGATGCAGCACTTGGAAACGGCGGTCTTGGCCGTCTGGCTGCATGCTTCCTTGATTCTCTGGCAACACTTGGTTATGCAGCATACGGCTGCGGTATCCGTTACCGCTATGGTATGTTCAAACAGAAGATTGAAAACGGTTATCAGGTAGAAGTGCCGGATAACTGGCTGAAAGACGGTAATCCATTTGAGCTGCGTCGTCCGGAATATGCAAAAGAAGTAAAATTCGGCGGCTATATCCGTGTAGAATACGATGAAGCAACAAAACGCAACAAATTTATCCAGGAAGGTTATCAGTCTGTACGTGCAATCCCGTTTGATATTCCGATCGTTGGTTACAATAACAATGTAGTAAATACACTGCGTGTATGGGATGCAGAAGCAATCAACGACTTCCAGCTGGATTCTTTCGATAAAGGTGATTATCAGAAAGCCGTAGAACAGGAAAACCTGGCAAGAAATATCGTAGAAGTTCTCTACCCGAACGATAACCACTACGCAGGTAAAGAACTGCGTCTGAAACAGCAGTATTTCTTCATTTCTGCAAGTGTTCAGGCAGCTGTTGCAAAATATAAAAAGAATCATTCTGACATCCGCAAATTCTATGAGAAAGCAACCTTCCAGCTGAACGATACACATCCGACTGTTGCAGTAGCAGAGCTGATGCGTATCCTGCTTGACGAAGAAGGTCTGGAATGGGATGAAGCATGGGAAGTTACCACAAAGACCTGTGCATACACAAACCACACCATCATGGCAGAAGCACTGGAAAAATGGCCGATCGAGCTGTTCTCAAGACTGCTTCCTCGTATCTACCAGATCATCGAGGAGATCAACCGCAGATTTGTGGAAGAGATCCAGAAAAAATATCCGGGAAACCAGGAGAAAATCCGCAAGATGGCTATCATTTACGATGGACAGGTTAAAATGGCACATCTGGCTATCTGTGCAGGTTACTCTGTAAACGGTGTTGCTGCACTGCATACAGAAATTCTGAAAAATCAGGAATTAAAAGACTTCTATGAGATGATGCCGGAGAAATTCAACAACAAGACAAACGGTATCACACAGAGACGTTTCCTGCTTCATGCAAACCCGCTGCTGGCAGACTGGGTAACCGAACATATCGGTGATGAATGGATTACAGATCTGGCTCAGATCTCCAAACTGAAAGTTTATGTGGATGATGAAAAAGCACAGCAGGAGTTCATGAACATCAAATACCAGAACAAACTGCGTCTGGCAAAATACATCAGAGAGCACAACGGTATCGATGTAGATCCTCGTTCTATCTTCGATGTACAGGTTAAGAGACTTCATGAGTACAAACGTCAGCTGCTGAACATCCTGCACGTTATGTATCTGTACAATAAGATCAAAGATCATCCGGAAATGCCGTTCTATCCAAGAACCTTCATCTTTGGTGCAAAAGCAGCAGCCGGATATCGCCGTGCAAAACTGACGATCAAACTGATCAACTCTGTTGCAGATGTGATCAACAACGATAAGAGCATCAACGGAAAACTGAAAGTTGTATTTATCGAAGATTACCGTGTATCCAATGCAGAATGGATCTTTGCAGCAGCAGATGTTTCCGAGCAGATCTCCACAGCAAGTAAAGAAGCATCCGGAACCGGAAATATGAAGTTCATGCTGAACGGTGCACCGACACTGGGAACCATGGACGGAGCAAACGTAGAGATCGTTCAGGAAGTTGGAGAAGAAAATGCGTTTATCTTCGGTCTGTCCGCTCAGGAAGTTATCAATTACGAGAACAACGGCGGCTACAATCCGATGGATTATTTCAACAACGACCAGGATATCCGTCGTGTCCTGATGCAGCTGATCAATGGAGAATATGCTCCGGATGATCCAGAAAGATTCCGTGATATCTACGATTCTCTGCTGAACACAAACAGCAGCGACAGAGCAGATACTTACTTCATCCTGGCAGACTTCAAGTCTTACGCAGAAGCTCAGGAGAGAGTAGAAAAAGCATACAGTGACGAAACAGGCTGGGCAAGAATGGCAATGATGAACACCGCATGCAGCGGCAAGTTCACATCAGACCGTACCATCCAGCAGTATGTAGATGAAATCTGGCATCTGGATAAAGTGACCGTAGAAGCATAAAAGAATGATAAAGAAATAGCAAAAATGGGCAGTTGGATATGAAAAAGCCAACTGCCTGTTTTTATCTTAGTCGGAGAAGACTCCTATAAGTGGCGAGCAACAAATTTGTCTTAGTGGGAGAGCAATCTCCGACTAAGATAAACGCTCCGCGAGAATGCACAGCGATTCTGTTGGGTAAATGTCAGCAAAGCTGACCAGAATCGCGTGCCAAGTCTCACGTGCGTTCGACTTGAAAAAAAAGAAAGAACATCATAGAAATATAGTTTCTTTCATATTCACTTCGCATAAAAAACCCAAAATCGGAAAAAATGAGAATAAGGTAACTGTTTGGTTGCAAATCTGAATTTATGAGGTGAAGGGATATGCAGAAGAAGGATGGAAAATGGTTTACGCGAAAAAAAGGTGCGATGTTGGTTCTGACTTTATGTCTTGTAGGGGCGGCTGCGGCAACGACCTACTATGCTGTTGATCTGTCGGATACGGCACAGGAACCGGCAAAAGAGCATATGGTGGATCTGAATGAAAGTCCTGTCGAAACAGAAGCTGAGGCGGTGATTTCATCAGAAGCGGAAGCAAATCTGGCTTCTCAGGCAAATGAGATGGATGTTGATCCGAAATCACTGGCAGGCGGCAATCGTCAGATAAGGGCAGAACAGGAAACAGCCGGGCAGGAAACAGAAGCAGAGACAGAAGGCATGGAGACCGAAAAAGTTTCCTCCGGACAGGTCAACGCAGTGGTCAGTCCGACGGTCAGCTTTGCGTCCACACAGGAACTTCAGTGGCCGGTAGCCGGCAAAGTGCTCATGGACTACAGCATGGATTCTACCGTGTATTTTGCAACGCTGGATCAGTATAAATATAATCCGGCACTGATCTTCGGGGCGGAAGAAGGAGCACAGGTCGTATCTGCGGCAAAAGGAATCGTTGATTCCATCACAACAAATGATGAAACAGGAACAACAATCCGCATGAATCTCGGAGATCAGTACACGCTGATCTATGGCCAGCTTGAGAATGTAGCCGTAGCAGAAGGCGATGTAGTCGAGAGAGGACAACTTTTAGGATACGTGGCACAGCCGACCAAATACTACTGCAAAGAAGGCACAAATCTATATTTTGCCATGGAAAAAGACGGAGCAGCAGAAGATCCGTTTCTGTATCTGGAATAATATGATGCTAGGGTCAAAAGGTCTAAATCCACATGAGCTTGCTCATAGGTGGATGAAAGACCTTGGGACCCGCCCCGATATGAGCATAAAAGTGGGATGATAATCCCACGATATGCGAATACTGGGGAGGATTGTGGGAGTGCAACGCACGGAACAATCCGTAGGCATCATAGTTGGGAACTTTTGACACCCACATCATAATATAATGATGCCAGGGTCAAAAGCCTGAAACTACGATGTGCTTGTACAAAAGCCGTTTTGACATCAAAAAGAAAGATGATTCACAAAAAGTGAGAGAAAGCGTATACTATATTAGGCTATACGGTATCCGTAAGGAGCTGCACGCAGCATACAATATTTGCAATCGGATTCATTTTACAGGTTTTATCTTAGTCGGAGAAGACTTCCACTTCTATAAGTGGCGAGCAACAAATTTGTCTTAGTTGAAAATATACCGCTTTGCCGATTGCTTGAAATAATGCGGGGGAAATCCTCCGCTTTACATATACAAGATGTGAGATGACTCGCGTTTCTGATGGAAGAGAGCAAGCGATTTGTATCAGAGGCAGGAGTATGTCACAATACGAAGATATGAAACAGTTGAAAGTGAATGGAAAGTATGTGTTATACCTATATTTTAAAGTGCAGTGACGGCACGTATTATACCGGTTGGACAAATGATCTGGACAAGCGTCTCAAAGCCCATAACGGCGGGAAATCCGGTGCAAAATATACGAGGAACCGCAGACCGGTCACACTGGTCTATTATGAGGAATTTCAGGGAAAACAAGAAGCAATGAAGCGGGAATATGCGATCAAACAGTTGACGAGAAAAGAAAAAGAAAACCTGATCAAAGAAAAAAATATGCAGCAAAAAGGTTCTCAGGATACAGAAAGAGGCTCTGAGCAGAATCAGAACCTCTGAAATTTTATCCTTTTTCGGCAAGAATGCCAGAGGCATTCTTGAATAATCGAAATGATTTCACAGTCATTAAGCGATATAAACATACATAAGAATAAAGTGGCATGCACTTCCTGCCATCACGAACAGATGGAAGATCTCATGTGAGCCGAAATTTTTGTGCTTTGCATCGAACAGCGGAACTTTCAAAGCATAAATGATGCCGCCGACAGTGTAAATGATACCGCCTGCCAGGAGCCATCCAAAAGCTGCCGGAGAGAGCGAATTGACAATCTGTGTGAAAGCCAGTACGCAGACCCAGCCCATGCTGATATAAAGCACAGAAGAAAACCATTTCGGACAGGTGATCCAGCAGATTTTTACGATAATGCCGATCAGTGCGATTGCCCAGACAAGAGCGAACAGGAAATATCCGACCGGACCTTTCAAAACGATCAGGCAGATTGGTGTGTAGCTTCCGGCAATCAGTACAAAGATCATACTGTGGTCTAACTTGCGGAGAATACGATTTGTTCTTTCTGAAAGATTTAAAGTATGGTAGATCGTGCTTGCCGCATAGAGTAGGATCATACTCACAATAAAAACAGTCAGGGAAATCACATGGATATAATCCGGCTCATGCAGAGATTTGATGATCAGCGGTGTGGCGGCAAACATTGCCATCAGCATACCAATGAAGTGTGTGATCGCACTTCCGGGATCTTTGATTTTTTCTAACATAGTGAATACCTCCTTTGAAACATGATTCAAGTCAGATGACAGAATTGTGAGAGCAATTTTCAGATATTCGTGATCATACCTCATGACTTGAAAGCAATATAAAATAAATATTGAAATCAAAACCGTTACATGTAGTTTTGAATACTATGTGTAGTTATATGTATATTATACCGAAAACATAAAAAATGCAACCCTGTTTTTACAATAGCCAATAATCAGTTCGGGCTGTGCAGAAATTTACAGAGGATAATGCGAAGCATTGTTTGCCGGAATTGCATGTTGCTCAAATATGTGTCTGGTTTCAAATTAAAATGAACAGTTGAATTTCAAAACGGGATATGTTAAAATGACTGGCATATGTGAATTGTTACTCTTCCGCCTCACATTAGATAAATAAAGAGGCGGTATTTTTATGCCTTGTTTTTCAAATATAGTTGGGGACTTTTGCCTCCGACGTCATTATATGAACATATAAGTATTTTGTAGCTGTAAGTGCATGAAACACTGAGCAGTGAGGAGCGTTATGTCAGTGAGATTTGAAATAAAAGGGTATTTGCAACAGAAAGAAAGGATTTAATATATGGAAATCATAAAATTTGATACACTTGGACTTGACCCGAAGATTCTTCGAGCTATTACAGAGATGGGATTTGAAGAGCCAAGCCCGATCCAGGCAAAAGCGATTCCAGAAGTGATGGCCGGACATGACGTAATCGGTCAGGCACAGACAGGTACCGGAAAAACAGCAGCTTTTGGTATTCCGCTTCTTCAGAAGATCGACCCGAAGAACCGGAAACTGCAGGCAATCATTCTGTGTCCGACAAGAGAACTGGCAATCCAGGTAGCAGATGAGATCCGCAGACTGAGCAAGTTTATGCATGGCATCAAGATCCTTCCGGTATACGGCGGACAGGATATCGGAAAACAGATCCGTTCCTTAAAAGGTGGTGTGCAGCTTGTGATCGGAACACCGGGCCGAGTGATGGATCATCTTCGCCGTCGTACCTTACGTTTCGACAACCTTCACACGATCGTGCTGGATGAAGCAGATGAGATGCTGAACATGGGATTCCGTGAGGATATCGAGACGATTTTGAAAGATGCACCGGAAGAGCGTCAGACGGTTCTCTTTTCTGCGACCATGCCGAAGCCGATCATGGACATCACGAAAAATTATCAGAAAGATGCTGTTCTGGTTCGTGTCGTAAAGAAAGAACTGACCGTAAAAAATATCGACCAGTACTATTATGAAGTAAAACAGAAGAACAAAGAAGAAGTTCTCTCAAGACTTCTGGATATGTACAATCCAAAGCTCTCCCTTGTATTCTGCAATACAAAAAAACGTGTGGATGAGCTGACTGAGGCACTGAAAGGACGGGGATATTTTGCGGAAGGTCTGCATGGAGATATGAAGCAGAGCCAGAGAGACCGTGTTATGAAAGGCTTCCGCAGCGGCAAAACAGAGATTCTGATCGCCACCGATGTGGCAGCCCGTGGTATTGATGTAGATGATGTAGAGGCAGTGTTTAATTATGATGTGCCGCAGGATGATGAATTTTATGTGCACCGTATCGGCCGTACCGGTCGTGCCGGTCGTGTCGGAAAGGCATTTACGTTTGTTGTAGGACGTGAAGTTTATAAGCTGAAAGACATCCAGCGTTACTGTAAGACAAAAATCTACGCACAGCCAATTCCGTCTCTGAATGATATTACAGCCATCCGTCTGGAAAAAGTGCTGGATGAGATCGACCATATCATTAAAAACGAAGACTTAAACCGCATGACACGTATCATCGAACAGAAACTTAACGAAGAAGACTACACAGCGATGGACATTGCGGCAGCATTTCTGAAACAGGCACTGGGTGAAAATGACCAGAATAATGACCGTGGGCATATGGAAGATTTCGGTGATACCGGGGCAGAAGCAGGCATGGTACGTCTCTTCATCAACATTGGTAAAAAACAGAAAGTACGCCCGGGCGATATTCTCGGGGCAGTTGCAGGAGAATCCGGTATTCCAGGAAAACTGGTCGGAACGATCGATATGTATGACAAATATACATTCGTTGAAGTTCCGCGTGAAAATGCGGCTGATGTACTCCGTGCCATGAAAAACACCAAAATTAAAGGAAAAACAATTAACGTAGAGCCTGCAAACGGAAGATAAAAAAAGCGGACAGATATTGATTTTTTCAGAGGATTTCAATATAATAGTGGGAATGATATCAGAAGTGCAGTGGTTCTCGCCGTTATAGACGGCGGGTCATCCAGAGACATTCTTGAATCTGGAATTTAAATCAAAAGGGGTTTTCAGGAAGGTATGACAGATTTTTTAGTTCGCAGGTTTGTAAGAGACAGTGAAAACACAGAATCAACGGAGGTGCGTACCCGGTATGGGATTCTTGCCAGTGTCGTCGGTATTTTCTGTAATGTATTTCTGTTTGCGGCAAAGTTAATCATCGGTACGCTGATGCATTCTCTGGCAGTCACGGCAGATGCGTTTAATAACTTATCCGATGCGGCATCATCGATCATCAGTTTTATCGGGGTAAAAATGGCAGGGAAACCGGCAGATGCGGAGCATCCGTTCGGTCATGGAAGAATTGAATACATTGCAGCACTGATCGTATCGTTTCTGGTCATTGAGGTTGGATTTACTTTTTTCAAAACGTCAGCAGGCAAGCTGATGCATCCGGAAGATATCACGTTTGACTTGGTGCCGTTTCTGATCCTGATCCTGTCGATCCTGGTGAAATTGTGGATGGCAGCATTCAATAGAAAACTTGGTAAAAAAATAGATTCAAAAGTCATGCTGGCAACTGCGGCAGATTCCCTCGGAGATGTCATTACGACAAGTGCGACCGTTGTTTCTATTTTGATCTGTTATGTTGCAAACGTAAATATTGATGCGATCGCAGGACTGATCGTATCATTGCTTGTCATCTGGTCCGGATTTTCAATTGCAAAAGACACACTGGAGCCGCTGATCGGACAGAGGGTTCCGGCAGAATTGTATCAGAAAATTTCACAGATGGTAGAATCCTATGATGGTATTGTCGGAACGCATGATCTGATCGTGCATAATTACGGACCAAATCAGGGAATGGCAACCATTCATGCAGAGGTGCCGAACGATGTGAATATTGAAGTATCCCATGCAATCATTGACCGTATTGAGCGGGAAGTCGGAAAAGAGCTGAATATCACTCTGGTGATCCATATGGATCCGGTCGAACTGCACGATGCGGAAGTACTTCGGTTAAAAGAAAAGACGGAACATATCATCAAAGCGTTAGACAGCAAACTGAGTTTTCACGATTTCCGACTGGTGAAAACAACGCCGGTCAATCTGATCTTTGATCTTCTTGTCCCGGCAGAATATACACAGAAAGATACCGACCGTGTATTGCATCAGCTGATGCAGTTGATCTCAGAAATGGAAAATGGTGCGACCTGTGTGATCACCGTAGATCACAGCTTTGAAGCACCGGAAGAATAAATAAAATAACAAATAAAAAGCAATAAAAAGCGAATCAAGGATACAATATCCGAGATTCGCTTTTGTGTTATACATCAGATGTGAGGTGACTACCGCCTCTGTAGGCGGCGAGCAACAAGAATGCCAGAGGCATTCTTGAATCAAAAGGTCTTTTGACCCGGGCATTTTCTGTCTTAAAGAATATCAATGTATTCTCCGGCAAGTGCTTTGTTCATGCTTCTTACGGCACAGAATTTACCGCACATACTGCAGGTATCGCTGTGGTCATCTTCCGGGCTTCTGCTGTCACGGATCGCTTTTGCAGTTTCCGGGTCAAGGGCACATGCATACTGTGCATCCCAGTCCAGTTTCTGGCGGGCAGCAGCCATGCGGTCATCGATGTCTCTTGCTCCCGGAATACCCTTCGCAATATCCGCTGCGTGAGCTGCGATCTTGGAAGCGATGATACCCTGCTTGGTATCCTCCACATTCGGCAGAGCCAGGTGTTCAGCCGGTGTAACATAGCAAAGGAAAGCAGCACCGTTCATAGCGGCAACTGCACCTCCGATCGCTGCAGTGATATGGTCATATCCCGGAGCAATGTCGGTTACAAGAGGACCAAGTACATAAAAAGGAGCACCCATGCAGATACTCTGCTGTACCTTCATGTTGGCGGCAACCTGATCCAGCGGCACATGGCCAGGACCTTCTACCATAACCTGTACATTGTGATCCCATGCACGTTTTGTCAGTTCTCCGAGACGAACCAGTTCTTCAATCTGACATACATCGGTTGCATCGGCAAGGCATCCAGGACGGCATGCATCGCCAAGAGAAATGGTCACGTCATATTCTTCACAGATATCCAGGATTTCATCATAATATTCATAGAATGGATTCTCTTCGCCGGTCATGGACATCCATGCAAATACGAGGCTTCCTCCACGGCTTACGATATTCATTTTACGTTTGTGCTTTTTGATCTGTTCGATGGTTTTGCGTGTAATACCGCAGTGCAGCGTTACAAAGTCTACACCGTCTTCTGCATGCATACGGATAACATCGATAAAATCCTTTGCAGTCAGTGTAGCCAGATCTCTCTGGTAATGGATCACGCTGTCATAAACAGGAACCGTACCGATCATAACCGGACATTCACTTGTCAGTTTCTGACGGAATGGCTGTGTGTTGCCGTGACTGGAAAGATCCATGATCGCTTCCGCACCGAGGTCAACGGCACTCATAACCTTCTGCATTTCGATATCATAATCCTTGCAGTCACGAGATACGCCGAGGTTGACATTGATCTTGGTACGCAGCATACTGCCGACACCCTCTGCACTTAAGCATTTATGGTTTTTGTTGGCACAGATTGCGACCTTGCCTTCAGCGACAAGTTTCATTAACTTATCAACATCCATGTTCTCTTTTTTTGCTACAGTTTCGATTTCCGGTGTTACAATTCCCTTGCGGGCTGCATCCATCTGAGTTGTGTAATTTTTCATCTCTTTTTTCCTCCGTTGGCATTATCCAAATCAGGTAATGGGTCGAAACGGGAACACGTTTCCTCTCAGCCGACTTCCGTCAGCTCCCCCTGGTTTATGTTGGTTTCGCATATAGATTCATCCTGCGTTTATGCGAATCGCTATTCAAGTCGAACGCACGTGAGACTTGGTGCGTGATTCTGGTCAGCGAAAGCTGACATATTCTTCTCAGAATCACTGCACATCCTCGCGGAGCGTTTATCTCAGTCGGAGATTGTACTCCCATTGAGAAAGACTTGTTATTACTCACCTTGCAGAAGTGGGAGTCTTCTCGACTGAGATAAATTCTAACACCTGTGTATGATGTGTGCAAGTGTTTCTTGCAGGATCAGGAAGAATGTTTTGCAAGATAGCGATCATAAGCATTCTGATATATTTGAACAGCTTCATCGATCTTGTTTTTTTTCAGGGTGTTTAGATATTCTTCGTAATTATCAAAAGATTTGATTCCGGTAATGAAAGCAGTTGTGTATTCATACATACAGGAATTGACGTTCGCCATTATTTGAGACAGTCTGGTACGTTCTTCAGATGTAAAACTCAGACTGACCGGAAGCATATATGAAGTATCCGTGGAAGCCCATACATCGCACATAACAGCACTGGAAGGAGGCACACACTGAAGTTCCCGTTTCCAGTCAATATAAGCAGAAGGCAGGCCGGGAGCCAGCGTATAGTTTTTCAATGCCTGATAAAAAGTCAGTCCATCAGAATTATGCAAGATCAGATCGGTGAAAACAGGATTCTGATCTTTATCAAGGGTATAGGTTTTACCTTCTGTTCCGTAGCTTGCAAAGCGGGAACCTTCATCAGAAAATAAATAGTCAATCCACTTCAGAACAATTTCAGGATGTTCGCATTCGGAAGAGATGTAAAACATATTATCACTGATGCTGTATTTTTTCTGTATGTGCAGCGTATCATGTTCGTTTAATTTGGGCGGAGAAACAGCAATAACCTTAATATTCTGATCTTTTGCAGAAAGATCAGAAGGCATGGTATACATACCAAACCATGCACCGGAAGTGCCGCTGGCGATCATTTTACTGTCTGCATAAGTCGAGTTGCCTGTCATATAATCAACATCTATCAGACCTTTCTGATACCAACGGTTCATTAAAGTGAGATAATCCTTCCATCCCTGCCTGGCAGGTCCATAAAAGACCTTGCCGTCCATTTGAAAAAAATCATAACTGACTCCAAAACCGGCATTCAGACTTTCATCCTGTGCATAAGCATTGTATGAAATCCACAATGGGGCTGTGGCTCCTTTCCTTTCTTTAAATGCAGTGAGAACCGTTTCCCAGTCATCATAAGTGACAGGAATCTCAAGCCCCAGTTCATCCAGCCAGTCTTTTCGAATCTGAAGACCACACCATGGTTTTTGCGAGTTTTGTTTTATAGAATAAACAGCTGCAATTCGACCGGAATCCGTGTAGGCGATATCTTTTATGTCCTTTTGCTGAATGATCTTATAGTAATTCGGTGCATATTTTGGAACCAGTTCCGTCAGATCACAGATGTCCCCCTGAGCGATCGCATCATCCGCAGAAATATTCCCATAGATGGATGAAAAATTTCCGGCACCGATCAAATCCGGTACGGAATCGCTGTTTTGCTCAAAACGGTTTTGAATCTGCAGATTGGATAAAGAAGTGATCCAGTCAATATGGATGTTCGTTCTGTTTTCCAGTTCCTGGAAAAAGGCAGTATTATTCAGATCTCCGTTGCACAGCTCTGAAAGTTCAGAATCAATGGTATTCAAAAAAGAAAAACTCTGTCTGACTTCTGTAACCGGAAGAGAAGCATTTGTTTGTGTCCTGACAGAAAAAGCGTGTCGGACAAGAAAAATGCACAGACAGAAAACAATACAGATCAGTACCGGGAAATAGTAATTTCTATACTTGTGTTTCATAATTTCCTCCAGATAATAAGCTTTATTTTTAGTTTACTGTGTTGGAAGTAAAAAGTAAATACTCAGGAAAAAAATCATCAGCAAAAAAGAAAGAATCATAAATTTCCTTGCAAAACAAAAAGACAGACATTATATTAAAAGAAATGAGAAGAAATCTTTTTGTAAAGAGCAGGAGATAAAAACTTATGAAAACAGGAAAATCACTTACTTTTCGTTCTATTTTGATTTCTTATCTGGTATTATGCCTGGCAATGCTCACAGTTACGATCATCGGTTACAGTAGTTCGATCTTTTATGTGCAGAAAGAAATACGAAATTCAGCTGCATTGCGTATGAGAGAAGTTGTGGGGAAGATTGAAAATAATATTCGGCTGTCATATCAGTTGTGTGATACGCTTGCCGTCAGTGGTGGTTTGGATGATATTGCATTGATAGAAGGAAATTTTTCACCACAGCAGATTTTAGATTCTATGAAACTGAAAAATACAATGTCAGAATTGAATGTACAGAACAATCTCTGTCAGAATCTGCATATCTATTTTCTGAAGAGCGATTCCATTCTTTCTTCCAATTCGCAGCGTCGGGAAGGAAAAGAGGATATCAGCTTTTTCTGCCGACAGTATGGTATCACTGCACAGGATTTTTATTGTTGGATGACAGAAGAAAATCAAAAATCTTATCAGGTTTTATCAGATAATCAAATCTGGTTTTTCCGTCCGGTCAATGACACGCAGAATAATCGCATTGCCGTTATTTTCGCAGAGTACAGCGGAAGCCGTCTGATCGGCGATCCAGGAGCAGAAAACTGTATTTATATTGAAACGCCGGAAAAAGAAAATGTTATTTACAGCAGAAAATTGGAAGAAAATCAGAAAAACGGATACATAAAAGTAGAAAAACAGATGAGTATGTTTCAATGGAACTGCGATATGTATGTTCCGAATACCTTGTTTTATGGAGAACTGAGACGTTTTGCAATGATTCTAACGGCAGAACTTCTTATGCTGATCAGCGTGGCGGTTATCGGTTCCTGGTATTTTTCAAAAAAAACTTATGTCCCGGTGGGAAATCTGATCAGTGATAACAAAAAACTTTCGAAAAAAGTTAAAAAGAAAGAAGAGACCCGGGAATGCAGGGAATTGGAAAAATATCTGACAGGTGCGGTCAAAAATTTTCCATATGCAAGTCTGAATAAACTATCAGATCAAGAAAAGTATATAATGATCCAGTTTGCTTTTGATGGAAATGGTGATGCAGTTTTCAGAGATCAGGAAAAAAAGGAGAAACCGGAAGAGCTGGAGCATTTCGTGCTTGAAAATATTTTGAAAGAGCAGATTTTTGAAAAATATCCAGGAATCCTTTTGCAGCCGGAAAAAGATTTTGTGGCAGTTGTCAATCTTTCAGAACCGGAACATGATGAAAAAGAAATCCGCAGTCTGCTGAAGACGGTAGAACAGTTTTACAGCCGGACGTTTCATATTTCTGCCTGTATCATGATCGGAGAATGTCAGAGCGACTACAAAAAGATGAAAGAAGCGTATCATCTTCTGGAAGAGAGTATGCAGTATCTGGAGTTCTGGAGTACGAGTGCACCTGCCGGAGTCTATGTATATGGTGAAATGATGGATGCGGATGAAGACAGTCATTCCTCGGTTTACATGACAGGCAGCAGAAGACTTCTGAATTGCCTGGAGAGTGAAGATTTTGAAGGAGCATACCGGGAAGCTTAACCAGATTTACCAGAGTGCATTTTCCAGAAATCAGAAAGAGCTGAGGATTAATCGCTATCGCATGTATGGTCTGATTGGAACCCTGATCACGACACTTGATATCAGTGCAAATGAAGAAGACAAAGCTTATTATCAGTCACTGAATTAAGAAGAGCGTCTGTTTCGTATCCAGTCGATCCATGAGCTGCTGTCAGAAAGCAGGGCAATTTTTGAGGCGATCATTCAGTACAGACAGAATAAATCTGCAGAACGAGAACCGGAGTGGATGGAAGAAATGCAGGAATATATTCAGGGGCATTATCAGGACTGCAATATGAACGTGACCAGTCTGGCACAGGAATTTGGCATCAGTGTACCACACGTAAGCCGCAGCTTTAAAAACTTCCGAGATTATGGCGTACTGGAGTACATTCATAAAGTAAGGCTGGAACATGCAAAGGATATGTTAAAAAATGATGTACGCATCAAAAATATAGCACTTGACGTAGGTTATACCGATGCACAGGCGTTTACAAGAGCCTTTAAACGCTATGAAGGCATTACTCCATCGCAGTATAAAGAGCTGATATCAAAAAATGAAGCGTAAAATCAAAAACTGCTTCTTTAAAAAACATATTGTTTTTCCTATACTGAGAGCACAAACAAAGCACCGGATAAATAAGGTGTTTCCAGAAAAAGGAGGAAAAACAAAACATGAAAAAAGCAACAAGAAGTATTTTGAGTGCCGCTGTTGCTGTCAGTCTGGCAGCAACGGCATGCCCGGTATCTTTTGCGGCAACTACTTCCAATGAAGTGACAGCAAGAGAAAAAGCAAATGCAGCACTGGCAAGAGAAGCAGCTGCACAGGGAATGGTTCTTCTGGAAAACAAGAATAATTCTCTTCCGATTAAGACAAAGAAGCTGGCATTGTTCGGAGGCGGAGCTGTACGTACCGTCCGAGGTGGTACCGGTTCCGGTGATCCGTTTAACGGCGGACTTTCCGGTGGCGGTGATGTGAATGTAAACCAGAGTGAGAGATATAATATTAACATTTATAATTCTTTCAAAAAAGCAGGTTACGATATCACGACGGCAAGTATTCTTGAAAAATATGCAGAAGGATACGATGTAGAAAATGCAAAAGCAGCAAGCAATCCGATGGCAACCTTTGCTTATCCGGAACTTACCTTCACGGATGAAGAACTGGCAGCTTCTGCAAAAGATACCAACACTGCTGTTTATGTAATCTCAAGAAATGCCGGTGAAGGTGCTGACCGTGGAATGACCAAAAAGGTTGCGGTAAATAATGTAGAATATGAATTAGGTGACTATGAGTTAAGCGATGTAGAAAAAGAAAATCTGAAAAAGGTAGCCTCTGCTTTTGAAAATACCATTGTTGTACTGAATGTAGGCGGTGTCATTGACACGAAATTCTTCGAGGAAACAGAAGGTCTGGATTCTCTGCTTCTGATGGGACAGGGCGGTCAGGAAGGCGGAAATGCACTGCTTGATGTAGTAACCGGAGCTGTCACACCTTCCGGAAAACTGACAGATACCTGGGCAGAAAATTATTCAGACTATCCTGCATCTGCCACGTTCGCAAAAGCAGACGGTGATAGTATGAAGGAATGGTACAAGGAAGGAATTTATGTAGGATACCGTTATTTTGATACCTTTGGCATCAAGCCGGCATATGAATTTGGTTATGGTCTTTCCTATACAAATTTTGATATCAATGTAAAGAATGTATCGGTAAATGAAGATAAGGTGACGGTAAAAGCAGAAGTTACAAACACCGGAAAAACTTACAGTGGAAAAGAAGTAGTACAGGTTTATTTCTCCGCACCAGACTCAAAAGATGCAGAAAAAGAATATCAGCAGCTGGCTGCCTATGGAAAGACCGATGAACTGGCACCGGGTGAAAGTCAGGTACTGACACTGACTTATGATACCGATGAGATGGCTTATTATAGTGAAGAAAAGGCATCTTACATACTTGACCCGGGAACCTACTATGTGCGTGTTGGTGATTCTTCCAGAAATACAAAAGTAGCGGCAGCGATCAAACTGAATCAGAGTGCAGTGACAGAAGTTCTGTCCAATCAGATGGAAGTTCCGGAAAGCGAAAATCTGACCGAGTGGAGCAAGGCAGGAAAAACACCATATACTTATGCGACAGAGCAGCAGGAAATGGCAGAAGCCCCGGTATTTACACTGGATGCATCCAAAGTAAAAACAGAAAATAATGTTTCTGAATATAAAGATGAAAAAGTTACTACTTACACAACAGATCCAGACTATAAGGCAGTTCAGGATTACGAAAAAGTAGAAGTTGTTACAGACAAAAAAGGTGCTACTTTAAAAGATGTTGTGGATAACAAAGTAACCATGGGCGAATTTGTGGCACAGATGAGTCTGGAAGAACTGGCAAAGCTGAACTGTGGAAGCGGCTGGGGAGTAGCAAATGAAAATGCTCCGATCGTTGGCTCCAACTCAGCAACCGTACCGGGAGCAGCAGGAGAAACGCTGACTTATGATCAGTATGGTATTCCGAGTATCGTTTTAGCAGATGGCCCTGGTGGTATCCGTGTAAAACAGAAATACGAGGCAAAAAATGTAGAAACAGGAGAAACAGCAACTTACTATCAGTACTGTACCGCATGGCCGGTAGATTTTGTTCTGGCACAGAGCTGGGATACGGATCTGCTGAAACGTATTGGTGAAGCATTTGGAAAAGAACTGGAAGAGATGAATATTACAATTCTTCTTGGACCGTCCCTGAATATCCACAGAGATCCTCTTTGCGGACGTAACTTTGAGTATTTCTCAGAAGATCCGGTCATTTCCGGTACGATGGCATCTGCAATCACACTTGGTGTGCAGGAAGAGCCGGGTGTAGGGGCATGCCTGAAACATTTCTCAGCAAATAATCAGGAAACAGACCGTTCCGGAACGGATTCCATTGTAAGCGAAAGAGCACTGAGAGAAATCTACCTGAAAGGTTTTGAAATTGCAGTAAAAGAATCCAAACCAATGTCCATCATGACATCCTACAACCAGATCAATGGCGTTCCGGCGGCAGACTCTTATGATATGAATACCAATATTGCACGCGGTGAATGGGGATTTGAAGGTCTGATCATGACCGACTGGAACGGCGGTGTATCTCACCCATCCACATCCATGCATGCAGGAAATGACCTGATCATGCCGGGCGGAGCATCCAAAGCAAACGAAATTATCATAGGTGCAGAAGATGTAAAACCGACCTTTGAAGCAAACGGACAGATTGGTTTGAAAGATGAACTGATGTATATGTTCAGTTATAAATCAGCAGCATGGGGCGATTTTGAAGTTTCAGCGGATGGAACACAGACAGCGGAAGCAAAACTGGGAGATGACTACACAGCAAGTGTAGGTGAGGATGGAAAGATTCTGGTAAACGGACAGGAAATTTACAGAGAGTATCAGGCAAATGTCTGGGCTGGAACAGGAAACTATAAAACACCGGTTACGACAGATGTGGCATCTGTAAGCGAAGATGGAAAAACCATTGTTTATAAAGGTACTTACAAAGAAAACAACAATATTTGCCTTGGTGATGTGCAGAAGAGTGCGATCAACAACCTGAAAGTCATTATGCAGTCAAGAGATATGGCAAGAATTTACGGCACAACAACAAGATCTTACACAGCACTTTGCGGTGATCTGACAAATTATCAGACAGTAAATAAATCAGAGATCACAACAGAACGTACTTTAAAAGAAAATCTGGATCAGGCAAAGAAGGATCTTGAAGAAGCAAAGAAAAATCTGGAAGAACTGCAGAAACAGAATGCAGCAAAAGATGCAGAGATTGCAAAAGCAAAAGCAGAAGTAGAAGCAGCAAAGAAAGATCTTCAGGCAGCAAAAATGGCAGCAAAGAAAGCAGCCGTGAAATCTGTAAAGAGTAAAAAAGCCGGAAAAGCAATCGTTACCGTTAAAAAAGTAGCTGGTGCAGAAGGATATCAGGTGCAGTATTCCCTGAAAAAATCCATGAAGAGTGCGAAAAATGTAAAAATCAAAAAGAACAGCATAACAATCAAAAGACTGAAAAAAGGAAAAACCTATTATGTAAGAGTAAGGGCTTTCAGTAAAGACTCCAATGGCAAACAGATCTGTACTGCATGGAGTACTGCAAAAAAAGTAACCATCAAAAAATAATACAAATCTCTTTTCATCATTCCTATATAAATACGAAATATCCCACAGATTTTTCTGTGGGATATTCTGCATCTGAAATAAATTATCCGAAGCATTCTTGAATCTTATACGATGCCGGTTGAAACAAGAAACAGGATCAGCATCACAACCGGTACAGCATAGCGGATCATAAAACAATACAATTTTGCACGTCTGAAATGTTCGCCATTTCGTTCTACTTCATCAATGATCAGCTTAGGCCCTACAACCCAGCCGATCAGAATACTGGTCAGCAGTGAGATGAACGGCATCAGGAAGCTGTTGCTTATGTAATCCATGATATCCAGAAGCTGTGCGACGGTTTCGTTTGGAAGTTTTACTTCAAAATAAAGTACATTGTAGCCGAGGCAGATCAGCACTGCGGTAACAAGAGAATAAATTCCGATGACAGCACACATTTTCTGGCGTGACTTATGGAAAATTTCCATGCAGTTTGCGACCAGAGTTTCCATAACCGATACACAGGAAGTCAGGGCAGCAAAGCCCATCATCAGGAAGAAGGCAATGGCAATGATTCTGCCGATCGCACCCATGGATGCGAATACTTTTGGCAGCGAAATAAAGATCAGGCTCGGGCCGGAAGCCATTCCGTCTGTTCCAAGAAATACAAACACAGCCGGTATGATCATCATTCCTGCAAGAAATGCCACGCCGGTATCAAAAATTTCAATCTGATTGATTGATTTATTCAGATCGACATCATCTTTCACATAGGAGCCATAAGTAACCATGATTCCCATCGAAACACTCAGGGAGAAAAATAACTGGCTCATTGCATCAAGAAGCACACCAAGAAAACGTTTCACGGTCAGCGAACTGAAATCCGGATATAAATAAACTTTAAGTCCCTGCAGTCCGGTGCGAACCGTTCCATTTGCATCGGTATACGAAAGCGTCAGAGAAAAAATTGCAATGCCAAGGATCAGCAGGATCAGTCCAGGCATAATGAAACGTGAAAATTTTTCGATTCCCTTTTCCACACCACGGTATACAACCCAGGCAGTTAAAGCCAGAAACAGCAGCATGAATACGATCGGCGAAAACTTGGAAGTGATAAAGGATGTAAAATAGCTGTCCTGTGACAGTATCGAACCATCTGAGACAACATAGGTGCAGAAATATTTGGTGATCCATCCACCAATAACGGAATAGTAAGTCATGATCAATGCCGGAACAAGAAAAGTCAGGTATCCGAGAAATTTCCATTTTGAATTCAAAGTTCCGAAGGCTTTCAATGCATTTTGTTTTGTGTGGCGGCCGATGGCGATGTCAGTGGTCAGCAATACAAATCCAAAAGACAGCACCAGTGCAAGATAAACGATCAGAAACAGACCGCCGCCATCCTTTGCACATAGATAGGGAAAACGCCAGATATTCCCCACACCGACAGCACTGCCGGCAGCGGCGAGGACGAATCCGATCGAACCACTGAAGTTACTCTTTTTTTCTTTCATTTCATTCTTTACCTCGTTTTACTTTTTTGTTTGAACGCAGAGAAGCATTCCCCCGCTTCAAGTGTGCAGAGCACTAAGCGGATTGTGAATGTCCGCTTTACATTCAAGCCGAACGCACGTGAGACTTGCAGCACATGACATATTTTTCCGCACACTTCTGTAATCAGCAGGATGTTTGTGTCAGATTTTTCTGTATTATTTTAAGAAAATATGTCGGCAAAATCAAACACACAGAATTTCCTGTAAAGAAATTTTTAAAGAAAAAGTTTCTTTACATATTACAATTTGAAGTAAAAACAGATATAATAGGAAGAAGCGGATAAAACAGATCCGAAATATATATTTTTACGAAACAATGGTACAGATACAGAAACCGAAATCGGATAAAATTCCATAAGCATATCGGGGGTCTTTTTTAAAAAATCAGACAATGAAAGGAAAAGGAAATGAGCAGCATAAATACACACGTCGGAAAAATGATCCGAAAATACCGAAAAGCAGCAAATCTGACACTGCAGCAGCTGGCAGATGCAATCCATAAAAGCCGTGCCACGATCTGCAAATACGAAAATGGTGATATCTCAATAGATATTGAAACTTTATACGAAATCAGTCAGGTTTTGCAGGTGTCTGTCCCGCAGCTGACAGACATAGGACGGCTGCAGGCAGAAGCAGATCACTCTTCTGCATACGCAGCCCGGAAAAGTCCGTTTTTCCAGGCAAAGATGTTATATTTTTATTTTTATGACGGCCGCTATAACCGTATGAAAGATGGTGTAATCAATATCCACGAAAAAGAAGAGAATGGCAGTTACCGTGCGACGCTTTCTATCTGTTCCGTATCCGGGAATGGAAGAAGCAGTGAGAGTTATTATAATGGAAGCGTTTTGTACAGTGATATGCTGATCAGATTTTCCTTTGTCAATCAGTACAATCCGCTGGAAGAAGATCTGCTTTATATTTTCAATCCGCTGGAGTTTCGAACACATACCGATGGGCTGCTTTGCGGTATCTCCAGTGCAGATCTGATGCCATGTGCATTCAAATGCCTGGTGGCACTGGAAAAACAGGAATTGAATGAAGAACTGCGGAAGCATCTGCTCTTTACCAAAACGGAGCTGCAGAGGTGGAAAAAACTGAATATGCTACTGATTGATAATTATGAGACAGGAAGCAGGCAGGTGTGATGCTATAACAGATAGAAGCGGTGTGATGCTGTAACTTTACAAGACAGGGATTGTCTGATAAACTTAAATTTAACAGAAAACCGAAGAAAAACCGGTGAAAATATTTGATAAGGAGAAGAAGGGTTATGAAAAAACAATGGATTGGATTTATGATAGCCGGAATGTTAGTGGCAGCAGTACCAACAAATGTTAATGCTGAGGATTGTTACCATAACTGGTCTTATTCTGCAGATTACACAAAACTTGATGATACCTATCACCAGGCAGAATATTACTGTTATTACTGCAATGCAAAAAAAACAGAAAAAGAGAAGCATACCTGGCTTTACGAAGAGATTTTAGAAGATCAATATGATGCAAATTATCATACCGTTCAGTATGAATGTATGGATTGTGGTGCAGTAAAAACAGAAAAGCAAGCACATTCCTGGGAAGACGAGGATTATGATGAGTATTATACATATTATTATGAGAATAAAAAATATCATACATATGAGCAGAAATGTGAAGAGTGCAATGCAAAAAGAGAGTTGAGAGCACCCCATAGATATTTTTCTTTTTATGATAAAATAGCAAAATACGCAACATTTAATAAAAAGGGAATTCTCGTATATTCCTGCATTGACTGTGATGGAACAAAAAAAGTTTACAAAAAATGGAAGAGCGGGACTGATTATTCACGTAATTATGATATCAAACATGGAACGGTTTTCAATCGTCAGACCAGTATTACTGTAAAATTAAAACGTCCGTCGAAAGGAACAGTTCTTCAGGCTACGATAGGAACAAAAAAGTACAAGAAAAAAATCAAAAATAATAAAAAAACAGTCAAACTTAATATTAAGCCGGCAGAATATGGAGAGAAAGTAAAACTTGCTCTGTATTATAAAGGAAAGAAGATTGGAAAAGATAGTTGCGATTACAATGATGAAGTGTGGTACAGCAACAGAGTTACGGAAGGTATGACACAGAAGCAGGTACGCTATACATGGGGTGCTCCAAGCAGCACCAGCAGCAGTTCTTATGGATTTACTTATTGGAACTGGGATGACGGATCCATGGTAAGCTTCCGAAATGGAGTGGTAGATTACTGGTTTGATGCTGCGAATTAAAAGTTGTGGCGGAGGTTTTAGAATGTGCAAATGAACAAATTCCCCGAAGGCACGCTCTCGCTACCTCACATTGGCAGCGGTACATAACCGACCAAAATACGGTCGCTAAGTACCGGCCATGTTCGAGTACCTTCTCTGGAATTGTTCATTTTGCACATTGCTAAAAGCTCCTGGCTTGCCGGGGGGCGCTTAAGCGGAACAGTCCTTTCAGGCCAAATTACAAAACACGAAAAAACAGAGATACTGTAACGGTAGTAAATTTCCGTCACTGTGCCTCTGTCTTTTTTGTTTTGTACACAAGAAAGTTGATGCAAAAGGCTGTTTCCTGCCAGCGTGTAAAATATGATATGAAGTGTTTTTAAAAACTATGGCCGTTCAAAAACGTACAGCAATGTGCAAAATGAACAATTCCCAAGAAGGCACTTTTACGTGCCCTTCGGGGAATTCGTTCATTTGCACATGCAATACTATGATATGAGTGCCGACAGGCTTTTCTTGTGTGAAAAATAAATGTAAGGTATAATATATGCTACCAGAGTTAAAAGGTTACGAAGGAGTTAAGTATGGAAAAGGAGAAAAATTTAACAAACAGGTATCATACCCCGTCATTGATCGTGATGCTTACCCATGAGGATCAGACTGTTCAAAACGCATATGAGATTTTTGATGCATATAAGGATTCTGATGCAGAATACTGGGGATTTAAGGAAGAGCCGCTCCCCCTTTCCCAGATGAAAGACCTTTATGCATATATGAAAAGCTGTGGCAAAAAAACAGTTCTGGAAGTGGTTGCATATACACAGGCGGAGTGTATGTCAGGTGCAAAAATGGCAGCAGAATGTGGCTGTGATTTTTTGATGGGGACTGTTTATTCAGATGTTGTGAATGAATTTTGCAGGGAAAATGGAATCAAATATATGCCATTTGTAGGAGAAATCCATGATCGCCCATCCGTTCTGGAGGGAACCTGCGAAGAGATGATCCTTCAGGCCAGAGAATATCTTGCGAAAGGTGTCTATGGAATTGATCTTCTGGGATACAGATATACAGGAGATGCAGCCAGGCTGAATGAAGAGTTTGTAAGAGCTGTGGATGCACCGGTCTGCATAGCAGGAAGCATCAATGGTTATCAGAGACTGAATGAGATCAGGAAAGCAGCCCCGTGGGCATTTACAATAGGCAGTGCTTTTTTTGAAAACAAGTTTGACGGTAATTTCGGAGAACAGATCAATAAAGTTTGTCAGTACATAAAAAGTGAGAAGATAACATGATAAAAAAATATTATCCATATGAATATGCCGAAAGTGTATTTATGATTGACTACCAAAAGCTATATCAGAAAGGTTTTCGGGGAATTATTTTTGACATAGACAATACATTGGTACACCATGGTGACGATTCCATACCGGAAATTGATGACCTGTTTCGTAAAATTCAGGGACTTGGTCTGAAAACATTGCTGTTGTCAAATAATGACAGAGGAAGAGTGGAACGATTTATTAAAAATATAGATACACCTTACATCTGCGATGCGGATAAACCAAATCCTCAAAATTATCTGAAAGCAGTGGAGATGCTGAATATAAAAAAAGAAGAGGCAGTGGTTATAGGGGATCAGGTATTTACAGATATTCTGGGAGCAAACAGAAGTGGTCTTGCCAGTATTCTTGTCAGGTTTATCAGGCAGGATGATGAAAAGTGGATCGGAAAACGGAGATACGTTGAATATGCAATCCTGGAATGCTGGAAACGTGATAAAAGCTGTTACAGGAGAATTGGTGATATTTATACAGAAGGAACGGCCAAAAATATGAAGAAAAAGAAAGAAAAAAAGCTTTTTTGTGAGATCTGTCCGCTTACGTATGAAATTTCAAAGTCAAAAGAGGTATGTAAAAGACATATACAGGATTTTGCAGGCAAAGAGAAATTTAGTACTGTAAAACAAAAAGAGAAGCTGCCAAATCTGGTGTTCAGCTACAACTCCGGCCTCATAAAAAAAGGAAAAGGAATAGATCCCGTGCTTCAGAAAAACAAGGCAAGAAACATTCGCCTTGCATCCTCCAGGATAAATGGGATGATCATTCATCCCGGAGAGACTTTTTCGTTCTGGAGGACTGTAGGGAAAATATCAAAGAGGAAGGGTTACCGGGATGGTCGTATTATTATAGGAGATAAGCTTATGCCCGGGCTTGGAGGCGGACTTTGCAATCTTGGAAATACCATTCATCTTCTTGTGCTTCACAGCCCTCTTACCGTAACAGAATTTCACAGCCATTCAGATGCGCTTGCACCGGATCATGGTAAGCGTGTTCCATTCAGTTCCGGGACATCTGTCAGCTATAATTATATAGACTACAGGTTCAAAAATAATACAGATCAGAATGTACAGCTTCTGTTATGGTGTGAAAACAGGAAATTATGCGGAGAGCTGAGAAGCGAGAGGGAATTTCCTCACTATTATGAAATTATTGAAGAGAACCACCATTTCCATAAAGAAAAAGAGAAATTTTTCAGAATTTCACAAATTTACCGGAATGTGATCGACAGAGCCACCGGTGAAATAACAGACAAACAGCTCATTCGGGATAATCATTCAGAAGTAATGTATGATTATGACCAGATTCCGCAGGAATTAATACGGTAAAAGCTGGTTCAACAGCCGTCTGCCTTTCGAAATCATAGAAATCGGCGCAGTGAAATTGAATGAAAAGAAATTGTGGATAGCTTTCAGCGTCTGATCAAGCCGCAGGTGTACAACTGGATTCATGGCAGTATCCATGAAGTGATTCATATGAATTACAAGGATCTGCAGAATGGAACTGTTTTTCCTCAAGCAGTGACAGAATTTATAGAATGGTGTGGCGAAGAATATTATTTGCCATCCGCTATGAGGAAAACGGCGAACGAAGAGCTCTGGAATTTGCAGCAGATAAAATGGGCGTAGAAAAGAAAAATGGAGTTCCATCGGGTACTGGGAGATGCGTATTATACTGCATGTATTTTGCAAAAAATAGAAGATGAATATATTTTCCCAATTCTTCTCTGGATGTATATCAGAATCCTAAAAGCCGGCGTGAAGAGATATATGTGTCCTATCCAACCTATGATAAATATGTGTCAAGGGAATTTTACTCCCGGGAAAAAGCCATGAAGGACAGAGAAGTAACCAGTACAAGGTGTCCTTTGTGCCATAATCCTGCCAAGCGGAAGATCCGATGGTTTATGAATAATTCCAAGGTATATTATAGTGTGTCTCTTTGCCAGGAACACGGCTATGTGTCAGGGAAAATCAGAATCCGGCGAACAGAAGATAATATGTACTATGTGATCAAGATGCTTACCAACATAACATCAGAAGAAGCCGATGAAATCCGGCAGAAACGCGACGCCCACCGTGCGAAAAAACGGATAAAAAAAGAAGAAAAATAAGAAACTAACAATTGGTTAATAGAAAAATCCTGGGCAAAACCGTTTGCTGAAAAAATATTCCCCCTGATCAACGAAGAAAATTTTTCTGCCCTTTATAGTGATAAAGCTTCCCGCCCAAATACTCCTGTAAATGTGATTGTTGGCGGCATGGTGCTTGAAAAGCTTATGGGACTGACAGATGAGGAATTCATGGATTCCCTTATGGTTGCTTCTAATATCCGGAAGCTTGGACGGATGGAGCTCCTTTATACCTGTGTTGCTGACCTTGTATCTTTTCTCCACCGTACCGGGATGGACGACCTTCTGGGAGGTATGGAACACTATTATGACCCTAATGATTATAACCGGGTTATTTATCATAGCAAAAGTGAAGATGCATCAGACAGGATTAAACAGATCCTTGCTGACGCAGACAAACTTCTTGTCGAATGTGAAGGGGCTTGTGATGAAAGTTCTGCCTATCAGTTACTGGTACGTGTTTTAAAAGAACAGACGGTTGTGGAAGAATCCGGTGCAAGACGGCTGAAAACCAAAGAAGATGGAGCTATGGGTTCCCAGATCCTGCAGAATCCATCTGATCCGGACGCAACTTACCGTGAAAAAGCAGGGAAACAAAACCGCGGTTATACAGCGAATGTTGTAGAAACTGTCGGAGATAATGGTTCCATCGTAACAGATTACCAGTATGAAAAAAACACACATAGTGACAGCCAGTTCCTGAAGGAAACCGTTAACGCCATGGAAAAAACAGAGAAACCAACAGTACTTATAACAGATGGGGCCTATAGCGGCAGGGACAATACAGATGCTGCGGCAGAAAAAAACATTGACCTTGTAACAACAGATCTATTCCCAAAATCAGCTGACAGAGCAGAAATAGTGGTGCATTTTCTTACCCAAAACAGAGCTAACAGCGGATATTTATTGTTTTATATGAAATTTTCAAGGAACATAGATTTCTATGGGCGATAATTATTATGTTTTGACACCCATATCATACTATTTTTTTGCAAACACTATTTTAAAATGTGCGGCATTTCCATTCCTTACACCTGCCAGGAAACCTCCGCAAATTTTTATTTACTATTCATCACGAATCCATTGCCTGGCAATTTCTATGTCTATTTGCAGTGCTGAGGCGATTTGTTCGACAGGTAATCCGAGTTTGCTAAGGGCAATAGTATCTTCTTTTTTAGCAAGTATTTTACCTTTTGAAATGCCATCTGCAACGCCAGCTTTTATACCAGCTTTCATGCCGTCTTTCATACCAGCCGCAACACCCGCCTCATACTCAGCTTTCCGCAATTTCCGTTCTTCCTCTTCTTTGTCATATTCAAAAATACTCATCGCAATTACCTCCGATTTATTTGCACGAAGAAATTCGGAAAGAATGTTATTACGGATACATTCATCGACTGCCAGCTTAACTGCTTCGTTCAATTCAAATTCCTTCGCATATCTTCGAACACACGCTACATACTGTGCATATTCTCTCAAGGTCTGGCATTGTTCCATGAGTTCGCTATTGTGCCCTTCATTGATGTTTATCGTCAGAACTTCCAGTTCCAGTTTTGGAGCACCGGACAGGTTTTCGAAAGCCTCCGATAAATGGTTTACCCAGCTGTCTTTTTCCTTTTCCGTGCCATTGTAGAATACGATAAACTGTGGTGCCGGTATTTTCTGTAATACGGAAGAGTAAAGAGATTTCTTATCTACCAGTTTCTGATATTCGCTGGAAATATAAAATAGATCACGTAATGGCATATTTGGATTATAAGTTGACTGGTGTTCATAGAGAAACAGGTCTGTATCAATGATAAAAGCCAGATCATTTTTCATTCCCATGTAAATAGCATTTTCCAGGGTGACAATTTCCAGTTTTTCCGGATCATCATAGTGAGCCCCACTGACTGCGTTATAAAGGGACAGTAAATTCTTCCGGTCAGAAAACAGCATACGGAATACGGTATCCTTATAGTTACGATGGGTTGTCAGCTGCTTTTTGTGTGCCATAGGCAGTACCTCCTCTTACAGGAGTGTACGAATGTGAGACAGCCATATGCATTACCTATCTGTCACAATTGGAAACTCCTGCTTTTTAATTGATTTGTTTGAATGAAAAGCATGAATTTCTGAAATGTGAATGAGATAATGTAGATGGCATGATGCCAGGAATTTTAAGAAAAATATGCTTTGAAGGTATACTACCATAAAACCCTCAATGTTTCAATAGAAAAGCAAAAAGAAAATAAATACAACATAAACAATAAGAAATAAAAATATAAATGTCTGAAATTAGATGGAAATATTATAAAAATAAAGAATCGGAAAATTCCGTTTGCTGTTCATGTTGGTATATACTATAATAGAAAAAAGCACCGGAAAATTATATGATGGAAAGGGAGATGCAAATGAAAAGTGTAAAGAAATTCAGGGCTTTTTTAGGTGGTTTTATTCTTTTTCTGGCACTGATGTTCACAGTGGGTTCTGTGGATGTCAAAGCGGCGGCACCGAAGCTGAATAAAAAGAAGATTACCATCTATGTAGGGCACACCGGAAAGCTGAAAGTAAACAATGCCAGGAAGAAAGTGAAATGGACTTCTTCGAAAAAGCAGATCGCAGCTGTTTCTTCTAAGGGAGTTGTAAAAGGGAAGAAAGCGGGAAGTGCGGTGATCACTGCGGCAGCAGGAAACAAAAAGTGGACATGCAAAGTTACTGTTCGAAATAACGTATCGGTAAGCAAAGGTGCAATCAAGATTTTGCCGGGTAAGTCAAAGAAGGTCAATATTAAAATTCAGAAAGATGTAAATAACATACGATTTAAAATTAAAGATCCAAAGGTTGTTTCCTGTAAATGGGGCAAATGGAAAGGAATGTCGATTCCTCTGACAATTACAGCGAAACAGTCCGGTTCCACTTATATAACGCTTACAAATACTTACAGCAAAGAAAAAGTAAAAATTAATGTTACTGTCCCTGCTGAATGGGATGATGTAAAAGTAGTAATTCCGAAAACTATTGGTGAACAGGGTTATGAGTCAAACCGTATGAAGATCACTAACTACAGTTTTTATAAACCATATGACTGGCAGGATGGCTACTATATGAATGTAGATTTCAAGATGGTACAATATGGCAAGCCGGGAAAAACAAACTGGGGCGAATATGTTTTCTTTTATGATAAGAATGGAAATATCCTGAATAAAGCACAGCTTTTTGCAAGCAGTCTGGCGGTAGGAAAATCTTTTAATGATGAACTGTCAGTTCCTAAAGGAACAGCCAAAATCGTATTTATGGAGTATCCAGATACGACAGGAGATAATAATAACAGCGGCAATGATAATGGCGGAACACAGGATGGCGATAATTCCTCCACAAAAGATCCTTTAAAATGGGACGCTTCTGATCTTAAGAAAATGAACAGTTATGCGGATAAGGCGGCTGAATGGGCAAAAAAAGCATTTGATTATGCATCCAAAGCCAAGAAACAGTCAGGCATGAGCCAGAATTATACGGCAATGGCAATAACAGCCCTTAAGATGGCAAAAAGTCATATGCAGAATGCCTATGATTATGCGATTGTGAAGGAGGATGCAAATCTGATAGACGCAGATGGCAATCCGGCTGGTACTTTGCAGGAGCGCACGCAGGAACTTTTGAGTGTATTTGAAGGATTGGACGATCTGACAAATACAGATACAGATACGGTTTATAATATGGCGACGGATGCCATGACAAAAACGGCTACATACAAAGTTTTGACAGCAAGATTGCTTCTGTAAAACCCTGGTGGAAATAGCACAATGGATTTTTTAAAACGTTCACAAAAAATCTGACAAGTCCCAAAAGCAGAAACAAAAATGCCCTGAACTTCCGGAGATGATCCTACAGATATCTCCTTTGGTTCAGGGCATTTTTTATTTTATATTTCCATACCGATCAAATGCGTTCGACTTGAATGAGCAGCAAGTGATTTGACCTATCTGGAATTATTTTGCAAATTCTTCCAGCAATTCAGCGATACGATCCTGGCAACCGCCGCAGTGGGTTCCGGCTTCGGTTGCTTCACCGATTGCATCAACGGTAGTATGACCTTCGTCATACGCTTTTTTGATATCTCCGGCTGTCACATCAGCACAGAAACAGATGGTTTCATTTAAATCCATACTGGCACCTCCGTGGAAATGAATTTATTCTGGTCGGAGAAAACTCCAACTTCTGCGTGCGTTCGACTTGAATATTATTCTCCGAAGTATCTCTTAAGCAGACCTGCGAATGCTTTTCCATGTCTTGCTTCGTCTCTTGCCATTTCATGAACGGTGTCATGGATTGCATCCAGGTTCAGAGCTTTTGCACGTTTTGCCAGATCTGTTTTACCTGCGGTAGCACCGTTTTCTGCTTCTACACGCATTTCCAGGTTTTTCTTTGTGCTGTCTGTTACAACTTCACCAAGCAGTTCTGCAAACTTAGCAGCGTGTTCAGCTTCTTCATAAGCTGCTTTTTCCCAGTAAAGACCGATTTCCGGATAACCTTCTCTGTGAGCAACTCTTGCCATAGCCAGGTACATACCTACTTCAGAACATTCACCCTCGAAGTTTGCTCTCAGGTCAGCTTTGATGTCTTCCGGAACATCAGAAGCGATACCTACTTCGTGCTCTGCAGCCCATGCCATTGTTGTATCCATCTCTTTGAATTTAGAAGCCGGTGCTTTACATACTGGACAGACTTCCGGAGCTGCTTCGCCTTCATAAACATAACCACATACTGTACATACAAATTTTGCCATTTTTTTGATCTCCTTTTCACTTTGATTTTTAATAAGCTAATCCTGGGATATCCAAAACTTTTACGCTCTGAACATTCACAGGTTGAATCCTTGCTATTAATAATAGTAATTGTTACTGATATTAAGATAGCACATCTTTTGCTTTCCGTCAAGACTTTTTTAATAGTTTTTTTCATTAAGTTTTGCGGGGTTTTTACTGTAGTGTGTTTAACAATAGAATTTTCCTGTTTTAGCAGATATCTATATTATGCTAAACATTTTTTGCAGATTCCGTAAAAAGTAGTCGTGTGACTTCTGATTTTGCCATCAAATTTTTTTTGTGCTGCGATGGTGATCTCCTCGTTATCATCCAGGAAGATATCTTCTACACAATGGCATCTTTCACACACAAAGTGATCGTGTGGTGTGATCCTGCCATCGAAACGATCAGCACTATCTCGCATATTTAACTTGAGGATCTGTCCGGTCTCAGAGAGCAGGGACAGATTGCGGTAAACCGTACCGAGACTGATATTTGGAAAGCTCTCCCGCAAATTCATGTAAACCATATCAGCAGTCGGATGTTCTTCCGAGTGAGCAAGAAAATCCCGGATGGCTTCTCGCTGTTTACTGTACTTTAAAACTGCCATAATGTTCTCCTTTAGATAAATGATGCCAAGCTTAAAAATTTCAAGTTAATCCTGATATCATAATATTAGTAATAGTTATTATTATAATAATCTAAAAAAAACCGTTTGTCAATGCTTTTATTTTACAAAAAGATTGACTATACTAATATCGGATAGCATTTCAGGAATATACGGTAAGCAACAGGAAAATAATGGATATCAGGAGGAAATACAATGGAAAAAACATATGATCTGATCATCATTGGTTCGGGCCCTGCAGGTTTAAGTGCTGCGATCTATGCCCAGAGAGCGGGACTGGATACTCTGGTTCTGGAAAAGGAATATATCAGTGGAGGACAGGTAGTGAACACGGCAGAGGTGGATAATTATCCGGGACTGCCGGGAATGAATGGATATGAGCTTGGCATGAAATTCCGTTCTCATGCGGATGCACTGGAGGCGAAATTTCAGATTGCAGAAGTAAAAGACATTATAATAGAAGAAACACAGAAAACGGTGCGTACAAACGAAGGTGATTTTTATGCAAAAAATATTATCATCAGTACGGGGGCAAGCCACAGAAAACTGGGCGTTCCGGGTGAAAGAGAGCTGGCTGGCATGGGTGTTTCTTATTGTGCGACCTGTGATGGTGCATTTTTCAAGGGAAGAACGGTTGCCGTAGTAGGAGGCGGAGATGTGGCAGTCGGAGATGCCCTGTTTCTTGCAAGAGGATGCAAGAAAGTTTATCTGATTCACAGAAGAGATGAGCTGCGTGCGGCAAAGAGCCTGCAAAAGAAATTAATGGCTCTGCCGAATGTGGAGATTATCTGGGATACCGTTGTCAATGAAATCTGCGGTGAAGATCAGGTAGAGGCACTGTTTATTGAAAATAAGAAAACAGGTGCGAAGAAACATCTTCCTGTGGATGGTGTGTTTGTAGCTGTCGGTATGAAACCAAATACGAACATGGTTCCGGATGAAATTAAAAAAGATGAGGCAGGTTATATCGTGGCAGATGAAAATTGTGTCACAAATGTTACGGGAATCTTTGCAGCCGGTGATGTGCGTACAAAAATGTTACGTCAGATTATTACAGCCGCAGCAGATGGTGCAAATGCAGTAGAGTCCGTTCAGCACGGTATTTAATGCTAATATCCGGAACAAAGCGGAATATACGTGAATTGCAGAAGTATAAAATAATTTGCAGAGCCTCTTTTAAAGTCAAATACGGCTTCATATCTGTGAAAAAATATTTGAAAAATGTATGAAATCCTTATAAAAGATATTAATTACTGTTGACAAAACACCTCCGGTTTGTTATGATTAGCGTGTAAAAAATGTAACAGTTTTGTAATAAATGAAAATTACACAGTGTTTTCAATACATGGAGGTAGATATAAGTAATGAAAAGAGGAGTAGTAAAAGTCACTGCATGTTGTCTTGCAGGAAGCGTTATTTTCGCAAGCACCGGTCTTACCGCTTTTGCAGCAGGGGAGATGCCATTAGCAGGAATCGGAGCTGAGATTATTGCAAGTCAGGAAAAGAAGGAAAATTCCGAAACAAAAAAAGTGATTGCAACCGGTTATGACAGTCTGGTAATTGCTCAGGTTGATGAATATGTAAATATTCGTGATGAAGCAAGCACGGAGACAGGTCAGATCGTTGGAAAGTTATATAACAATTCAGCAGCAGAGATCATTGGTCAGACAGGTGACTGGTACCTGATCAAATCCGGAGATGTTACAGGATATGTAAGCAAAGATTATTTTGTAACAGGTGCACAGGCAGAAGAGCTGGCAGCAGAAGTCGGAGATGATGTAGCTACGGTAAATACAGAGACTCTGATGGTTCGTAAGAAAGCAAGCACTGATTCCGATGTTATCGCACTGGTTGGAGACTCACAGCAGCTTCAGGTTATTGATCAGGAAGACGGCTGGGTAAAAGTAGCAGTTGATAATGACGTAGTTGGATATGTTTCCAGCGACTATGTAGACTGTGAAACAAAATTTGTAGAGGCAGAATCCATCGAAACGAGTACAGCAAGAGAAGAGGCAGTACAGAGTGCTCTGGATCGTGCAGATCAGATGAAAGAAGCAGCAATCAATGCGATGAACAATGCGGATGCAAACGAAGCAGCATATGCAGCACAGGAAGCAATCGTAGCAGCGGCAGAAGCAAAACAGCTTGCATCTGAGCAGGAATTAGATTATAACGTACAGGAAATCGCTTCTACCGCAGTAAGTTCTGCAGATGAAGCACAGTATGCAGCATATATGGCTGAACAGTATCAGGCAGCAGCAGAGGCACAGGCAGCAGCAGAAGCGGAAGCAGCACGCCAGCAGGCAGAAGCAGAAGCAGCGTATGCAGCACAGCAGCAGGCACAGGCATCTCAGCAGCAGCAGCAGAATCAGAATTGGACAGGTGATCAGACACAGCAGGAAACACAGGCACCGTCCACAACAACGGATACAACGACAACACCGGATTACACAACAGGTGATACGACAACAACACCGGACTACACAACAGGTGATGCGACAACAACACCAGATTACAGCACAGGTGATGTTACCGTTACTCCGGATTACGGCACAGGCGATACAACGACAACACCGGATTATACAACAGGTGATACCACCGGAAGTACAACGACAGACAGCTCTGCACCATCGGCTTCTGACTATACCGGAGATGTTCCACAGTCAGATGCAAGCAGTTCTGATTCTCTCAGACAGAGCGTTGTAAACTATGCACTTCAGTTTGTTGGTAATCCATATGTATATGGTGGTACAAGCCTGACAAACGGAACAGACTGCTCCGGATTTACACAGTCTGTCCTGGCAAACTTCGGAATCAGCATTTCACGTACAGCTGCATCTCAGTCAGGCGGCGGTACTGCAGTAGATATGAGCAATTTACAGCCGGGCGATCTGTTGTTCTATGATAACGGAAGCGGTATCGGACACGTATCCATGTACATCGGCAATGGTCAGGTTGTTCACGCAAGTAACGAACAGACCGGTATCATCGTATCAAGCGTAGATTACAGAACCGCTTGTGCAGCAAGAAGTTACTTTTAAGAATAAGATTAATTGAACAGAGAACTAAAACGGGAGTGTTCGCAAGAACGCTCCCTTCTTACGTTATAAGGAAAAATACTGCGTTTCTGCGGAGTGTTTATCTTAATTGAAGGTTGAAGGATGATAAGATAGATTTGCTGCACATTGTTTGCGGAAGCGGAAGTCTTCTGGAATTAAGATGAAATAATTAGATAATTTTAAATATTTACACGCTGATTAAGACAATTCTAATTAAATAGAAAAACAATAAAAAAAGCCGTTTGGCAAAATGCACAAAAGATTTGAGATATAAACAGAGTGTGGATAAATTCCTGTGGATTCACGCACGAGTTATCCACAGTGAAAAATGTCGAATTTGCTGAAAAATAGAGTTATACACTGAGTTATCAACATTATCCACATTTTTTGTGCACAAAGGCAGTGTTTATAAATTCCAAAAAACAAACGCACGTTTTGTGAAGAAATGATAAGTGATGTTTCCAAACGTCAAAAAAGTGAAAAATCGCATATTTGTATACTTATAAAAAATGAGTGAATTATCAGAAAATTATAATTTGCCCATGGCATAATCCTCTTAAGTACAAGAATGTCGCTGATATATGATTGAAAACAGGATATTGTTACGTTATAATTTTGCTATATGGGGGGATCTTATAAGAAATAGAAGGAAAATCTTATGAGACGAAAAAAACTTTTTGCGGCGATGCTTGCAGCAGCCGTAGCATTTGCAGCATGTGGTTCTTTGCAGTATATTATGTTCCCGAAAACAGTGACAACAGTTGGAACGAAGCTTGTTACAGATCTCACTTCTCTGCTCGCAGTACGTTACATCGGAACAGAGGATGAATGGAATGCATCTGACTTTAAGACGCAGGAATTCAGCGAGTTACCTGCGTGAAGTGCGGTCTGAAGAAAGAGGAGTCCATTCCCAAAAAAGAACATAATTTTTCAGAATGGTGCGTTATCATACAGCCTACAACGGAAAGGGAACAGCGGTGATCACTGTAAAATCCGGAAAAATAACAGCAAAATGCAAGGTAAAAGTAAAATGATGTAATTTGATTTGCAGATATAGAATCCCCTTTTGGAAAATCCTGACAGCAGTTGTGTTGTACCTGATGCTGCCGGAATATCTCAGGGGGGATTTTTTACAGCAACCAGAACAGGAAAAAAGACGGAAGACCTGAGAAAGGAGATAGAACCAAAGATATTACAGGGAGTTTCTAAGATGTAGTATACTGATGATTATCAAAAGTAATAAATAAAAATAAGAAGTAAAAGAATCAGGAGGTTCAGATGAAGAAAAAATATTATGGAATATTGCTGGCAGCAGTGATTGCCGCCGGCACAATAGGTGTAACAGCACAGGCAGCAGAACTGGCAGATACGGAAAAACTGACAGAAACTGCAAATGTAACAGACGATGTAAATACAGCAAACAGCACAGATGCTTCTGTACAGGCACAGAGTGATGAACTGGAAGTGCCACTGGTACTGAACCAGACATACACCAGAAGTTTCTCACAGGTCGGACAGAAATATTATTTCACGTTTACACCGGAAGAAACAGGATATTATTATGTTGATCTTAATTTCCCGGAAAATATGAACATTCACGTACTGGATGATTACTCTTCCGATGCACTGTATTTTGCAGAAAAGCTGAACAATACAGAATCTTATACATTCTGTCTGGAACTGCAGGATTCTGTAGATGGACAGGTGCAGGGAACGGGTACGATCACCTTCCGCAAAGCTCCAGATATTAAAAACGTTATCCTGCAGAAAGCAAATGCCAGAGATGTTTTCTACAATGCAGATTTTGAAACCATTTCCCCGGATGGGGCGAAACTGACAGTCGAATATGAAAATGGCACAAAGACTTATTCGTTTGATTGGGATAATGGTACTGCTTTTTCTCTTACAGATGATTATAAATATGTATTTAATGTTATGTTTCTGGATGCAAACGGGAATGATATATCAAATGTTGTAAACAATCCGGGTATGGCTGGTGCAAAGGGAAATTACCAGGTCAGAGTGTCTCTGAAAACGTTATCCATGAACAGCGATAATGGAGAGAAGGAGAAATTGACAGGAACTGGTTATCCGATCACGATACGTGACCTGTCACTGAACAGCTCCAACAAACTGGATATGAAAAAATCCTATCCTTCTTTAAAGTACACGGACGGAGAAACTGCGTATTATTGGTTTACACCGGATAAAAGCGGTGCTTACTATGTGAGCGTCACCGGATATGGTGCAGACTACTGGCAGAAATCCTGCTGGTTCCGTGTATACGAAAAAACAGTCAGCGGATATCAGTCGAAAGGAATGGCGATCGGTACACTGAACTGCAAGCTGGAAAAAGGAAAGCAGTATATTTTAACTGCTGATCACTATGGAAAATCCAGTGTTTTTGGTGCATGTTTTGCAAAAGCAGATACGTATGTTCCACTGGAAGTTGCACAGACACCATACGTGGAATTGAATGTGAAGTCGGATGTGACGGTTCCATTGAAAGTGAAAAGCTCTTACAAAATAAAAACCATAAGAATGCCTTCGACTGACAGGATTGTTTCTTATAAGAGCAGTGATACAAAAACAGCAACCGTTTCTAAGAATGGTACGATCAAAGGAAAGAAGATCGGAACAGCAAAAATTACGGTAACACTTGCCAGCGGTTACAGTACTTCATTCAACGTAAAAGTACAGAAAAAGAAAGTTGCCGTAAAGAAAATTACAGTGGACAAAAAGAAGATTACTTTAAAGAAAAAGAAGAGCTATAAAATCAAAGCAGAGCTTCAGCCGATCACCGCTTCCGATAAAGTAACATTTACCAGCAGCAATAAAAAAGTAGCTACTGTAAATGCAAAAGGAGTGGTGAAAGCCAAGAAAGCCGGAACAGCGAAGATTACGGTCAAAGCCGGAAAGAAGAAAGCGATCGTAACGGTAAAAGTAAAATAAAAATTGACCGTTGGTTTCCTGGCAGGTGTAAGGAATGGAAATGTCAGGTGTTTTAAAATACTGTTTACAAATGAACAGTATTGCATGTGCAAATGAACGAATTCCCCGAA
>OLPY01000208.1_pt1 | contig 54814 bp, 47 predicted proteins | sample 1672481 | NCBI WGS metagenome assembly OLPY01 (sample SAMEA3136691, study PRJEB25190) | human gut metagenome | biome: human gut; feature: human-associated habitat; material: faeces | place: Austria | collected 2013 | reverse complement strand
GCCCACCCGCGCGCCGCCACCCGCCGCGCCTCACCCTGCCGCGCGGGTCCCGCTGCGGTTCTGGTAATTCCCGCGAAATGGTGCGGTGATACAATTGCCCATACAAGAAAACTCCGTTTTTAAGGACAAGCAATGAGCTCTATTTTTGGCGACAAGCCCGTAGTGGGAATCATCATGGGATCCGAGTCCGACATGCCTACGATGGAAGCGTGCATGAAACAGCTTGAGGAACTGGACGTTCCCTACGAGGTTAAGGTGGCAAGCGCTCACCGCAAGCCCGCAGAGGTACACGAATGGGCATCTTCTGCAGTAGACCGCGGCATTCGCGTCATCATCGCTGCTGCTGGCAAGGCTGCTCACCTCGGCGGTGTTGTTGCCGCCTATACGCCGCTCCCTGTTATTGCCGTTCCCATGAAGACCAGCGATTTGGGCGGTTTGGACTCGCTGCTTTCCATGGTTCAGATGCCCAGCGGCGTACCTGTCGCAACGGTTGCTATCAATGGCGCAAAGAATGCAGGCATCCTGGCTGTTCAGATGCTCGGCACTGGCAACGATGAGGCACGCGCTAAGATCGAAAAGCTCAAAGCCGATATGGCCGAGGCGTAAAAGGATATAGCTTAATGGCAAAAGAATTCTTGACGGGTAACGAAGCATTCGCCCATGCCGCCCTCGAGGCGGGCGTGCGCGTGTGCGCCGGATACCCAGGCACGCCTTCTTCCGAGGTCATCGAAACGGTGGCCAAAGAGCATGCCGCCGGTCGTGCCGAAGGCGTTCATGTTGAGTGGTCCACGAACGAAAAGGCGGCTTTGGAACTGCTGGCAGGCGCTGCCTATTCTGGCGCACGCACGCTGTACACCTGCAAACAGGTGGGCTTGAACGTTGCCAGCGATGCCCTGATGTCGCTGAACTATGTCGGTGTGAAAGGCGGCACTGTTCTGTACGTGGCCGACGATCCGGGCCCTATTTCTTCTCAGACCGAGCAGGATACGCGTCGTTTTGCGGCCTTCGCCAAGGTGCCGGTGTTCGACCCGGCAACACCCGAGCAGGGATGCCAGATGATGAGCGCCGCCTACGAGTTGTCTGAGAAATATCAGACCCCCGTGCTGATGCGCCCCACCACGCGCGTATGCCATGCCTCCACCTACTTCGAGGTAGCCGAACATACCCAGGCGCGCACGCCCGAAGGCTTCAAGCGCGATTCTCGCTGGGTTATTTTCCCGAAACGCTCCTATGCTGCGCACAAGGAAATCAACGAGCGTCTGGGTTCCATTGCCAACGATTTCTCCGAGAGCGAATTCGACGCATTCAACCCCATGTTCACCGAGGGCGAAGATGCTCAGTTCGGCATTGTTGCCGGCGGCATTTCGTACGCCTATACGCGTGAGGCATTGCGCTTGCTGGAAGAAGAAGCTCAGGCGGGCAAGCTCGTATGGGCGCAAGGCGCCCCTGCAGCGCCGGTTCTTCCGCCGCAGTGCGAAGGCGGTTACTGCACCATGGGTGGCCCCGCTTACGGCAAGACGGTGAATGCTCTTCCTGCGTATCGCATTATGCAGGTGGGCACGCCGTATCCGTTCCCTCAGAAGCGCGCCGTGCGTTTTGCCGAGGGCTTAAGCGATGTGATTGTGCTCGAAGAGCTGGATCATGTTCTGGAAGACGAAATGCTGAAAACGGCAGGGTGCGCGCATGCCGGTTATCGCGTGCATGGCAAGCTGACGGGCGAAACCACCGACCGCGGCGAAAACACGGTAGACGCCATTGCTGCTCAGCTGCGTGCATTCTTCGGTGTGCAGCTGGCAGAGCCCCGCAAAGTGTTCGGCGCTGAAGCGGTCACCGCTACAAGTGCTGGCGAAGAAGTGGCTCAGATTCAGCCGCCCGCCCGCCCTCCGCTGCTATGTCCAGGTTGCCCACATCGTGGCGCATTCTACGCGGTGAAGTCCGCGTTGAAGAAGCCAAGCGACGGCATTTTCTGCGGCGATATTGGCTGCTATACGTTGGGTAATGCGAAGCCCTTGAACGCTGTCGACACTTGCTTGTGCATGGGTGCGGGCATTACGGTGGCACAGGGCTTTAGCGTGGTAGAGCCTGGTAAGAAGGCCCTTTCGTTCGTAGGCGATTCCACTTTCTTTGCCAGCGGCATGACGGGCATTGCCAATGCGGTGTACAACCAGCACGACATCACGGTATGCGTACTGGACAATGCCACCACGGCGATGACCGGATCTCAGCCTCATCCGGGCACGGGCGTTACCTTGATGGGTCCCAAGTCCGAGCCTATTTCCATCGAAGCGGTGCTACGCGCATTGGGCGTGAAGGTTATCACCCGCGCCAATCCGCTGCGTTTGGACGAAGCACGCGAAGCGGCTCGTGAGGCAATTTACTACGACGGTCCTTCCGCCATCATCTTCGAATCGCCTTGCGTGAAGCTGATCAAGCCTGGTGCTCCTGTTCGCTACCGCGAAGAGGCGTGCACGGGCTGTGGCAAGTGCGTGTTGAAAATCGGGTGCCCCGCGCTTTCGTGGGATGCCGAGAATCGCCGCCCCGTTGTTGACGCTTCGCTGTGCAACGGCTGTGGTTTATGCACGTATCTGTGCGAAGATGGCGCCCTAGAATGCGACGGGAACGAAGGGAGCGCGAAATGATCAACGTTTCTCTTGCCGGCATCGGCGGGCAGGGCAGCGTACTTGCTGCGAAGATCTTGGCCGAAGCCGCCCGTTCAAAGGGCTGGCAGGTGCGTACGGCTGAAACCACGGGCATGGCACAGCGCGGTGGCGACGTTATGAGCCACGTGCGCATGGGCAACAACGGCGAAGAGGTGTTTTCTCCGTTGCCTGGCGATGCGTCCGACGATGTGATCATCGCACTTGAACCTGGCGAGGGCCTGCGCGCTCTTCATCTGCTGAAGCCTTCGGGCGTGATGGTAGTTGCTCGTTCAGGCGTTGCCCCTACGGTGGGCGATTTCAAATCGCCTTCGTACGACCCTGCCAAGATGATCGAGGCTTTGCAGGCATCGGGTGCTCATGTGGTTGCGGTGGACGATGTTGCCCTGTGCGGCGCACTGGGTTCCCGTAAGGCGCTGAACATTATCATGCTGGCAAGCGCCCTTAAGGCGGTAAACGCACCCGAAAGCCAGAGCGCCCTTCGCGGCGTGCTGACGCTTGATGATATGCGCGCCGTTGTTCCCGCTTGCGTGAAGGAGCGTTTCGTCGAGATGAACCTTCGCGCTGTCAGCTTGGTCGAGGGCGTGTAGGCAGGCTGGTGCTCGTGCTTTCGGCTTGGTTGGGTGCATAGCCTGATCTGGATTGGCTTTCGCGCCGACAACGGTTGGGGCGTGGTTTTGATTGGTTTTTGCGTTGCGGGTCTGGTTGTGGGCGCGCAGACCGATAGGGCCCGCACCTGCCAGCCCAGTTGGGGAACGTGCGGCTCGATTGCTGCTTGTGTCGTTAGCTTGGCTGAAGGCACCTAGCTCGATGGGCCGCACCGTCAGCCTGGGTTTGGGTGCGTAACTCGATTATTCCGATGCGTTTCGCTTTATCGTGCTAGAGTGTGACGCATCATCTGTAATTTGGTTAGAAGCCGCAGGGGGGGGTACCCCCTATTTGCGGTTTGTTTTCAGCGTAACAAGGCAACCTGCTACACAGAAAGGCAGATCCATGGAATTGACCGACGAGCAGTTCTCCCTCATCAAGGAGCAGTTCAAGACGCTGAAGGAGCGTTCGCCCTTCTATGCGAAGAAATTCGAGGGCATCGATCTTTCTGACGTTCAGACCCAGGAAGATTTTGAGAAGCTGCCTTTCTCCGAAAAGGCTGACTTGCGTGAGGCCTATCCGCTGGGTTTGGCCGCCGTGCCCGAGGAAAAGATCGTTCGCATCCATTCTTCTTCTGGCACCACGGGTATTCCGGTGGTGATTCCCTATACCCAGAAGGATGTTGATGACTGGGCCACGATGTTTTCGCGCTGCTACGAAACGGTGGGCATCACCAACAAAGACCGCATTCACATTACGCCGGGCTATGGCCTGTGGACGGCTGGCATCGGCTTCCAGCTTGGTGCCGAAAAGCTGGGCGCTATGGCGGTTCCGCTGGGTCCAGGCAACACCGAAAAGCAGCTGCGCATGATGGAAGACCTGCAGTCTACTGTTTTGTGCGCTACCTCCTCCTATGCTCTGCTTCTTGCCGAAGCAATTGCCGAGCGCGGCATTCGCGACAAGCTTGCTCTGAAGAAGGGCGTTATCGGTTCCGAGCGTTGGAGCGAAAAGATGCGTCATCGTATTGAAACCGAGCTGGGCATCGAGATCTTCGACATCTACGGTCTTACCGAAATCTATGGACCGGGCATTGGCATTTCTTGCCACGAGCACGATGGCATGCATCTTTGGAGCGACTACGTATATGCCGAGGTTGTTAACCCGAAAACAGGCGAGCCCGTGCCTGATGGCGAGGTTGGCGAGCTGGTTCTTACCACCCTACGCAAGGAAGGCGCTCCTCTTATCCGCTACCGCACGCACGACCTTACCCGCATCATTCCCGGCGATTGCGCTTGCGGCATGAAGCATCCCCGCATCGACACGCTGGCGGGACGCACCGACGATATGTTCAAGGTCAAGGGCGTTAATATGTTCCCCGCCCAGGTGGAGGAAGTAATCGCCGCAACCTCGGGTACGTCTTCCGAGTACCAGGTAATGATCGAGCATATCATGGGCCGCGACGTGCTTACGGTGCTGTTTGAAACCTCGCTTGAAGGCGAAGCTTTGCAGCGTTGCGAAGAAGAGCTGGCGCTCATCTTCAAGGCAAAGATCGGCTGCACTCCCGATGCCAAGGGTGTGCCTATCGGCGAGCTTCCACGCTCCGAGAAAAAGACCCAGCGCATCTTCGACAGCCGTTACTAAGTTCTACCAACGCCGCCCCTCCCACGGGCGGCGTTTTTTATGGCGTAGGCTAGGCGCGTTATTGGGCGCCGAAAGATGTGCCGCTCCGGATTGGGGGTTATGGGCAGAAAGCGACTTGCCGGTTATGGCAACCCGCACCTTGCAGAAAGGGGTTTGCTGGTTGCGGCTATTCTTGCCTTGTTGAAAACGCCCTGTGGGTTATGGTGGCATACATTCGGCGAAGCCGTTCGTAGGTCGCAGCGACCCGCATCTGCCGGAGCCGTTTATGGGTTGCGTCTGCCCGCAACCCATAAACGCCGTTCGCAGGTTACAGATTTCGAGAACGTGTTACGGCATGCTATGATGTTACGGTCCTAAAAGAAGTAACATCGACGCAGAAGGGGACGCGATGCAGGAAGCCGCGCTTGATCCCGATTACGAATCACTTTCCTGGTCTGATTCTGATGACTACGATCAGTACGTAAACGAAGAGCTGGCAGATTCCCGCTCGGCGAAGTGGGTCATCCTGGTTTCTCGCTTGGCGGGGTGCTCCCTTGAAGGGAAAACCGTCCTTGATTTGGGCTGCGGCCCTGGGTTCTTTCCCTGCGCGCTTGGTGCAGAAGGCGCCAAGGTGTATGGCATCGATACCTCCGATAACATGCTGGCGTGCGCACGTGCGAATGCCGAAAAGCGTGGCGTTGACGCTGTGATGCTCCATATGGACGCTGAAAGCTTGAGCTTTCCCGAGGCAACCTTCGACCTGGTTGTGACGCGCAACGTCACGTGGACGCTGCCGAACCCGGTTGCCGCTTATCGTGAATGCCTGAAAGTTCTGAAGCCTGGCGGAAAGCTGCTCGTATTCGATGCGAACTGGCACCACGAGTTCTATAGCGAAGCTGTTGCGCAGAAGGTGCGCGAAAATGAAGCGGCGTATTATCAGAGGACGGGCATTCACGCAGCTGTGTGCACCAACGACAAGCCTTACTACGACTCTCTTCCCCTTTCGTCGGTAGTGCGTCCCTCATGGGACGCCGATGCCCTGACACAGGTGGGCTTTGACGGCATCACAATAATTGAAGATGCCGGCAAGGAAGTGTACCTGGACTGGGAATATGAGCTTTACAGCGCTTCTCCTCTGTTTGCCGTGGCTGCGGAAAAACCCGTTGCTGCTGCAGAAGGAAACGAAGCCTTCAACGTGCTCAAAGCCACACGTGACTATTGGAACGAGCGCTCCAACACGTTTGGGCTCGATGGCTCCATCGATAAATGGGGCGACCTCATTCAGCAAAAACTTCTGCAGCGTGGCGTTACGTCGCCTTGGGTTCTTGATGCTGGCTGCGGTACGGGTGCCATGGCGCTCACCCTTGCATCACGCGGGTACCGTGTGTGCGGCGTTGATTTTTCTCAGGGCATGTTGCTCCATGCTCGCATGAACGCAAAACATCAGGGCCTGGAAATTCCTTTGGTATTGGGCTGCGTCGATCAGCTTCCGTTCGTTCCTGAAACCTTCGATGTGGTGGTAAGCCGCAACGTGCTTTCCAACTTGGCTGTTGCCAAGGAGGCCTTGGAAAGCTGGCGCGATGCGTTGCGCCCTGGTGGCTACCTGGTGTATTTCGATTCCTCCTGGTGGCACTACCTCCACGAAGAATCGCTGGACGCTAAGCGCGTCCTTGCGTATGGTACGGGTTCTTCACCCATCTTCAACGTCCTGGAAGAACTTGCGAAAGACATGCCCATTGCTGCGGCGGACCGCCCTGCGTGGGACGTGATGGCTCTTCGCTCGCTTGGCTTCGAAGTTGAAGCGGTTGAAGATGTTTCTTCGCGCGTGTGGACGGCCGAAGAACAGCAGCGCTATGAATTTGCTCCGCAGTTTATGGTGGTTGCGCGAAAGCCCGTTCGCTAGGCGTCCCATGAAAAAAATGATCGCACAGCGACTGCTGCATCTTGTGGTAGTGCTGTTTTTGGTGACGCTTGTCTCGTTTTTCCTGATGTACTTTTCTCCTGGCGATCCAGTTACGGCGCTTTTGTCACGCGGCGGCACGGTGCCCGACCCTGATGTGGTTGCCCAGAAAAGGGCAGAGCTCGGCTTGGACAAGCCTGTGGCGGAACAGTACGTTGCGTGGTTGGCGGGGATATTCCAAGGGAATTTGGGAGTATCGATCAGCTCGGGGCGGCCCGTTGCATCGGAAATCGCTGCGCGCATGCCAGCAACGTTGTTCTTGGCCGTTACCTCTCTTGCGCTCACGCTTGTGGTGTCCATTCCTCTTGGTTGCTTGTGCGCTCTGAAGAAGAACCGCGCAACTGATTTGATTATTCGCTTCGCTTCCTTTGTGGGGGCTTCGGTTCCGGGCTTCTTGATGGCTCTGATCTTGGTATTTATGTTTTCCCTGACGCTTCATTGGTTGCCCAGTATCGGAAGCATGAAGGGTGCGGGCTGGGTTCTGCCTGTTCTGACACTGGTCCTTTGCGAATCAGCGATGTACATCCGCCAGATCCGCACCATCGTGTTACAGGAAATGGAGCAGGATTACGTTGAAGCGGCGCGCTTGCGCGGCATTTCTGACGTTGCCATTCTGTCTCGCAGTGTGCTGAAAGCCACGGCGCCTACCATTTTGGTGCTGACGGGCATGACGTTTGCGCAGCTTTTAGGTGGCAGCGCCATTATCGAAAACGTATTTAGCTGGCCTGGCATCGGCTTCTATGCGGTGCAGGCAGTATTCGCGCGCGATTACCCGGTAGTTCAGGCGTACGTACTTATCGTTGCGGTGCTCTTTGTGCTGGTCAACCTTTGCGTTGACTTGCTTCAGGCTCGCATTGACCCCCGTGCTCGTTTGGCGCTGGAGCAATCTGCCGCCCAAGAAAGGCGGGGTGGTGTGCGTGCTTAGGGGTAAACGTCGAAGCGGTGGTTTGGCTGGGCGCCGTGCGCTCTATTGCGGCATTGTTGCGCTGCTGATCGTTGCGTTCTCGTTCGTTGCGCCTTTGTTGTGCCAGCACGATGCCGAACTTGCCAACCTTGCGTTGTCGAACCGCGCACCCGACGGGGAATTTCTTATGGGCACCGATTCGCTGGGTCGTTGCATTTTATGTCGTGTCCTAACGGGATTGCACACCACCGTGCTTGCCGCTTTGGCGGTTGTGGCTTTAAGCGTTGTTATCGGTTCGGTTCTGGGTGCGTTGTCGGGGTATATCGGCGGCGTGTTCGATTCCGTGGTAATGCGCATTACCGATGCCTTTATGGCGTTCCCGACTTTGGTTTTGGGCATTGCCATCGCCGGCCTTCTGGGCGGCGGTTTGCAGAATGCGGTTATCGCGCTGGTGGTTCCTGGCTGGACGCGCTTTGCGCGCATTGCCCGTTCTTCCGTGTTGGCGTTGAAAGAGCGCCCCTTCATTCAGGCGGCAGTTATTGGCGGCCTGAGCAGAATGGCAATTGCTCTGAAGCACGTGCTGCCCAACATTCTTCCGCCCCTGATTGTTACGGCGTGCTTGGACATCGGCGGTTCGATGCTCAGTTTGGCGGGACTTTCTTTTTTGGGCTTGGGTGCATCGCCTCCTTCGCCCGAGTTGGGCGCCATGATCAATCAGGCGGCATCAGGGTTCCAAACTGCACCTTGGGCGGTGTTCGCACCAGGTTTTGCCATCTTCTTGGTGGTTGCGGTGTTCAACTTTTTCGGCGATTCGGTCAACGAAGCGCTTGGGAATAAGAGCTCACTGTTCGTGAGGGAAAAGAAATAAAACCATCGAAGAAAGGAAAGCGAGATGATGAAAGCTAAGAAGAGGTGGGCAAAGCGCATTGTCGCTGTAGCCCTTGCCTGTGCTTTGGGCACGGGCGCCGTGGGCGCGCTTGTGGGATGCTCGTCGGATTCTAAGAGCAATAGCGACGAGATGAGCGTTGCCTGGACTTCCAACGCTGGCGAGTACAACCTTGACCCAACCAATAACTACATGGGTTGGCAGGGTTCCTATCTGGGCATCTACGAGCAGCTGTTCCGCATCGATGCCAACTTCGACCCTCAGCCCATGTTGGCTGAGTCCGCCGAAATGGTGAACGACACCACGTGGAAGATCACGATTCGTGAAGGGGTAACGTTCCAGAACGGTAACGAGCTCAATGCTCAGGCGGTAGCGGATTGCCTAAATCGCACCATCAGCATGAACGAGCGCGCCAGGAAATCGCTCGATATTGCCAGCATGGAAGCTGACGGCAACGTGCTTACCGTTACCACCAATTCCCTTAACACCGCCTTTAAGAACGAACTGTCCGAGCCTGTTGCCTCTATCATCGATGTGAACTCGGGCGCTGCCGAAGATGAGCCTGTGGGCACTGGCCCTTACAAGATCGATTCGGTTGCAGGCAATGGCGACGTTGAGCTTTCCGCCTACGATTCCTATTGGCAGGGCGAACCGAAAATCAAGACTGTGCATGCAAAGTACCTTACCGACGATCAGTCGAAGGTATCCGCGCTGCAGTCTGGCGAGGTTTGTGCGCTGATGAATGTTGCAGACGACCAGCTTGGAAACTTGAGCGATACGTCCAAGTACACTTTGCATCAGACCAATCAGGCTCGTGCCCATATGCTGTACTTCAACATGAAGAGCGAAGCTATGCAGGATGATGCGGTTCGCCAGGCTGTTGGCATGTGCGTCGATCGTGATTCGTATGTTAGCTCCATCTACAACAATTCCGCCGAGGCATCCCACGCTGCATTCCCTGATTCTTCTGGCTATGCCGATGGTGTGACCTGCGATAGCTTCGATGCTGAAAAGGCAAAGCAGATTCTGGCTGATGCCGGCTACGCCGATAACGATGGCGATGGTGTGCTGGAAAAGGACGGCAAGAAGCTTTCCCTGAAACTGGTTACCTATCAGGCAAACGCTGCATTGCCCATGGACTGCGAAGCGCTGGCATCACAGCTTTCCCAGATCGGCATCGCTGCTGATATTGAGGTAGCCGAAAAGATCACCGTTCGTTTGGCCGACAGCGACTGGGACATTGGCACCATGGCTTACTCCACGCTTCCCACGGGCAATCCCTACACCTACCTGTCTGCGGTTATGGGCTCCGATGGCACCAGCAACTATGGTCATTACAGTAACGCCAAGGTTGACGAGCTTCTTGGCCGGCTGAAGAAGACCGGTGACGAGGCCGAGCAGAAGGAACTGGTGAAGCAGATCCAGCAGATCGCGCTCGATGACCATGCTTATGTCTACATGGTTCATACGTTGGTAAATGACGTTACGGCAGCCGACGTTGAAAACCTTGCTATGCAGGGTCAGTACGACTGGCTGAACTATCAGATGTCTTACAAGTAGGGTGTATGTCTGCAATTTTCGAAATAGAAAACTTGCGTGTTGCGTACAACGGTGACGCCGTGCTTCACGGTGTCACCGTTTCCCTTGAGCGGGGCTCTATTGCGGGCATTGTTGGCGAATCGGGCTGCGGCAAAACCACGCTGCTTCGCGCCGCGTTTGGAATGCTTGGGCAGGCGGGCGAGGTTTGCGGCGGCTCCATTCGTTTTGCTGGGAAAGACGTTTCCGGCATGACGCAGACCGAGCATCTTTCCTTCGTCAGCACAGTGGCGTCGTTGGTGTCGCAAAACCCTCAGCGGGCTTTCAGCCCCGTTCGCACGTTAGGCTCCCAATTCGAGGAGACTGCTCTTTTGCGTGGCGAGCTTTCGAAGGGGGAGGCACGCGCGCGTGCGGCGTCTCTTCTTGGAAGGCTGGGGCTTTCCGACCCTGAGCGGGTTTTGGACGGCTATGTTTTCGAGCTTTCCGGCGGTATGGCCCAGCGTGCTGCTATTGGCCTTGCGCTGATGAATTCCCCAAAGGTCGTTTTCGCTGATGAGCCTACCAGCGCTCTTGATGTGGCGGTTCAGGCGCAAGTGGTAGAGGAGCTCATTTCAGCAAATCGTGAATTTGGGGTGTCGCTTTTGGTGGTGTCCCACAACATTGCCGTGATGGCCCACATGGCCCAGTATCTCTATGTCATGAAAGACGGGGAGGTTGTGGAGCAGGGGCCCTCCGAGCAGGTTATCGCTTGCCCCCAGCATCCGTATACCCGTCAGCTTATTGCTTCTGTTCCCAAGCTAAGGAGCGTTCGATGAAGGCGCTGGAGGTTAACGGTGTATCCAAGCGTTTCCCCGGCATGGAAAAGCTGGCACTGAACAGGGTGGGCTTTACCTTGGAACAGGGTGAATGCTTGGGTATTGTTGGCGGCAGTGGCAGTGGCAAAAGCACGCTGGCCCGCGTTATCACGCTGCTTGAGCGGCCTGATGGCGGCTCGGTTTCATTGTTTGGGAAAGAAATCCTCGGTTTGCCACGCAGGCAACGTAAAGATGTGTATTCGAGCATTCAAATGGTGTTCCAGATGCCGCTGGAATCGTTCGATCCCAGTTATACGTTAGGCGCCAGCATCGCCGAGGTGGCGCGCAGCTTTGGTGCCACGCGTGCGGAAGCGAAAGAGCGGGCTCTTGAAAAGCTTCGATTGGTCGGTTTGGACGAGACCTTTTACTGTCGTTTTCCTTCTCAGGTAAGCGGGGGTCAGTGTCAGCGTGCTGCATTGGCCAGGGCGCTTACCGTCGATCCTTCGGTGCTGATATGCGATGAGGTAACCAGCGCCCTCGATGTGTCTACCCAGGCGCACATTGTTTCTCTTATCGGAGAGCTGAAAGGTGAGGTGTCCATCGTGTTTATTACTCACGACTTGGCGCTTGTGTCGGGGCTTGCCGATAGGCTTCTGGTGCTTGATGAAGGGGAAGTTGCCGAATGCGGCACAACCGAAAGCGTGGTTGCCAACCCTCAAAGCGCCTGTGCGAAAAAGCTAATGAACTCTGTGTTTTCCCTCGGTTGTTTGGGCTGATGGTTTTGAGCTTGTGCGCTTTTGGTTCGAGAAGTTGAAACGGGCTGGACGCTTTGATGTCTGGCGCTGAAGCGGCCTTGGCGTTTCGGAGCTGAGGTTCCGCAGCGTATTGTGGGCCCTAGTGCTGAAATGGCCCGGGCGCTTTGGGACTGGGACTCTGGGCGGATTGGGCCCTGCGAAGCCGAGACATCGCGGCGGATTGGGCCCCACGAAACTGGGGCTGCAGCGGATTGGGCCCCGCGAAGCCGAGCCCCACAGTTATTCAGGTGCTTTTTTAAAGGGCATTCGCGGAAATGACAATGACGGACGCGGCGGTGAAAGCCGTTGGCTCCATCAAGCGTACTTTGCCCAACGGGAGCCGCCAGGGCGGGATGGCAAGATTTGCACGATAGAAACCATCGAGCGCGATAAGATTCGTCCGGTGAAGCCATCAAGCATGGCCGGATTCGCCCAGTGAAGCCATCGAGCGTGGCGGGGTTCGTCCAGCGGGATCCGTCGAGCGTGGCAAGATTTGTCCTGTGGAATCCGTCATACATGGCAAGAGTCGCTCGCCATGCATGATTTAAGGGGTCTGTGCAGCGAAAAGCGCCCCTCCCTGGCAAAATATCGCCCTGATGTATCCTCCAACGGCGCTTTGTAGGGCATTTTGAATACATGGGGAGCATATCTTGCCAAAATTAGCTCATTTTGGATACATGGCGGCGATATCTTGCCATGAAGAGGCGTTTTTATCGTCCGAGGCTCCTTCGGGAATACATCAGGGCGATATTTTGCCAGGAATGCGGCCTTTCTTCTGCCTGGAGTGTGCCTCGAGGGTGCTTCATTCAAAGGATGCGCCTTCATCTGCCCGAAATGGGCCTCGAAAAAGTTCCGTCCAGGAATGCACCCCTTCGCTATCCGAAAATGCACTTCGAAGATGCTTCGCCTAGGGCCTTTCGGCTGCGCAGGCGAAGGGGAGATGATTATTGCTGTGTTCAGCCTACGTCAGTCTGTCTCTTCGGTGCTGTGGGGCTTTGGGCGATGCGGCGCTGCGGAGCTTCGGGCACCGGATGTCGCCGTTGATGCGAATGGCGGCGGAGCGGGCGGAGCATGAGCAGGTGCAGGTGCAGGTGCGGGCGCGGATGCCGTTGCTGCCCCCGGCGCTGCAGGGTTTTGGCAGGCGACTCCGATTATCGCGTGCTGCATGGCGTTGACGTGCTGTTAGATCATCGCGTGCTGCATGGCGTTGACGTGCTAGGTCATTGTGTGAAGCGGGGCGTTGGCGAGCGGTTCGGCAACCATGTGAACCTGGGCTTTGTCGAGCGCCGTCGCCGCGGCATTTCGTCGTTGCGGGCGTTGACGGCAGCGATGCGTATCGCGCGGAAGCGGAACCGTTCACCGCAAAACGGAGCGGGACGGGATGATGGGTCTTCCCAGTGCTCTTTATTGTGATAAAGTGGCTACCATGATTTTTTCAGAGGAACATATCGCACACAGCAGCGCAACTGCGTTGGCAAAGCCCAATGCTGATATTGCTGTGGTTTTAGGTTCGTGTGCTGTTATGTCTCAGCATCTTGCTCAGAAGTGTATGTCTGCTTGCGCCGTCATGTCCGAGCATCTGGCTCAGGGCTGTTTCGGTTTGGCTGCTGTTGCTTCCCAGCATTGGGTCCAGCGCTCGCATTGCGTAGTTGAGTTTGCCTCCATAACGTATCGATATTGATAGCACACGGGTTTTTCCTGGGTGCTTTTTTTATACCCGAAAAGGTCGTGTGCGTTCTCGTTTTCCCTGGTCAGTCGGCTTGGTTTGGTGTTGAGACGCCGATAGTGGTGTTCTTTTCCCGGTCGATCGAGAGGCGTATCCGTTTTGCCTTCATGCGGGTTTCGATTGCTGGTTCCTGCAGCTTGTCGATCAGTCGGGAGGCGTGCCTGCATCGCTTTTTGTGTGGGTTTCGATCATGGGGCTTTGTAGTTTGCCGGTTCGATTTGCGCCGATTTATGCTCGCTGCGGCATCGGCTGACCAGCATGTTTTGTTGAAGATAAAGGAGTTCTTTCGTGGTTGCAAAGATATGCATCATTTTGATTTTCGTGGGTGTTGTGGTTGGTGTTGGCATTTACGCGCGCCAGCACACCAAGAACGTTGACGGCTTTGTTCTAGGTGGTCGCAACGTAGGTCCCTGGCTTTCGGCGTTCGCTTTTGGCACCAGCTACTTTTCGGCGGTAATCTTCGTTGGCTACGCAGGTCAGTTCGGCTGGAAATACGGCTTGGCGGCGTTTTGGATTGGCATCGGCAATGCCCTTCTTGGTTCGCTGTTGGCATGGTGGGTGCTTGGTCCGCGTACGCGTGAGATCACGCAGCGCCTGAAGGCCACCACCATGCCCGAGTTTTTCGGCAAACGCTACCAGTCGAAGGGGTTGCGCATTGCTTCGGCGGCTATCATCTTCGTGTTCCTGATCCCCTATACCGCCAGTGTCTATAACGGCCTTTCCCGTTTATTCGGTATGGCGTTTGGCTTGCCCTACGAATGGTGTGTGGTAGGTATGGCGGTTGTTACCTGCGTTTATGTGGTACTTGGCGGTTATATGGCCACTGTTCTGAACGACTTCATCCAAGGTATTGTGATGCTGGTGGGCATCGTTGCGGTAATTGTGGTGGTGCTTGCGGGCCAAGGCGGTTTTTCCGAAGCTATCGTTTCTCTTTCGCAGATCCCTGCCGAGGGTACCGATATGCAGGGCGCATTTGTTTCGATGTTCGGTCCCGACCTATTCAACCTTGTAGGCGTCATCGTCCTTACCTCGCTGGGTACCTGGGGCTTGCCTCAAATGGTTTCGAAGTTCTATGCCATCAAAACCGGTCCTGCTATCAAGCAGGGCGCCATCATCTCTACCGTATTCGCCTTTGTGGTTGCGGGTGGCAGCTACTTCCTGGGCGGATTTGGTCGCCTGTTCGGTGACCAGATCGCTTTCGCCCCCAGCGGCATCCCCATTTACGACTCCATCATTCCCACCATGCTTTCCGGGTTGCCCGATATCTTGCTCGGCATTGTGGTAGTGCTTGTTCTGTCGGCTTCCATGTCGACGCTTTCTTCGCTGGTGCTCACTTCTTCTTCCACGCTGACCCTGGACCTTCTGAAAGGCAACGTCATCAAGAGCATGCCCGAGAGGAGCCAGATTACGTGGATGCGCGGCCTTATCGTGGTGTTCGTGGTTATCTCGGCGGCTATCGCGCTGGTGCAGTACACCTCCACCATCACGTTTATCGCTCAGCTGATGAGTATCTCCTGGGGCGCGCTTGCTGGCGCGTTCCTTGGTCCGCTGATCTGGGGTCTGTACAGTTCGCGCATCTCGAAAGGCGCGGTATGGGCAAGCTTTTTCGTGGGTGTGGGCCTTACCGTGTCCAATATGTTCATTGGATTCATCGCCTCGCCCATTAACTGCGGTGCGTTGGCCATGATTCTTTCATTGGTAGTTGTCCCGCTGGTGGGCTTGGTCACGCCTTCGGTCCCGTTCCAGGTGAAGATGCCGACTGGCGAAGGTGCTATCGATCGCGAGATCGAGCGCGAGTTGCGAGAAGAGGCGGCCGCTGCCCGTTCGTAGGCGCTGGTAGTTGACCGCTTAAAGCGTATACCCCCAACGGCCTTTCGGATCCCGGTGGGGTATGTCACGATTGCGCTAAAAGCTATGTTTTTGGCTGTGGCGGGTGGGCTCTGCCGCTATCCTGATGTTCAAGAGCAGACATGGGACGAAGATAGGCGCAGGTGCGCCAATTCGTCTCGACCGGCCAGGCAAGGAGTGCGCACATGAAGCCGATGAGTATCAGGGACGTTGTGGGGCCCATTATGGTAGGGCCTTCCTCTTCGCACACGGCGGGTGCGCTGCGCATTGCCAGCATGGTGCGCAACTTGCTCGATGGTGAGCCGGTGGAAGTGACGTTTACCCTCTTTGGCTCGTTCGCCCATACCTATCACGGACACGGGACCGACCGTGCCCTGGTTGCGGGCATGCTGGGGTTGCACACCGACGATCTGCGCGTACGCAATTCCTTCGACCTGGCGAAGGAGCAAGGGCTGGAATTTTCGTTCGAGCCCGATACCGTTACCAAAACCGCGCATCCCAATACGGTTGAGGCCCGTGTGGTCGACTGCTACGGCAACGAAGTGGTGGCACGTGGCGTTTCCATTGGCGGTGGTGCGGCGGAGCTCACGCGCATCGACGGCATCGATGTGCATATCACGGGCGAATTCAACAGCATGATCGTTCGTCAGCAGGACCTGCCAGGAACGTTGGCTCATATAGCCAGCACCCTGGGCGATGCAGGCATCAATATTGGCACTTCGCAGCTCCACCGCACACGCCAGGGCGGGGAAGCGTTTACCGTTATGGACGTGGACGATCCTGTTCCCGAAGAAGTAATTGACCGCATTCTGGAGTTTCCCGCTATTCGCTCGGTTCGCTTTATTCCCGCCGATGGTCTGCATCGCAACCCTGGTGAAGTGTCATCCGATATCGACCCGGAACTTGCTTTGCGAGAATTTCAAAAGCTCGATTTTGCCACGGCAGCTCAGCTCCTTTCCTTCTGTGAGGAAAACGGCGTTTCCTTGAGTTATGCCGCCGAAGCGCGTGAACGTGCGCTGCTGGCGAGCCGAGGGGTGGCGGGGTCCGCTATTGTCTCGTACCTCCAGCGTGCGCTGGATGTGATGCGTGCTTCGGCGACGGCCCCTGTGGAAGCCCCACGCTCTTCTATGGGCGGGCTGATCGGCGGGGAAGCCGCCAAGCTCCGTGAATTGGAAGATTTAGGCGCAGGCGTAAACGGGTCGCTTCTTGCTTTGGCAACGCGCAATGCTGTTGCCGTTTTGGAAACGAATGCCACTATGGGCGTTATTGTTGCAGCGCCAACCGCTGGTTCGGCGGGCGTGATCCCAGCCGTGCTGCTTTCCCTGCAAGAGGTGCATGGCTTCAGCGATGCGCAGCTGATGGATGCGCTGAAGAATGCGGCTGTTGTTGGTTCGATTATCGCTCGCAACGCTACGGTGGCAGGCGCCGAAGGGGGCTGTCAGGCCGAAATCGGGTCTGCTGCCGCAATGGCTGCCAGTGCCGCTGTTGAGCTTTTGGGCGGCACGCCGCGCATGTGCCTCACTGCCGCTGGCTATGCGCTGGCCAACATGCTTGGCTTGGTGTGCGATCCCATCGGCGGGTTGGTGGAAGCGCCCTGTCAGAAGCGCAACGCCAGCGCTGCGGTGAACGCACTCTCTGCGGCTCAGATGGCTCTTGCGGGTATCGAGGGCCTTATTCCGTTCGACGAAGTGGTGGATGCCATGCTGAAAGTGGGTCGAAGCCTTCCTTACGAGTTGCGTGAAACCGCATTAGGCGGAATGGCAGCCTGTCCCTCTTGTGCTAAATTCTGCCGTTAACGGTTCTTGAAATTGAGAGATTTACCGTTTACCGAGAGACTCAATCCGACCGCTTCCGCTAATCAACCGTTCGCACGTGACCCTCATTAGCATCGTTGTCATCAAATGAAGCGCAAGCGAAAGGGGCTCGAATGGGACTTCTCGAGGGAAAAGTGGCTATCATCACTGGCGGCGGCAAGGGTATTGGCTTTGGTATCGCCAGCGCTTTTGCTGAAGAAGGCGCGAACCTGTGCATTACGGGCCGCAACGAGCAGCGCTTGATCGACGCCGAGGCAAAGCTCAAGGAGCAGTACAGTATTGACGTTATGCACGTTGCCGCTGAAGGTTCCGACGAAGAAGCGGTAAAGAATGTTATCGCTCAAACCATCGCCCATTTCGGCAAGCTCGATACTGTGGTAAACAATGCTCAGGCATCTAAGTCGGGCGTTATGTTGGTCGACCATAGCAAGGAAGACTTCGACCTGGCAATCAATTCTGGCCTGTATGCTGCATTCTTCTACATGAAGCATGCTTTCCCTGAACTCAAGAAGACTAAGGGCTCCGTTGTTAACCTTTCCTCTGGTGCTGGCCTGTTCGGCAAGCCTGGCCAGTCCAGCTACGCTGCTGCGAAGGAAGGCATTCGCGGTATGACGCGCGTTGCGGCTACCGAATGGGGTCCCGACGGCGTACGCGCCAACGTTATTTGCCCGTTGGCTATGACCGAGCAGTTGGCGGCTTGGAAGGAAGAGTACCCCGACACCTTTGCTGCAACCATTAAGGGCATCCCGCTGGGCCGTTTCGGTGATCCTAAGACCGACATTGCCCCTGTTGCCGTGTTCCTGGCGAGCGACATGGCGTCCTATGTTTCTGGCGAAACCATTACGATTCAGGGCGGATCTGGTTTGCGCCCGTAGTTATGCGGGAAGGGCGCCGTTCTTCGGAGCGGCGCTTTTTTGTGCCCTGCTGACCCTGTGCGCCAGGTCGACTCGCGAATTCCGGCGTGCGACCCCGCTGCGGGAATTGCTCCCCGCAAGCACCAGCGCGCGAACTCAGCTTGCGAGCTGTCCTTGTAAATCCCGGTGCGTGACCCTGCCATGCGAACTACTCTGGCGAATTCCGGCGAGCGAATCCACCTTGCGATCCTGCCGCGGGTCTGTGGACATCGTTGCCTGAGATCCCGTTCTTGCGCCTGTCTCTCAAATCAGTCTCGCGCAAGCGCTCGATGTTCACTTGACCCGCGGATTCGTTCCGCGTCTCACATCTATGTTACGGTCGATTCGTGGAGGGGGGCAAGTCGGCCTGCGCGAAGGGTGCAAGCCGACTTGGGTGAAGGGCATAAGCCAGCTTGTCATCTGCGCCTTCCGCGCGTATGCCTGCATTTAGCGCACCCCTCCATGTACGGGACAACGTGTCCCTACCTTCCGTTCGGTTGCCAGCCATCGCGACAATGTGTCGTCTCCATGCGCAGGACGTCGCGCCCCTTTCTCATGTACACAGCACCGCCTGCACGAAGAGGTCGTCGGATTCATGCGGCACGAGAGCTATGGCAAGGCAATAGACCCGCCCGCACGAAGATGCCGCTCCGTTGGCAAAATGCTCGCGAAATGCGTTTCCCAGCGTCCGACGGTGGTAGGATTGCGCACTGATGCGCTCTTGGCCCGACTGGCAGTGGCAATATACTCGCGCGATGCGTTCCCGAGTGCCTTGCCGCGACAAGATTCCGCCGCGGTGCGTTCCCGGGCGCTTGCCGATGGCAAAATACTCGCGAAATGCGTTCCCGGGCGGCAATCCGTGGCAAGTTTTGCGCTCCATGCATCCCAAAAGCGGTCTCGGACGGGAAAATCGCCAGTTCGCGGCAAGATTCGCGCGCCATGCATCCGAAATGAGCTGGCTTTGGCAAGATATGCGCGCCATGCATCCGAAAAGCCCCGCAAATCGCCTTTCGGGAACGCACAGCGCGAAGATCTTGCCAGGAAGGACCCCTTTTCGCTGCACGGACCCCTCGAATCACGCATGGCGCGCAGATCTTGCCATCCTCTGACGCTTGACCTTTCGGCGACGAGACGCCTTCGCTGAAGGATGGGATGCTTCGTCCCTTCCGGCTCGGTGGTACAGGTTCGGGCATCCCCGTCTAGCGGGGAAGTCGCCCGCGCCGTCCCCGCCCAGTGTAAGGCTACCCAGCATCTGCCTTTCCTGACGGAAGGCGCGCATTTGCCTTCCCGCTTCGGCGGCTTGAGGCAGGGCATAAGAAAAGGGGACCTGTGTGGGTCCCCTTTTAGCTGGTCGGCAGGTACGAGTCGGTCAGCTCTAACAGTGCGGATCGGTCAGCTCTAACGGTACGAGCCGATTAGCTCAAGCGGCACGGCCGACCTGCTAGTTGGCAATGAGCTGACTAGTTCTGACCAGGCTCGACAACCAGTGTGTCTTCGTATGCTGCACCGTAGGTATCAAGTAGGGTCTTCTCATAGTCTGCGTGGAAGAAGTTCTCGGAGCCGAGGTTCTTCAGGTCCTCGTTGATCCAGTTCAGCAGGCTTTCGTTGCCCTTGGAAACAGCAGGAGCGATAGTGTCGGTGTCGCCCAGCTGCTCAATGCCGACAACGTATTCGGGGCCAGCCTGGTTGGCGAAGGCGATAACCTCGGTGTTGTCATTTGCCCAAACAGCATCGGGATTGTTTTCGAATGCGGTCTTAGCTGCAGCGTAGGTGTCGTACTTCTCGAGCTTGAGGTCCTTGTTGTGCTCGGTGAGGTAGGTCTCGGCAGTGGTGCCGGAGATTACGATTACCGTGCGGTCGCCAATCTGGTCGAGGTCGGTAACAACTTTGTCCTTGTGGGAAACAACGCCCAAAGCAACGTTCATGTAAGGATCGGCGAAGTCGACCGCCTCAGCGCGCTCGGGGGTGACGGTGAAGTTTGCCAGGATAACGTCAACCTTGCCAGTCTGCAGGTATTCAACGCGGTTGGCTGCTTCGGTGGACACCAGCTCAACATCTACTCCAAGGTCCTGGCCAAGACGGTTTGCCAGCTCGATGTCGTAGCCCTGGTAGTTGCCGTTTTCGTCGACGTAGCCGAAGGGGCTCTTGTCGCTGAATACGCCGATGGTGATCTTGCCGCTGTCCTTGATCTGGTCAAGGGTGCGGTAATTTGCGCTCGAGGAATTGCTGTTGCCGGAGCAGCCCGTGAGTAAGGCTCCCGCAAGAGCCAAGGCTGCAACAAGCACAGCAACAAGCTTCCAGGTGCGTTTCGTCTGGGTCATGTCTTTCTCCTTACTTCTGCCCTCTTTAGCGTGCGAGGGTTTCTTTGATTGATGGAAGTAAACCGCTTAAATCCTACAAAGTCAATAAGGATTGGGGGAATTAGTCATTTTGCTTTTGTGAATGGCTGGTTATTGCGGAGTTGGGGGCGTAGCTGCATCGTGGGCAATGCGTCGAGAGCGCGCCTCCGCTCCCGTTGTCCAGCCGCCGCTGTTGGCGCCCACCGTTCCCCAAGCTGACGGCGACTTATCTGCGGCTGCAACGGGTATCCGTGCGCGGCATTATGGAGCAGCACGGGGCGGACAACTGTTCCCATAGAACAGCACGGGGCGAACAATCGCCCGAATGCACATCATTGAAACAAACGGGATTCGCTTGAGGTTGTAGCGATCCGTACCTTTCGAGGGGGGGGCGCGGGGCGGGTCTCCGTGTGCGCAGGCGCTGTCAGGCGGTTGCCTGTGACATCGGTGGGAACGGGCTCTCTGCAGGCGCAGGCGTTGCGATTCGTTGAGAAGGCCGTATTGCGAAAACGAAAAGAGCCCCATTGCTGGGGCTCTGAGGGTGCGATGGGATTCGAAGAGGATTTCGTTTTGGTCATGCGACCGGTTTCACGCGACTGCATCGGCTCCTGGCAGTAGCGGGCTTTAGCCCGACTCTGCTTGAGTCTCTGGTTGCGACAGGCTTCACCCGGTCGCGTTGGGCTCCTGGCTACGCTGGGCTTCCAGCCCTTCTGGTCGAAGCGCTCGTTAGGCTTCGTGCTGACGGACGGCGTCGAACTCGAAAGTATGCAGGAACTTCTGTGCGCGTTCAGTTTTGGGGTGCTCGAAGAAGCGTTCGGGGATATCTTGTTCCACGATTTCGCCCCCATCGAAGAACAGAACACGGTCGGCAACGGCGCGTGCGAACTGCATTTCGTGGGTAACGATAAGCATCGTTTTGCCCTCCTGCGCCAAGCCCAAGATAACGTCCAGTACCTCGCGCACCATTTCGGGGTCGAGGGCGGCGGTAACTTCGTCGAGCAGCAGCACTTCGGGCTCCATTGCCAACGCGCGGGCAATGGCAACGCGCTGCTTCTGGCCGCCAGAAAGCTCGCGCGGATAGCTCTTTTCCTTGTCGGTAAGGCCAACGCGCTTCAGGAGGGCGCGAGCCGCCTCTTCGGCCTGTGCCTTGGGGATCTTCTTCACCTTGGTGGGCGCCAACGTGATGTTGTCGAGCACCATCATATGGGGGAACAGGTCGTAACTCTGGAACACCATGCCAACTTTTTGGCGAAGCTCGGTGAGATCCTTTTCGGAGCTGGTTACCTCTTTGCCGTCAACTTCGATGGTGCCTCCCTGAATAGGCTCAAGGGCATTGATGCAGCGCAGGAAGGTTGACTTGCCGCACCCTGAGGGGCCGATAACCACAATCACCTCGCCGCGCTTGACGGAAAGGCTGATATCTTCCAGTACCACGTTATCGCCGTAGGCTTTCTTAAGATGCTCAATGGAGAGCAGGGCGGTATCGCTCATTGCTTAGTTCCATTTCTTCTCGAGGTGGTTTGCCAGCATACTGATGGGCCAGCAAATTACGAAGTACAGCAGCATAATAGTGCCGTAAATGCCGAATACGGCGTTGGGGGAGGTCATGCGGTTTGCCTCGATGATCTGTTGGCCAACCTTCATCATCTCGATAACGCCGATCATCAGCAGCAAGCTGGTGGTTTTGATCATGCGGGTAATGAGATTGATGGAGGAAGGGATAAGGCGGCGGATGGCCTGCGGGATGATTACCTGACGGTAAATTTGTGCTTTATTCAGACCCAGCGCAGCGGCGCTTTCGTACTGCTGCTTTGGGATGCTGGTAAGGGCGCCGCGAACCAAGTCGCCCATTTCGCCGGTTCCCCAGAACACGAATACGATGATGGAGGAAAGCTCCGCCGAGATATTCAGGCCCATAACACGCGTGGCGCCGAAGAACACGATGTAGAGCAGCACCAGCTGCGGCATAATGCGCACGATTTCGAGGTACAAACGAGAAATAACCTTGGCAACAGGGTTTTTCCACGTCATGAAGATGCCGAACAGCATGCCTAGGATGATGCTGAGCACGACAGAGATTGCGCTGATCTGCACCGCAACCCAAAGACCCTGCAGAAGGCGGGTGGCGTTTGAGCCTATGAACAGAACATCAAGCCCCAAAGCTTCCATGGCGCAACCTCCTTTCAATGTACGTACCAGCAACGGAAACCGGCACCAGGATAATGAGGTAGAACGCTACGAGCATTACCAGGCATTCGGTGGTTTTGTAGTAAAGGCCCATCAGGTCTTTCGTAACGAACATGAGGTCCATCAGGCTGATTGCGGAAAACACGCTGGTTTCCTTCAACAGGAAGATAACGTTGGCGACAAACGATGGGAAGCTCAGCGAAACTGCCTGCGGAAGCACAACGTAGCGCATGGACTGCAGTTTCGAAAGGCCCAGGCTGATAGCGCTCTCACGTTGGATGGGCTCCACGTTTTCCAGGCCAGCACGGAACGATTCGGCCATGTAGGCACCGCCGTGCAATGCAAGGCCAACCATACCGCACACTTCCGGTGTGATGGAGAAGCCCATGCGAGGTAGGCCAAAATAGAAGAAGAACAGCTGAATAAGCAATGGCGTGTTGCGGAACAGCTCGATGTATACGCGACAAAGCTGGCGAAGCACAGGGATGCGGAAGTGCACGATCATGGCCACAATGAGGCCGATGATGACGGATCCGGCGATGCCGATCCATCCGATGCTCAGCGTCAGCCACGCCGCATCCTCGTACAGAGGAAGGTATTGCGCCATGGCGTCGAAGTTCAACGCGGGATCCTTTCTACATTGCAAAACCTATCAGTTTGATAGGATTAAGGGGGATTGTAGAACGATGGCAATGCAAGTCAAGCATTTTCAGGGGCAAGACGGCATGCCTTGGCAAAAAGCCAACAGCTTTACATATTACTTGTTTAAGCCGCCTTTGTGGCACTAAGCGTGCTCGAATCTCGTATTCGGCGAAGTGGTGGCGGTTTGCGCATCGGTGGGTGCTAGACTTCGGAGGTAATTTTGAACTCATTGCCTGGAATGGAAAGGAATCAGATTTTGAGCGAGCCGGAAAAGCGGGAGGTTCCCTTTAAGGAAGTGGCGCGAAAATTCGTTAGCTACTACAAACCATTCACGTTTTTGTTCGTTGCCGACTTGGTATGCGCAACGCTGCTCGCCGCCATCGACTTGGCATTCCCCCAGATCCTCAATTTCTTTGTGCGCGATTTCTTCGTCAATGCTCGCGATGCCATTATGGGCGTATTGCCGTGGGTGGCTGCTGGGCTGGTGGCGATGTATGTGGTGCGCAGCTTGTGCCAGTACTTCATTTCTTGCTGGGGCCACATTATGGGTGCACGCATGGAGGCGCGGATGCGCATGGATTTGTTCCAGCAGTATCAGCGTCTGAGCTTTTCGTATTACGACCGCAATAACACCGGCGAAATGATGTCGAAGCTGGTTACCGATCTGTTTGACATTTCGGAGGTGGCCCACCACGGTCCCGAGAACCTCTTTATCGCAACCCTGAAAATCGTGGGTTCCTTCACGCTGCTGATGTTCATCAACGTTCCGCTTACGCTGGTGATGCTGGCGGTGACGGCGGTCATGGCAACGTATGCGTTTGTCCAGAACTACCGCAAGCGCATAATCTTCCGCCAGAATCGTGTGCGCATGGCGGGTTTGAACGCACGTTTGCAGGATTCGCTGGGCGGCATTCGCGTGGTGAAGGGCTTTGGCAACGAGCGTATCGAGATCGACAAGTTCGGCCACGCCAATGAGGAATTCATCGAAACGAAGGAACTTTCGTACCGTTTCATGGGTCAATTCCAAATGGCATCGAGCTTCTTCACGGGCGCGTTGTATACGGCAACCATTGTGGGCGGCGGCCTGTTTGTTGCGCAAGGCATCCTCGATCCTGCCGATATGGTTATGTACGCGCTGTACATTGGCATCTTTATTGCTCCCGTGGAGCTGCTCATCAACTTCACCGAAACGTTCCAGAAAGGTTATGCGGGCTTTCGTCGTTTCGTGGAAACGCTTGCTGAACGTCCAGGGGTGGAAAACAAGCCCGATGCCATTGATCTTGGTGCTGTGGTTGACGAAGGAATTGCTCCGAGCATCAGCTATTCGGACGTTCGTTTCTCGTATGTTGACGGCAAGGAGGTGCTGCGTGGCTTGACCCTTGAGGTGCCTGCGGGATCTACCGTTGCGTTGGTCGGTCCTTCGGGCGGCGGAAAAACAACCACGTGCTCGTTGCTACCGCGCTTCTACGATGTGTCGTCTGGTTCCGTGAAAATCGACGGCATTGATGTGCGCGATGCCACGTTGGAGTCGCTTCGTGCGCAGGTGGGCATCGTGCAACAGGATGTGTATCTGTTCGAGGGTTCTATTCGCGAGAACATCTTGTATGGCGACCCGTCCGCTTCCCAGGAACGGGTTGAATGGGCTGCGCGTCAGGCGAACATTCACGAGTTTATTGCTGGCTTGGAAGATGGCTACGACACGTTTGTGGGCGAGCGCGGCACCCGCCTTTCGGGTGGGCAGAAGCAGCGCATCGCCATTGCGCGTGTGTTCCTGCGCGATCCTCATATCCTAGTGCTGGACGAAGCAACCAGCGCTCTGGACAACGAAAGCGAAGAGCGCGTTCAGGCATCGCTCGAGCGGTTGAGCGAAAACCGCACCACCTTGGTAATTGCGCATCGTCTTTCCACCATTCGCAACGCCGATTTCATCGCTGTGGTAGACGAGGGACGCGTGGTCGAAGTGGGTACGCACGAAGAGCTGCGGGCTCAGGGCGGCATTTACGATCGCTATTACCGTATGCAGTTCGCGGGAAAGCGTGGGGCTGAGTAGCTTTTTTGCGGCATTTGTCGACGCCGCAGCGCCGTCTGGGTGTACCCTGTATTTGTTAGATAAGGCGAACTTTCAAGGGGAGGCTCCAGATGTTCAGGACCATAGTCGATATCGATGGCATGATGTGCGGCATGTGCGAATCGCACGTCAATGATGCCGTGCGTAATAACTTCAAGGTTAAAAAGGTGTCCTCCTCGCATGGCAAGGGGCGCACCGTGATTGAATCGGAAGCTCCTCTTGGCGAAGGCGATCTCCGTCGTGTGATCGGCGCAACTGGCTACGAGGTGCAGCAGGTAACCTCCGAAGAAGTTCAAAAGAAGGGCCTTTTTGGCGGATTGTTTGGGAAGTAGTTCGAGCAAGCATGGAGGGCCACTGTTGTTGCAGCGGAGGCCGCGTTTTGGTGGCGAAGCGGGCTAGCGAATGCGACAAGGTTCGCATAAGGCACTTGCTGCGCAAGCCCTCGGAATAACCCTAACGAACACGGTAGGGCTTGTTGCCCCAATAGAATTTCAGCAGGTGCTTCTTGGGCGCGCCAAGCGTTCCCACCAAATCGAGCGTAGCCACAGCGGCATCGTGCGCGGCGTTCGGGCGGCGCAGCGATTCTCCTCCGCTGAGCATGGTTTGAAGCTGGGCGGGGTTTTCGTGGATTTGCTGCAGGCGCTCAACCAGCTCTTCTGCGGTTTCGGCAGTAACGGCAGCGCCAGCTTTGGTGACCGTATAGGTGTTGGCGCGCTCCTGGCCGTACGACTTGCCCACCAAAACCAAGGGCAAGCGTGCGCACAGGCACTCGGTAGTGGCCAAGCCGCCTGATTTTGCCACGATCATGTCGCTCGCTTCCATCAGCTGCGGAATACGCTCGATGTAGTTGAAGACGGAAACATTTGCAATGTTCCGTTCTGCGAAAAACCCTTTCAGCCCATTGGCGTACTCTTCGTCGGCGCCAGCCAGGAAAGCGAAGTGCATGTTGGGGAATTCGGAAAGAAGCGGCACGACTTTGTTCACGATTTCGCGGAATGGGATATAAGGCTGCGAATGACGAGCGCCTGCCATCACCATTACGATCATTTTGTCTTGTGGAAGGCCGAATTGCTTCAGCACTTCTGCCCGATCGATGGGGTCGGTAAATCCCTTTCGCACCGGAATGCCTGTGACCTTGATGTGGCTTTCAGGCACCTTGCGCGGCGTGAGTTCCTTCACCATGGTTTCGTCGGCGGCGCAGAACAGGTCGCAATCAAGGTGCGGCCACAGGCCTTCGGCGCCGTAGTCGGTTGGAATGCAGGTTACGGGGAAGGTTTGCCCGGTAACCATCTTCGCGGCAACCGATGCGTTGGCGGCAACGATGTGTGTTGCCAGGATGGCGATGGGCTTGCGCTTTCGAACGATTTTGGTGAATGGCGAGAACATGAATGGCGACCATGCCGAACCGCCACCCCATAGCAGGCGTCCCGTAAAGGTGCGATGCCAGGTGATGTCGTAGAGCCAGTTAAAGGAAACGGTCACGTTGGCGGTTTTGTCGCCGTCGAATTTTATGTAGCCGTAATCGAGGATGTCCAACACGGCGATTTCGGTATTTTCCGGCAGGGCAGGATGCTTGCCGCAAAGATCTTCAAGAGCCTGAGCGGTTGCCTGTGCGGCGCTGCGATGGCCTGAGCCAACAGAGGCGTACGTGATGATGACCAGGGGACGATCCGATGTTTCATCGCATGTGGTAGTGATCATCGCGCCTCCTTCCAGCTGTGATTTTGCGTTTTGCGGCAAACCCGAAAGGGGTATGCGCTCTTGTTCTGCTCGGCGCGAGACAGTATGCGCCAAATGTCGAGGTCCTGTTACGCTTAGTCTATCTAACCAGAAATAAGGCACAAACGGGAGCGGCGTTGTTGCAAAAACCGCGGTAAGAGCGTAAGCGGGTGGCCAATCTGCGGGAGTGGGCATTTTGACTCTTGCGGAAAAGTCGATCGTTGTGTATAATTCTCTGGCGCTTGTTTTTAGCGTCGGGAGTGCCAACGTGGCTCAGTTGGTAGAGCAACGCATTCGTAATGCGTGGGTCGCCGGTTCGAGTCCGGCCGTTGGCTCCATCGAATTTGCAGGTCAGTCGCTTACGCGGCTGGCCTTTTTGTTTCTCCTGACCCGAATAGCCCTCCCGAAAAGGCGGGAATACGGGGCAGATATCATTTCTTCGGCTTCAAAATATAGGCAAAAAGTTGCAAAGCGCCGGGCTTTTTGCTCTGAGAAAACGGCACCTGTCCTGTACCCTCTCTTTCTTCGCGGCAGCGCTTTTGGAGGTTTACGTTTCTTGCTGTTCCTTTTGCTGGACTTTGATACTGTTGGAAAGAATCAAAATAGGCATGCTTGGTTTAGCATAATTTAAGGTGCGGCTGCGTTTGCGCGGCCGCTTGTGAAGAAGGACGGCTTTCGTGGCAGAGGGTTCAGCGCGCACAAAACTTGCAACGGTTGCATTGGTTATCGTGGGTTTTGCCCTAGGTTTTGCGGAGTTCATCGTTATCGGTATCACGCCCGATATCGCCGAGGAATATGGTATCTCCCTTGCTTCTGCTGGTAATCTGGTGGGCTTCTTTGCTATTTCATATGCGGTGTCGACGCCGATCATTGTGCTTTCTACCGGGCGTTTTCGCAGGTTTCCCTTGTTCGTGACGTTCCTTGCGGTATTCAACGCAGGCAACCTTCTGGCCATCGTGGCTCCTACGTACGAAACGCTGCTGGTTGCCCGTGTGCTTACCGCAGTGGTTTCGGGCGTGCTGCTGTCTACGGTAATGACATTTATCAACGACATCATTCCTCGTGAAAAATCGGCTCGTATCATTTCATTCGTTTACGCAGGCTTTTCTGTTGCCAGCGTCTTGGGTACGCCCATTGGCACGCTGCTTGCCGATGCATTCGGTATCAAGGCTGCGTTTATAGCGGTAGAAGCTGTAGCGCTCGTTGTTACGGTGTTGCTGCTTGTCTCTGTGCCGCGCTCTGGCTCCACCGATGTTTCTTTTCGTGTGCGCGATCAGCTGGTAATCCTGAAGGATCGTCGCATCATCTTGGTGCTCATCATGAAAGGATTCGGCATGGCGGCAACGTACGTGTTCTACGTGTACGTAACGCCTATCTTGGAAGATGGCGTGGGTCTTTCGGTGTGGATGGTAAGTATCGTGCTGTTCTTCTACGGTGCCGCAACTATTGTTTCCAATCTGGGTAGCGGCTCCATCGCTCAGCATTACGGCTTGGCGAAAATGCCTATCATGTTCGGCTTGCAGGCCCTTGTGCTTCTGCTACTTGGCCCCAGCCTTGCTTCGGGCAACACCGCGCTTGCCGTGATTAACGTAGTGCTTACGGGCGTGTTCATCTATCACATGAATTCTCCGTTGCAAACGTTTCTGCTGCAAACCTCAGCTAAGGATTATCCGAAGGCGATTACCCTTGCGTCTGCCGTTATGCCCACCTCTTCCGACCTTGGTATTGCTACGGGGTCGTTCCTTGGCGGCGTGGTGGCTTCGGGCCCTGGTTTTGTGTGGGCGGGCCCAGTAGGTGCTCTGTTCGCGATTGTTGCTGTTGTTGCCGCCGTGCTGATCTTGCAGCCGGAAAACCGCAAGCGTGAAACCGCACAGTAGAAAAGAGCCGCGAAAAGAGCGCTACCTTGTGTGCGGCAGCCGATTTAGGGAGTCGGCCGTGTGAAAAAGAATAGTGAACCGCGAAGGGCTGCCCTGACGCTGTATTGAAACGCCCCTGTTTCTTCGAAGCAAGAAGCAGGGGCGTTCCCATTGGTTTCGATGTAGCCCTTTTGCGTTTTGTGAGTCGGTTCGGCGAACCTGCGGTTTACAAATTGCGCTTAGAAGACGTTGTTAGTACAGGAAGCCGAGCTTCTTCGCTTCGTAAGTAAGCTCGTCGCGGAAATCGGGATGGGCGATGCTGATAAGGCGCTGTGCGCGGGTAGGGATGTCGGCCCAGCGCAGATCGACTACGCCGTATTCGGTTGCAATGAAATGCACGTCGTTGCGAAGGCTGGTTATGGCGCTGCCTGGTGCCAAGGTGGGCACGATTTTCGAAACAGGACCGTTCTTGGTGTGCGCCACGCTCGTTACGGCAATAAAGCCGCGCCCGCCCTTCGAATTTTTTACGCCCCGCACGAAGTCAAACTGCCCGCCGCTTGCAGAGTACTGGCGTGCGCCGATGCTTTCAGCGCACACTTGCCCGGTAAGGTCGATGCTTACGGCGGTGTTCACTGAAACCAGGTTGTCGTTCTTCGCGATAAGGGCGGGATTGCACACCGTTTCGTAGGATGTGTAGTACATGCTGGGGTTTTCGTGGATGAAATCGTACAGGCGCTGTGTGCCAGTCGAATACCCCGCAACCGAAACGCCTGGCATGAAGTTCTTTCGCGAGTTGTCGATGACGCCTTTTTGCTGCAGTTCAACAAAAGCGTCCGAGAACATCTCGGTGAAGCAGCCCAGATGCTGCTTGCTTTCCAAACCTGCGGCGATAGCGTTGATGATGCCGCCGATGCCCAACTGAATGGTGTCGCCATCGTTTACGCGATTGACGATGAACTCTGCAACCTTTGCCTCTTCAGGCGTCGGTGCGGGCACCTGTACATCTTCGAGCAGCTCTTCTTGCATTACGAAGGCATCGATGGTGCTTACGTGATAGTTGTGCGAGTCGCCGAATACGCGGGGAAGGCGCGGATTGATCTGCGCAATGATGTGCTTTGCGCCACGCAATGCGCCCTGTTCGAATCCCAAGGGTCCGATGTTGCAATTGCCTTGAGCGTCGGGCGGCGTCATTTGGACAACGGCGTAGTCGAGCCCAACTTCTTCCAACATGCGATTGGTGTCCGAGAAATGAACGGGAATGTGCGCAACGCACTTTGATCCGTTAGCAAAGCCGGTGCGCTCGTTGGGCCCGGCGAAGTAGGTGTGGTAGCGGAACTGCTCGGGGGTTACATCGAGCCCCGCGAAGGTAATGTCGCCGTTCATCCAGTTGCCGTAGAGATCGATTCCGGTAAGAGCGCCCGTTGCAACCCTGTCAATCAGCGCATTGATGATGGTGGTGGGTACGTGAAGGCCACCCGTATAAATTTTCTGGTTGCCGGTTAGATGCTGCTCGAATACCTGGTTTACGGTTATTTTCTTCCGCTCGTATTCATCCTGCCAGTCCATGGTCCCTCCTGGTAGTTCCTGTTTTACTTAGGCGAAAAGGCCCAAGGCCCCTGAATATGAGAAAACGGCGGTCGCGCAATCCCCATTGCACGCCGCCGTTTAATTGTAGCGCTGTTTGCCCTGCTACATTTCGTCTGGTGAAAGCGGGAAATCTACGCCCGTCCAGATCTCAAAGGCGCGGGCACCCTGGAAGAACAGCATTCCCTCGCCGTTGATGGTGGTGCAGCCTGCTTCTTTGCCCATTTTCAGTAGCTCGGTTTCTGCTGGCTGGTAAATAGCGTCTTGGATTACCAGGCCTGGATGCAGGAACGATGCATCGGGGATGGGGGACCGCCCTTCGAGCTTGCCCATGCCGATGGGGGTGGCGTTTGCCAGAAGATCGGCGTCAGCCAGCTGTGCGCGTAAGTCGTCCAAATCGTTTGCGTCGTGACGGCTGATTTTGCAGCCGGTTTTTTCAGCAACGAGGGCTACTTCTTCAGCAACACGATCCCATGATTTGCCCGTGCTGGGGCTGAATACCACGATTTCGCCTACGCCGTCGAGTGCTGCCTGTGCGGCAATGGGGGTTCCAGCGCCACCCATGCCCATCAGGACCATTTTCTTCCCTTTGGCGTCGACGCCGTGTTCTTCGAATGACTTCATGAAGCCGTAGCCATCGGTGCTGTATCCAGTGAGAACGCCGTCTTCGTTGACGATGGTGTTGACGGCGCCTACCATCTCGGCGATGGGATCAAGCTTGTCCAGGAACGGGATAACCGCAATCTTGTTCGGCATAGTAAGGTTGCAGCCGCGCATATTCAGAAGGCGGATTGCGTCGGTTGCCTGCTTCATGTCTTCGCCAGGAACGCGGAAGGCCATATAAGCGTAATTCAGGCCGGCGCGTTCGAATGCTCGGTTATGAAGGTGGGGTGATTTGCTGTGTGCGACGGGGTCGCCGAACAGGCAAATTAGACGCGTTGCGCCATTGATGTCTTGCGTCATGGTGGCTTCTCTCTCCTCGAATGATGGGTGCCAGGGCGGCACTGCGGCGGTTTGCCGAAGGCGAGCCGATGGCTGGATTCGCATTCCTGTCAGAAAACGTATCAATCCTTGCTTGGATTCTATCATTGCGCTTCTATATTGTTGCATTCAAGCTATTGCGGATAACTATAGTCCCAAGGGCTTGCTGGCAAACAGCCTGATTGCAGCATGGGATGCTGGCGTTGCTTTCGGTATTTTTTTTCAGCACTGCAAAGGTGTGCTCTGCCTGACTTTTCCCAGAGCCTCAAAGAAGCGCGTTGCCCGGTATCCCCTCGGAGCCGTATAGGCATGCGCTGCCTGGTGCTCTTCTGAAAGAAGACGAAATGCAGGCCGCACTTCGCATCGGCAAATGCTCGATGCAGTGCGCCGTCGGCTATCGAATCCGTATCTGCTTTGAATATCAGAGCGTGCCTTTGCTGGAATAAAATGAAGAAGCAGGCCGCAGGGGCGTGTCTATTGCTTTTCGACTCCCGTTGTTTTAGAACTAATCACACAAAGAATTTTTGTTGCATAACAGAATCCGTTTGTTTCCAGTTTGTTATCGTTCACCAAAGTACGCTTTTTGATGCGCAAGCGGGGTGTACTATCTAGTCTCGTAGTTGAAAGGAATATTCATGGAAGACCATAAGCTTTCCCTATACGATAACATCGCAAAGGTCAATGCCGTCGATCCGGAACTGTACGAGCGTTACCCCGTAAAGCGCGGTTTGCGCAACAGCGATGGTTCTGGCGTAATCGCGGGCGTTACGAATGTCTCTAACGTGCACGGTTACCTGATGAATGAGGGCGATAAGGTTCCCGACGAAGGCAAGCTCACCTTCCGTGGCTACAGCATCTACGATCTTGTTGGCGGCGATGCCACCAAGCGTCGCGGCTTTGAGGAGATCGTGTATCTGCTGCTTATGGGGGAGCTTCCCACGTCAAGCCAGCTCGATGTGCTTGTTGAGGCACTTGATGCTCAGCGCAATTTGCCCGATGGCTTCACCGCTTCGAAGATCATGAGCACGCCTTCTCATAACATCATGAACCTTCTGCAGCGTTCGGTGCTCATGTTGTATGCTGACGACCCAAAGGCGGAAGAGCGTTCCTTCGAGCACGAGATCAGTACGGCAATCTCTCTTATTTCCCGTCTGCCGCGCATCATGGTGCTGGCTCACTATGCCAAGCGTGCCGCGTTCTACAATGAGTCGATGATCATGCATCGCTTCATTCCGGGGCAGTCCACTTCCGAAACCATCCTTTCCATGTTGCGTCCCAACCGAGAGTTCACTCCTGAAGAAGCACGCATGCTCGACATCATGATGTCTCTGCACGCTGAGCACGGTGGCGGTAACAACTCCACCTTCACTTGCCGTGTTCTTTCCTCTGCCGATACCGATCCGTATGCTGCTTACGCGGCCGCTATCGGTTCTTTGAAGGGCAGTAAGCATGGCGGTGCAAACCATAAGGTTCTGGCCATGCAGAAGGAAATCAAGGAAAATGTTAAGAATTGGGAAGATGAAGACGAAGTAGCTTCCTATATTGCCAAGATCGTGAACAAGCAGGCATACGATCATACCGGATTGATCTACGGTATGGGTCATGCGGTGTACACGCTTTCCGATCCGCGCGCAGTTATCTGCAAGGATTTTGCAACAAGGCTTGCCAAGGGTACTGAGTTTGAAGCGGAGCTGAATTTGCTCAAGCTCATCGAGCGCCTAAGCCCTGAAGTCATCCTGCAGGAAAAGGGCACCAAGAAGGATATGTGCGCAAACGTTGATATGTATTCTGGATTCGTGTACTCCATGATGGGCATTCCGCAGGATATGATCACTCCGCTGTTTGCCTGCTCTCGTATGGCAGGTTGGGCTGCCCACCGTTTCGAGGAACTGGTAAGCGGCAAGCGCATCATCCGCCCCGCATACAAGACGGGCGTGAAGGCTCGCGAATACAAGCCTATCGAAGAGCGCTAAGCGTTTCTTGCTGGTCGTATCTGCAGGCACAAACAAAAAGGCCCCCTCGGGGCCTTTTTGTTTGCTTGTTGCCATGTCTTGTTTGGAGTTTCCTCAAAACAGCGAGGTGATATGCCCGCATGCTTTGTTCGGGCGCATTGCTCGAGGTCTTAGATGGTGAGTCCACATACTTCGATCCTGGGAGTATTCAAGCAAAAGAAAGGGAGTCCCGAAGGACTTCCTTATGGTGCGTTTTGATGCGATATGCCTATGCGGCTTCCTTGTTGCCGAACACGCGTGTTGCAATAACAACCACGAGGGCAACAGCGATACCGCCGATAAGCGAAGGCCAAGGCGAACCGGTGAAGCCGGCAAGCAGATATCCAAACAGGCAGATGACGGCAACCAGGGAAGCGTAGGGAAGCTGGGTTGCCACGTGGCGCAGGTGGTTACATTCCGCACCAGCAGAAGAAAGGATGGTGGTGTCGGAAATGGGCGAGATGTGGTCGCCATATACTGCGCCGGCAAGCGTTGCGCCGATGGTGACCAGGAACAGCGGGTCGCTTTCGGGGAATACGCCCAAAACGATGGGCAGGATCAAGGCAGCGGTGCCCCAGGAAGTGCCCATGGCGAATCCGATGAAGCCGGAAACCACGAAGATAACGGCAGGCAGGAACGAAAGTTCAAAGCCCATGGTGGTAAGGAAGTTGGAAACGAATTCGCCCGTGCCCAGCATGTAGCGGCATGCGCCGCCCAAGCTCCATGCCAAAACAAGGATCATGATAGCGCCAACCATAGAGCGAACGCCTTCGGAAGCGCCTTCGGTAAAGCCAACCAGAGTGGTGAGCTTGCGGGGCAGGAACATGCACGCGGCAACCACCAATGCCACGGCGGCGCCGATGCACAATCCGCCGATGGGGTTTTCGCCAACAGCTGTTGCGAAATCTACGCCCTCAAAGAAGCCGCCAACATACAGCATGCCCGTGATGGAGAACACGATAAGCACCACGATAGGGATAACCAGGTCGAATACCCTGCCATTGGGGGAAACATCCAGACCCTTGAACTGCTCGACCGCTTTCGTGGCGCCCTCCAGGTCGGACTGCTCGGTGATAACGGTTTCGACGGCTTCGGGATTGCTGGGAACGCCTGCCTTAGATACCGTTTCCAGAGCGGAGGAATGGGGAGGAATGGGGCTGTAGGTATGAGCGTCACAGTCGCGCTGGGCCTTGCCCATGCTGAAGAAGTCTTTGCCGAAACCGCACATAGCGAACACGAACACAATGGTGACCAGTGCGTAGAGGTTGTACGGAATGGAGGCAACGAACGTGTTGAAGCCGTTTTCACCCATGTAGCCACCCATGGCAACCGCCCACGAGGAAACAGGGGCAATAATGCACACCGGAGCTGCGGTGGAGTCGATGATCCACGCCAGCTTTTCGTGGCTGATGCGGAACTTGTCGGTTACGGGGCGCATGACGGCACCAACAGTGAGGCAGTTGAAGTAGTCGTCGACGAATACCACGATGCCCAAAAGAGCCGTCATAACGGTTGCCATGCGTGCGCTCTTGATGTGTTTCGCGGCCCATTCAGCGTATGCGCGCGAACCGCCAGCAATGGCGATGATGACGACTAACGCGCCCAATAATGCTAAGAACAAGATAAGCGCCGCATTCGACGAGATTTGCTCCGCCATAACCTGAGGGATGAGCGTAAATGCGGTGATGAGCTGGTCGAAGCCGACACCTTCAAGGCAGAACTCGTAAATGATCAGGCCTGAGAACACGCCAACCAGCAGGGAGGAATACACCTCCTTGGTAATTAGGGCAAGGCCTAGCGCCAGAAGCGGCGGCAGGATAGACCAAGCACCGGTGGAAAGAAGCTCGAAGCCTTCCATGTACAGTCTCCTTACTGTAAATAGGGCGCAGGCGATGCTGCGCTGGGAAGGCGGCGGCTAGCGAAGCCGCGCATGATGCATTTCCAGCGCAGCCTTGCATGCGCTTTTTTAACTGTGCCGATTATAGGCTAGCTTCGTTGCCACGGTGTTTCATTTATGAGCGGTGGAGGGCGTAACGGGTGGGCGGCGCGTTAAGACGGGCGGTTACAGGAAATACTTTCCTGCATTTGCCCCCACAACAATAAGGTCCACGCCTCGAAGAAGAGCGAACAGCGCAATGAACAACGCGAGCATTTCGGGCATGGAGAAGAACATGAATCCGATAACGATGGAAATGACGCCCGAGAACAGCATCCAGCCCCAAAGGGGAAGGCCTGCGCGCTTGACCATGAAGGTTGCCACAACTTCATATATGCCGAAAACCAGAACGAACGCGCCGATAACCCAAGGCAGCACTGCCGCAAAAGCGAAGGGGTGAATCACGAACATGGCACCAATGAGCACGTCAAGGATGCCGTATGCCAAGATCCATCCCGAAAAGCCCAGAAGATCGCGGTCGCGAATGAACGTTGCGATATTGACTACGCCGGAAACCACAAAGGCGGCACCAACAATAAAGGCGATAGATGCAAGAGTGAGACCTGGGAAAAATGCGCATACCAAGCCAAAGATGATAAACAATATGCCAGCAACAATAAGCTGCCAGTTCCGTTCGGTTTTCGTGTTCATGGTAACCCCTCTATGTTGGCGTTTTCTTCATTGTAGTGCGCTTTGCTGCAGGTGAGGGCGTATGTAAGGGAAATGAAACAACACGAGCGCGAGTGGGGTTTTGCCCCATCGCTGCTCTCAGCTGATGCTCCCGGCATTTTTTTTGCCACCCGCCCTGAGCCACCCTGAAGCGAAGCTTTCCCCTAAGCGGTAACGAAGGGAAGGGGGATGTCGTGGTCTTCTACGGGGATGGGGGAAACCTCCTGTTCGGTAAAGGCGACGCCGACAACATGGCATGCATCAGTAAGTTGGCAAAGGTAGCGGTCGTAGTTGCCTGCCCCGTATCCTAGGCGGTTGCCGTGCGCGTCGAACCCCACAGCGGGAACCACAATGAAGGCGAACTCGTCGGCGACAAGGTAGGGCATGGGGGTAAGTTCAGGGCTGTTGTGGCGATATTCCTTTAGCGGGTCATTCAGAAACGGCACGCCGTTGCTGCGGAATGCCTCGGCGCTAACCGAGCGCATTTCCATAGTTTGCTGAGTGACATGCTGGGCGTTGGGGCTCGACCCCGGTTTGCGCATCCCGCGCCCAGGAGCATCGGGGATGCCATGGGCATCGGGCATCATGCAGGGAAAGGCAACAGTGCAGCCTCGCAGGTAGGCATAGTCGATGAAGATGCCCAGGTCAACTTCCCATGGGAATGCGGAGTATACGCCGACAACGGGTTTGCCCTGAGGCGTTTCGGCTATCAAGGCATCAAGGTGTTGGGTCAGCTTCGCGCAGATCTGTTTGCTCTTGCTCGCACGCGTTTCGGGCGCAAGAGCGGAGCGCGCTTTCTTTGCTTGGGCCCTTAGGCGGCTGCGGATTTCCTCGGGGGTTTCGTTGCTGGGCGTGGGGGTATGTTTGCTATTGGTGCTCATACCGGGCATTGTACGCCTGGTGGGCGTGATAGGGGAAACGCGCTGGTGAGTGTACGCCTGGTGGGCGCAATAGGGAAACGTGTTGGCAAAAGCCGCAAAAGGAAAGGCGGCGGCCGAGGTGTTCCTTCGAATGAAGCTTGCGCTCGCTAGTGCTCAAGGGGCTCGGTGAGTGCGGCGGAGCAGAGCCCTGCGCGGGATTGTGTGTCTGATTTGCGGTATATGGAGGTCAAGTGCTTCTGCAATGCGCGAAGGGATATTCCCATGTCATCGGCGATGCACTGGAGCGTTTCCTCGCTTGAGCATACTGCGGAAAGAACGTCGCGTTCGCGTGGGGTAAGGCTATATTGTTCCGAGAATGCCGCAAGGTGCTTTTCGGGAGTGCTTTTATCGGCGGGAGCTTTGGCTTCCGGTTCTTCTTGGGGCTTGGCGGTTTGCGCTTGCGCGGCGGTGAGCTCCGCTAGCTTTATGGCTTCGATCTCGGCCTTATGCCGCGCGGTGCGACGCACGTTTTCGAGCGCGTGGGCAACAAGGAGGGTAACCATGGCTAGCGCAATGGTTATCGACGAGATAAGCATGATGTCGCCCGACAAGATCAAGGCCATGGAAGGCATGGCTACAAGTGCGGCGCAGGCGTTGTTGGCGGCGCGTCCCATGCCCGCCCAAAGCGATGGGTTTGCACAGCGTATTGCAATGCGCAAAAACGACGAGGTGAAAAAGACCACGAAAAAGCCCGATGAAAGGTAAAAAATTATCAAACCCAGAAGAACTTCGGAGCTGGTTTGGATGGCAAGGGCGGAAACCAGGGAAAACATGGCTACACACAGTATGGTAACAGTGGAATAGCGATGCTTAGTGAGGTCGAATATGAAGCCAGCCGCAATGCCGCTGACGGCAAGAAGCAGGCGAGGCCAGGTTGAAAGGTCGAACATGCCTTGCGCGTTTGCCAGGGTAACCACGTTGTCGAGTGTGCTGAAAACGCAGGCAATTAGGGATACGCAGGCGAGCAGCAGGATTGCTTCCTTGAGGGCATCGCGTTCGTTGGCGGTTCGCTGGTCTTTTTCGGGAAGTGCGCTTCTGACGGGGACTACGTGCAGCACGTTGCGGCGCGCTGCAAGAGCGAAGCCAAGTGCGATGATCGAAGCTCCGATAATCGCGGCTTCGATAACGCTGTTTGGCGCCAAAGAATGAAGCAGGAACTGAGCGAGCAATCCTGCGGCATACGAGGTGCCCACCAGACGGGAAAGGGAGTTGCTGGCATAGTGGGTTTGCGCAACGGAAAAGTAGGTGGCGTTTCCCAACATACCCAAAATCAAGAACAACAAGCATCCCAGCGACAGCAAGGCGTTGGCGTTCTGGGTTAGCTGAGTTGCGACAAGGAGCAAGGCGGAAACGGTTCCCAGCACGCCGGCAAGAATGCTTCGATGCCTTGCGGCTGCCGTTCGATTCACCAATGAATAGCCCACAAGCCCTATGGCGCTTGTGGCAAGGATGGATGCCTGTGCGCCGACTACCGAATCGGGGCCGGCGAGCTCGCCATAAGCGATGTCGAAGTGATATTCGCTGCCCAAGAACACGAAGACGAACAATGCCATAACGGCAAACGTGAAAAGATGTGCTTTGGGCTTTGGCTCCATGGCGCTTTTCCGAGAGGGGCGCAAAGCGGGTTTTGACGCTTGCCCTCGATGTGCTCCTTTCTATGTTTTCCCTGCTAATTCATTATTGCGCAACAAGGGTAGCCTTATGGTTTGGTTTCTTCTTGCGGAAACAAAAACCACTCCTATGGGCAGTGCGCACAAGGAGCTTGATGCGAAGAGCTGGCTTGGAGGGTGCTGACTACTGGCGGTATCGGCTGAAGCGTCAGGGCGTGCCCCGGGGCTCCATCGCGCTTGCGGGGCTAACTAGTGGTTGGTTTGACTAAGTGCTCAAGAGCGGTAATGGGCCAGCTGCGCAGCGTACTATCTCCCGTTACCGTCGTCGCGTGCTTCCTATGAGGCGCAACGTCAGCGCCGAATTAGCCGATTCCCAGTACCTGCATAACCAAGCAAATGGCGGAAAGAATGCCCACCACCACGATAGTGAAGCATAGGATTATGCGGGTAAATTTACCCACCGTGTATTTGCCCATAACGTGTTTGTCGGTGCAGATGATGGCCATGAACACCAGCAATACAGGCAAAATGACGCCGTTTACAAACTGTGCGGTGAGCATGATTCCCATCAAGTCGATGTTGGGAATAAGAATAACCACTGCAGAAACGACGATGACAAACGTAAAGATGCCCTTGAAGAGGGGCGCTTCTTTCCAGGTGAACGAAACGCCTGCCTCCCAGCCGAATGCTTCGCAGATAACGAAAGCGGTGGTAAGGGGCAGAACGCATGCGGCCAGCAAACTAGCGGCTACCAGGCCGATGGCGAACAGTGCTTTAGCGTATTGGCCCGCGAAAGGTTCGAGCGCAGCTGCAGCCGCTTCGGCGCTCTCTACTTCGATGCCCTGCGGGAACAGCACGGTGCCAGTGGTTACGATGATGAACCATGCCACGATACAGCCCACCACGGCACCAGTTACTGCATCGATGCGCTGATAGGGAAGATCGCGTACGCGCACACCCTTTTCGACCACGTTGCTCTGGGCGAAGAACATCATCCAAGGGGCGATAGTGGTGCCAACCATAGCGACGGTAAGCGAAAGGAAGCTCAAATCGGAACTCGCCGCTGGTACCAGGGTGTGCTGGAAGGTTTCGTTCCAATCGGGTTGTGCCAAGAATGCCGCAACGATGTAGGTGGCGAATACGCATGAAAGCACCAGGAAGATGTTCTGCACGCGTTTGTAGCTGCCTCCCACGATAAGCCCCCAAACGGCTGCCGCGGCAACGGGGACTGATATCCATCGCGGCACCCCGAATATTTCCATGCCAGAAGCTACGCCTGCGAATTCTGAAAAGGTGGTGGCAACGTTGCCGATAAGCAGTGCCAACATGGCAAGTGCCGTAAGGCGGATGCCAAAGCTCTCGCGGATCAACGCCGAAAAGCCCTTGCCGGTAACAACGCCCATGCGTGTTGCGGTGGTTTGTACCACGATAAGCAGAACGCACATAACAGGAATGATCCACAGCGTCATGTAGCCGAATTTGGCACCTACGGTGGAATAGGTTGAAATGCCGCCGGCGTCGTTGCCTGCCATGGCGGTTACGATACCAGGGCCCATGGCGGCCAGCACCAGAAACGCTTTCGAGTGCTGCTTCTTGCCGTCGTTTTCGCCGCCCTGATCGGGAACTTGCGGGGAAGCCTTGGCTGCCAGGGCGGTGTCCTGCGCTGTACTTTCCTTAAGTGTCATGTAAAAGCCTCGATCCTAGTTGTGTCCGAACATGCGAAGGACGAAGAAGGTATAGGGAATCATCAGTACGATAAACACGGCAAGTGTGATGGCGAACTGCCCCCATGCCCAGCGTGTGCGGCCTTCCTCCACGTTGTCTTCGATGACCTCCATTGCGTCGTCAACGGTGACGATGCCCAGCATCTGTCCGTTCTCATCGACGACAGGCATGGCCATCAGGTCGTACTTGGAGATGTCGGCTGCAACCTCATCTTCGGGTTCTTCGGGCAGCGAAGTGATGAGCTCATCGAACATGATGTCGGAAAGCGGGGTGTTGTCTTTTGCGAGCACCAGGGTGCGGAGCGAAAGCACGCCTACGAGCTTGTCGTATTCGTCCAGCACGTACACGTAGTTCACCGTGGGGTGGTCTTCGTCCAAGCCGCGAAGAACTTCAGTGGTTTCCTGCACGGTGTCGGAGGTGTGCATTGCCACGAACTGCGTGGTCATCAGGCCGCCAGCGGTGTCTTCCTTGTATCCCAGCAGCTTGCGAATTTCTGCGGCGTTATCGACGCCCATCAGGCGAAGCAGCGTTTCGGCTTTCTCATAGGGCAAGTCGCCTACGATGTCGGCGGCGTCGTCAGGGTCCATATCGCGCAGCAGACGGGATGCGCGCTTTTCGTCCAGGCCCTCGATGATGTCGGCCTGAAATTCGTCTTCCATTTCTGAAATGGCGTCGCCGGCCTGTGCGTCATCTAGGTGCTGGAACACATTGGCGCGCTGCTTCGGATCGAGCTGCTCTAGGATGTCTGCCACGTCGGCAGGGTGCAACTCTTCCAAGCGCGTGTGGCTGACGGAGAGCTGAACCTTGGAAAGGTCGCGGTCGAGCAGCTCCATGTAGTTCCACGCGATGATGCGTTCGTCGATGCTCTTGCCGAACGCCTTGGCGATGCCGCAGGCGGCTTTTTCCACCCACGGAGCCAAGCCGCGCAGAACGCCGCGAACGCCCACTTCTGCACCAAGAAGGCGCAGCTGCGTTCCGGAAACGGAGAGCTTCAAGTCGTTTACGCGCACAACTTTCATGCCCTGCGTGTCTACGATCTGCCTATCGAGCAGGTCGCGCGCAAGGAGCACTTCGGCAGGCTGAAGGTAGCTGAAGCGGATGGCGGTGCGGTCGACTTTCAGGCGAATGCCCTCGTCTTCGTCGAAGCTGTCCACGTATTTACGCCAAGAGATCATGAAAGGCGTTTTGCCAGGTCCCAGGAATGCCAGGCTGGTGATGCGAGGGAACACTTCGCCGGTTTGGATGGCCAGGTCGGATATGGAACCGATTTTTTCACCATTTGCATCAACGACGGGTTCGCCGAGCATTTGAGATAGATAGAGCATGCAATTCTCCCTTGGGATTGCCGCCGCGTGTCAGCGTTGTTGTGCGGGCAGTTGATCTGCGCAGCGCACAGCAATACTGACAGGCGCAATCCGTTCATGTCGCAGTCGTCCTTCGACCACTACATGACGGGTGTGAAATGCAGAGGCCGAAGGCTAATTACTGTGAGGTTTCGATTTTCGAACCTTCAAGTAATGTCCTTTCCTAAATGTGTAAATGGCAACGCAAGGCAAGAGCGCCCTAAACGCAGCAAACTTGATTTTACGCGAATGCGGTGCGTAGGGGATGCGATAGAGGTGAAAAGAAAGTAAAAAACGGGTTTTATCTGCAAAGGGCAGTTAACAATTACGCAGAACGTGTTTTTGCAGGGATTTAGGGCTCCTGCTTGCGCCGACGGTTTGTTCTGCGGGCCATTAAGGGCATCGGTTCGTGCCAGCAGATTGCCTGCAGGGTGCCAGCGGATGGCGCGCAGCGAGATGGCGGATGGTTTGCGATGGGCTGGCGGGTATCGCGCGGTGAACTGGCGGGCAGATGGCATGCAGAGAGCCGACGGATGCGGCGCAGGGGCCAGAGGATGGCACGCAGCGAGATGGCGGATGCTGTGCAGGGGGTCGCCAGGTGCTGCGCAGAACGACGGCAGATGGCTTGCAGGGAGCCGCCAGATGTTGTGCCGTGTGTTCAGATGATTTATGGCCCATCGGCAGATGGCGCGCAGAGGGTCGAAGAATGCTGCGCCGGAAGCAAGCGGATAGTGCGTGGAGGGCCGGCGAGTTGCCAACAGAAGGCGCTCGAGGACTATATTTAGCCCGCTAGAGTTATAGCCCATTTCGGCAAAAGGCCTATTCATAGGTAAAACGGGTTTGCTGTCCATAGTTCCTTCATATTTAAAGAAAAGTGTTGACGAAGACAGGGCAAACGAGGATACTAATTTTCGTTGCGAAACGCGCCGTTACCTCAGCTGGATAGAGGGACTGACTACGAATCAGTACGTCGGGGGTTCGAATCCCTCACGGCGCACCATCGAAACTGCAGGCCACCGAGGCTTTTACCTCGGTGGCTTTTTTGTTTTCACGGGCTCATTTCGTCCCGTGGGTGCTATTTGGGTGCTAAGCGCCGCCCATCGAACCCTTCGTTCTCTGAGCATTGCAGCCGCTTTAGGACTCTAACTGGCAAGAATCGCGTTGTATGCATTCTCTTTTTGCTGAATGCATTCAGATTGCCGCTTTCCTGGCAAAACCCGTTCGAAATGTATGCATTTCGACTTAACGATGGCAAGATTCTTGCTCCATGTATGCATTTTCAGATGCAATTAGGGAATTCGGAATACATAGCGTAAGAATCTTGCCGGCAAAGGCTCTATTTCACGTCGGGAGCCTCGAAATCATGCATGCTGTACGATTCTTGCCATGGGGGATTAGTTCCTGAAGTCCGTGCACGGTATGTGCCGTTGCGATCTCCCTTGAGTATCGGGTGAAACATGAGCACCAGGCGAGCATGAGCGTTGGGCGAAACGTGGCCATCAGGTGAGCATGGGCGTCGAGTGAAACATGAGCATCGTGCTGGTATGGGTGCCAGTCGAAACGCGAGCACCAGACGAAATGGGACACTGGGCTAAACGGACGCCAGGCGGAATATGAGCACCAGGCGAACATGGACGCCGGGTGGGAATGAGTGCCAGTCTAAACGTGAGTGCCGGCCGAAACGTTGGCTGGCGTCGGGCTCATCTATGGATAAGCCCCCCTTCGGATGGCTTGTTGGGCTCTATAAGTCCAGGTTGTTGCGGGGTTGCCCAAACCGCCTCTTTGGAATTATAGCCGTAGATAAGGAAGTGAACCGTTTCGTCCCTCGTTGTTCGGGAGGCGGAAGGCGGTTTGAAGGCTGGCATCGAGTGTATTCGGCGTTGCTCAGGCTCCATTGCTTTTTTGTGATTGCTTTCGCATCTATTTAAGGTTCGGCCGATAAGATTTTCCCATGGTGCTTTTTATCGGACATTCAAGTGCAATCAGGTTGCTTCGCTCGCTCGAAGATTTCGAGGGCATTCGGTCTGCGCGGGCTATGCCGTCTCTCGAGGATGTTCCGACGTTGCCGAAATCGTTCAGAGAAAGTTCATCTCTAGCAACGCTCCCTCGTCCGCTGGAGGTCGTTGTCTTATCGGGAAAAACAAGAAGTCAATCCAAGCGGTTTCACAACAATATTTGGAAACTTCCCGATAGGGCACCTTGCTTTCTCTCCTTTGAAAGCGGGGTATATTTAAGCAATCCTGAATTCTGTTTCGTGCAGCTTGCGCGGTCATGTAGCGTGATCGACCTAATCAAGTTAGGATTTGAGCTATGCGGAACTTACCGAATAGACCCTGCAAGCCCCATTGGATTTCGGCCTGCTCAGCCCCTTTCGAGCACAGAGGCGATCAATCGCTTTATAGACAAAATGCATGGCAAAGTGCCTCGGAAAGCAAAAACAGCTATTCGTTATGTCTGCGACGGTTCGGCATCGCCGATGGAAACATGTTTGGCGCTATTGCTGGGCCTGCCCGCTCGCTATGGCGGTTACGGATTAGGCATGCCGGAGATGAATGCTAAGGTTCTGATCCCCGCAAGGCTAGGCAAGCGAACCACATATCGCGAATACCGCTGCGATCTATATTGGTCCGAACAGAACGTTGCCATCGAATACAATAGCCGCGAATTCCATGTAAATGAACTTGCGGTGGAGCGGGATGCGTCACGCATCAACAATCTCAAAGCTGCGGGGATTGAGGCTCTTGCCGTTACTCGCGCGCATGTCGCCGACAACGTAAAGTTCGATGCCATTGCCCATTCTGCAGCAAGCCTCATGGGAAAGCGTATCAGGGTCGCCTATGTCGACATCGATGAGCGTCGAATGAGCTTGCGCAAGCAGCTTTTCTCCAAGGATCCTTGGTGCTGAGCTGTCTTGCTAATTGTTTCATGCTGCGAGGATTGGTGCCCTTGCGGGAATCGTCTTGGTGACAGGTTGATTTGAGCGTTGCTTCGGGCTGCCAAGAACAATGGTCTTGTGAGTGTCGCCTTGGTGTTGGGCGATTTGGCTGTTGTTTCAGGATCTTTCTTTGGGTTGGCGTTCTGTCTGCCTATTGATTCGTTGTGTCTATCTTCGAGGTTGCTTTGGCTGCTGTGGCAAGATTCGCGCGCCATGTATTCTCTTTTCGCTGATTGCACGAAAAAGGGGGCCTCCCTGGCAGCGTTTGCGCGAAATGCATGCTTTTCGCGCTGAAGCTGGCATGATCTTCGTCCCATGTATCCGTTTCGGGGTGCAATCGGGCGATTTCGGATACATAGCGCGAGAATCTTGCCAGGGAGGCCCCTTTTTTGCGTCGAGGTCCCTGGAATCATGCATGGGGCGAAGATCCTGCCAACGCTCGGCGTTGCGCGGGCCTCTCCGCTCCAGCGGGCAGCCGATCGCGGAAGATTCCCGACATGGTCGCGGAAGACTGCTGGTCTGAGCGACTTAACCTGGCCATAGCGGTCTTGTTGCATAGTAAAACCAGGAGGGCGCCTTGGGCGCTCTCCTGGTGAATGATGCGGTGTTGGGGATTAGCCTACGGTCACCATTACGTTGGTCGACTTGATGATGGCTGCCGCCTTCCCACCTTCCTTGAGACCCAGCTGCTCGATAGCTTCATTAGTGATGGAGCCAGAAATGCGTACGCCGCTTTCGTCTTTGATGGTCACGTGGCTGTTAACGGCGCCATCCTTTACGGCAACAACAGTGCCCTCGATCTGATTGCGAGCGGAAATGTTTGGGATCTTTTCGTTGCGAACATGACATTGGTGGCCTTGATTACCGCATAGCACTCTTTGCCTTCGGCAAGCTCCAGCTGCTTTACCGATTCCATGGTGATATCTGCTTTGAGGGGGTTGTGGTGCCACGGCAGATAACCACAACGGCGTTGATGGTGCCTTCTTTGACCTCTCTGACGGTGTCGTTGATTTGGTTGCGAACGGAGATCTTCGTGTTGTCCTCCTTCGTATTTAAGTGATTGAACTGGGAAAAAGTGGAGCAAGTATCTTTATTCTCAAGAGAAAAGGAAAACCTACTATTCCTAATGCTCCATAATTGCGCCAATAAAAAATGGACGCCCTAGGGCGTCCATTTCGTGTGCTATGCAAAATGTGCGGCAATGCCGCGATGAAAAGCTACTCGATCTTGCCGTAGCGCTCTTCGGTGATTTGGTCGAGCGTCTTGCCCTGGGTCTTGGGGCACCAGATAACGCCCACAACCAGGGAAATAAGAAGAACGACGCACATAATGACAGCTGCAGGGAAGAAGCCGGCAGGGTTCGTGGAAATGTCGCCCATGATGGCGCCAACGCCCACGAGCGACCAAATGCCCAAAGCGCCACGAACCAAGAAGAACATGATGCCCTGAGCGCCGCCGCGATACTGTGTGGGGAACAGCTCGGTACCCCACAGAGCGTAGAAGCACTGAGCGGAGAAACCGGCGGAAATGCCCCACAAGATTACGTATACCCAAAGAACCCAGCCCATGGATTCGGTGTCGCCACTTTGGATAGCAAGGCCGAATACGGCAATAGCAACCCAGGACAGCAGCGCCAACAGCGCAGAGGCACCGAACAGCACGCGGTGGGAGACAATGTCGCCGAAGCGGCTAAAGATTGCCAGCGAGCAGACGGCAACCAGTACCCACTGAACTACGCCCAAGAGGCTCTGGCCGGTTGCATCGATGTTGCCTGCGGCAGCATAGAGGTATGGCATGAACTGACCGTTGGTGCCCGCAGCCAGGTTCCAGGTCAGGTACACGGCAACCAGGAAGATGATGGTCTTCACGTTCACGGGGTTCTTCAAAGCGGTTGCCATCATTTTGCCGAAAGACTGCTTCTCGGTGGCAGCAGCGTTCTTTTCGGCCCAGTCGGCGGATTCCTGCAGCTGACGCTGAAGGTTCCAGGCGATAAGGGCAACGATGAACAGAACCAGGAACAGCAGGCGGGTTGCCAGCATGCCGTCAAACGGGCCGTAGGTGCCTGCGGGGAGCAGGGTGGTGCCATCAGACTCGAAGCCAGGGATGATGAAGCTCATGACCAGCGAAAGGATGAAGATGATGGCGGGACCGCAGCTCCATGCGAACTGGCTAATGCCGATGTTGGAAGCGCGCTTCGTGGAGGTAGACGTTTCGGAGATATAGCTCCAGGAGGCGGGAACGCCAGCGCCTACGGAAAGGCCGGACAGCACAACGCCCACTACGACCATGGGAAGGTTCACGGCAACCATGGCGATGAATACGCCGGCAGCGTAAACCAGCAGATTGTACTTATAAATAGTGGTGCGGCCGAACTTGTCGGTCAGGAAGCCGCCGATCAGCGCGCCAACAGCTGCGCCGAAAGCGTTTGCGCCGATGGCGCCTAGGATTGCGGTCCAGGCGGAGCCGAAGTTGAATGCAGCTGCCCAAGCGGTAAGGGCAAGGCTGCTGGCTACGATGCAGCCAGAGTCAAGGAAGTTGGTCAGGGAAACCGCCATGGTTCCCTTGCGTTCTTGGGAAAGCGCCAATGCTTTACCTTTCTAGTCGAGGTGGAATGCGCAGGGCAGGTCTACGGAAACGGGCGAATTGTCTGCATTCGTTTCCATGACGCTTGCCATGAAATCCCACCATTTCTTGCAGATATCGGTCTTGGCAGACTCGGCATAGCGTTCAGGGTCGTCAAGCTCGATATATCCGAAGAGGATGTTGGTTTCCTCGTCGATGAAAATGGAGTAGTTGTGCCCACCGTATTCGTGGAGCATGTCGGCCATTTCGGGCCACAATTCGTTGTGGCGCTTCTCGTACTCTCCAGCAAAGCCTGGGTAGAGCTTCATCTTGAAGCCTGAGATGGTGCGCCCATCAGCAGTTTTACGGATAGTCATCGAAGTGCCGCCTTAGTCCAGGAACTCATCATTGACGGTGAGGCCGAAATCGATGCCGATCTGGCGCAGGCCTTCGTCGGAAATAGTGTTCAGGAATTCGTCGGAGCCGCCATTCATCTGGCGAGCGCGACGATATACGTCGGCAGCCTTTTCGATGGTGTGCATCAGGCCGAAGGTGGTGTCGAAATCGGGACCGGAAACGAACAGGCCGTGCTGTGCCCAAACAGCTGCCTCGTACTTCTTCATGAGTTCGGAGGTTGCCTTTGCGATCTCGGCGCCACCGGGAACCATCCAAGGCACAACGCCAACGCCAGAGGGGAATACCACGATACATTCAGTCATGGCCTTCCACAGGGCGCGGGTGAAGTAGCGTGCGTCAAGCGGGCATACGAACGTCATAGCAATGACATTGATGGGATGAGCATGGTAAATCACGCGGCATTCGTTGTTGGTGGCCTCCATGCGCACGGCATGGTTCATGAAATGCGTGGGGAATTCGGAAGTGGGCTTGCCACCGTCGGTCAGGCCCCATACGATGCGCCAGGAATCGCCGGCGTCATTGATTTCGACGATGCCGATATTGTGGGAAGGGTCACTCATGACGTTGCGCATATAGCGGCCAGAGCCGGTGGTAAGGAAGAACGCGCCGCGCAGGCTATCTGCCTGTACGCCCATGTTCACCCACTCGCCGGGGTTTGCGTTGAAGAAGGGGCGAGCCTGCTCTACCTCCTCTTCCTTCATGCGGTAGGTAAGGTTGCCGCCATTGCGCTCGTGCCAACCCTGCTTCCAACCGTCGTCGCACAGACGGCGGAAGCCGCGCACGAAGCCCAGCTGCTCGACGGCAACGCCAGAAACTGCGCCTCGAGCTGCGGAAACGCCGCTTTTAAGCGTGTCCATAGCACTGTCGATAATGTCCATCATTGTCCTTTCGTTCTGAAGTACCGAATGATCGGTTTCGGAAAAGCCGCTCGGGTAAGTGGCTTTTCCGAAACGCATTCGACTTGCGTTTACGGAGTTGAATCTCGGCATCGGATCCTTCCGGCAAGGGCCTTCCGGTGCCCGGTGCGTTTCGACAAGGGTTTCTCGGTGCCAGAGGCTTTGACGATGGTTCCCTCGGCACCGGACGCCCCGGCAAGGGCTTCTACCTTGCCTTCTAGGCGCAGAAAGCGCCCCTCGAGAAGAGGGGCGCTGAAAAATGTGCAGGCTTACTGGCGCTTGGAGAGTACCTCGTCTTCGTAGGCCTTAACCTCGTCCCATAGCTGGTCTTCGGCAACTACGCCCTGACGTGCGCAGTACTCGTCCCAAACCGCGGTCCAAGGCATGGTCTTGAACTGCTCGGTAACGATCATCTTCTCGGAGAACTGGTAGGTATCCTGCAGCTCCTTCAGGCGATCCCAAGGCTGCAGCAGTTCGAACAGCAGGCACTTTTCCATGGCGCGCATGCCGGTAGCCCAAGCGCCGATGCGGTTGATGGAAGCATCGAAGAAGTCCATGCCGATAAGGACCTTGTCCATGCCCTCGGGGCAGCGAACAACCTCAGCAGCGATGTCCTTGATGGAATCCTCGAACAGAACAACGTGGTCGGAGTCCCAATGCATAGAGCGGGTAACGTGAAGCGGCACGTAGGGGAAGAACTGCAGCAGGCTGGGCAGCTTGTCGGAAATGCTTTCCATGGGGTTGAAGTGACCCGCATCGATAAGCACTACATGGTTGCCGCCTTTCTTGGCAGCGTAGGATACGTAGAACTCCTGGTTGCCGGTGGTGAAGCCTTCAACACCGATGCCGAATACCTTCTGTTCAACCGCATCAATAACATGTGGGGTTTCGAAGGAATAGATTTCGTCGAGGGAATCCTTCAGGCGTGCACGCAGGCCATAAGCGTCAGCGGCATAGTCCTTCAAGCCGTCAGGGATCCAGAAGTTGTTCAGGACCATGTCGTCCATTTCCTCGCCGATGCGCTCTGCGATCTGGCGGCAGGCGATGCAGTGACGGATCCAGAAATCGCGCACTTCTTTTTCGGGGCTGGAAACGGTAAGGCCTTCCTTTACCAGCGGGTGGCTGAACAAGGTGGGGTTGAAGTCGATGCCGAAGCCGTTCTTCTTTGCCCAGGTTACCCAGGGCTCGAAGTGCTTGTACTCGAGCTTGTCGCGATCAACCCAGGGGTTTTCCTCGGTGAAGATGGCGTAGCTCGCGTGCAGGTTGATGCGCTTCTTGCCGGGGATCAGGCTTGCTGCCTTCTCGAAGTCGGCCATGAGCTGTTCGGGGGTGGCGGCGCGGCCAGGGTAGTTGCCCGTGGTCATGATGCCACCGGAAGCTGCGTTATCGTCGCCCTGATCGAAGCCGACAACATCGTCGCCCTGCCAGCAGTGCATGGAGATGGCCTTGTTTGCCAGGGTTTCGATCACTGCCTCGGTGTCGATACCCTGCTTGGCATACGCTTCGCGCGCCAATTCGTACATAGTGGTCATGAATGCTCCTTATCTGTACCTAAAAGGTTGGTTGCTGTTATTCGAATCGCTTCACGTCGAATGACGTTGCGATAGCGTCGCGGACGCTTTGGAGGTTGGGGAATGCGCCATCGGCGATCATCTGCACGGCAAGGTTGCCCAAGCTTGTTCCCTCAACTGGACCGGCGAACACGGGAATGCCGCATGCGCGGGTGGTGAGTTCGTTCAGATATGCATCTTGGCAACCGCCTCCAACGATGTTGATGGAAGTGTAGGTGCGTCCGGTAAGCGATGCCATTTCTGCAATGGATTCCGCATAGCAGGAGGAAAGGCTTACATATACGCAGCGCATAAGCTGACCGACGGTTTGGGGCACGTCCTGCCCGGTTTCAAAGCAGGCGCGGCGAATCTCGTCGATCATGGAATCAGGCGCCAGGAAGCGGTCGTCGTTCACGTTCACGTGGGCTTCGAAGCTGTCTGCCTCTTTTGCGTGGGCAATGAGGTCGGGGAAGCCCCACTCGATTGCCTCATGCGTGAAGGGGGGCAGCTCGTCTTCATCGGTTTGCTGATGGGTGTCTTTTCCCTCTACGTAGGAAACGCCGTTCAGCTCGCGGCGAATAGACTGGATCATCCACAGGCCCATGATGTTCTTCAAGAAGCGGAAGCGCAGCTCAAAGCCGCCTTCATTGGTGAAGTTCTGGAAACGGGAGGCATCTGAGGTGATGGGGCCTTCGTTTTCAACGCCCAGCAAGCTCCAGGTGCCCGAAGAAAGGAACACCGCATCGGCGTCGCGCGCGGGAACAGCCAGGTAAGCGCTGCCCGTGTCATGCGTGGCAGGCGCGATGATATGCGTGGGGTAGCCGATTGCTCCTTCGATTTCAGCGGTGACGGCACCCAAATCGGTGCCGGGCATAACCACGTCGCAGAACATGCTGCGCGGAATGTCGAATGCCTCCAGGATGGTTTCATCCCACTGCTGGGTGCGTGCGTTCATCAGGCATGTGGTGGAAGCGTTGGTGTATTCGTTGGTCTTGGTGCCGGTTAGCAGGAAGGCCAGGTAGTCGGGGATCATCAAAAACGTTTCAGCGTTTTCAATCTGCTCGGGGTGCTCACGCTGGAGCGCCAGCAGCTGATAGATGGTATTGAACGGCTGGCGCTGAATACCCGTGCGGCGATACACCTCATCAGGCGAAACGATAGCATCTGCCACGGCGTACATGCCGCTGGTGCGCTCATCGCGGTAGGCTACCGCATCACCGAGCATGTTGTCTTCGGCATCGAGCAGCACGAAGTCGACCGCCCAGGTGTCGATACCCACGGTTTTGGGCGCATAGCCTGCTTCTTTGCATTTTGCCAAGCCCGCAACGGTTTCGCGGAACAGCATATCCACGTCCCAGCAGTCGTGACCGCCGGAGCGTTTCTGGATGTTGTCGAAGCGATGGATCTCGGTAAGCTCGATGGTTCCCCGCGGAGTAACCTCGCCGATTACCACGCGGCCGGAAGAGGCGCCGATATCGACGGCGGCATAGCAGTTGGTTTTGATTTCCATTAGTTATCCCCCTCTGCTTCAACGCCGATTTGCACGATCTGCATTACGTTGGTGGGGCGCGGCGAAGGCGCAGTTGGGTCGAAGCTTACAGCGTCGCCCGTTTGGCTGATGCGGGGAGAAGTGGTGCGGTCTCCCAAAGTGAACACGCAGATATCACCTTTGTTCACGAAGTTCTTTTTCACAACGACGCTGCGAGCTTGCTCAAGAACGTACGAGGCGTCACCAACAACTTTGCCTAAAAGCGGCGTAACGCCCCAGTTCAGCTGCAAGGAACGACGGTATTCTTCCGAAGTGGTTACCGCATAGATGGGCATCTTCGGACGGTAATTGGAAACGATGCGGGCCGTGCGGCCGGTCATCGTAGGGGTAACGATGCAGCAAGCGCCCACGTTTTCTGCGGCGGTTACGGCAGCCAAGCCCACAACAGCGGAAATGCTCTTCTGCTCTGCGTTGCGGTTGGGGATGGAGCCTTCGTCGTAGATATGCGATTCGCTTGCCTCGGCAATGCGTGCCATGGTTTGTACTGCGGGAACTGGATACATACCGATGGCAGTTTCGCCGGAAAGGGTAACGGCATCGGTTCCGTCGTAGATGGCGTTTGCCACGTCGGCAACCTCTGCGCGCGTTGGGCGGGGGTTGCGGATCATGGAATCGAGCATCTGCGTGGCGGTGATAACCGGACGGTAGGCGCGGTTGCAGGCTTTGATGATCTTCTTCTGCAAGTGCGGAACCTGGTTAGAGGGAACCTCTACGCCCAAGTCGCCGCGGGCAACCATCACGGCATCGGAGACTTCGATGATTTCTTCGATGTGATCTACTGCATGCGCGTTTTCGATTTTCGCTACGATTCGAATGCTTTCGCCGCCGTTTTCTGCGAGGAAAGCGCGAATGGCACGCACGTCTTCGCCACAGCTTACGAATGATGCTGCTACGAAATCGACGCCCTGCTGAATGCCGAACAGGAGGTCTTCCTTATCCTGTTCGGTCATAACGGGCAGCGGAACGTTGGTGCCAGGCAGGTTCAGCTGCTTGCATTCGCCGAGCATGCCGGAGTTCTGAACGGTACATTGGATGTCGGACCCCAGGATACGATCGACGGCGAGTTCGATTAGGCCGTCGTCGATAAGGATGATGGTGCCGGGCTCAACATACTTATAGAGCCCTTTGAACGTTTGATGCACGCGGCGGGAAGTGCCGGCGATGTCATCTTCGGTGAGGAAGAAGTTGTCGCCCGCGCGGAGCAGCACGGGCTCGTTGCCCTCAAGCTTGCCGGTGCGGATAGAGGGCCCTTTCGTATCGAGCATGAGGGCGCAGGGTGCGTCCAGTTCGCGACGAACCTTTTTCAGGCGGTCCATGCGCGCTTTATGTTCGGCGCGGGAGCCATGTGAGAAGTTGCAGCGGGCAACGTCCATGCCTGCTAGCACAAGATTTTTCAATGCTGACTCAGAGTCCACGGCGGGACCCAGGGTGCAGATGATCTTGGTTCGCTTCATCATAGGGATGATGCGCCTTTCGACCGTGCGGTAAACGCCCGTTCATGGGGTTAGTTCGACCGCTAAACGACAATACGTTCAGAATTGTAAACGAAAATTAAGAAGTATGCTTGTGTTCATCGTTTTTTCTAAAGCTGCATACATTGCAGTGGGTGTTGGCTGCGCTCGTCTGGGTGCCGATTGCGCCGGCTCGTGTTACGCGGAGTGTTACGCGCACTGTTTCGATGCTGCCGTAGGTGCCAGTCGTGGTAGTCTGATGGGGAGAATCGAAAGGCGGCCATTATGACCTGCAGCAACCCAAATGCCACCGAATCGGCAAACGTAACCGAGAAGTTGAAAGCCCACGCGCGAGAGCTCGAGCCTTACGTTATCGAGCGTCGGCGCCACTTTCATGCGTATCCCGAATTGAGCGCTCGTGAGGTCTCCACTTCGCGCACGATTGCTGAAGAGCTCGATAAGCTTGGTATCGAATATGTGCGAGCGGGGGGAACGGGGCTCATTGCCACCATCAAAGGTACCGCGCCCGATGCGTATGGCGAAGAGGGCAAGCCGCGCCGTCGCATTGCGCTTCGAACCGATATGGATGCGTTGCCCGTTTTGGAGCAGACGAAGCTACCCTTCGCGTCGCGGAACGAAGGGGTTATGCATGCCTGTGGCCACGACTGTCACATGGCAATGATGCTCGGCGCTGTTCACCTGCTTCTGGGCATTCGAGACCAACTGCATGGCGAGGTGCGTGTCTTGTTCCAGCCGGCGGAAGAGATATCGGTCGGTTCGCGCAAGATGATTGCTGAAGGTGCGCTCGATGGGGTGGATACCATTTATGCTGCTCATATTTGGAGCGAAGTGGAAGCGGGTACCATTTCCGCCGAAGCGGGGCCGCGCATGGCGAATTGCGACTGGTTCCGCATTGATGTCGCGGGCGCTAGCGCGCATGGCGCCATGCCCCACAAGGGCGTCGATGCCATCGTTGTGGGCGCTGCGGTTATCGATGCGTTGCAGGTTATTGTCAGCCGCGACGTTTCCCCGTTCGATCCTGCGGTTATCACGATTGGCGAATTCCATGGCGGTGTTGCGCGAAACATCATGGCGGGCACAGCGTACCTAACGGGCACGGTTCGCTCGTTCACGCCCGAAGTGCGCGATTACATCAAGGAGCGCATGGCGCACGTGGTTGAAGAAGTGGCGCTTTCGTATGGCGCAACCGCGAAATTCGAGTGGACGTACGGCAATTCGTGCCTGGTGAACGACGAGGCTTGTGCCAAGCGTGCACAAAACGCCATCGCAAAGGTTCTTGGCGAAGAAGCACTTTGCCATTACGAGGGCACGCTTTCGGGTGAAGACTTCACCGAGTACCTGGCAAAGGTTCCCGGCGTGCTCGTGTTTATTGGTGCCCGTAATCCGGAAGTGGGCGCAACGTATCCGCAGCACAGTTGTTTCTACAACGTCGACGAAAGCGTTCTGGTGGGTGGCTCGCTTGCTGCAGCGCAGTATGCCTTCGATTTCCTCTCTGAAGAATAGAAGGGCTGCAGTTTTCGGCCTTGCTGCCTTGCCCGCCTGTTTCACTGATTTGCGCCGTCGCTCCCTTGCCCGGGGCGGCGGCGTTTTTTTATGCGGTGAGGCGCCTGGCCTGCAGTTTGGCCATTTTCCCGTCCGTATGGCACTACCGCCTCCCGTGCCCGCCCGATACGATTTTTCCATCTGACGAACACATGAACGAGGGGAGCGGTCATGAATGCCAGGGACAACATGCACAGAACAGGCAGCTGCACCGACGGCGGCTTCGCCAAGGCGTCTGCGCGCTTCGGCGTGGTAACCGCGCAGGGCGGCTGGCGCAAGGTGACGTGGGGCGTCGTCGCCG
>OLPY01000175.1_pt1 | contig 58582 bp, 62 predicted proteins | sample 1672481 | NCBI WGS metagenome assembly OLPY01 (sample SAMEA3136691, study PRJEB25190) | human gut metagenome | biome: human gut; feature: human-associated habitat; material: faeces | place: Austria | collected 2013 | reverse complement strand
AAACCTTTTCATATGGTTTGGAATCAAATGCTGCCAGATAAGTTTTTCCGATGCCTGCTCGTGTCAAGTAGTTGTCGCCTATTTTTTCAATTTTTTTCTAAAACTTTGTTCACCCCACATTTTATCCTTTCTGCCTCTCCATGTCCACATTTTTTCCCCATTTCCCAAAAAGGCCATCCAGATTTCTCCAGACAGCCTTTCTCTCACTTCTCTTTAAAATTCCACTTAATCTCCATCCGTTTTCCCGGCCAGACAGTAATCCTGTCTATCAACATCAGCACCATTTCTCTGGTCAGCCGGTCAACTTTTATCTGGTCTCCGCTGATCCTGATTCCATTTCTGGTGTCTTCCAGCTTCTTTTCCAGATCCAGCACAGCCATCCTCTGCTTCTTTATGTTCTCCTGCATCTGTTCTTCCATCTGCTCATACGAAACCTTCTGATCCATAAACACATCTCTTGATGTGATCCCTGCTTTATAACTTTCAAAAGACTCCATCTGATCCGCATAAAGTTTATCCAGAGACTCCTGCATTGCCTGCATTCTCTTCTCAGCTTCCTCAATTTTCAGCTGATCTGCCTTTTCCTTTTCATCTGCCAGTTTTTCTGCCTCACCCTGGATCACAATTTCCTTCTGCAGCACTGAAAGAATCACCCTTTCAACATCTGCATCAATAATAGCATTCCTCTCATGACTGTTACCCTTGTTTAAATAAGTATGAATGCACTCATATTTCGGTCTTCCGGTCCATGAATGTCTCATCCCGTGTCCACACAATCCACATCTCAGTTTTCCGGCCAGACAATGTTCTGTTAATGCTCTTCTTTCTTTTTTACTGCTCTGCCGCATCTTCCGCACTTTGGCAAAGTCTTTCTCTGTGATCAGTGCTTCATGGTGATTTCTGATCCTGCTCCAGTCCTCCGGCTCAAGCATTCGTCTCTTCTTTGATGCAACTTCTGTCTGTTCATATTTATGATAGACAAAAGTTCCAATATAATTTTCATTATCCAGCACTCTTATCACACTCATAGCAGTCCATAGCAAAGCCTTCTCCCTGTTTCCCCGACAATTATAACCGAATTTCCGCTCAAAATATACGGATCTGGTTTCCACCCCATCTTCGTTCAAACGCTGGGCAATACTGTAAGCAGCGGTTCCATCCAGATATTCCCTGAAAATTCTTTTTACGATCACAGCCGCCTCCGGATCCACGATCAGCTTATGCTTGTCCTTCGGATCTTTCACATACCCATATGGCGGCAGAGCTGCTATGTACTGCCCCTGTGCCTTCTTTATTTTAAAAGACGATTTTATTTTTTCCGACAGGTCTTCACTGTAAAAATCATACAGGATTCCTTTAAATGCCACATCAATCTCTCCGATCCCGCCTGCATAATCCCTGCTGTCATAATTATCATTGATGGCAATAAAACGCACTCCCATAAACGGAAAAATCTGTTCAACATACTTTCCCGTTTCCAGATAGTCCCTGGAAAAACGGCTCATATCTTTTACAATAACGCATCCTGCCTTATTATCCCTGATCAGCTTCAGGAGTTCCTGCATACCCGGACGCTCCATGTTCTTACCGGAATATCCATCATCGACCAGCTCCACAATCTCCATTTTTCTCAAATCTGCATCCTTGCGGATATACTTATGGATCAGTTCACGCTGATTTTTAATACTGTTACTTTCGTCATGGCAGAAATCATCCTCTTTGGATAATCTCAAATAGATCACGCACTTCATCATCTCTTATGTGTCCCCTTTCCATAATCCATACTGACATCAGAAAACCATTCTGCAAATTTCCATCTGATTTCAACCCTTGCATCAGGATAAATATTAATTCTATCAACCATAAGAACCAGCAGGTCTCTTGTTATATCTGCCTGACTGTTCATCCGGTAAACAGCTTTAATGGCTTTCAAAGCACTTTCAAGTTCTCTTTTCCTGTCTGACAGTTTCTTTTCCATCCGGTCAAGATGTCCCTTCTGCCTTTTCAAAGCCTTCTCCTCTGCCATCTGAAGTTTTTCCATATCTGCTCTGCTGATTTTTCCTGTCACATATTCCTCATAATGCCTGCTTCCATCAAATTCAGTCTTTTCAATATCCGCTTTTGCCTTCCCCACAGCTTTTTCCAACGGCTGCAGTTTTTCAGCAAAAATGTTCTCTGCAAACTCCACAACATCCTTCTTTCCGGAAACTGCCGCAATCTGCTTCCTTATGGATTCAAAAACCACCTGGTCCAACAGCCATTCCATAATATTTGACCTGCAATATTCCGTTTCTCCTCCGTCATAATCCTTGACACATCCATAATAATATACCCTTATCAGTTTTCCATTCTCTTCTTTTAGTTTGGACAGCATCCGCAGTCTCTTTCCGCACTTCCCGCAAAACAACAGGTTCAAATATTTGTCTTCCTGTTTTGGCACATCCTTCCCTCTTTGTGAGGAAAAAGGGCTTTCTTTCACTTTCTGCCTGAACAGTCCCCTTACCTGTTCAAAAAGTTCTCTGCTGACCAACGGCTCATGCGTACCTTCCACAATGATCCATTCATCCGGATCCGTAAAATGTCTCTTTTCATTTTCACATAGCCGGGACTTTCTTCTGCCCTGAACCATATTTCCAATATAAGCCTGATTTCTGAGAATATTTCCGATTGTACCTACATACCAGTGTTTAACCGCATCCCCCGGTTCCTGATACAGATGCCCTGTTTTCAGATACTGTCCCGGAATAGAAAGATTCCTTTCCTGCAGGGTTCTTGAAATATAACGCATGGATTTCCCCTCCGAAGCCATCCTGAAAATATCCCTGACCACCACTGCTGCAGACTCATCAATCACATAATGCCTCAGCGGATCCGTCTCATCCACTCTATACCCGTACGGAGCATTGGAACCTGTAAAACGGCCTCTCTCCATTTCCTGTTTTCGTGTAACCACAAGTCTCTTGGAAACATCCTTCGCATACATATCATTCGCAAGATTTTTCAGTGAAACTTCCAGCGCCTTATTCTCATTACACTCCTGCTCCGTATCAAAATGATCATTGACGGAAATGAATCTCACCCCAAGAAAAGGCAGGATCACCTCAATATAATTCGTTGTTTCCAGATAATCACGCCCAAACCGGCTCAAATCCTTAACAAGGATACAGTTGATTCTCCCCAGTTTCACATCCTCCATCAAGCGGTTAAAATCCGGACGCTCAAAATTTGTCCCTGAAAATCCCCTGTCCACATACTCATGATATTCTGACAGCTCCGGGTGCTTTCCGATATATCCCCGCATAATATCCAGCTGTGTCTCAATGGAACTGCCGGGCCTGTCATGCTGTTCCACAGAAAGTCTGGCATAAAGTGCCACATGCCAGTTTTTTATCTGTTCAGCCTGCATCCGATCCTCTTCTTTATGTATGGCATTATATCTGCCCTTTTTTCTTGCCATCAGCACACCACCTCTCCGGCAGCCTCAAATCCCGCCATTTCTGCCAGCATTTTTACTTTCCCGATCTCATCCTTCATTTTCAGCACAACTTCAATATCACCATTTTTATGAATCAGGATTCTGTCCACCAGTGTCACCAGAAGCACTCTGTCAATCTGTCCTATATTCAGCTTTTCCCGCAGCTGCTCCAGATCCATTCCGCAGCTGATGCCCCTGTCATAAATATCCCGGATTATCCGCTCCTGTTCTGCAATGGAATCCCTGACCTTCATTCCCCTGTTCGTGTACTCCTCACGGTATCGGTTAAACTGCATTTCATTGATCAGCCCTTCTTTCAGATCCTGATACAATGAAGACTTAAGAGTATCATACTTTACCAGTTCCTGCTGCAGAACTGCAATCTCCCTGTCATGTTTCAGTGCCGAATCGTAATCCAGTGTCATATCATTTAACCTCTGTGCAAATTTATCCGCATCCGCTACAATCCCGATCCAGCTTCTCAATGTCTCCAGAATACTCTCCGTCAGTTCGGATTCTCTGATCGTATGCCTGGTGCACTGCCTATTTCTGTTATAATTAGAACAGATATAATTAATTACCCTGTGTCCTTTTCCATATGTATCAGATCTCCGGATCATGCTCATGCCACAGTCCGCACAATAAATAAGCCCCGAATAAAGATAAGGTTCCTTCCTGTCTGCCACCCGGAGAGTATCTCTCTGCAGAAGCATCTGGACAGAATCAAACGTCCTTTGATCCACGATCGCCTGATGGGTATTCTCCACCCGCACCCACTCAGACTTAGGACGTCTGATTTCCTTTTTCACCTTATAACTGACCTTAACCCGTTTTCCCTGTGCCATAACTCCTGTATAAACCTCATCCTTCAGAATCCTGATTACAGTCTGTGCAGACCATCTTGAAATCCCCGCGCCCTGAAAACCAGTAGAATAATTCTGTCCCTGATTCTTTTTATACTCTGCTGGGGAAAGAATCCCTGCAGCATTCAGCTTCTGTGCGATGGCACTGGCACTCAGCCCTCTCAGCCTGTCTGCAAATATTTCTTTCACAACTCCGGCAGCATATTCATCAGGGACCAGAACATTCCTGTTTTCTGAAGACTTCCGGTAACCATACATAGCAAACGCACCAATAAAATCCCCTTTTACCATTTTGATTTCCTGACTGGAACGTACCTTAGTGGAAATATCTCTGGAAAAATTATCATTTGTCAAAGCCTTAATGGGCATAACAATATGTGTCTCTGAACCATCTGCCGTTAAAGTATCATAATGATCATTAACAGCAATAAACCGGATTCCCTTCTCCTTAAACGTTCTGGCAATATAAGTTCCGGTTTCAATCCGTTCACGCCCAAACCTGCTCAGATCCTTAACCACAATACAGTCGATCAGACCGGCATCCACATCATCCATCATCCGTTTCATTTCCGGCCTGTCAAAATTTGTTCCGGTAAATCCATCATCAATATAGAATCCTGACAGTTTCAGATCCGGATTTTTCTTCAGGAAATTTTCGCACAGCATTCTCTGATTCGTAATGCTGTTACTCTCAGATTTTGTGCAGCCATCCACATCGCCATCACCTTTTGAAAGTCTCAGATATACTGCCGTCCTGTAGATTTTCTTATCATTTTTCATAGTGCAGCCACCTCCGTCAAAATTTCAGCGAGGCCTTCCGTTCCGCATAACAGATCAGGAGATCCGTTGCCGAATCACTTCCTGCAAAAGTAAGGATTACTTTTCTCTTTCCGCTCTTCTTTGCATACCGGACCACACTTCCAGCCCTGCTGTTCTCCTGTTTCTCCAGAATTTTCTGCATATCCATTTTTCTGCCACTCCTTTCACGGCAGGCAAAGAGCAAATAAAAAACCACTCTTCAAAATTCACAGAAAAAATACACACAGAAAAAACCGATATACGGTCATAATCAACTGGCCTGAAGTCCTATTCCTTGCCATGTATGTATTCAGTTCTGCAGATTTTGAACAGTGGTTTTATCCCTTGTCTTTATCTGCCATTCAGGCGGCACTGGCTGGGTGCATCACTTGAATGTTCTTACATTATATCGGATAAGCCAGCCATTGCCAACCCCAAAAATTTATTTTTTTACCACTGCTTTCAGCCATTGTCAAAAAGATAAGATCAGCTTTCTCAGCAAATCATTCAATTTAGGACCATTCTCTGTATAAGTATTCTTTACTACAACATCCCCCACCCGGAAACAATAGGGATTTCCTGTTTCTTTCAAATAGTCCTGCATTTTATCCTGAACAGATTTCCTTCTCTTAACTGCCACTTCCCTGATATCCGCCAGTCCATCTCGGGAAACGGTCCGCACATCCACCAGTTTCATTTCTTCTGGAATCATAGCCAGTAACCACCTCCTACTGTTCCAAGGAGTCCTGGCTTCTGATTTTTTGAGTTTTCACACAAAAAATAAAACCTGCTGCCATCTGCAGATCTCTCCACAGACAACAGCAGGTTTTCCCTGATACACTTTATTCACTTTGTCACAGAATCGATCAGTCGTCTCAACAATTCCTCAAAACGCTGATCATTCTCCGCAGTCCTTTTCGCCGGTCCTTTCAGATGATGTTTCTTCTTTGCATTCCTTGCTTTCTTTGCCATGTGACGCTCCATCAGCATCTGGTCAATATTTTCATTGGTATACCACTTTCCGCTTTGATGGATCCCATAAGCACCTTTCCCCAGGATCATAGCCGCAACACCATAATCCTGCGTCACCACAAGATCTCCCTTCTGACAGATGCTCACCAGTTTAAAATCAACTGCATCTGCTCCAGCCCCAACAGTAATCACCTCACTGTAATCAGACTGCAACACATGATTCGTGTCACACAGCAGTGTAACCGGTATTCCCTTTTCCTTTGCCACCTGCTCCGTGATTCTTACGACCGGACAGGCATCTGCATCAACTAATATTTTCATATTCCCCCTATAGTATCATAAAAAAATGATAATGCTCTCGCAATCAATCGTTGCGTTCTTTGTATTCTCATCGCCTCATAAACATCACTATCATATGTACCAAATTCATCAAAATCGTGACTAAATGTCAAAGATGGCGGCATTATATCCATTCCACCAATATGCTTATACTCATTCCAAAAATTTTTATCTGCCTCATCTGTAAAGCAATCATATCCAAGCCGATTGCATGCTTGTTTAAAATACTGTTCTATTTCATCTTCATTTATGTAATCAAATTCTATTGATTTAGTTACATCATTCCTTATAATAAAACAATGCAAATTAAATAACTGAATGCAGATGCTTATATAATATTCTACCTTATCCATATCAATTATGGCTTTATCGGATAAATTAAATGGCATAGCATAAGAGTAATACTCTCTAAACTTTCTTAAATCTTCAATTAAAGAGATAATTTCATCATCCAATGGACATTTTTTATTCTTACAGAATTCTTCGTCAAAGTATATTTTTACATTTTCATGAGTTAATTGAATAACTTTATTATCATCATAATGAATGCAAATAATCAAATTTGCCTGCATCGCCTGAAATAAAGCATAATATATCAAATAATAATATCCAACTATGCATTCATTTTCTAAAGAGCACTTAGCTTCTATTAACATTTTAACTGAAGAATACAGTAATTTTTTTGCTCTATAGTATCTAATGCAAAATTTGCTTTTTGTTAATGAATCCGCACCTATAAAATATTTTTTATAATTATCTCTTACCCATGCATAATAATTGCTTGCCTCCTCTTGTTTTTCAACAAGTTCATCTAATAAATCAAATTTACAATTATATTTTTCTAATTTTTTTTCAAAAAATTTTTGCATCTTAATCGCTACTCCTTATCTTGCACCAGTTATGTTTCATTTTTCAAAACATCCTTCATCCTCACCAGAACCGGAAGCACCTGCCCCTCGGCAAATCTCCGTTCAAAAGAACCATTGGAAAAATGATCTTCTCTCAGTAGCATTGTCAATAATGCTGTACAAAGTTCATAATCCGCTCCTGAAATACGTTCCAATTCTTCATCACAGTCAATCGGCTCCGTAATCATATAATCCCCATAATTATTTTTCAAATCCCCCATTGTCTTTAACAGATCTGCATACAGATTCTCTTGTGGATTCTTTAATTCCAATATTTCCTGAATTTTTCGTAGTTTCTCTGCCTTTGTCAATGCTATACACCACCTTAAACCTTCGTAGTTTTTTCGAATATATGTTCTATATTATCACATCGACGCAGATTATTCCATCCTTCAGTCTATATATTCTTCATATTCAGCAAATTTTTTCTCTGCATAACTCACGGCATTTTTTATAGTGGCTTCCTTTTTCAGAGTTTCCCTATACTTTTGCATCTGTTCCGCATAATCGTCAGCCTGTGACACGATAATGTTATTAACAGCAGAAAGAACCATTCCAAATTTCTTTTTTTCGCCATTTGCAAATTCTATCTCTATGGAACTTCCATTATTATCCGTAATTGTTCCCAGACCATATTTCTTATGCTGAATATCTACGCCCATTTTAAAAACCGTATTCAGATACTCTAATGCTTCCTGTAATTTCTTCAAGTCGTCTTGTGCTGTTTTCAGTTCTTCTGCGAAGCGAACTGCTTTCTCTTTCTTTTCCTGAATCAGCTGTTTTTCTTTTGTCTTTGGACGTTTAAAAGTTATACCGGAAAAAAGTCCGTATGTAGAACAGCAATAAATTAAATCAAATGCCAGTATATGTTTTTCTTTATCCAGTGCAAAGGTCTGAGGATCAATACCCCATCCATTTTCAAACCGACTGGCATCTGTCTTCATCATCTCAGGACTATTTTTAATTGCAGATACTATCTGATCACACATGCGGTAATAGACATCTAATTTTACAGAATCTCCAGATCCCCAATCGTCATAAAACTCAATACAGTCAGCAAAAATAAGTGCATGACTCGATTTAAAAATATAGTTATGATCTGGATCATACAGAAACAGATACGTTGTTACCGAATGCATATCATCCTTATACAGATAACTCCCCGGAAAATATTTATCCCGAAGCTCATGGCTTTTCTTCAGAAATGCCGCAACCGCATTCTGCCTTTTTTCCATAGTCCCATCCGAATTTTCAAACAGACTTTTAAACATATTTCTCACTGTTTCCGGCTCACGCTCCGAAAAACGTACCAACCCCTGAAATGGCTGCGTATAACTATCCACAAGATTGCTTGTAAGTTTCTTGACTTTAAGCAGATTTGCTGCAAATTCTGAATCTTCACTTTTCAACGCATCATCCATTAAAGGGCGAAATCTCTTAACTATCTGCCATTTATAATATTCCATATGCTCAAGATCATTCAGTTTTTCAAAGTCATCTATATAATGCTTAAAAATTTGCTGCATATGAAGCTCATTCATAACTTTCTTCTCCCCAAATATATATGTTTCTAATTATACATCTTTCTTATCATCTCACTCAGTCTATCCATACGAACCTGCAAAGCTTTCTTCTTTTTTACTTTTTCACCGAACAATGCAAACCCAATAGCATTATATTCTTCTAATAAATCCATTCTTTCTTTTTCTAACTGAGTGCGTTTTTCTTCCAATTCTTTTCGTTGTTTTTCCTGATTCTTTAAGAATATTCTCTCCTGTTCAATCTGCTTTTCTGCCAATAAAATTTGATCATCTATTTTATTTATTTGCTTTATTTTCCATTCTTCGACCGTGCAACCTTCAAATAGCTCCAAAGTGCTAATATCCCCTAAAGTTTGTGCAAGATTATAAATACTGTCCCAGTCAGCATCTATTACTGCTTCATGTAATTCCTTTTCAGCATCTTTTTCCCCAATTCTTTTTACCACACCATATACATTCCGGTATTTATTAATCAACTCTCTGAATTTATCATAAGCCGCATCCAGCTGACTTTTATAAACTTCTGTTAAAATAGCTTTCCACGAAATGCTGTCTTTTAAATTTTTCTCCATAAAAGTGTAATATTTCTTTGCTGCATCAATGATCAAAAGGCTTTTATCATTTATAACATTTCTATTATATAGTGCATCTTTATGCGCAATATCTTTTAATTCCTTTATTATTTCTTCCTTTATGCTTTCCCGAAATACATCTGAATCACATTCTCTGCAATATTCCATAAATTCTTTGTCAAAATAGCCATTTTTCACACATAGCAGCCACACCTTTCCATTATATGGGAAAAGTTTTAAACTATTGATAATTTTTTCTTTTGATAGTGGTTCTTCTAAAAGTTTTTCTGAAGCATCTTTATTAAATACATCATTATAATCATTTATGGATAGCTCCAATCCTTCCAAAACAAACTCGAATGCTACTGAAAAATATACGCTAATGGCCTGTACCAACATAGGAAAAAAGTGTTTCACAAATATTTCTATATCCCTTTCTTCTGCCTCTTTAAAATACTGATTCTGCCAATTTGCCACTGCTCTCTGCGCAATATCATGTGCCTGTTGTTCTTTTTTCAGGTACTCTCTTTTTACATTCTCCATATACATATAATAATTAGACGGTATACTCGTAATAATGCCTTCCGTCACACCATATTTAGGTGCCGTCAACTTTGCCATAGTTGAAGAAAAAGTTTTATCATATATCTCCTGAGATAAATCTCCGCTATCTGCCATTTTAATAAACTGAAAATATAATTTCTCCAGTGTTTGAAAAAAACTCACATGTGTCTGATTAAACATTTCCCAATTTGGGTTAAATTCTATATTATAACTTTGTAAAATTTGTGTAGTCATTTTCCCATTTTCTTTAAATTCCTCTAATGGCTTACGAAATACATTTATCACACATCCATTTGCTCTGTTTTCCAAATTTTTTGTATATCCCTCAATCATTTCAGATGTCTTTAGATTATATCTGTATTGCACTTCATACAAAGCCTTATATATATTTCCAATTTGTATTTCTGATCCCCATAATTTCATATTTCTTCTCCGTTCTATGTTGATAATATAATATATTGTACATCTTTATAAATGCTGTCGCAATAACCAGACACAGATTCCGCACTTGCACTATAATAATTTTTTCAAAAAAATAAGCCTGCCATCATCCGCAGATTTCTCCACAAATAACAGCAGGCTTCCTACTATCTCATCAACTCATTCACTTTTCTCTGCACTGCCCCATAATCATATCCCGCAGCCTGCAGCCTCTTCTTCCTGACCTCGCCGTTCCCCCATTTTCCTGCAATGACTTCCTTTGCCACAGCATCCACACTCTTTTTCCCACTGCCTTTCACCAGTTCATTCACCTTCGCCTGCACTGCCGGATAATCATAACCTGCCGCCTGCAGTCTCTTCTTTCTGTCCTCGCCGTTCCCCCACTTTCCGGCAAGCACTTCCTTCGCCACAGCTTCCACACTCTTCTTTCCTGTGCCAGGATTCCCGCCGGTTCCGTTCACAGCCTTCTCATACCGCGGAGCCGCATATCCGCGGATATATCCCCATCCCAGGGGGATCACCCTTCTGTCAACCTTTTCACCCCGGTTACCTTCAATGGCAGTAATCATTCCGCCGGAAACCTTCTCCACAAAACCAATATGATCACTGTACCCGTCATTCGGCTGTGCTGCCTTACCCCAGTTATAGACAATCACATACCCCGGCTCTGGCGTGATGGTGCCATCCTCAATCCAGATCCCCAGCTTTTTAAAAATCTTCACATGCTCCTCAACGCCGCACTCCCTGCCGATCAGCTCACTGCATCCTGCCCTGATCCCTGCAGCAGACACACAGGTATCACACCATTCATCTGAATACTGCACTGCATATCCTCTGGGAAGCGGCTTCACACTGTTATACAGGTCAATAATCTCCTTAAACTTTCCATTGGCCTCACTAAACCCCAACCAGCCCCTCATCACATCCAGAACACTCTCTGCTGTCTTTGCCATAGTCTCTCTTCCCCCTTCATCAAATCTTGTCAGCTCATACTGACGGATCACCTTCATGCAGTTCTCAATATAGGAAAAAGAAGTGGCATACCCGTCAGCACAGATAGTTTCCAGATACTCCTGCGGATCCCGGATTCCCTGCAGGTTCTGGTACCGTTCCAGCTGGATAAACTCAAAATAACCCTTCACGCCCTCTTCCATGGAATCAAACACCCGGAAATTATCACGGATGGAAGTCAGCGTCCCTTCCCTGTATTCTTCCTGTGTGCGCATATTTACAGACCTGCCAGTCCATCTGGTGCCACATTTCAGTCCAAAATAGTTATGGTACTGACTGGACAGCCGGCTCTCACCCCATCCGGATTCCAACACTGCCTGTGCGATCACAGGCGAGTACACCAGAATCCCATACAGTCCTGCATACTTCTTCACATATTCCGCAATATCTGCGATAAATTTCTCCCTTGCAATCCTCATTCCCCATCCCCCTTTTCACTTCTGTCATGCAGCTGTTCCAACACCTCCAGCATCTTCTTCGGAACCGGCAGCCCCAGATGCCCCGCATTCTCCAACAGACTCACACCCTCATTGGAAATATAGAAAAACACCACCGCCGTCCTCAGCACGGATCCGTTCCCGATCACGGACACATCCAGAATATTCGCCATCCCGACCATCAGAAAAATCAGCACCTTCCTGCATATTCCCCGGAACCCCACCTCACTGGAAAGCGTATGATCCGCAAAAGCACACATCACCCCTGTCAGGTAATCGATCACAACAAAAGCAGTCAGTGCATACAGAAGCCCGTCACAGCCTCCCATAAACCATCCCAGCCATCCGCCCACAGCCATAAACACCATCTGAATAAAATTCCAAAATTCCTTCATGCCAGAATCCTCCAATAAAAGAAGCAGCCTCTCCCGGGAACTGCCGTTAAAAGTTATATATCTTCATGCCTACGCAAAAAGACCCTATCCAGTCTGTTCCGTCAGCGTATAAGTAATCTTCATGGTCTTATCCGTATTCTTCACCACAGCAGAAGAAAGATTATTGATGCTTGCCAGATAAGGAGTCAGCAGATAAGCACACCTGTGCGCCTTGCCATAACTGCCGCCCCACATAAACACAAAATTCTTATACTGGAAAAGTGGTGTTGCCGCAGCCGCCACCCTTGAGCTCCCCTGGGTCTTAATCACCCTGTCATCCACCGTAATCTGGAAATCCCCTGCAATGATCATATCTCCCAGAAGCGTCATATACACCTCACAGGAACCATCATCTCCCAACGACTTCATCTTGGAAGTAAAACCCAGAGGAATCAGGGTCACATCCGCAGAATTAAGCACATTGATCTTATAGACTCCCTTTTTGTCATAAGACGGCACATACAGGTACCCGTTCCTCACACAGCACTTCACACACCGCTCCGGATAAGTCCCGCTCTTATTCCTGCTCCCAACCTCGGCAAGCTTCGCCTTTGTCAGCGTCCATTTCCCCTCCGTAAAAGAATAATCCTTCTTGGAGATCCGGATCCACACCATCTCCCCGTCCCCATAGGAATTCGGTTCATTGGAAAACCCGTACCAGTACCCGTCACGCCCATCCATAAACTCCCCGTACTTGGTATAATCCCCAAGAAAAGTAAAAGTCCCCGTAGTCAGCGTCTGTTCCTCCAGTACCGTATAAGTGGTATCATCCAGCTTCTCATTAAGCCCCACCTCAAACACAGGGATCCTGATCTTCCTGATCGTCACACTGGCATCCCCAAAAGTAATGGAATACAGGAGATTCTTTTCAAAGTCCACCTCCACCGCCTCAAACAGCACCATCTGTCTAGCCTTTTCAATACTGCTGATGTCCACCTTTTTCAGCAACAAGAAAGTACTGGCATCCCCCGCTTCACTGCCAAAGGCATTCTGTCCTCCCAGTGCACTGGTCAGAGCCACGGACGCAATATTCCCGTTACCCTGACTGGGCGTAAACTCCCATACAAACTTATACCCGTTATCCAGCTTCTTACTCTCTGTCTGATTCAGGCTCCCCCTCGCAACATCAGAACCTGAATTTACATTATTGGAAGCATAAGCAACAGGCAGGTTCCTTCCCTGCTCATAAATATGATCCGCCTTCTCCTCCAGAGCTGACGGAAACAGCAGAATCCCGCCGATCATATTCGGACAGATGGGAAGCAGGGTCCCATTCCACAAAAGCGCACTGTCATACTCCCCGCTGGCCTTCAAATAAATCCCCATCGGATCCATCCCCAGAATATTATTCACCGCATCCGTGATCATGTTCGTTTCCCTGACCGTCTCCACCTGGCCGGTCCCGCTGTCAGCCAGCTCAATGACCATCTCACCTTTCAGCCTCATCACACATCCTCCATTTCCACAGGCCTGCAGAAACCACCGATCACCGGCTTCTCCGCAAAATAAACATCAAAACTCCGGTTCACAGTCTCCTTCATCTGCAGAACCATCTCTTCACCAAAACTTTTCACATCCAGACCGCCGCCAATGCCAAACCTTACCGTATAGTCCTCAACCTCCAGCTTGCCGTCCCATGCATCCTCAGCTGCCATAGCCTGACCGCTGACGGAAGCAATACAGCTCCCGATCTCAACCGTACCCTTCCCATTTTCCATCCACAGATACACATTGAACGTATTCGTATAATTGGCAACAATCTTCTCAATAGGATAATACAGGGACAAAATATGCTCCCCCGAATGCCAGGTTTCCACAGGACAGTGCTCCACGATCTCCTCGTCATTAAACTCAAACACCACATGGCACACCGCCATCCCGTCCTCCTGCCACTTCACAGGCAGCCGCACATCCACCGAAACCTCCGTTCCACTGCCAGTACCTTCAGCACCTGCACTTCCCGGCTCATCATTTCCAGAAATCCCGCCATCCGCACTTACATTTTCACCATTCCCTGCTGCCGCCTCATCCACATTTCCCGCTTCTCCGTCCCCGGCAGTCCCGCCGGATCCATTTCCTGACTCTCCGCTCCCGGCAGTCCCGCCGGATCCATTTCCTGACTCTCCGCTCCCGGCAGCACCGCCAGAACCATCCGTACTGCTCCCAGATTCCCCGTTACTACCCCCATTCGGAAACGGAATCACCACAGTCCCGGAAGCCTCCGCAGATCTCTCTATCGGATTCGCAGCCACATCCACAACAACCTGTGCAAAAAACTGCATATGGTTCTCCTCAGAAGAAGCAAACTGAATACTGACCAGCTTCACTCGGGTCTGCCCGATCTCATAAGCAAAAGCATTGGTAAACGTATGGATTCCGATCTTCCCAGTCTTCGCATTATCTTCAATCTGGTTCAGCAGCCCCGAAATATTCTTGTCATTCCTCGACTTCGCCTGAGCCAGCCTGGGATTTTTCCCCACACATTTCAGACTCTGCCTTCCCCCGATCTTCTGCCTGATGGAAGTGATGCAGGTAATCTGTCCCTCATCCGCCTGTCCTCCCACAAACCTCAGCACATCACCCACATCCAGCGCAGGATTCCCGATTGTATCCGAATCAAAAGGTACATAGTTAATCACTGACAGATCCGTCAATATATTCCTGCACAGCATCTCTCTGGTCTCTGCCAGTCCAAACTGCAAAAGCGGATTCACTCCCAGATTCATAGTCAGCCCGTTATCTGGATCCAGCGCATAATACTCCGCGATCTGCGTCTGCTTATTGGTAGAACTCACCGCCGTATACTTTGTAATAAAATCCGAAAAGCTGGAAGAAAACCGGTGCCTCTGCTCCACCTTCATCACAGGATCCTTCCCGTACTTTCTCAGCTCCAGCTTCCCCTCCCTGTTAATAATAAAGAAACCTCCCAGAACCTGTGCCACATAAAACAGCACATCCCGGCAGGTCTCAATATCATTTTCAGTATAAACAGAAAGCGTCACCCCGCCATTCGGCATGGCATCGATCTCCGCCCTCTTATGCGCAAACTCAACCCTGCACATCTTACAGCACAGAGCAATAAAATCATAAGCAGTCCCCACAGTCTCAAACCCGTTGAAACTCCTGTCAAACCGCAGCATAAAATCATATGCTTTCAGTTCCAGGCACTTTGCCAGCCGGTTCGCCTCACTGACCTCAAAAACTCCCATCGGCACATCTTCCACAGAACCATCCGCCAATACCAGATGGAACACCAGTGTCATCTGAGCATCCTCCAGTGTGTACCTGTCAATATCGCTCAGAAGCGTGATCCCCATCTCCGCCGCATACACCGTCCCCAGTTCAATCTCCGCACTCCCGCAGCACTGCCTGGAAATATACCCGGAACCCTTCACAATCTCCTTCGCCCCGAACTCATACGTCATTCCGCCCTTGGTAACGATCGTACCCGTCCAGAAATATTTCCTTGTATTACTCCTGACTGCCCTTAGAAAAGCATCCGACACAGAATACATCCCGCCACCTCCATTTCCCCACGAAAAAAGCACCAGCCAACTAAGCGACTGATGCCATGTTATGTTATTATTTTACTTACAAACCAGAAACTATAGACTTGTTCACACTTTTAAAAACGAAGTGGCATTTCAGATTTTACAACCTCAACATCTCTCTTATAATAATGCAATAGCTCACCTATCCCTTTCGCTGCAATATCAATTTGATTTGTTGGTCCAATAGTTATTCTTGTAATAAAATCGATGCTTTCTATCTCTTTTTTTATATACGGTATTACTATACTATTTTTGTTTCTAAAACTGATTTCTTGCTTTTTATCAACAGCAAACACAAATCGATATTCGTTCTCCCCTTTAAAACAACTTCTTTTAAAAAACATACTATACAATTCACATATAATTGACATATGTGAAATGAGCAATTCGTACGCTTTGCCTTGTAAGTTATTAATCTCCTTTAAAGATTTTATATTTCCAAAATCATCAACATCTATAAACTCATCATAAAACGTTTTTCTTAAACATTCTTTTTGTGATTCAAAATCATAATTCACTAAACCATCCCACATGATACTATGATTCAAATTTTCTCTAAATTTTGCAAAATCAATCTCTAAATTAATACCATCATACTTAGAATAATTCGACCACAACAATTGATTATCCTCATCGCAAGAAAACGAACAAATGTAATATGAATTCGTCAAACCATTCCCCATAATACCTTTGTTTATACTTTTTTCTACATCCTGGATTACTTCTGATTTTATATTTTCTTCTTTTAAAACCACTACACAGGCATCCAGTGCAACTTTAAGTTCATCCATATCATTTAAGTAATCCCATTTTGTAACCCATAATTCTTTTCTAGAAACAATATTAATTAATGCGTCAATTGTTGTATAATGATATATCTTCTCGCCCTCATCCATTTGAGCTATACGGAGCATATCTTTGTCATAATGCATATACTTACCTCCATTTTCTAAATCAGCATAACACAAGCAAAAATGCCATTATACAATAAATAAAACAATACTTTTTTTATAAATAATATTTTTAAGACTGTATTCTTAATCTGATACTCCAAGTATAGCACCATCCTACATCTCTTTCAACGTAAAACTCACTGTCCAAAGCCCCTTATAACTGGTATCTTTCCTCAGCTTCGCCTTATACCCTGTCACATACATCTCTGCCAGTTTCAGCTCCGCCGTCTCCACATCAAAATACTGCACGCTGATCTTATCTAGCTTCGCATACCCTGCCAGCTTCTTAAGCCACTTCGCCGTAACAGAAAACGACACCGAAATCTGCACAACTCCATGCCGCACCACATCCCTCTGCGTCGTCCCTGCCTCCGTCTCACCGCCGGAATCCGCTTCCACATCCTCCAGCTCCACCTCATAAGAATCCGGGACCGGCAGGTTCTCCCCGTCAAACACAAGATACTGAAAAAAAGCCATCCTATCTACCTCCGCTCCTCAGACTCATTCTCTGCTGTGCCGTCACGATCACCTCATCCAGCAGCTGGTTTCCCAGATAAACCGGAATCACCAGATCCCCCTGCTGTCCCTTCTGATCACCCAGCACCTCCTTCAACGCCGACACAATGCCAGCCGTCAGATCCGCACTACCAGACACTCCTGCGCCAATCATCACCCCGCCATCTGCCACAGCTATCTGCGGAGAAATTACCATATCCGCAGCCACCCTCTCCACAGCAGCCTTCACCAGACCCCTGCTCTTCTCAATCCCTTCAGCCAGACCGCCCATAAAATCAGGCATCCAGCTCTCAAAATCCGTCAGAGGCCCTTCATCCGGCACTGAGAAATGCAGATGGGCACGAATCGTATTCGCCACATCCGTCACTGCATTGGCCACCGCACCAATACAGCTTCGGATTCCATTCACAATACCATTGATAATGTCTGCGCCCCACCGCCATCCGGCAGATGCAAGGCTGGTAATATAATTCACTGCATTCCCCAGTCCGTCCCTGATCGTATTATAAATCCCGGAAATAGTACTCCGGATACCAGACCACATAGCATGAAATGCACCGGATACCGTATTCTGGATTCCATTCACTATAGAAGAAATAGTATTCCGGATCCCACTCCATACTGAACTGACCACACTGCAGATCCCGTTCATTACCCTGGTGATCACAGAACGGATACCATTCCATACCGCAGTGACCACGCTTTTTATGCCATTCATTACAGTCGTGATAAGCGCCCTGATACCGTTCCATGCAGACTGCAGAAAGGACCGGATCCCATTTACCACCGCAGAGATCACATTCCGTATGCCATTCCACACACTTGTAAAAAACTGTGAGATTGCAGTCCATACAGACACCACAGTCCCCTTCACTGCATTCCACGCACCGCTCAAAAATCCTGCAATGGCATTTACCACTGTAGTAAACAAAGTCTGGATCCCTGCCCAGAGCCCGAAAAAGAAATCCCTGATACCATTCCACACAGACACCGCCGTATTCCGAATTGCCTCCCACGCCTGGGACAGAAAAGCAGAGATTGCCTGCCAGCACTGGACCGCAGTCTCCTTCACGCTCTCCCACAGGCTGATCCAGAACTGCCGGAACTCCTCATTCGTATTCCACAAATAAACAAAAGCAGCCACAAGGGCTGCAATAGCTGCGATTACGATAGCAATGGGATTTGCCAGCATCACTGCATTCAGGGCACCAAAAGCCGTCTTCACCGTATTGATCACACCTGCCAGCTTCGGCACGATCGTCATGATCGTACCCACTGCCGAGATCACCTTCCCGATAATGATCAGCACCGGTCCCAGTGCGGCTGCTAGCAAAGCAATGATCATAATGACCTGCTTCACCCCGTCCGGCATGGCATTCAGCACATCTACCATCCCCTGCAGTCCGGAAACAATACTCCGCACCGCAGGCATCAGCAGATCCCCGAAAGAGATTGCCAGCTCCTGAAGCTGTGACTTCAAAATAGTCAGCTGTCCTTCCAGATTATCCTGCATGGTATCCGCCATGTTCTTTGCAGCATCCTTGCAGTTATTCACCGCCCCGGACACCTTTGCAATATCCTCCGGAGCCGCATTCATCAGTGCAAGGAATCCGGACATTGCATTCTTTCCAACCAGAGTCTCCGCGTTATTCGCCTTCTCTGCTTCCGTCATTCCGCCAAAAGCCACCCTGCAGTCAGCCAGGATTGCAGACAGGCTCCTCATGGAACCATCCGCATTTGTGGTAGCAATGGTCACATCCCCGATCGCCGCACCCGACAGCTTCACATCCCCGGTCAGGTTGGTCATGATGGAACGCATGGAAGTACCAGCCTGGGAAGCCTTGATACCCGCATTCCCCATCAGACCGATAGCTTCTGCCGTATCTTCAACTGAAAATCCCAAAGCCCCTGCAACCGGCGCACAATACTTAAACGTCTCACCCATCATGGACACATTGGTATTGGCATTGCTGGAAGCAGCCGCCAGCACATCTGCAAAATGTCCCGAATCCCCTGCAGTCAGTCCAAAAGCCGTCAGCGCATCTGTCACAATATCAGAAGTCGTTGCAAGGTCTTCCCCGGATGCCGCAGCCAGATACATAACGCCTTCAATACCTGACAGCATATCCTCCGTCTTCCATCCGGCCATCGCCATGTAATTCATGGCATCCGCCGCCTCAGTCGCAGAAAACTTCGTTTTGGCACCCATCTCCCTGGCCTTGTCCCTGAGCTTATCAAAATCAGATCCCGTTGCCCCGGACACAGCCGCCACCCTGCTCATCGCAGAGTCAAAATCAGCGGCAGTTTTCACCGCCGCTGTTCCAAGCCCTGTTACCACTCCCGTCACAGGAAGCAGCTTCTGTCCCACACCGGAGACCTTGTCTCCCACCGCCTGCAGCTTCTCCCCGGTTGCCCCGATCTTCTGCAGGGCAGTTGCTGACTGCTCTGCTTGCTGTTCCAGTCTCCGCAGTTCCTGCTCCGTCTCAACAATCTCCCTCTGCAGCCCGTCATACTGCTGCTGGGAAATCGTCCCGTTCCGCAGTGCCTCATCCGCCTGCTGCTGCGCAGTCTTCAAAGCCTCCAGCTTTTCCCTGGTCTCAGAAACCGCCTGTGCCAGCAGCCTGTGCTTCTGCGCGATCAGCTCCGTATTCCCCGGATCCAGCTTCAACAGCTTCTCCACATCCCTCAGCTGGCTCTGCGTATTCCTGATCTCCGTATTAACCCCTTTCAGGGCAGTCTGCAATTTCGTGGTATCGCCGCCAATCTCGACAATGATCCCCCTGATTCTGTTCCCTGCCATACGGCTCACCCCCTGACTTCACAAAAAAAGCATCTGCCATCTCTGACAAATGCCTTTAACATTATTTTTCTTTCCTCAAAACTGGGATTTGTTTGTGCAACGTAAATCTTTTATTTTTCTAATTCTCTACCTAAAAACCAGATGATATCAGCATAAACCATTTCTACAATTGGTTATTCATTATTATCAGTGCCACAAAAACAACAAAATCCTTCAGGGTAAAAGTCTTCCATTACAGAGATACCCTTTTTATCACATTCATAACAAGCTTCATCAGATACTGGTTTTTTATTAGCTCTATTATATGCAACTATTTTTTTTACCATTGGATTTAACTCTTCTTCCGTGTACACCATTAATTCTTTTTTAAAATCCTTTAATTCAGAAGCATCAAGCTCAGACTGGCTATCTAAATAGATACCACCTAAATCATAATCCTCATACCCGGAACCATTGTGATATCTAATTTCAGCTTTAAATAAATATTTATCCTTTTCATCCGTTTTCCTACAGATAATTGTTGCTGAACTATCTGAATCCATATCACCATCCAGCCACAGACTAACTACTACTTCTATTTTAGATTCTTGCACTGCATTTGATTGAATTTCAAACAATATCTGTTCATTTGTTTCCTCGTCAATTGCATATTGTTGACTTATGCTAAAACATGGATTGAAATATAATTCGTCATAAATTTCCGTGTATAATTCATCTAACAACTCATTAAATTTTTCTAGTACTCCATCAATCGTAAGTATTTCAACGCCTGTTTCTCCTTCAATTCTATACCTCAAGTAGTTTTCTTCCCAATCTCTTTCTTCCTCTGCTTCTCGTTCTGACTCTTGTTGTGCGTCTATTGTCATATATAATTCTTCTGAAAGATCTGACTCTTCAAATTTTTGATCAGCATTTTCAATATATGATTTTAACAGTTCTACATTTTGCTTGATTTTTTGCATACTAATCCAATTTAATAACTTATTATGAGCGATGTGATTTCTATTCTTTATAAAATCAGTAATCACTGATAGTTCAAAATCAAAATATTGTTCAAAAATATCTTTCCATATATTCACATTTACTTTTCTTTTATCCTGAATATATCCAAGCACTGCATCAGCACTCTTATTCTTTTTTTCGTTTAGAGCGTTCCAATCGGCTGATGATATTACAACATTTTCATCATAAATTTTTCCCTTTTTAATAATTTCCATCATTGTTTCTAATGTCATTGAAAAAAATATATCATCAACGCCCGCATATTGAGGAGAAATCCGTTGAAAATCTTTCACAAGACTTTCATAACTTAAATCATATTTCTCCATTCCTATTTTCTTTATCCAATCAACTCCAATATGACGAATCAGCACCTTATTTACCAGTACTCTCATTTTATTTTCCGCTTCAAACACCATTGGATAAAGCATTGTACATAATGCTTCTGACTGCTCATCTGTCATCCATATACATCTATTCCAATCACTAATCAATCTGTCCTTTATTGCAATTTTTAATTGTTCCAATAACATATCATATTCTTCTCTTGGTTCAACTTGCTCAAGTTTTACTTTTAATCTGGCTTTACTATTCTCATATGTATCAATTGTAAATGATGCCCGATATTTGAATTCTGACAAACAAAACTCAAACACTTCATTTGCAATTCTTTGCAAACACCCTAAATAATAGATTCTTTTTTCTTCTTCAAATTCCCCCACAACATCCGCAAGTACTTTTTCACTGTATTCTTTTCCTAAATATTCTGTTTCAGTAACAAGCACTTCTCCAAAATCAGAGTTCTCAACTTCTTTGCTTTTATATAGCTTTGTTATGTCCTTTATTCCACTAAATAATATCTCAATTATCATGTTTTTATCTTCTTTCCTTTGTTATATCGTGGATTTTTTATATTAACCCTTAATTATGTTTTCCTTATCTTGGGTGTAGGTAATTACTCATCATCACTTTATAAAAAATATTATTCAATTCTAACACACAATCCAAATTTTCTTTGTTCGATACCATTGCGCTCCATATTTTCACAGACAAATTGTGATTCAATGAAACCATTATACCCTTTTCCTTTTCACCTGTCACTATGCTTTCTCCACATCAAAACCTGTCAAAATTCTCCTGTGTGGCAATCTGTCTCCATCCTTTATACTCATCGTTCCTGCTCTCCACAAACATATCATTCACCATCCCGATAGTCAGCAAATCCAGATCCCGGATGGAAATCCCCAGCTGCACACACCGGAGAAGAAACAGAGGAGTTGTCATTTCACGGTCTGTTGCATGAAGTTTTTTTTAGCCTCCACTTCCGTCCTGATGTTCATTCCCCACAGCTCGATCAGCTTCGGCAGAACCTGATAAATACTGAACGTATTGAACTCATCCAGCCAGTCCTCCGGATCATCCGGAATAGACGGATCCGCATGCTTCGCCATCACATACGCAATGTTCTCAAACATCTCAAGTGAAAACAGATCCAGACTGCTCACATCCTCGCTGTTCCCGCTGTCCTTCCCTATTGCCTTCTCCAAAGCAGACAGATCCTTATAAATATCCCTCTGAAATTTAATCCTGTAAATACGCGGAATGGCGGCAGATGCCTTAAAAGCAACTGCCTTTCCGTCAATATCAATCTTCTTCATCATGCTCATATCAGAATCCTCCTCAGCTCAAATCCTTCCCGGTTTTCCCTCATCAGACACCATCTCTCAGTTCTCACCCGCCACCTGGGATTCCGTCTCCGCAGCCGGCAGGTATACAGCTTTATACCATCCTGCATAAACCACAGCATCCGTAGTATTTCCGGTCTTTGCCTTCACCTTTCCGTCTGCCAGCGGTGTTGCCTTAATAGTCAGTGTTTCCGTCTGCACTTCCTTCTTGTCCTCATTAGTCTTACCCTCAATCTTCGGACGGGAAGCAGAACAGTTATACATCACATGGCGGATATGCCGCACATCCCCGTCAAACTCAAAAAGCAGTGCAAACTGTGCCAGTTCCGCATCCGAGTTCTCGATCAGAACCCCCTTGGAATCCAGTTTCTCCTTCAGCACATCCGTCCGGAAACTCTCCGGGATCAATGCCAGCTCCAAATCCCCGTCATAACCCATGTTATTATTGATCACATAATAGGCAATCCCATCCGCATAAAAATTCTCCGGTTCGCCATTGGCATCCAGAGACAGCGAAACAGAACCCGGCAGAGCCACAGGCACGCCATAAGTCACCGCCCCGTCCTCCCCCATGGTCAGCAGGGCATAATGCGCATTTTTCAAATTATATTTAACCTTGTTATTCTTCTCAGACATCTCATACCTCCATCCAAAACAAAATGCGGACACTCTCAATCCGCACGTCCATTCAGTTATATCTCCATACTGTACAGCACCTCATACAGCCTCTCACTCTGGATCCATACTTCCGACTTATTATAAAAAATCCCGGCATCATCCAGCACTGTCTCCACTTCCGCTTCCGCCTCAGGATTCTTCCGGTCCGTATAAAGCTCCACCCGCACCTCACTGATCCGGAAATACACCCGGCCATCCGCTGCAAAGTTATCACTGCCCGGCAGCAGATAACAGATAAACGGCGGCTCCGGGCTTTCCCCTTCTGCAAAATGATCATAAGCAAAAGGAATCCCTGTCTTTTCCAGCATCCCCGCCAGTTCCTCCAGCGTCATACATTCTCACCTCCTGCAGTTACCGCAGTGCCTTCTCAACTTCCTGTTCCAGAATCTGTGCTGCCCGTTCCTCCGCAGGTGCAATATGCGGAAACGCCCTTGTCCTGCCGCCCTTCCGCAACGCATGGCCAAACTCCAGAAGATGAGCCAGCTGATACCTGTTTCTGGAATGCACCACAACCTCCATGGCATCCGCCGTATTCTTCGTAGTTTTTACTGTCCAGCTTTTCTTATATGCTCCCGTCTTCACCGGTGCACCAGCCTGAATATCCTTCTTCGCCTCTGCCCCGGCTTTTCTCACAGCTTTCTTCATGTCCTCAGCCGCAAGTCTGGCATACTCTTCCATGCCTTCCATGATCACATCCGCCATCTGGCTGACCGTACATCTGTCCCCTGCCATGCTCTCACCTCCGGACTTTCCTGCAGGTAAATTTCAGGCACCTTTTCTTATAATTCAGGTGATCCACACTCACAATATCATAGACCTGGTCCCGAAGCAGTATCCTGTGGGTCACAGACCGGAAACCTGCAGTTTTCTTACAGTACCGCACCGTCACCGTCATCCCCACATCCTCCACCACGGTCCCTGCTGCTTCCGCTTCCCTTGAACTGGCAAGCCCCTCACCGCCGATCGTGGCAAAACAGCAGTATTCATCCGTCCATTTATTCCGGCGGTTTCCAATTCTATCCACCACCACTGAACACTTCTGAAAAACCACCTTCTCATTCATCAAAGCAATGTCCATTTGTTCCCACCTGCCCCGTCATTCCTAACGACTTTCCTGTCTCACCGGCATTTTTCAAAACCCCGGCTTTCTCATCCCGAAAAGCAGATTCCGCAGATCCATCACCAGCTGATGATGATCCGCCTCCTCCCTGTGTTCATACAGATACGCCGCTGCATACTGCACAGCGATCTTCGTACCCTGCAGTTTTTCAAACTCATCCGCTTCCGCAATCCTTGCCACATCCATGCAGATCTGCTTCCCCTGCCTGATCAGATCCCCGATCAGCGCATCATCATCCTCAAAATCCACACGCAGGTAATTCTTCATCTCATCCACTGTCACTGCCAACTGCATCACCCCAAAACAGAACCGGCAGGCCTGTACTTCTTCTGCCGGTTCCCTTATTCAAAAAATCAGTCTGCCTTCAGTTTCATGATCTGCACTGCTTCCGGAAGCACCAGCTTTCCGTCCACACGTTCCTTTGCAACAAAACCGATCATTCCATTTCCCGCAAACAGTTCATTCAACTGCTTAAAGGATCTGCTTCCCCTGTCACCAATGTTGTAATAACTGTAATCCCCAAAAGCAATGCCGTCCTTCGGTGCATACGCGGAAGTCTCCACCTTATAGCCCAGGATCCTGTCCGGTTCCCCTGCCTGGTAAGCCGGCTGCCAGATATAAGCACCATTATTATCCTTCAGCTTTCTCAGTGAAGGCAGTGTTGCATCATTCATGATAAAGGATGCATTTTTACGGTACGGACGTTTCAGCCCATACACCAGATCCAGCATATCATCCGATTTCAAAGCTGCAGTCAGCGTAGTCAGCAGATGTCCCCCGCCTGTCCCGTCAAAAATACCCGTCGGCTTTCCTGTTCCGTTTCCGTTCAGAAAGGCATCCTCTTCTGCATTGGAAAGTGCCTTTCCAAACTGGACGATAATGTAATTCTCCAGATTGAACGCATTATCATAAAGCAGCTCCTCCGTCACCTTAACTGCCACATGCAGCTTATGTGCATCCAGGATCTTCTGTTCGAACTTTGCATCGCCGAAAGTCAGTGCCCCGCCTTCCTCAATCCATGCAGCAGCCGGCTTGGCAGCCGCAATGTTGATCTTATGCTCACCGGATGTTGTAATCCTGGTTGCAAGGCGGCGCATGATATTTTCCTCTTCCAGCACGTCAATCAGCCTGCGGTCATACTCATCCGGAACCAGATAACCACCGTCCGCATCCACGCCTTCCTGCAGCACATTGGACACCTGGCGGAAGTTACTTCGCAGTGCGTTCAGCATTGCTTTTCTGTACTCGTCAGAAGAACGTCCTGTCTTCTCCTTCCCCTCCGGTGCCATATAAGGCTTCCCGGTCAGTGGGGAATTAACAGGCCTGTTCAGCTCCGCTTCCCTCTGTTCCGCCCTCTGCTGTCTGTCAATGGCAGCCGTCAGGTCCTCAATCTCCTTCTCCATCCCTGCATAAACAGCACTGTCCTCCGCAGACAGCACCCCGTTCTCATCCTCATGGGTATCCACAAAATTCTTCGCAACCTCCCACACCTTTGCCCTCTTTTCAATCAGATCCTTAATCTTCATTCCAAACTTCCTCCCTCAGATAAATTTTTTAATAAAATCAAGACGTTCCCTCAGCTCATCTGCAGAACGTCCATTAACCGCTTCATTCACTTTTTTCTTTTCGCACTTACGGAAAGCATTTTCAGGATCTCTTTTGCTCCCGGCATTTCCGGAAATCCCTGTCTGTTCTTTCACAGACTTCTCCCTTTTCCCGTAATGCCGTTCCAGTTTATTCACCAGTGCATTGTTCACTGCCCTTCTGGAAAACATCACAGAATCCGAAACATCCTTATCCCTGTCAGCAGAACCGGCAGACTGCCCGCTGTCCTCCCCGGAATCATCCTCCGCCTTCTGAAACAGAATGGAATCCGCAAATCCCAGTTCCACAGCCTTGTTTGCATCCATCCATGTCTCCGCATCCATCAGATGGGAAAGCCTCGCCCTGGACAGTCCGGTCTTCATCACATAGGCATTGATAATAGATTCCTTCACCGCATCCAGGAGGTCAATTGCCTTCTGCATTTCGCTGTGGTCTCCCCAGGCAATGGTTGCAGGATTATGGATCATCATCATACTCACCGGACTCATCTGCACCTCGTTTCCAACCATTGCGATCACAGAAGCTGCGGATGCCGCCAGCCCGTCAATCTTTACCGTAACCTTCCCCGGATACTCCGACAGCATATTGTAGATCTGTGCGGCAGCCACACAATCCCCTCCCGGTGAATTGATCCAGACCGTAATATCTCCATCCCCTGCCATCAGCTCATCCTTAAACATTCCCGGCGTGACATCATCATCAAACCAGCTGTCCTCAGCAATGGTCCCGTTCAGGCTCAACACCCTTTCTGTGCTTTCCTCCGGAGCCCCTTCCTGACTGTCCGCTGCCGGAACCTTCTGGTTCTTCCATTTCCAGAACTTCCTGTTTTTCATCCTTATTCCCCTTTCCACCGGAACCGCCAAACAGCCCGGCATCTTCCAGTTTTGTCATGTTTCCATTAATCAGATACAGATCCCCTCCAAGCTCTGCCGGGATCCTGTCCAGATTTTCCAGTTCCCGGATATCATTGGCAGACATCCATCCGTTCTGCCTTGCAGTGGCATATCCCTGCATCCTGCCCTGGTAATCCCCCCGGAGCAGCCCGTCCACATTGAATTTAAAGAAATATTTCTTCTTTTCCTCCGCAGACAGCAGGGCCCTGACCATTGCCTGCTCCCACCGGCTCACCCAGGGATCCAGCGTATACTTCACAAACTCCAGGGACTGCTGTTCAATGTTGCTGAAACTGGACTTGTCCAGATCCCCCACCATATGTGGCGGCACCCTGAAAATCCTGGCAATCTCATCAATCTGAAACTTCCTTGTTTCCAGAAACTGTGCTTCATTAGGCGCAATGGAAATCGGCGTATACTTCATCCCCTCTTCCAGGACAGCAACCTTATTGGCATTGCCGCTTCCCCCGAAAGTAGACTGCCAGCTCTCCCGCACCCTGCCCGGATCCTTCAAAGTCCCCGGATGCTCCAGTACCCCTGACGGAGCCGCACCGTTGGCATAAAACTTGCTTCCATACTCCTCAGCGGCAATGGCAAGCCCGATCGCATTCTTCGCCATGGCAATAGGTGAATATCCAACCAGCCCGTCAAAACCAAGCCCCGGTATATGCAGCACATCCGACGGCTGAAGCCGCACCAGCTTCCCGTTCGCCCCCGGATCCGTCCCGGTCCTGCCATCCACATCATCTCCGTCATAGACAAGATACTCATAATAAAGCCGCCCATGCTCATCCCTGTCCACAGTCATCCGGTCAGGCATCAGCGGATAAAGTGCCATGATCTCCCCTTTCCCGTTCCGGATAATCTGACTGTACGCATTCCCCCACAAAAGCAGGTGCGTCATTAGCGTTTCCCTGAACACAAAAGAAGTCATCTCCGGATTCGGCTCATCATGCACCAGAAAATAAAGCGGATGATTTACTGCCTTCTCCTTCCCGCCATCCTCCGTATACCGGTAAAACTGCAGCGGCAGTCCAGCTACAGCCTCTGCCAGAATCCTCACACAGGAGTAAACCGCCGTCATCTGCATGGCACTCCTTGCATTCACCCTCTTCCCGGCAGCCGTATTCCCCATAAAAAATCCATACCCGCTACCAGCCGTATTATTTTGTGGTTTATCTCTTGATTTAAAAATACCGGCAAAAATCCCCATAACCTGTTTTCCTCATCAAATAAAAATGAATAAAAAAAGCATCTACTATTAATAGATGCTTTATCATACCTTCACTATCATGTTTCATTATCATACAGTTTACTACGTATACTCTCTATAAACGATTCAGCAATGTTCTCTTCTAAACATTGTTTACACCATTCCTCGACCATAATGGACCATACCGTATCTTTACCTTTTTTTACTTTATTCCCAACATATGTAGTCCATTCATGATGATCTGGAATTAAAATTGCATCTTCAAAGTATTGAAACAGTGAACCCGCTCCAATTCCAAATCTTTCATCCAATTTATTCCAGTTTAACGCTTTCAAATCCTCAAAAACCATACGTTCAGGTGCTCTGTCTCCTGGAAGACTTATACAATTTTCGTAATTTTCTCTCATATCTCCATCTACTACAGAAATACTTTTGTATGGTAATTTCCCTTTACTTGCCAAATCATTTAATGTTGCTACTACACTACAACTTCCTACCACTCTTGTTGATATCTTTTTTAAATACTCATCATAATGTTGTTCATCTTTTTTTAATATTTCCCAAAAAAAGAGTTCAGCTTCCTCGTCCTCTAAATGAATATATATTTCAGGATGCTCATTTTCATCTATTGCCGTTAATGCATATTTGCTAGAGACCTCGTAAATTATATCTTTTCGATCTGAAAGTTTCACCAACATAATTCTTGCAATTGATGGTAACTCCTCTAATACAAAAGGACTATGTGTTGACAAAATTACTTGTATTTTCTTTTTTCGTGCCAATTTTAATAAATATTGTACAAACCGTCGTTGAGCGCGAGGATGTAACGAGTTTTCAACTTCATCTATTACTAAAAGAGATTGAAGCGGAATATCTTGTAGCATTTTAAATAAATCTAATATTGAATCCTCCCCTGCCCCTTGATGAAACTGTGATATTTCTCCACAGTCTTTTGTCAAAAGCCCAACTTCACGTTTAATATCTACATCTGTTCCAATAAACCTCGCATTCGTATAATTCTGTCCTAATACATAGGACAATTCTCTTAAATTTTCTTCACTCAATTCTTGACCATTTCCGGCTTCTGAATTTGCTGTCATTGCTATTTTAGCATAACCAGCCGTAGCATCTAACGGCAAAGTTCTCGATATGTCAAGAAAATATACATTTCTTAAAGGTTTATTTTTTTTTGGTGAAAATCCCCAATCTCGTGTTTTTCTCCATTTTAAATTTTTTTGCGTGTCACCAATTCTTACAGTATACTCTATTGTAGCACCATTTAACGCATCTTCATCCCATTGAGTACTCATAAACATTTTAGATGGATAAAAATCTTTACCGTTTTTATTTCTATATGCACAAACAGCGGCTTTTAAAAATGTACTTTTTCCTATACCGTTTTCGCCAACTACAGCAACAACCGGATAATCAAATCTTATTTCTTGTCCTGTCCAGCCATGAATGTTGGTAATTTTAATAGATTTAATAAATTGTTTCCATTCACCAGTTCCATGTCGAAACTGACGGAATATCTCTTGTATTTCTCCCATTATATTTCCTCTTTCTGATACGAATTACAATTTATTATAATCCACTCTCTTGCCCTCGGCAACACTAAATAAACAGAAGCCCCCTTGTATCATAAACAGATTCACTGGTATCATTTCCGCACCGGATTGCCCTGTCCAGTCCCATGATCGTCGCAATGGCACCGTCAATCTTCTCCGTTGACTTTTCCTTATCGGCTTTGATATTCCCTGCCGGATCCGTCCGGATAAAAATATTATCCATCATCCACCGCAGGATCGGATGCCCTCCATGTGCCAGTTTCTGTTCCAGTGTCAGCTTCATCAGTTCCTTTGTCGGCGGGCTCATATCCTTAAATCCCTGTCCGAACGGAACTACCGTAAATCCCATGCCTTCCAGATTCTGGACCATCTGCACGGCACCCCAGCGGTCAAAAGCAATCTCCCGGATATTGAACCTTTCACCCAGTCTTTCAATGAATTTCTCAATATACCCGTAATGCACTACATTTCCCTCTGTCGTCTGCAAAAATCCCTGCCTCTCCCAGACATCATAGGGCACATGGTCACGCCTTACCCTTAAATCCAGTGTTTCTTCCGGAATCCAGAAATACGGCAGAACCTGAAACTTATCATCCTCATCCTGCGGCGGAAACACCAGTACAAATGCCGTGATATCCGTAGTGGAAGAAAGATCCAGACCGCCATAGCAGACACGTCCTTCCAGTTCTTCCTCATTCACTGCAAAAGAGCAGCCGTCCCATTTTTCCATCGGCATCCATCGTACTGCCTGCTTTACCCACTGGTTCAGTCTCAGCTGCCGGAAACTGTTCTCCTCGCCCGGATTCTGCTTGGCAGACTCACAGGCTGCCTTAACCTTATCCAGCCCGACTGTAATTCCAAGACTTGGGTTCGCCTTCTTCCAGACCTTCGGATCCGTCCAGTCGTCTGCCTCATCCGCACCATAAATCACCGGATAAAAAGTCGGATCAATCTTCCTTCCCTCCAGAATGTCCTTTGCCTTCTGGTGCGTCTCATAGCAGATGGAATTGGTATCTGTCCCGGCAGTCGTGATCAGAAAATACAACGGCTGCATTCTGGCATCACCGGATCCCTTTGTCATAACATCAAAAAGTTTCCGGTTCGGCTGGGTATGCAGTTCATCAAACACAACTCCATGAATGTTGAATCCATGCTTGCTGTACGCCTCCGCAGACAATACCTGATAAAAGGAATTGGTCGGCAGATAAATAATCCTCTTCTGGGATGCCAGGATCTTCACACGCTTGTTCAGAGCCGGACACATCCTGACCATATCAGCGGCAACCTCAAAAACAATGGATGCCTGCTGCCGGTCTGCCGCACAGCCATAAACTTCTGCACGTTCTTCCCCATCCCCGCAGGTCAGCAAAAGTGCAACCGCTGCCGCAAGCTCTGACTTTCCCTGTTTCTTCGGAATCTCAATGTACGCCGTATTGAACTGCCGGTACCCGTTCGGTTTCAAAGTCCCGAACAGATCCCGGATGATCTGCTCCTGCCAGTCGATCAGCTCAAACTTCTTCCCTGCCCAGGTTCCTTTCGTATGACACAGACTTTCAATAAACGCCACAGCAAAATCAGCAGCGTCCTTGTTGTATTTGCTTCCCCTTGCCCGGAACTTCGTCGGTTTATACTTTTTCAATTTTCTCATTGTCATATAAGCCAGCCCCTTACAGCCATTTCAGCCACTGCTCATAAACTGCACCGGAAATCTGTGCCATCATCACCGGCGGCACACTCATCCCGCAGACATAAGCGGCAGACTGGTCCATAAAATCATAATCCTGTGGAAATGTCTGCGTGGCAATATAATCTGCATTGGAATACTTCTTCCCGTCACAGAATCTTGCCAGTGTGGCATTCGCAACATTGGTTGGTGCCACCCTGCTGTCATCCACAATCGCATTGTTGAACATGGACAGTTTCCCACGCTCCCTCAGGGAAATATCCGCAAAGCAGGTATCTCCCTTTTTTCTCTTACCGATCAATTCTGCCATCAGTGCCTTCTGAAACGGAATCCCGTGTTCACTGCGGACTTCCCCGAACCGGATCGGCTTCTCATGAAACTCCAGTTTCAGTTTCGGCAGATCCAGGTCATTCCTGTGTGCAATAAAAAAGACACGGTTTCTTTTCTGCGGCACTCCCATTGTCCGGGCATCCAGCAGAAAAATCTGTGTCACATAACCAGCTTCCTTAAATGCTTTCAGCAGTTCATTCACATATCCCCTGGCATTACCTTTCAAAAGCCCTGCCACATTTTCCGCAATCACAACTTTTGGTCTCAGAATTTCAGCAGTCCGGATGAAATGCAGGAACAGATCATCCAGTCTCTGTTTCTTCTGTCCTTCACGGAATACTTTTTCTTTTCCCCATGCTTTCTCCCTGTCACCGGCAACACTGAATACAGAGCATGGCGGCGATCCGTCCAGGATATCGATATTTTTCAGCTCCTCCGGATAATCCTTCTGCTCATTAAAATCCCTGATATCCATCAGATACGAATACTGGGGATGGTGGTTTTCCCGGTAAAGTTTCATCATGGCTTCATCAATCTCACAGTTGCACAGAACCTTATATCCGGCCAGCTTATATCCCATAGAGGATCCACCCCCGCAGGAGAAGCAGCTGAACACCGTCCTCCCGTTCTTCGGTACATCCCCAAGATCAGCCAGTCTCCATTTCCACGGGAATCTGTGGTCAGTTGAATTTGAATCCGCATCTTGGACATTCATGTTTGAACTCTTCATCCCCAAATTCCCCCTCATCAAACTCTTTGTTGCTTCCGGTATCATCCGGATCTTCTTTCACTGCAAACAGATCCGCAATCTCATCTTCCCTGAAGCCCGTCAGCCCCATATCAAAATCAGCCGCCTGCAGTTCTTCCATCTCAATTTTCAGAAGTTCCTCATCCCATCCAGCATCCATTGCCATACGGTTGTCTGCCAGAATATATGCTTTTTTCTGTGCCTCTGTCAGATTATCCGCAAACACACAGGGCACCTTCGTATATTCTTCTTCCTTTGCAGCTTCCAGTCTTCCATGTCCCACCAGCACATTAAAATCCCTGTCAATGACCAGGGGACTAATAAATCCAAACTCCCGGATGCTTGCCCTCAGCTTATTGATCTGTGCCGGGGAATGTGTCCTTGCATTGTTGATGTATGGCACCAGCTTCTCCACTTCCACCAACTGAAAATCTTTTACAACCTTAATCTCCATTCTGCCTAACCTCCGTTTCTTGTCCTGAGCAGACGTTCCATCACGTCATCCTGCGGCGTGTTTCTCTGCCATTCCACAGAACAGTTTTCTTTCACGATCTGGAAAATCTGATACCAGATCTGATTAACCTGTTTCATGTACTGCTGCGACATGGAAACATACGGGGATGCAATCGCATTTTTCGTTGTCGGATGCTTTGCAAGCATTCCATATTCTGAAATGGCTTCCTCACACTGCACCCATCTGGCAACACTCATGGCATACTGTTCTATCAGCTGCACACTGACCCAGCGTTCACAGCCTCTTTCTTTCAGCCACTTCCATGTTTCTGTATAAACTTCTTCCGCACACAGGTCTTTCCCGTTTTTCTGTTTTGCTTTCAGGAACTCTTTGACCGGCGGCATCTCTGATCCTTCCAGGTCAGAAGGTTCCGGCAGGTCACAGACCATTGCAGTTTTGCCCGCAGAGATTTTCTCCGTCAGAGCCTTCCTTTTCGGTCCGCTTCCTAGTCTGGCACCGCCTCTGGCAGTCCCGTCCTTCGCCATATTTCCCACCTCTTTTCTGTTACAGGGACAATTCCCCGTTTGAATACTGAATTTTGTGCGTGACACCCACCCGCCGTTCTAGCGTCACAGCCGTCACAGGGATTTACACCGCCCCTACCCCTTCACAGGAAAATCTCACCTGCGGTTCCAGCGGTCACCCCTCTGTGCATGAATCCTCGAATGGCACGGCCTGCACAGTGCGATCAGATTGTTCCTGTCATGTGTCCCGCCTTCACTCAGCGGAAGTTTGTGGTGGATCTGTTCAGTTTTAGCCATCACACCCTTCGCATAACACAGTTCACAGAAAGGATGCTCTGCTGCATACCTGTCACGGATCCGTTTCCATGCACGCCCGTACTTTCTCTTTGCAGCCTTATCCCTGCCGTACTTCTCATAATCACTATTCACCTTACTCCTGTGTTCGTCACAGTACCGTTCCCCTGCAGGTACAAGCCTGCTGCATCCCGGATACCTGCACGGCACATCTGGTTTCCTCGGCATCTTTCCCACCTCCGGACATGACAAAAGCCCTGAAAGAAATTCATCTTCCAAGGCTTCCGTCTCATTCTGCTTTACGCATTCTAACAATATCACAGGATGATACTGCCATTCCATAGCATTTACTGCCAGATTTCAGGAATTGTGATTTTTTTCAACATTTCATCATGGATCCGGAATACTTTCCTCGTGCTCATATTCAGGATCACGGCTATCTGTTCCCATTTCATCATTTTCAGGTATCGTTCTTCCAGAATAACCTGCTCCTCTGGTTCTTCCAGCTGCCGTCCGCATCTGCGAATGCTTTGTTTCAGATCCAGAAGTTCACTGATATCAGACTGGATTTCCTCCTGCAGTTCCAGTATCTTCACAATGATATCCTCCGTTTTGTGAATGTTCCTGTTCGGGCTTCCAGGCATATCACTCACGGCTGAGGTTGCCTTCCTTGCCAGTTCATTCAGGGATGCCATCTGCTCCAGCTTACTGTCAATCCTCTGATCCATGTAATATGCCTTCATCAGAAAATTCTTTACTTCCATCTGCTGCTTATCCATAAGCCACCTCCAGATATTTTTTCCCTTGGATTGACTCTGATTGCCATGAATTTTCATTCAGCATCCATCCCGATCTCAGCCTTCACCGCCTCGATCAGTGCCGCCTGTGTTCCGTCCTTCATTTCCAGTGCCTTCATGATACGCTCATCCACAGTCCCGTCCGCCACGATATGTATCACAGAAACTGTCCCGGATTCCTGTCCCTGCCTCCACAGCCTTGCCACTGTCTGCTGGTACAGTTCCAAACTCCATGTCAGCCCGAACCATACAAGGATATTCCCTCCGGACTGCAGGTTCAGTCCATGCCCCGCACTTGCCGGATGGATCAGTCCCACCAGGATCTTTCCTGCATTCCACTCCCGGATGCTCTCATCCGAATCCAGTTTCTGGCAGTCCGCTTTCAGCTTCTTAAGCCGCTCCATGATCCGTGACAGGTCATGCTTAAACCAGTACGCTACAAGCACCGGCCTGCCATTTGCAGATTCCACCAGGTCTTCCAGTGCATCCAGCTTTTTCCCGTGAAACGCATTTACCACACCGTCATCACCGTAGACTGCACCGTTTGCCAGCTGTGACAGTTTTCCGGAAAGGCTTGCCGCATTCGCCGCAGTGATTTCTCCCTCAGGAAGCTGCATCACCAGCTGCTCTTTCATTTCCCTGTACTGCTGTTTTTCTTTTTCATCCAGATAAACCTTATGCTCCGTGCTGACCAGTTCCGGCATATTCAGGTAATCCGCCGCTTTCATGGAAATCGTGATGTCCGAGATCTTCTCATAAATGGCTTCCTCTGCTCCCGGAACCAGCTGGTAACTATAAACTACCGGTCCGTTCATCCGGTCTGGCCGGAAATAACATTCCCGGTACTGCCCGATAAACCTTCCCAGTCGTTTTCCCATATCCAGCACCTTAAACTCCGCAAACAGATCCATCAGCCCGTTGCTGGAAGGAGTGCCGGTCAGACCCACGATCCGTTTCACAAATGGCCTCACCTTCATCAGTGCCTTAAACCGTTTGGTCTGCCAGGACTTAAAGCTGGAAAGCTCATCGATCACAACCATGTCAAAACCAAATGTAGCTCCGCACTGGTCCACCAGCCACGGAACATTCTCCCTGTTGATGATGTAAATGTCAGCATCCGCATCCAGTGCCGCCCTGCGCTCTGCGGCACTTCCCACCATCACGGAATACCGGATGCCTTTTAAGTGGTCCCATTTCTTAATCTCCTCTGGCCATGTAGTACGTGCAACCCTTAAAGGCCCGATGATCAGAACCCGGTTCACTTCAAAGCGTTCATACATCAGCTCCACAATGGCAGTCAGCACAATGCTGGTCTTTCCCATTCCCATATCCAGAAGGACTGCCGCCACCGGGTTCTCCTCAATAAACCGGACTGCATATTCCTGATACTCATGCGGACTGTATTTCATCCAGAATCCCTCCAATCTGTCCCGGATCATCCAGGACAAAAACCTTAAATCCAAGCCTTCCCATCAGTCTGTGCCTGGAAGCCTGCAAAGGCCTCGGCACCTCCCCCGGTGCCTTGACCTCCACAAACCCGAAATGCCTTCCCGGAAGAAGCACAATCCTGTCCGGCATCCCGTCAAATCCGGGTGACACGAACTTTGGGCAGATGCCGCCCCTTTTCCTTACTTCTGCCACCAGCTTCTGCTCCACCTGTTTCTCTCTCATACTTCCTCCATGCCTTTTCAAATGCAGCCAGACATCCGCTGCAAGCATCATCGTCCTCCAGATACTTCCGGATGGATGCCCTGTCCCCATCCTTCGGAAACTGCCTGTCCCGTTCCATGTCCCTGGCAAGATCCCCCACCGGTGCCTTTGTCCTTAAATGTTTCCTCATCATCCATGTATAAAACTTCATAGCCATCCCTCCATCATAAATTTCTGCTGTGACGGCTGTGATGACTGGGTCTATACCTTCTATATAGAGAATTTTCATTAAAAAAATCCCTATACGCGTAATATGTATACAGGCATCACAGCCGTCACACTCAGGTTAAAAAGATTCTTCCACACCTTTGTATCTGTCCGTCACAGCCGTCACATCAGTCCTCAAAATCAAGGACAGCTTCATCTTTAAGCGTCACACCCATCACAAAAGCACCTTTCCGCGTTTTCTTTTTCAGGAATCCCCTCTTTTCCAGTTCCGCAGAAAAATCCGAATTGTGACGGGTGTATTCCCCAGTCCTCTGGCAGAAGTTCCGGTACTCCTGATAAAACTCCCCTGCCTTCTGTTCCAGCCCGTCACCCACGTCACAGCATTCTTCCAGAAAGATTCCCATCCAGTCATTCATTCCCCTGTACTGCTCAATGGCCTTCTCCACCACCGCCGGCTTTTTCAGCTTGTGGTTCCCTGCGATTACCTTTCTGGCTCCTTCAATAATCCAGGCCATGATGGAAGGCGCAGCATGTTCATAAAGGTAATCTGCATAGTTCTTCACATCCGAACTGCCCTCAATCTTCGCATGAAACGGAATGACAATCAGACGCCGCCAGGTACCGTCATCGGATGCCCCGACCTTCGGCAGATGGTTTGTATAAAGTACAACTGTATGGGAAGGCGTGAAATCAAAAGGATCCTTGAACTTCTTTTCACCCCGCACCTGATCCGTAGAACACAGCTGTTTCAGGATTGACGTGGACAGGCGCACGCCCTCTTCCAGCTCTGCTGCAATAATCAGGCGTTTCCCTTTCAGCTCCGCAATCTCCGGCTTCACGTTTCTCCGGCATCCCACAGTCAGGGCATCCGCAGAAATCGTTCCAGCATAAGTCCCCATCACCCTTGAAATGGCATTCCAGAACGTGGACTTTCCGTTCCGTCCTTCCCCGTAAGCAATGATGAGCGCTTCCTCATAAACCTTACCGATTGCAGCCAGTCCCACAGTCTCCTGCACATAACTGATCAGCTCCCGGTCCCCGCAGAAAAAAGTGTTCAGGGCATCTTCCCAGATTTCCTTTCCCTTCTCACCCGGGGAAGCATTGGTGATCTTTGTCATCAGATCCGAAGACCTGTGGGGCATCACGCCTGCCACACCCTTTTCCAGGTCATAAGCCGCATCCGGCGTATTCAGGTAATTCTCCTGCGCATCAAACATGCTGATGTCCGCTGCCACCATAGGCTTTGCCGCATTCTGGGTATTCACGATGTTCTTATAATTCCGGTACTTCATGACAAAGGCATAATAAGATTTCGCAGACAGAAACTCCTTATAAGCATCCATCAGCTCCGCCCCGATCTGCTTCTCCAGCGTCTTCCCGCCGGTCCGCACGGCAGATTCCTCAATACCATTCTCCGTCAGTGCCTTTGCTGCTGCCACCAGCTGCTCCCTTGCATCTGCCAGCTGCATGTCCAGAAATTCCTCCACTGCACCCACAGCCTTCTGCTTATTCTCCCGCCAGCACACGCCGTCATAACTCAGAAAATCCGTTGCATCCGTATAAAGCAGTTCTCCTTTATACTCCTGCACCAGCACCTTCGCCTCGCCAATATCGGAATAGTCCTCCGGCTTCAGCGAACCAAATTCCGCATTATATTCATCCGGCGGCACATATCCAGGCTGTGACATGACGGTATTCCGGTAAAAACGCACCGCACTCCCCCAGATGGTATCCAGTTCCTCTTCCGGAAGCGGCGGATCACATCTCTCCGCATGCTGCAGAAAAGCATCCTTCGACTTCCTGCAGATTCCGTACTTTTTGAGCACACGCCCTGCAAAATGGCTCATGGAATTATTCCTGCTTCCTTCCAGGATCGGACCGGCTCCCGGATCCGCACCTGACGGCATCTCCCCTGCATCCACTTCCTCATCAATGTTTGTCCAACCCTCATGCCAGATACATTCCCCAGCATCCGCGCCAAAGATAAACCTGGCGGCATCCAGTGCATTCCCGTCAAAAAACGGATAAGCCTCTTTCACTGCCATTTTCAGTGCCGCATAATACCCGGCATCCGAAGTCCTTTCAATGGGAAAATACACATGGAACTTCGGTCTTGCCTTCCTGCCGTCCTTCACCTTCATATGGTTCCTGCTGAACGCAATGGCATAGCACAGATCTGGCATCAGCTCATCCAGCTTTTCCGCCGTGATCCACTCCCCCTGATCCTCCGTATGGTCATTATCACAGTCCATGACCAGCACATCCGAACCAAGGAAATTTCCCACACTGCGGTAATCCTTCCTGTAGCTTCCGCACACATGATCCCTCTTCACTGCTTCCTGCAGGTCTTCTGCACATCCCACTTCCACCCTGTTCGGATAAAAGCAGTTCCTTGCATCCCCTGCAGCATCCGCTGTCTGCAAGACAAACCTCATCTTCTCATGCCTCCTTCAGGTCTTCCGTAAAATAACGCACTGTCATCCTTCTCCTCTCTGCCTTCCTGATCTCCTGTTTCATCCCGTCCGTGATCTCAGATCCGAACACCCAGACTTCCGAACACTTTCCCAGAAGCACCAGGCCGGCAAGCAGGATCAGATCCCGCTCTTTTTCCTCCTTCATGTACTGATGAAGCAGAAGATGCGGTGCCAGCGGGATCATCCCCTGATCCACGGCAAACCTGCTGTACCTTCTAGCCTTCACCACATTTCCCTTCGGGTCTTTCCCATACGGCGCACAGATATAAACCAGCGGACGGTACTTCTTCGCTTCCCTGTCCACATTTGCAGCCGCCGCAAAAGGCACCGGATCCCAGTAACCTTCGGAATTTCTGCAGCTTACGCCCATCACGCTTGCCTCCTTTCTTTTCTGTAAGACAGATTCCTGCCTCCTACTGTTCCAAGGAGTCCTGCCCCTTTATTTTTTGACCTGTTTCCGGATTTTTTAAAAAAATCTCAAAAAATCCCTGTCTAAAACTCCTTGGAACAGTAGGGAAGCACCAGACCGCTCCCGCAGGCCACAGAAAGGAGAACTGACAATATGGGCAAAATGAATGAATTATCCATGCTGCTGGATGACCTGATCAACTGCGGAACAAAGCTGACAGAAACCGCCATGGCACTGAAAGAATTTTATTCTTCCGGTACAGCGGAACAGCCGGCCCCGGACAGGAAACCGTCATCCACAAAGAAATCATCAAAGAAGCAGGAATCTCCTGCACAGACACCGGATCCGGCACCACAGCCGGAACCTGCAAAAGAATATTCCAAGGAAGATGTCCGCAGAATCCTTGCCGCAAAAGCAAACGAAGCAGAGGGCATCTACAAATCCCAGGTCAAGGCACTGGTCCAGAAATACGGAAACGGCGGCAGCCTTACAGACGTAAAGCCGGAGGACTATGCCGCACTTGCACAGGAAGCGGAGGGAATCGGACATGCTTGATAAACACGCCTTTCTCTCCGCATCGTCCAGCCACCGCTGGATAAACTGCCCTCCAAGCACAGCGCTCTGTGCAAAGGAGCCGAATAAAAGCAGTCCCTATGCACAGCAGGGAACCGATGCACACAGCTTATGCGAACACAAGGTCCTGACAGCACTGGGACAGGCATCCCAGGACCCCACCGAATCCCTTACCTGGTTTGATGAGGAAATGACAGACTGCACGGACCAGTACTGCTCCTATGTCATGGAACAGCTGCAGGAAGCAAAGAAACTCTGCGGCGACCCGCAGGTTCTTGTGGAACAGCGACTGGACTTCTCCAGATGGGTTCCGGATGCCTTCGGAACCGGCGACTGCCTGATCGTTGCAGACCAGATTCTGCACATCATCGACTTCAAATACGGACTCGGCATCCTTGTGGAAGCAGAAAACAATCCGCAGATGATGTGTTATGCACTCGGGGCACTGGACACCTATGACGGCATCTATGACATCAAAGCCGTCCGCATGACCATCTTCCAGCCCCGCCGCAGCAATATCAGCACCTTCACCATGAAAAAAGAAGACCTGCTGGACTGGGCAGAAAACACCCTGAAACCTGCGGCACAGCTCGCCATCAAGGGTGAAGGAGACTTCAAAGCCGGTGCACACTGCCAGTTCTGTGCAGTCAAATCCACCTGCCGGAAACGTGCAGAATACAACCTTGAACTCGCCAGATACGACTTCGAAATGCCGAAGCATCTGGAACCCGCAGAAATCTCTGCCATCCTGCCCCGCATTGACGAACTGGTCTCCTGGGCCGGCGACATCAAGGACTATGCCCTGCAGTCCGCACTCAGCGGCACGGACTACCCCGGATACAAAGTCGTGGAAGGCAGATCCACCCGGAAGTACACAGATGAAGCCGCCGTAGCCAGTGCAGTAGAAACAAACGGATTTGATCCCTATGAGAAAAAACTGCTGGGGATCACAGCCATGACTTCCCTTCTGGGAAAAAAGAAATTTGAAAAGATCCTTGGCGGACTGGTCGCAAAGCCGCCCGGAAAACCGGTTCTTGTACCGGAAACAGATAAACGTCCGGCAATGAACACTGCCAGTGACGACTTCAAAGAAGAATAAGGAGGACACACCATGTCAAAATTTGTAAACCCGACAAAAGTAATCACAGGAGTTAACACCAGATGGTCCTACGCAAACGTATGGGATCCGAAAAGCATCAACGGCGGCGCCCCGAAATACAGCGTCAGCCTGATCATCCCCAAATCCGATACCGCCACCGTAAGCAAAATCAAAGCCGCCATCCAGGCAGCCTACGAGGAAGGGGAAGCCAAGCTGAAAGGAAACGGAAAAACCGTACCTGCCCTCTCCATCCTCAAAACACCTCTCAGGGACGGAGACCTGGAACGCCCGGATGACGAGGCATACAAAAACGCCTACTTCATCAACGCAAACTCCGGCACTGCCCCCGGCATCGTGGATGCAGACAGACAGCCAATCCTCGACCGCTCGGAAGTTTATTCCGGCGTGTACGGCAGGGCATCCATCAACATGTATGCCTTCAACTCCAATGGAAACAAAGGCATTGCCTGCGGCTTAAACAACCTGCAGAAGATCCGCGACGGCGAACCCCTTGGCGGAAAATCCCGTGCGGAGGACGATTTTGCCACAGAGGAAGACGACGACTTCCTGAACTGATCCTGACACACACCATCCGGGGATGGAACATTATCCATCCCCCATCACAGAAAGGAAGGAACTGCTATGTGCTTCTTATTATTCGACTTGAAACCATTTAACGAAAAACAGCCTCCGGAAGGCACAGACCTTTTTGTCTGCGGAAACCCCTCAGCCCCCGGAGACCGGACCTACGGCATCTTCCAGTTTTTCAAAAAAGGATCCCGCTTTCCTGATAACGGATGCCCCGATGATTCCTGCAGGGAAGAACGCCTGCTGGACGCCATTTTCCACCTTCACCACAGCGGCATGCCTGTTCCCGAAACAGGATACTATTATGCAGAATCCGGATGCCAGAAAGGAACCGGCCCTGCAGTCTGGCTCAAATCCGCCATCAATCCCCTGGACTCCTCCTATACAGTCATCGGTCCGGGCAGACAGGCATAACAGAAAAAAGCAGCAGTGTGCCAATAAACCCACTGCTGCCTTTCTCATTTTCAGAAAGGAAAATCTATGGAAATAAAAGAAATGTCAATTGACCTGGAAACCTACAGCGACCGGGATATCCAGAAATGCGGGGCCTATAAATACGCAGAGTCCGGTCAGTTTGAAATCCTGCTCTTCGGAGTCTCCATAAACGGCGGCCCTGTTACTGTCTACGACCTGGCCTGCGGAGATACCATCCCGGAAGAAATCCTTAATGCAGTCACAGACAGCTCCGTTATCAAATGGGCATTCAATGCCTCATTTGAGCGGATCTGCCTCTCTGTCTGGCTCCGCCGCCATCATCCAGAGTACTTTAACCGGTACAGTATCTCAGAAGATCCTGCCGGAAACTATCTGGATCCATCATCCTGGAAGTGCAGCATGGTCTGGTCTGCCTGTCTCGGACTGCCGCTCTCCCTTGCCGGAGCCGGTGCTGTCCTCGGCCTGCAGGAACAGAAATTAAAAGAAGGAAAAGAACTGATCCGCTTCTTCTGCACGCCCTGCAGGGCAACCAAAACAAACAGCGGCAGAACCCGTAACCTTCCACAGCACGACAGCGAAAAATGGATCCGTTTCAAAGCGTACAATAAACGGGATGTTGAAGTAGAGATGTCCATCCAGAAACGCCTGTCACGCTTTCCTGTCCCGGATCAGATATGGGACGAATACCATCTGGACCAGGAAATCAACGACCGCGGCATCCTGCTTGACATGAAAATGGTGAAAAATGCCATTGCTTTTGACGAGAAATCAAAAGCAGATCTCCTGTCCGCCATGCAGTCCATCACTCTTCTGGATAATCCAAACAGCGTCCAGCAGCTGAAAACATGGCTCTCCAAAAATGGTCTGGAAACAGAATCCCTTGGAAAAAAAGACGTTGCAAAACTCATCCAGAACACAGACGGGGATGTCCGCCAGGCATTAAAACTCCGCCTGCAGATTGCAAAATCCTCCGTCAAAAAATACCAGGCAATGGAAAACGCAGTCTGCAGGGACGGACGTGCACACGGCATGTTCCAGTTCTACGGAGCCAGCCGCTCCGGACGCTGGGCGGGCAGGCTGATTCAGCTGCAGAACCTTCCCCAGAACCACATGTCAGACCTTGCAGAAGCCCGCGAACTGGTGCGGACCGGCAGCTATGACATGATGGATCTGCTCTATGATGACATCCCAGACACCCTGTCCCAGCTGATTCGCACCGCCTTCATTGCCCGCCCCGGCTATAAATTCATCGTCAGCGATTACTCAGCCATTGAAGCCAGGGTGCTCTCCCACCTTGCAGGAGAAACCTGGCGTACAAAAGTATTCGCAGAAGGAAAAGACATCTACTGTGCATCTGCCAGCCAGATGTTCCATGTCCCGGTTGAAAAACACGGAATCAATGGACATCTCCGTCAGAAAGGCAAAATTGCGGAGCTTGCCTTAGGCTATGGCGGATCTATCGGCGCCCTGAAATCCATGGGTGCCCTTGACATGGGCCTGACGGAAGAAGAACTGCAGCCCCTGGTCAATGCCTGGCGCACATCCAACCCAAATATTGTACAATTCTGGTGGGACGTGGATACCGCAGTCAAAAACGTGATCCGCACCCGCACACCTGCAGAAGTCCGCGGCATCCGGTTTTTCTATAAAAGCGGGCTCCTTTTCATCCGCCTCCCCTCAGGCCGCCATCTCTCCTACGTCAAACCCCGGATCGGGGAAAACCGTTTCGGCGGAGAATCCGTCACCTACGAAGGCACCGGAACAGACAAAAAATGGCAGCGCATAGAATCCTACGGCCCAAAATTCGTGGAAAACATCGTCCAGGCAGTCTCCAGGGATCTCCTGTGCTTTGCCATGCAGAATCTGTCCTTCTGCTTCATCGTAGGCCATGTCCACGACGAACTCATCATAGAATGCCGCCAGGATATCTCCGTAAAAAGCATCTGCTCCGTCATGAGCCGCACACCGGACTGGATGCCGGACATCCTGATTCGCGGTGACGGATACGAAACACCATTCTACAAAAAAGATTAACTAAAATTTGCAGCAAATCAAGTTCCCAACAGTCCTTCCATTGACATCATTGCAGAATAATGATATTCTATTATTGACATAATAAGCACAAAAGTAGTACAACTAAATTTTTCTAGCTGAAGTGAACCTTTTAGTAAACTGTCAAATTTAATTTAGAAAGAGAGAGGTGTTTTTATGATGAGACAACATATAAAAATCAAATCAGTTATAGGTTTTGCTATAAGTGCCCTAATGATTTCATCTGCATGTTATGCTCAGGATGACCCTAATGATGGATATACTATTCATTATGATCTTGAAACACAGGAAAGTACTTATTATGGATACGACAAAGAAAATCATGATTTTTACAAAATAGACAATCCAGTTGAATCTGATCAAAACAATACGGTCAGTGACGCAACTATTGATATTGCTGATGCTCCAGATGAATTGAAAGATGTAAATCCGGGAAATATTTATGTAAATAATCAATCTATAAAAGAAGACATTGATAACCCGTATGCAGTTCTTTTTTCCAGTGAAGGCGTACCTATTGTATATAAATATAACAAGAAACAGCCAGAGGATCCATGGACTCTTGTAAGTCAGGAAAAAGTAAACTTGTTAAAAGGTAAAGTAAAAGAAATAACTGAATCCTACTTAGTTTTTACAGATCAGAATAATGATGAGATTAAAGTAAAAATAAAAAAAGAAGAACAATGGCAGCTAAATGATGAGATTAAAGTTATTGGTTTAACAAAAACGAAAAATGGCAGGATTAGGCTTGCAAAGCAATATGGATATTACAAAGTTACGAACTGATATTTTCAATAAAAAATTACTCACTGTATTCTTCTTATTAAGTTAAAACATATGGTGCGTATATAAGCATGGAAGAGATATCGATAATACCACGTTTCGACATCCCAAGAGTCATTGAAAAGATCCCAGCAAAGATGAGACTTTTTAGCCTTCATCTTGCAAAGGATCTTTTTTTGTAAAACAAGATTTTTTCTACAATTCTTCCTACGCATTTCAATGAAATCTCGATCTGAAACTTGCCTTCCCAGTCTTCCTTCCATACTTCACTTTCAGCCCCAAATACAGTTTCTTCACATCATGATACTCCTTCTTCAAAGGAAACGTTTCATTCTCCAGCATCTCCACAACATAATCACAACTTTTTCTCCTGTAAGCCTCCTCTACACAAATCACATAAGACCTGCCTGAAACCTCACTTCCATCAGAATATCCCTGCTCCCTTTCAACAAAATCCTTCAGCACCGGAAGTCCACTCCCGTCAATCATCCTCTTCACACCACCATACCTCTCCGCAATAAACTGATAGATAGACGAATCCGCTTCCTGCGCAAAATATCCATTTACATCTCCTTGATCATAACAAATAAACGGATAAAAATATTGTAAAAAATTCCTGTATTCCCTTTTCTCATCCTTTCCCTGAAACACCTTTTCGAGAAATGGAATAAAAATACACAGTTCAGTCTTCTCCGGTTCCATGCCATAAAGCATCGGCAAAACCATACTATCGTGATCCATTTCATCCCTTACAGTCAGTATATCCAACACAGCACCAAAACGCTGTTCCAGCTGCCGTGAAAAGAAATATGCCACAAAATACTCCTGAAAAGACCTATGTACAAAATAATACTTCCCGCCATCTTTATAGATCAGACAGATCTTCCCCGTCACATCCTCAATAAATGCCTCCGGCGTTGTCTCCAGTTCATTTGCCTCAATCACTTCCTGAAAATACCCGCTGATCTCTTCCGACGTAAAATCATACTTCTCCTGCTCATAAGTAATCGCACAGAACTCCCCGAAATAATTCTGAAACTCCCTGCTGTTCAGCCCCGTCTCAAACTCCCTGGTCAGAGACTTCGCAGCATCATGCTTCTTTGCCATAGCCTCATAAGCCTGCTCATAAAACAGATACCGTTCCGTGGGAATATCATGATTCCCCTCATAAGTCAGAAGCATAATCGTCAGAAATAAAGGATTCCCAAGAAACTCTGTCTTTTCCTTATGCCTGAAACCAAACCTGTTATCTTCCAGATCCTGCACAAAATCCCTCTTGATCACCGGATCCACAACACTCTGATCCAGCTTTTCAATCATCTCCACTGCCTGCTCCTGACTGAAAGCCTGCAGATCATACACGGTAAAGCGGCTCAGCCCCCGGAAATTCATAGTCGGCCTTGATGAAATAATGTAAGAAGCCGCCGGATAACTGTCCACCAGGGTCTCCATCTCCTTATAGAAACTCCTGCTGTTCTCACACCTGATCTCATCCAGCCCGTCAAAAAGGATCACTCCCTTTCCACTCTGCAGCAACTCCACCAGATCAGACATCTGCAGCTTCACATCATGCCGCTTCAGTTCACAGAAAATAAAATCAAGAAGGCTGCCTGCCGACGGATTATAGTCCCTCAGCACAGCAAGCACGGGAACCTCACCTGTATCTTCACTTTTTCTGATCGTATCCAGCATAAAATGAGTCATCATCATGGACTTTCCCATACCACCAGTCCCGGACAGCACAATAAACCTGTGCTCTTCCCTAAAGGAATCCACGCCTGCATTCCTGATCACATAATCTTTTCTGATCTCATTTTTTCTATCGCCACGGCACAATGTCTCCCTGCGCTTCAGATCATTGCACACAAAGAATCCATAAAAATCCCTCTGCATCTCATACAGAAAAGTTTTCTTCCTGCTGTGCTTCTCATAGGCCCGCGACAGATAAGTTCTGTACCTGTCTGAAAGACCGGCATACTCATCCGTCTTCTCTGACGGAAAGTTTCCGCACACCGGCATCTGCATATATCTGTCCTTCAGACCAGACCCCCCAGTCTGATCTTTCTCTATGTCATAAGAAACCTTAACGTCCTCATGCTCCCTGAATCCAATCCTGCTCCTGTCCAGCTTCCTCGGTCTGCTGTCCCCTGCAAAATCCGCCAGCGCAAAATATGTTTCCTGTCCGTCCTCTGCCATTCCTTTCGTGCAACAGATATAATGCCACACACTCAGCAACAGATTATAAATATGGACCACCTGCATCTTCCGGAACTCTTCCTTACATACCGAAAATCCTCCCGGCAGTACCAGAAACTCCGTTTTCTCCCAGATCCGGTCATCCTTTTCAACCAGCTCCATCAGCGACCTGGCAAGCCACCTGCCATTCACTTTCAGATCCAGATACTGATCCGCATAATGCTTCACTTCATTCACCACAGAATCATAATCATCCTGAATCCGCCCATTAAACTCGTCCACAATCACTGGATCCCCAAACTTTATGTAATCACTGCGAAGCTTCGGATCACAGTTCCTAAACCTTGACGCAATGGTTCCAAGACTGTTCCCGGACAATCCCCTTGCAGACCTGTCAAAAATATAAAGAAGTTCTCTCAGGCACTCATTCTGGTTTGCCAGCGGTTTCTTTCTCGCTGCCAAAATCAGATTAAAGAAAATCCCCCCTGAAAGACGAAATGCAATTTCATTCCCCATCCTATAAAACCTTCTCTCTTGCAATTGTTAACACGGCTTATCTGAATAAACTTCCGTAAACCTTGCATTGCAACTAAATAAACCCAATACTCACTGCAACAAATAAATCTGATTGCTTTGATCCAGGCGCGCAAAAGCAGGAGGATGCACACACCCTTCCGAAAAGAATAAACCATCTTTCGGAACCCTGTGCCAGACCTCTCTCTTTGCGTGCTTCTTATCTGCTGTCCATAAGTCTGTGCCATCACGTGCATCCTCCTTCAGGCAACCGCCGCGAAAGGAGAATATCCATGAACATCCAAAACGCAGAATCCTCTTATGCAAAAAAGTATTTTGTATTCTTTGAAACCGATGAAGAAGGCATCCGCCAGTTCCAGTCCTGCCCGGACCATGACAGATCCGGCGCCGTACTCTCCAAAATGTACATAGAAGGCAGAATAGTTCCCGCCTTAAAACTGGAAGTTGATAAAAACGCCTATGAGATTTTCAAACGAGAGCAATGGATGCAAGAGCATCAATACAGAATAGAAAACCGCTGCATCATCAGCGGAAAGAACGGAAAAGTAAGATTCTGTCCCATCAGAATCCCAAACCCCACATACACTTCGGACAACAGCCAGCCCAAAACCCTTGCCAACAGCTGCTCTGCCTGTCCGCATAACAATAAATTCAATCTTCCAAAGGGAAAAATCTGCTTTTCGACACTGTCTGTCACGGACAAAGACGGAAATACCGCTCTCTACGAACCCGTATCTACCCGCGACATCAACTACACTGACCACTACCAGCAACTCCTCACCGGATGGATCAGCTACATTCAAAAGAACTATCCCCATTATAACAGATATACAGAATTAATCAAACTACTTGGACAAGAATTTACCCTAAAAGAAGCATCTAACATCTTGAATAAGCCTCAACGCACCCTATACGGCTGGATACAGACTCTCCGTCCAATTTTTAAAGAATATGTACAGACAATTGACTATATCTAAATTCTCAATAGAAAAACCTGATAAAATATTGCTGTTACACTTTTAAGCAATATTTATCAGGTTTTTGTAATAATTCGTATTTAATTGTCTTCATGCTTAATCGTAAGAAAAGGAACTACTTTTGATTCCTGATCTAACGTTCCTGATCTTAAACACATGAGATTTTCCAGATCGTCCTGTGAAAGAATAACTCCATTCTGTGCAAATTCATGTATCAGTTCATTACGGCTCAGGTATCCTCCATCTAAAAGAAGATCTATTGCTCCCTGAAATATAGTATCTTTAAGCTGTCCCGGAACATCTCCCGGCTCTTTTGTCCTCCACCCGTTTTTAGAAACTATCCGCATCATATACTGAAACTGATTAGCGGAAATAATTCCAAGTTGCCTAGTTCGATACATCATAGCCTGAATAGATACTTTCCACTTCTTTTTTAAAGATTTATAAAAATCTACATTAGATGGATATGCTGATACATTCCTTGAAAAAGTCTCTCTGGGCAAAAGTAACGCACTGGCAAACATATTAGCCTGTTTTTCACGTGCATTAAATTCATCTCTGGGTACATACTCATTTTTTTCTCCCCAGATGTGCATTAGAATATGTCCCAGTTCATGGGCCATATCAAATCTAAGTCTTTCAATAGGTTTATCTCCTATTGCCAGTGCAATGATATAAACTGCTTTTCCATTAACATTTATCTGCTGACTAAAAGCATCTATATGTGCATCTACATCTCTGAATCCTGTAACTATAATTCCATTAGATTCCAAAACATATTGCAAGTTATCTACAGGACCTTTTCCCAATCCCCAATATTGCCTTACTTTATCGGCAAGTTCTTCAATACCTTTAACAGCTTCATCAGAATCCACATCCAGTACATTATCCGGAAGAAATAAGTCTGATGTGTCAGGAAGATTCAGTTCTGGAAAATTAATGTAATTCACTAAAATTTCATATAATTTTGCAACGTATTCCAGTTTAATTCTCTGCGCGTTCCTGTTCCTTTTGGTTGCAGCTCCCTGTGATCTGAAATATGTATTCCCAGTCACTGCTGTAGATGTATTTTGATTCATAAAAAAATCATATGGAAAATTTAAAGCCTGTGCAATTTTTACCACATTTTCATATGGTGGTGTATTATTATTATTCGCATATAACGACAATGACTGTTTACTGATTCCCGTTTCATCTGCCAGTTCCGTCATTTTTTTTACCCTAATATCCAATGCTTCTTTCAGACGCTCTCCATAAAATGTTTGTTTATCCATATCCTTACCGGTCGAAGCATGATTTTAAATTTGATACCGACAAAGAAATCACGCTTCCCTGCTCTCCTCCTTGATCTTTGGCGATATTTCTGTCTGCTTTTCAGGTTCAGATGATTTACGTCCTTTAATTCCTGCTTTAATTGATACAAGACTATGCGCATCTTTTACTGTTTCAGCTTTCATGTCTGTAACCGTCAAATCTCCAAAATTTGGCTTCAACATTTCCATTAATCCAAGGCTCTGGACAACATACAAATCTCCATCCAGTAATTTGGCAGTAAGGTTTACAAGCGTATTATGTTTCACCTCATACTCAATTACCCAATGGCGATAGCCCTCATCCGGGCTTAATGCATCTTCCATAATTTTCTGAAAATCATCTTCATATTCTTCCTCTGTAAACATAGCTCCAAAAGAAGGATCATAGTCTGACAAAGACATTTGTTTTGCAATTCCAACTTCACTTTTGTTTTCCGTGTTTACCAGCGTCTGTAGGAAATGCGGACTTTGTCGGTTTTTTTTCTGCGGAATTCGTTCAAGTGTATTCTTTGATGTAACAGAAAATGTCAACCTGTTATCATGATCTATCACAATACATCCCTGCCATGCACTTCGTTTAAAATATTTAATTTCTACAGTATCAGATTTTATTGAATTAACAAGATTTGTATTGATATAATCGCCCCGTAAGAATACAACTGCATTATTGGTTGCATTATCACTGCCTGTCAGATAAGTTCTTATGTCTTCACCAACACCTTTTTCAACAGCTTTTCCAATTTTTACCATCACTTCCCGTGCTTTTTCAGATATTGACTCGTTATGCATTTTTACCTCCTTTATGGATTTCTTAATTCTATTTTACATTTTATTTTATTTTTGTCAAGTAATACTTTTATTTTATCTGATATTGTCAATTCATATGTCAAAAAAAATCAGGATGCACATAATCACATCCTGATAAAAAAATATTATTATCCTATATTTCTACAATTCACAAAAAGTATCATCTGAAATCAAAAAATTTTCCATCTGCTCTAACAGCTCGTTTTCATATTCTTTAGATTTTATCATCTTTTTTACAGTGCATTCCCAGACTATCAGAATCTTAATTTGCTGAGCAGTCAGCAGTTCCCGTACTTTCTCATCTCGTTCGATATTTTTCTGAAATTTTTCTATCCAGAACTCAATTCGACTTTTAGGCATATATGCATATTTACAATCTTTATGCCTGTGCCAGAAACATCCATGAACAAACAGTGCAGTATTATATTTAGGTAACCATGCATCAGGATGCCCTGGAACAGTTTTTACATTTTTTCGATAGCGGTATCCTTTTGAAAAAAGCTTCTTTCTAACATATTCTTCCGGTGCTGTACCTTTACTTCGAATTTTGGACATATTTTTGCTTCGTTCTTCTGGGGATTTGATATCTGCCATTACAACAAACCTTCCATTCTTTTTATATACTCAACAAACTGCCCAAGTGTCCAGATTCTTTCCTGCCTGTCTTTCGGATAGGATTTTATATAAGGTTTCGGAACTACCAGAATTATCTTTTCTGCCAACATTTCATCCATCTGTGCACCTGAAATTCCCTGTTGCATTGTACACAGATATTTGTTTTCATCTCTCAACCGATCTGCTTCATTTATAATCTGACGCCATCGGTCTTTGCAAGTTGTTTTTGCTGCCAACATACAGAGATTTTCAACAGCAAAAGATGTATCATGATATGCAACTTCTGACGGAAAAAGAAAATCGGGTTTTTTATTTCCCTCAGTAACGGCCTGTGCCGTATATTGAATTTTATGTTCGTCAAAAATAGCTGCCAGATGATGCTCCAGACTCTTTCCGGCACGACTTTTTCTACGATTCAGAACCTGATTTGCAAGAGTAATAAAATCTTCCACTGAAGCAAATCCACGTGCCACCGTTGCACCATACTTCGAGTGCTCTATTGCTCGAAAAAGACGATATTCCTCTTCTGTCCATTGAAGCAGTGCCATATCCGGATCACCTGCAGACTGTTTCCTTCCGGCAAACATCTGATAATGAATCATTCTTGCAGCCGATGACATTTCAAATGATGTCGGAAACTCTCCATGTAAACCTGCTATAAATACATCTATTGCCTGTTTTTCTCTCAGTTCCGGATTAATTTTGTTCAACTCTATTGGACGATTGGTTTCTGCCGGTGTGAGACCAAAGGAATCAAGAAATTCCTGTATATCTTCATCCGTATTAAGCAAAAATCCCTGATAATCTTCTTCCGATTCTTTAACCATTACAAACAAGGCGCCAGTATATTCTGGTCTCAATAAATCAAAACCTCTTCCAAATCCAGTCATTCTCAATTCATTTTTGCTTGCATACCATGTAAAAGTGCAATTTGTGCTGAAGTCATCCTGCCACTTTATTTTTCCGTTCTTTTTAAGAATATGATTTTCCCGCAATTCACGTTCTGTATAAAGCATATCCTTAGCCGACTTTGAAATCAAAATCCCGGACTGATGACTATCTGTTTCCCCACTGTCATTTGCTGACAAAAATTTGCAATATGCTGCTTTTCCCTCAAGAACAGTATCTATAGCTTTCACTACCAGATTTTCCATCATACCACCGCCAGTTCTTTCTGTTTAATAATTGCTGTTTTTTTCTTTACTTCTTTCTTACAGTTTTCAGCTTTTAATGTCTCTAAAATTTCACCTTTAACTAACTCTCCTGCATCCAGTTCCTGCATTTTTATACGCACCAAGTCTGCAATATTTGCCATTAAAGGTACTACTACAGAGTTTCCAAACTGTTTATATGCCTGCGTATCTGACACCGGTATTTTAAAATCATCTGGAAATCCCTGCAATCTTGCACATTCACGCGGAGTAAGTCTTCTCGGATTCTTTCCCTCCTGTGCAATCAAAATTTCAGAACCGTCTTTATAATATCTGGCGCTGAGGGTTCTTGATATTCCATTTGGATCAGCAATTCCATAACCAAAGCCATTTCCAGCTGCTTTATGTTTTGCTGCATAATTTTGCAGGTAAATCCACAACTTATCCGAAAGAGTATATTTAGAATCAACTTCTTTGTCCAGAATATCTTTCATTAATGGTTTGGGAACAGCCGGAGTGATATTAAATGAAAACTCAATATTATTTCCATATCTTTTACGATCAAAGCCAACAATAATAATACGCTCTCTATGTTGCGGTACAAAGTTCTGTCCATCTAACACCTTATAGAAAACTGCATAATCCAATTCATCCAGAGATTCAGTAATGACTTTAAATGTTCTTCCTCTATCATGACTGCAAAGATTTTTCACATTTTCAAGCATAAACGCTTTCGGTCTTTTTGCTTTCAAAATTCTGCATACGTCAAAAAAAAGTGTCCCCTGTGTTTTATCTTCAAATCCTGTTGCTCTTCCCATACTTTGTTTTTTTGATACACCCGCAATAGAAAAAGGCTGACATGGAAAACCTGCAACTAAAACATCGTGATCAGGAATACTGTTTTCATCTACTTTTGTAATATCCCCATCTGGCTGTTCTCCAAAATTTGCAAAATATGTCTGCTGACTGTACTTATTCCATTCATTAGAATAAACGCAATGTCCTCCGGCCTGTTCATAAGCAATCCTCATTCCACCAATCCCGGCAAATAAATCAATAAATCGGAAATCCGCATTTCCAGACTCATTTTCTTTATTCTGCTGTTTTAAAAACATCATAATCGCTGATGCAATAGAATCCTGTGCCGTTGAATTAGTCTCCAAATTATACTCTGACAATGCCTCATAAACTGCATCATCCAATCTGATATGTAGTTGTTTAGCCATAATTATAATTCTCCTTCTGGGTATAATGTTATACCGGTTTCATCCCATTCTATCAGAAAATATGTTTGTTTACAAGTATATAAGGGAGATTTATGGTATATTTTTTATCCCAAAATTTCTCCCTTATGTTTATTTGAGTATATAAATTTTTCAGATTTGCGTCTGTGTATTTAAAATATCAACAGCAATACCAGATAATTTCTCTGTTATTTCCGAATTATATTACTTATAATATCCATAACTGTTCCTACTGATACCTTACGGTCTTCCAACGCCTTTTCTAATGTATCATTCCCATACACATCCATAACCTGCTCCACTGTCCAAACATCACCTATTGATTCCATATCATCAATAAAAATTTCTGCTTCACTTTTTGTCATAATACACTGTCTCCCTTCTTAATCTATTCCATCAGTGTTCATTCTCCATTAATTATCATATAAGAATCTATGAGTTTCTTCATCTGTAGCAATCCATTCCTTATAATATGTCTTTCCAGATTCCTGAATATGAAGTTTTCCACCTTTTACTGTATATTGACGGTCATAACTACTATTTCTGGAATCATATGATGTATTAGCTACGAATCCTTCATTCTGATCTAAAATTTTCCGTCGGTTCAATTTTGTTAATCTTGCCATCTCTTTCTTTTCTTATTGTCTCAGTTTCATTTTTTTCTAAATTTTCATGAACTATTTTGTATTCCTCGATTCCTTTAGTAAGTTCTCTTTTTGCAATACTAATTTCTTCCTGACTTTGTTTTCTCGTCACTTTAAACTGCTCTACAGCTTTTATTGCTATCATTGTAGTCACAAAACTACATATTGCTACAATACCTATCCATGGGTACATTTCTCTTTTTCCAGCATTTTTACTCATTTCTTCTAATATGTTAAGATATTTTTCCGGACCGCCTGCTGCTTTTGCTGCCTTAGATAATTCTGCATAATCCCACTTCTTTACCATATAAACTTCCTTAATCTTCAATTTCACTGTAACAATTATATCCTCCAAAAACAGCTATCGCATCTGCAATAAACTCACATCCTTTCTTTCCATATTCACGTTCTTTCATCCTCGCAATATCACCAGAAATGTAGCTTGATGATTCAAACCTTACAAATTGATTTTTTGTCATCTCACTTAGCTCTGAAACACTACAAATACGATTTTCGTAAAGTATTTTTACAAGTAACTGTACTTCTTGATCTGCGGCTCCTTTTCCTTGCCTTTTTAAAATTTCCAAAGGAATTATTTTTTCCATTATAATAGTATCTGTATTTAACATTAATTTCTGCAACTCCTGAAGAAATTCAATCATTTTTCCTATATCTGTATCTTTAAATTCCGCTTCTGATGTATTAAGATATATGTCCAGCAATTCTTTATATCTTTTTGCCTCTGGATCTTCATTAACATTCCATTCATTTAGCGCCTTTTCATAAAAATCATCAAATTTTACAGATCCCATATTCTTAGGTCTCAACGGAAAATGCCCTGTCATTTTGATAGTCTGCGCATATCCTAGATGTTTTTCTATTTCAACTTTTTTATTCTCTAACTCTTTTATTTTTTTCACAAGAGAAATCTCAAAATCAAAATTTTCATCATCTGCAATATCTTTTATTTCATTTAACGAATATCCCATTCCCTGAAGAACCTTGATTGCCCAAATTCGATTAATATCTTCATCAGAGTAATCCCTATATTTTCGATTTTCATTTTGAGGCATTAATCCCTTCTTTTCCCAAAAGCGCAATGCCTTACGTGTTACTCCAAGATTATCCTCTACCCATTTAACCTGATATCCCATATTGTCACCTCCTAACTATATTCAGTATAAAACATTGCCGTTAGGACAAAGCAAGACTTTTTTTATAAAATTTTCCAAAAAATTATGCTTCTAAACAATAATAAAATAGTTAGAAGCACAATTTTACCTTATTTCAATTTGTAATCTTTCTCCCACCCAGTTGCCACTTATCGTGGCCTTTAATGCTCCGCACAGCCTGCTGTAGCGTATTACTGTGGCCATGCTGATGATACGGATGGGACACCTGATGTTTATGAAATATAATGCAGGATCTCGACAATGGATACTCCGGATTATGTATATACCATATATGCCTTGTATTCCGGGACATGATGGTCACATCCCGGTCATCCATATAAATAATCTCAAAATACCCCGGATCCAGACATTCAAGATCTTTCCTGCTAAACACCTGCTGCCTCCTTTCCAAAATACCCTTCCAGTGCTTTCTCCATGATTTCCTGCACCGCTCCGGCATCCATCTGTCCAAAATACTTCTCATACAATTCCATCGGCAGCTTCACAGACACACTCTGTGGCTTCTTCTGTTCTTTCCCCACCAGAACACTCTCAACCGCTTCTTTCGTAATCTCCTTTCCCATCTTCCGCAGTTCCACTGCCTGCTTTGGTTTCAGTTTCTTTCCCTCAGCTTCTGCCACCTGCTGGATCAGCTTCTGCATCTTCACATTCAGATAAGACAAATCCACAGCGGCTACCATTGCCAGTGTTCCCTTATCCACTGCATCCTTAAACTCCGGAATCAGCCGGTCCAGCCGCATGTATCTGGCAATATTCCTTCCAGTCATTCCATATTCCTCACCAAGCCCATCACGGCTTTTTTGTGACTTGTGGACATCATGTCCACAGGTTCTCTTTCTGGACTTGTGGACATCGTGTCCACAGGTTTCTTCCAGAGCCTCAATCTCCTGCCGGATATCATTCCGTTTCCCCTGACTGCTTATCTTCTCATAACGTGCCACCAGCACTGCCGCCTTCTCTGATGGAAGCAGTTCTGCAAAAGATCTCTGCAACAGGTTTGTCTCGATCACATATACATAAGCATCCTCATCAGACAAATCCGTCTTCACTATCGCCGGTACCGCCGTCAATCCTGCTATCTTCGCCGCGTTGGTTCTGTTATGCCCTGCAAGCATCTCATAGCCTCTTGTAGCCTTCCTCACGATTACCGGATTCAGCACACCATACTCCCTAATGCTCTGTATCATGTCTTCCAGTCGGTCTCCCTCATACAGCCGGAATGGATGATCATGAAACGGATGGATTTCCTCAATAGGAATAGAAACAATCCCGTTCACAGGCACTGGCGTATCCTTCACCGGATCCTCAGCAAGAAGATCCAGTGCGTCCTGAAATACTTTTCTTTTTGGTGCATTAGCTTTCATCCCCAACCACCTCCTCTGCCAGATTTCGGTATGCTTTACAAGCCTTATTCTCCGGTGCATACTCCAGAAGCGGCTCACTGTAATAAATTGATTCTCCCACCTTTACTGTGTTTGGTATGATGCTCTTAAAAATCCGGATCTGTCCATCAAAAGTATCCGTCAGCTGTTCTGTGATTACCTTACAGAGATTTGTTCTGGCATCACACATAGTCAGCAGGATCCCTGCAATCTGCAGACGGTCATTCAGTCTGCTTCTGACTTTCTTCACTGTCCGGATAAAATCCTGCAATCCCATCATTGCCAAAAGCTGCGGATTGACGGCAATAATCACCTCATCAGCCGCCGTCAGTGCGTTAATCGTCAATGTTCCGAGCGATGGACAGGTGTCTACAATAATATAGTCATACAGCCCTCTCAGTGGCTCCAGAATACCGGTCAGCATCTTCTCTGAACCCATCTCCATCCGCAGCTTACTGTCCACTGCTGAAAGCATCATGGATGACGGAATAAAGTCCACGCCATTTCTGCTCTGAATAAACTCTGACAGATCCGGCATTTCCTCATCTTCCAACCGATTCATCATCAGATGTCCAATCGTCACCGGCACAGCCGCAGGATTTTCTACTCCGAAGCAGGTTGTCAGATTTGCCTGGCTGTCAAAATCAACAGCCAGAACCCTTTTTCCCATCTCATCCAGTGAATAAGCCAGGTTCCAGGAGCTGGCAGTCTTGCCAACTCCCCCTTTAAATGATCCGCACATTATAATCCTTGCCATACATTCTCCCCCTCTTATGCTTTCTTTCCATAACAGCCTGCACTCTGCTCTGCCACATATTTTGCAGTAATTTCTTCTTTTTCATTCTGGTATCTGATTTCTAGTTTCTTAATCTCCGCATCCATGAATGCCATTTTTGCTTCCTGCTCCTGTGCCTTATTCATATCAGGCGTGATAATCAGTTGACCATTTTCACATTTCACCTGTACATAATCCCCAGGATGAAATCCCAGTTCTTCCAGCCATTTTCCTTTTAAAGTAATTGTCGGAACTGTCCCATATTTATAACCGCTCTGCCCACAAACTTTCATATTTCTTACATTTTTCATTGCCATAAGATATTTCCTCCTGAACCAAGAATGAATTTGCAAAGACCGGAATCGGTCTTTAGATGTGACTGACTGATGCAGGACCGGGAGCCACCCGACCCATTGCTAAAGGAATAAAAAAAGACTGACCAGTCTGCGGTAATCTCTCACACAAAACTGATTCAGTCCTACCCAAATCTCAGCCATATTTAATTTTCTTCAACCGATCCTTCCCATCGGCTTTGTTATAACTATTGGTATCTCATACATGTTTTGAATAGGACTCAGGCCGCTGAACCCCTTGATTTACGGGCACTTTTACGACCTGACATCATTATCACACATTCCCCCGTTGCAGCCTGGATGAGTCCTTTCTTTGCTCCTTCTGCTCTTGTATCTTCCA